>LFCJ01000018.1_pt1 | contig 80498 bp, 83 predicted proteins | sample 643141 | NCBI WGS metagenome assembly LFCJ01 (sample SAMN03766243, study PRJNA286221) | soda lake metagenome | biome: soda lake; feature: Kulunda steppe; material: water; isolation source: sample B1-Br-g2 brine of Lake Bitter-1 | place: Russia: Kulunda steppe | collected 2010-07
GCACTCGAGAGAGGCCAAACCGGTCGGCTAAAATCTGTAATCGAAGTGGGACCGTTTCGGGCGTCTTCCGGCACTGGTCGTCGATCCGTGCGGCCTGTTCGGTGAGTTCTCGAGTCGCGGTAGCTGGTAGTCCCAACGAGAGCGTTTCGGGTTTTCGTGCTAACTCGACCTCAGCAACAGCACTCGGATCCATCTCAGATGACGTCGTCTCAGTACCCGAAGCGTACACCTCAAGTAGGTTGCCAATCCGCTCGAGTTCGTCTAATAGATGGGCACGCGTCGTCTCGTACATTCTGATCGTAGTTGAGTTAACAAATCAACATAAAATAAATTTAGCGTGTATGACAACAGTAAATACTATTACAGAGGGGTAGAAATATTGTCATCATCTAAGCGATGAATCGAGCTTCCTCCCGTTCACGGCGGTCATCGGACGACGACTCGAAGTCGTCGCGTTCGGTCTCGATCCGACAGGCCTCGATGAACCAAGCCGACTCGAGTGGTTCATACAAGCAGGGAAAATCGCTCGAGCGTGAGTCGTCCGGGGTGCCGCCGGCGCTTTCGTCTGTTGGGTCGACGAGCGAGCGGTTACAACGGATTCGAGAGCAGACGGCGTCCCAGCCGAATTCGATGTCGAGAGGCGGCATTGGCTCGACAAGCGAGCGGTTGGAACGGATTCGAGAACACACCAAGGGTCCGGGTTCGGCAGTCAGTAGTTTTGGGTTGGCTCCGAAACTGCCCTCTGAACGAGAGGCTGCGCCGACGATTCAACGGAATACGGACACTACAGGCGGCACAATGCGTGCTGGTGAGACGCAAGTCCCCGACTCAGTACGGGGCGTGATTTCCTCGCCTGGCCAGTCCCTCGACTCGAGTATTCAGCGCACTATCGAAGACCGGGTCGGCGATTCCTTCGGGGACGTGCGGATTCACACTGGACCGCAAGCCGCTCGAGCATGTGATGAAATTAACGCTCGAGCGTTCACGGTCGGAAACCATATCGCGTTCAATGCTGGTGAGTATGATCCAAGTTCGGCGGAAGGACAGCACGTTTTAGTTCACGAGTTAGCCCACGTTCGCCAGCAAACGGGTGGAGCGATTTCGATGTTGCCTCAGGAGAACGTTGCATTGGAGATTGATCCTGACCCGCAACTCGAGGAGGAAGCCGAGCAGGTGGCCCAGCAGGTGATGAAAGGCGGTGAGTTGGGAATTCAGCGACTCGCTGATACAGAGATTCACGTTCAGCGAATGAAAGACTACGTGGGGGCTGTTACTCAGGCAGTTTCCACGCGGTTGTTCGGTGACGAAGACGAACTTGATGCGGCCGATTTTGAGAATCTTTCGAATGAAGAGGTCGAAGCAATCCGGCGAGCAAACGAAAGTGGTGGGCCGAATATCGCAGCCGCACTGGCAAAGGCACTCATTTCTGGAGTTCCTGCAACGGCGTATGCTGGTCCCGAGGCTGGAGTGGTTGTCGGTGGGACAGTTGCTGCAACGGAGTTTGCCGAACAGTCAGCAGAGTACCACGTCAAACAGCAACTCGCGAATATTAAAGACGAGAACGAACTCCAACTGTTCATCGCCAAGTTGCTCGCGAACTACTCGATCAACAAAGTTGTTGACCTCGTGACTGGAGTTACTGGGGAGCGGACTGGTGACGGAGATGATCCTTACAGTGGAGGAGGTCAGTAATGCGTGCAGAAATTGAAGGCGAAGACGAAGCGTATGTTAAAATCTATGTGACTGACAATGCGAATACAGAACACAATCTGACCATTGAAAAAGAAACAGGTGAGATTGTCTACCACGAACAGGATGGCTATCCGGACGACCCAGCAAAACGATCACCTGCTGGTATCGAACATGTGAGCCAAGCACGTCGATACGCCCAGTATTACGTCTACCGCGAGCGGGGCCACGACACGCTCCCGGCTGGGCGCAATCCAGACCGAATCGAGGCCGCCAGACAGGCGCTCGAGAGTCTTGAGGGCGACTCCTTTGAACGCTATTTCGGTAACTACCACCGTCAGTTTGCCAGTCATTACGATGATATTGAACCGGTAATTGAGCCACCGATTGATGTCGGGTTTGATATCTCCGGTGGCGCGAATACGCTGAAACAGTTGGGCAAGAGTGGGCTCGAGCGATTACTTGGCGGTCGAAGCGCCGAGAATCTGTACTACCGGCAGACGATCTATCTCGAACAAGACGGATCCACAGCTGCAACGTTCGACGCGGATAACCCGGTTAGCATAGATACCACCGGAGAGCTTCATGCACTCTACGAACAGGGTGGCGAAGAGTTCGAAACCGAACATGACGAACCCAGTGACCGTGTTTTTGACGCCCGACTCGAACTGGCACCGGTGCCACCGGAATCGCTCGAGCAGTTCCACGGCTATCTGGTCTATCACCTTGCGTGTCAAGTGCGAGATTGTTATCTGACGATGGGCGTTTCGCCACCTGAACAGTACCGGATAACAGGTCCTGGACTCGTTGATGCCCTTCGTCGGTACGCTGGCTTCGATGTATATCAACCATATCACGATCCGGATGCTAAAATTGGCACGTGGCAGGATGAGTACACGCCACAGGATCAGTTGGCGTAGTGTGGGTCAGATGTGTTGTAGGCTAATCGGAATGCTTTTTAGTCCGATATAATCCTCAGAAATGGACTGATATTGGAGAGGTCGAACGCCCACCTGCGGTACCGAAAGATATTGAACGGCAGTATTTTTGATCTGTTAAATGGTGCGAAGGCGGCTGATAGCTTCTGACGTACGCGAACAGACAAACCAGATACAGCTACAGAATCTTAATTCTGTCACACTGGATACGGTTAATGAAGAGTATTTCTCTGAATGCACCAGTCTTGGTCGTCGCGAATTTATCTCGCAGATGCCCCCGTCGGCTCCGCTCGCCCTCGAGCACCGAGATACAGCCCAATGGCGAGCGCTCCGAGCCCCAACAGGAGTAAGAGGAAATCGGCGAACCCGCCGAGGTACGGAATCTGGGTGAGTATCGCGCCGACGAACAGGCCAACGATGAGCGCCGCCCACCGATTCTCGCGGTCGATGAGCGAGAGTAGCCAGGCCCCAAGGGCATATCGGCCGTAAATAAGGCCAATCCAGATGACGAAGGCAAAGAGGACGGAGCCGACGAGCGTGATCGGAATGCCGATAATCGTAATCGCAATCGCCACCAAAACGGCCGGAACGCCCAGTAAGAGCCCAAAGCCGACAAGGCCAGTCCGGACGGGATCCTCACGCACACGGTCTGTCACTCGCGTCGAAAACGACGGAAACAACGCGAGCAGGATGATTCCGATTAGCAGGTTCAATACGAACGCATAGAACGCGAACAGCCACGAGAAAATTGGTTCAACTGTCGGTCCAACTTCGACCAGCGAGGAGTCCTCCGTGATCGTTCCCGCAACCGCATCCGTGTTCCCCTCGAGCGTGCCGCCGTACTCGAGGTCACCGGCAATTGCAGCCGTCTCGCCGAGTACGATAGTGTCGGCTCCAAGTTGGACATCGCCACCAACCTCGCCGTCGATGGTCACGGTGCCAGCAGCGCCCTCGAGTGAGCCATCGATCGTCCCGGTTTCGGCGAGTTCGACGTTGCCCCCGGCGGTGCTCACGTCACCGCCAACATCGCCAGTAATGTGGATGTTGCCGCCGGCAGCACTCACATCCCCGTTGACGGTTCCCTCGACGAGTACGTTCCCACCAACGGCCTCGAGTGAGTCGACGGTTTCACCCTCTTCGACGACGACGGTGCCGCCGACCTCCGATTGGGTCTGTGCAAGCCCGACGCTCGGCCCGATTGCAAGTCCGATGATGACGAGTGTGAGCAGCGCCAGGGCCACAACGAGCGTTGATAGTTGCAGGCCAGTCCTCGAGCGTCTAGGTTGATCGCTCATAACCCGTTCTACGACGGCAGCGGTCCTAAAACACCGATCTATCTGCTCAGATCTGTGATTGTCTCTGGCTCGAGACCGCGCTGTCTTCGGTCGTTTTATTGGGACCCCACTCGTCCCGGTGTGTATGAGTGAGGCCGACGCCGACGAGCAGACGCCGGGGGTTGCTGGCCGGACGGAAGTCTGGATTGAAAAGTACCGGCCGGAGATGCTTGCGGATATCAAAGGTCACGAGAATATCATTCCGCGGTTGGTCAGCTATATCGAGCAGGACGACCTGCCCAACTTGCTGTTTGCCGGGCCAGCCGGAACGGGGAAAACGACCGCATCACTGGCTATAGCCCGTGAAATCTACGGATCCGACTGGCGGGACAACTTTCTCGAGCTAAACGCCTCTGACCAACGGGGAATCGATGTTGTCCGTGACCGAATCAAGAACTTCGCCCGCTCGAGTTTCGGCGGTTACGATTATCGAATTATTTTCCTCGATGAGGCTGATGCGTTGACCAGTGACGCCCAATCGGCCCTCCGCCGGACGATGGAGCAGTTTTCCCACAACACCCGGTTTATTCTCTCCTGTAACTACTCGAGTCAGATTATCGATCCGATCCAATCGCGGTGTGCGGTGTTCCGGTTTACCGAACTCTCGGAGGCTGCTATCGAAGCCCAGATCCGTGAGATTGCTGCGACCGAAGCGATTGAGGTCACTGACGCCGGGATTGACGCGCTCATTTACGCTGCAGCCGGCGACATGCGCAAGGCGATAAACGGCCTCCAAGCGGCGGCGGTGATGGGTGACGTTGTCGATGAGGAGGCAGTGTATGCGATTACGGCGACGGCTCGTCCCGAGGAGGTCGAGGCGATGGTCGAGCAGGCCATCGCTGGCGACTTTACGGCTGCACGGGCGACCCTAGACAATCTCTTGACGAATCGTGGCCTTGCCGGTGGCGACGTGATCGACCAACTCCACCGGTCAGCCTGGGAGTTCGACCTCGAGGAAAAGGCGACAGTTCGCTTACTCGAGCGACTCGGCGAAGTCGATTACCGGATTACTGAGGGAGCAAACGAGCGCCTCCAGTTGGAAGCCATGCTGGCGGCACTGGCACTGGAAAACGAGTGACAAATTGGCCGGGTTAGACGCAAGCTGCGCGGCCTCAGTTGAGTGTCCAGATGGAGTAGTTCAGCACCGTCGCAAACGCTCCCCACAACAGATAGGGGACGAGCAACGCTGCCGCCCGCCGGTCGACACGCGCGAATGCGACAATGGTCGCGGCGACGAGGACAACGAGTGTGCCGACGATCACGAGAGCGTAGCCGGGCTCCTGTGCAATGAAAAACACGGGCGTCCAGGAGACGTTAACCAGCATCTGGAGCCCAAAGAGTCCGAGGGCAACTTTGACCGGACGGTTTGTGATCCCTTGTCGGTAGACCAGATAGACGGCGACGCCCATCAGCGTAAACAGGATCGTCCAGACGACCCCAAAGAGCCACCCCGGCGGATAGAACCACGGCTGCTCGAGCGCCTGAAACCACGCCGAATCTGGGCCACCCAACAAGGCGGGTGCCGCACCGACGGCGTTGATACCGACAATGAACGCCAGCAGGGTGAGGAGGTCGCGTCTGTCGGGCACCTCGAGGTCGGGTTGGATGCGTTCAGTGAGGCTCATAGGGTTTGTAGGACCTCGAGGACCGTATACTGTTGGTCGACTAACGTGATACTGTTGGCCTCGTGAGTGTCGACTTGCTCGAGATTGTGAGTTAATATGCACTCAATGATATAATGGTGGCTGTCCGGTTGCTTGGTATGGGGGATGGCCGACCGTCTTGCATGGGTCGCGTTCGGTCGTTTCTGCCTGTGCTTATCGACGAACGCAACTTTCGACCTCTTGCGGCGTGGTATCCTTCTGTTGAGGTGTCTTCAGAAATCCAGCGCTGTGGTGTGTATTTGTCGTTTGATACCGAAACAGCAGGCTTATCGATAGACTAGGGTCCGTTGGTTGCTACTGATTCGACGCTTGGAGACCAGCCATTCCGCTGAACTCATCACAGAGTGGGAGGCCTCGATAGCGTAGTGGTGAGCCCAGACGTATATAGGAGGCCATTTTGTACTCGAGAGCGGACAGAGCGGGAGATGCGTTTGATGGACTAAAGACTGTGTCCGATGACCGTCACTGGAAGCAACTAATTTATTCACAGTCAGATTTTGCGCTGTTCCGTTTCGTTTGTCGAACGAACCGGACGGCTCTTCATTTCGTATCCGGCGTCAGAAACTTAGTTAGAAAATAATAGTGGCTAAACTATTAAATCATACTCTAATTCAAAAACATTATAGCAACTCAACTAAAGATTTATATATGCAAAATAAAATAACCCAACTGATATGGCGACTACGAAAAAAGATACGTCGACAGCGGATAAACATCAGCCAATTTAAAAGTATACGTCCAAATTCACTACCACGTCTTTTTGGGGGGAGGCATCTCTGGCAGAGAAAATCTATGCTTGCTATATTTTTTGCAGGAATTATTGTTCTCTCGATGCCTGCAATGGCCTACTCAGGTGGAGAGGTATCAACGACATCGGAGCAATCGGCTCCAGTGGGTTCCTCTTTTGATGAACAGTACCATGCTGGTTCAGACCGGCTTGTCACCGAGGAATCGACTCAAACCCTAGTAGCACTCTCACCGAGCGATCGCGAGGCGTTCAATCGGCTACTTGGTCACGCTGACACAGCAACTGACAACGTTTCAACGGTTGAAGAGACGACAACAGAATCGCTTGATCCGACAATGAACGGGACGGTCGTTGATCCCGCAGGTAAACCGATTCCGGGCGCTCAAATCGAAGTGCTTGACCAAGGGGGCTCAGTGGTTGCACAGGGCGTCTCATTTGAAGGTCGGTGGGCTGTTGCACTCGAACCCGGCACCTATGATGTTATTACTACGGTTGGTGACACTTCTGTCGAGCGACAGGTTCAACACGACGATGACGGTTCGGATGTTGTCCAAACGACTGATCTTTGTGAAGATGAGCCGATCGTTTATACACCACAGAACCCAGAAATTGGTGAACCGGTGACGTTCCAAGCTTGTGAATCAGGCGAAGACGTACAGTGGGATTTAGATGATCTCGAGTCATCGTCTGATTCCGATGGGAGCTCCTCTGAACCAGTAACACCATCCGGTGAAATTGTCACTCATACCTACGAAGAGCCGGGAACGTATGATGTAGAGGTAACCGTTGACGGTGAGACGTTTACGCGCGAGGTTGAAATCGACGATTCACTAATTTCGATTACGGCGGTTTCTCAAACCTACTACGGTCCGTCATTTTCAGGCTTTGATATCAATAATACATACGCTGTCTCCGTTGACGGTGAAAACGATATCGAAGACGTCTACGTTGAGGTCGGTGATGAAGAGGTTTCACTCAGCGAGTCAGACGATGGCTACTGGGTCGCGGAGGTAAACCTCAATAAACTTGATGAGAGCAAACCGATCGAGTTCGTCGCCGAAGATACTGAGGGCAACGTCGCAACGGATACAGAATATGTTTCGGTTGTCGACCTCGAGTGGCTCGCTTGGTTCTTTGATTCACTCCCAGTTAGTAACGTCGAGACATCTGGGTATGCTGGAAAAAATGATTTCAACTTGACTGTTGATCCCGATGACATCGACGTTGTGAGTAATATTGCACCGTGGCGGAAAGACGCTGAATTCGAACTGAATGCGGCCTTCGGCGTCGGCATTCTGGCTCCTGACGGCACTGTCGATATTGCAACCGAAGGCGGAGTCAGTACATCTGCAGTCGGCTGGCAAGGCACTGGTGGTCTTGGCGGCTCTGTGCAATTAGATGATGAGTTGCAAATCGACGCCATGAGTGCGTTCTTGTTTTTGACTATTTCACGTGATTTGTGGAGTACGCAAGTCGGCGTTGGTGATGTCGACGCAATCGATGTCAATGTGACTGCTGAGGGCGACTTCAGATTGGAAGTTGATGAAGCGACGTTCAACGAAGAAAACGTCGCCACTGATGAACCACCCTTACAGTTTGGGGGGGACTTCACACCGACGTTTACCCTGAGTGGATCTGCAGCGTCCGGCACCGACGGGTTGAGCGGTGAAGCAGGCGTTGAAGGGTCGGTAAGCGGCCCTATCGGATTTGAAGCGCCGACAGCTCCTGGCAATCCACCGACTGCAACTGGGATTGCGCCGTTTACAAGCGCCGCCTTGGAAATTCTTGTCCAAGGGTACGGTGAGGTAGAAGTCCTGTTTTACGAACAGGACGTCCAGGTCGAAATTGTCGACGAGACAATTGAACTTGTAGACTTGGAAAGTACGGATATCGAGCAGTTTGCTGAACCGGAGACCACCACAACGGGATGGGAAGTCAGATCGAAACACGGCGAGCCGCCAGCTGAGTCGGTGGAATCTGTTGACTCACCTCTGACTCAGGACAAGACTGCTGACGTACTTGAGGAAAATACAATAACGGACGTTGACCGCCTGACCCACAGCGGATTGACCGACACCCACCCCGCAGTAGCCCAATTCGATACCGACCTTGCAGTTGTCTGGAGCAGCCAAGATGAAGAGAAATCCGTTGAGGAGGGACGTGACCTCGTGATGCGAACCAAATCTGACGGTCAGTGGGATGATACTGTTCACATAACTGATGATAACAAACACGACGAAGAGCCTGCACTTGCAAGCACAGATGATGAACTCGTTGCTGCGTGGTCACGACTCGACGTCGTCGTCCCTGAATCGAACATCACCGATCCGAATGAGGCCGCACCACATCAGGAGATTGCGTTCTCAAGGTACGATGGGAGCAACTGGTCGTCGGTCGAACTGTTGACTGACAGCGAGAGCCTCGAGTACCAACCCTCGATTGCGACGGCCGGTGATACCACCCTCGTTGCGTGGGAACAAAACGCTGCGAACGACCGTTCTCAGTTCGACGACCGGTCGGTCCGATACGCACTACTCGAGGGAACGAATACCGTTGAAGAGGGAACAATTGATAACGCAGCACGCCCCGATGTCGGCGTCAGTGATACCGGCGAGTTCGATATCGCTTACTTCGAACCTGACAACGATAGCACGGAGTCTGGAACCGTCGCTCACGGCCAACTTACCACTGACGGTGACTATACCACGCTCTCTCGCACTGACACACACAACTTCTCTGATGTCTCCACCGACGGGGGAGAACACGCGTGGGCCGCAGATACGGCACTCTGGCATGACGATGGTGAGGGTGCCACTGAACTGGACCTTTCAGTATCAGCACTCGATATCAACGAGGTGACTCTTGAGAGTGAGGACGAGGACACGCTCCTTAGCTACCGTATGAGGCCAGAAGGACAACAGAGTACAGACATTGTCTATCGCGTTGCTAGTGACGGTGAATGGGTTGCTGACCAACGAGTAGCTGGTGGTGAGGATACCAATCTGACGTTGTTGCATTCGGATGCGGTGCTTGATACCAGCGAAGAGGAGTTTACACTCTCGTACGCAGCTAACACGTTCAGTCAAACCGACTCGACAAGACCGGATGTGTTCACCACCACTCGAGCGTTTGACCCTACCTACACAATCAGCGCCGATGCACCATCAAATGTGGCTGCTGGTGAGCCACTAACTGTAAACTACACTGTCGAGAACGTGGGTGAAATTGATGGCAGTGACACCATCCCAGTCGAACTGTGGGATGGCAATGACAAAGTCAAAACGGATGAGGTTGGCCCAATCGACCGCAACGGGGCGGTCACCGGTGAGTTCGAAACGACGGCACCGGACGATGGTGTCATTGAACTCAGCCTTGATATTGACTCCGAAGACCAAGACGAGTGGCTTGAGACAAACGTGACGCTCCAAACTGGCACGCCGTTGTTGGGACTTACTGAAATCGATACCGACCGCACCGATACCGATTCGATGACGGTAAACACAACGATAGAGAACCGCGGTACGGCTGACGCAACCGATGTTCCAGTTGCTGTCTCCGACGGAACCCAGACGATCGCAACCGATACGGTCGATCACATCCCACAGAACGGCTCTGTAACTACGGCCCCAACTGTCGAATCCGAAGCAATCAACACATCGGTTCAAGACCGTGTCACTATCGATCCAGAAGGAACCCTCGACGACGAACAAATCGAGCAACCGTCACTCCCAACGTGGCTGCTTCAACCAGATCTCAGTGTCCACACGCCGATTGCCTACCAACAGGGCCCTGACGGAGTAACGGTAACGACTCGTCTAGAAAATTACGGCGACGCCGAGGCTGAAACGACTCTCACCGCAACTGACGCCGAAACCGGTGAGCATCTTGGACAGACGACAACAACCGTTCCGGCGGCGATTGATTCTGACGTTACCACAGATACAGTGACAGTCCCCCTTGAGACTGTCACTGAGGATGATGAAGGCAACCGAGACATCCAACTTACTGCCGAGACTCCAGTCCGGAGTTCAGACCTCTCTGATACGGCAGTCGAAGATACGGTGGGTCCAATCCTTCCAGCAACCGGATCACTGAATGCAACCGTCGTCGATGACGCAACCGGCGAACCAATCGAAAATGCGAGCGTTCTCGTTGACGGACAGGGTAGTTCGACAGACAAGAACGGATCGGTCGAACTCACCGCTCTCGCAGACAACTCCACAGTCACTGCCGAGGCTGAAGGATATAGTTCGACGACAGCTTCCGCCACCGTCTCACTTGATGAGACAACCGAAACTGAAATCCGCCTCGACTCCGAGACACCATCGCTCGAAACCTACGCTGATGACGATGGAATCGTAGACACTGATGGCTTACTCGAAGCGATCGATGACTTCCGCGACGACCGAATCGATATTTCGTTCTTGCTCGAGGTTATTGAGGCCTTCCGCTCTGGTGACCCTGTTGTATAGCCATCCGCTCTGAACCGGCTCTGGACTTTTTTATCGAGGTTGGTTTCGCCGTGTAAATCTCCCTCATGTGTCGATACGTCCGCCCGGTCACTTGTTCAAAAATAGTCCGCTAGTAGAACGCGATGTCCCACAGTGAGGAAAACCCTGGTGAACACCATCGCAGACCAGTTTAGATTGATATTATATATGCGGTTGCAACTGGGATGCTATTTTTCCTGGCCGTTCGACCCAGCACTCTGGAATATGTTCTTTCATCACATATAAAATAAAATATTAATAGTCTGCATGATAGTGTGTGCGCATGTATCGACGACATTTTGTCTCCGCTGTGGGCCTCACAGCAACGGTCGGAGTAACCGGATGTCTTGGCGACGAATCTGATCCCGAACACACGTTCGACGGTGAACGTATCACACCAGCTCTCAGTCGTGGTGCCCGAAGTCCACCACCGGAGTTGCGCCTCACAGTATCGATGGAAGGAGACGAACCGGACTTCCTGCTGATAGGCGGCGACCACCGATTTGAACACGACCCTATCCTTGTGGCTGAACCCGCCGAAGAGATCAAACTGTACGAAGATCACCTTGAACTGGATGGAACACTGAAAGTAACCGGTGTGGATATCGACCTCGAAACAGAAACTGAAGACGGTTTTGACGTCGCACCCGACCACGGAGTTCCGATCCCCGACCCAGACCCTGAGATCGTTCCTGAAGAAATACCGGGTGCTGTTGAGATCGTTTCAGATGAGGACGTCGGTGTTGCGTATGTATTCGTTGAGTTCTGATCGCTTAGGGGTCTCAGCTTTTCCGTTGTCGCCACGCCAAAAGCCCGTTGGCACAGACCAATCCAAGAAAGGCAAGTCCAATCATGGTGTAGAGGCCGCCACCGGATTCATCGCTTGGTGCTTCTTCGCCTTCTGTTACATCTCCATTTTCATCCTCTGAGGCAGTTTCTTCGTCATCAGTGACATTTGTGTCTTCATCGTCTGCTGAATCAGTACCGTTTTCGTCAGCCGAAGTGGTTTCCGTTTCGGCTCCATCGTCAGCACTATCAGTGTCAGTGTTACTGCTCTCACCACTACCGCTCTGCCCACTCTCTGATTCTTGCTCACCACCAACGGTGAGACTGTTGTCACCGGTGACCGATATTTCGCTTCCATCGATTTTGATTACACTCTCAATCTCGAACCGCTCACCATCGTCGGCATCGTCTGGTATCGTCACCTCGTAAACAACTGTTACTGTTCCTGAACTGAGGTCTTCTTCATCAAATATTACAACGACGGCTTCTCCATCGGCTGTTTGTACGATTGGTTGGGGCGTTTCATCTCCTTGCTCGAAGCGCTCGAATGTGGCGTCCTCAAATGCAGGGGTTGCATTATCAACAAAATCGACTTCTGCCCCTGACTCTAACGTGATGTCTGTGTCCACGGCCACCGTGTCGCCGGCGTCTGGTGCAGTATCGTTGATTGTTCGGTCGGCGCTCACGTCGCCGCTCGCTTGGGCCGCGCCAACGACCCCACCAAGAGCGATTAAAATAATTGACAGAACGATTGCATACCGAAGGTGTTTCATTTTTACAACTGCCGTTCGTTCAGCCATGTTCAACACCTTCGCTTCCCTGGGCTTTTACAACGTTATGAACGTTGCTTAATTTCCATTCTATCGAAGTGACAGGAGGTGTCGATCCCTGTCCAGTCTTGTACTCTCCTTTCCTCATAATACATATCCAATACTCATAGAATAAAATGCTTCCTACTTGAATATTTCACACCCAAAACGTTACCTAATCTACGTCAGCGTATTTATTCGTTCGACGCTGTAGCGCTGTTGGGAGATGCCAACCACAAACCGTTTTCAAAAAAGGTCGCTACCAAAATCAGCGTTTAGCCGTCGATAGACACGCTATCATCCCCGACAATTTCGGTTGCGTTTCCATCAACTTCGACCAGCGAGCTGTCTGCGTCGTAGCCGAAGGCCGCATTCGAATCAGCGTCTTCTGGAATCTCGATCTCATAGACGAACAACAGTTCTCCAGGTGTTTCATTCTCGAACTCATCACTATCAACGGAGATGACAACGCCACTGTCACTCGCATCTTGGACGGTTGGGAACACCGCGTTGCCATCGATTTCTGGGATCTCGTTGCTGCTATCTGCGACAGTTGGATCAAACGTATCAACGAGTGTGACGCCAGTTGGCTCACCTAATGTCCCGCTGACAGTGACGGTTACCGTCTCGCCCGCCCCGGCCGTATCTTGGTCGATGTTCCGGTCGAAGCCAACCTGCGCTTGTGCGGTGTCGCGATCATCTTCACTTTCGATTGAAACGGTGTAGTCACCGACTGGCTGGTCATCACCAATGTCCACCGTGAACGTCTCCTCAACGGTATCTCCACCGTCAACGGCTACCGTTTCAGTTTGCGTTTCGACCTCATCTCCATACTCGAGTTCGATCGTTTGGCTCCCGTCGCGTTCACCAGTGTTTTCAATTTCAGTGGTAAACGACTGCTGGCCACCGGCAGCACTTATGTTCTCAGAACCGATAATATCGACATCGAACGCAGTGTCCGATGGGGTGCCGATTCCAACGTCTGCCTCACTCGTTTCGTCAGCGTCAACGCTAACTGAGGTATTGTTTTCGACACCCTCATCAACGACCGCTTCAACGATGTGGTCACCGACAGGAACATCCTCGAGTTGGTAGGCACCGTTTTCGTCCGTGGTTGTCGTGGCGAACGTGTCGCCGTCGGTGTTGTCGGCGAACCGATAAATGCTGACGTTCGTGTCTGAGAGCGCGTCACCCGAGTCGCTGTCGGTAACCGTCCCGCTTACCTCACCGGTTTCGCGTTCGAGATCAAGGTCGGCAGTTGCTGTTTCGTCTGCTTCGACGGTTACGCTTTCCGTCGATTCGATATAGTTGTCTGCGTCTGCACTCACGGTGTAACTTTCACCCGGGTCGATATCGGAGAAGGTGTAGTTCGCATTCGAGTCACCTTCCTCGAGTGTCACCGTCGTCTCAGCGTTGGTTTCCTCGATTCCGATGTCGACGTCGACCGTTTCCTCTGGGTCGACAGTGTCGAGTGAGATGCCACCCGCGATAGCGCCCTGGCCGCTGACTGTCAAATTCCCTGAAACCGACTCGTCGGCTGTTTCAATCCGGTGAGTATACGATCCTGCATCGAACCCTGACGTGCTTATTTCCTCGAACGAAACCGTGGTCTCCGCTTCCGACTCGAGACTCTCGTTTGTCGTCTCAGTGTATACGGTCTCGTTGTCCTCATCAAGCACCTCAACGCTCACGTTTGCCTCTCCGGCAGCTCCGCCCTCGTTACGCAGGTCCGCGGAGACATTGAGGTCATCACCGTGGGCTATTGTCTCATCAACTGGGCTGATATTACTAAGTTCAAAGGTTGGCTCATTCGGTTTAACGGTTACCTCGTTTGCTCCCTCGAGCCCAACTTGCTCACCGGCTTGTCCCTCGGTTTCGAGTGCAAGGAACGATTCATCCATTAGCCCGAGTTGGAACTCGGAGCTGTTGTCCTCCGGGAACTCGAGTTCGTAACTCGCCTCAAGTTTCCCAGCCGGAACGTCTTCAACGACCACTGTTATCGAATTGTTGTCTCCGACGTTCACGATCACGTTCTCGAGTTGACTCTCGCCATCAACGGTGAGATTCTCGAGTTCGCTGCTTTCGACTGACGGATCGAACTGTTCGGTGAGAATAATCGTTTCTCGCTGTTCAATTTCGCCGGCGACTGTTACTGATACCGACTCGCCAGAATAAGCCGTTTCTTCGTCGACCGATCGCTCGGCGTTGATAACACTTGAGGTGCCATCGTTACCGACCGCACTCCGGACGAACGCTCCATACGCACCGACTGGCTGCTCGTCGGTCTCGATGTCGTATGTTTTCTCCGTCGAGTCACCTGGATCAAGGGTCACCTCTTTGCTCTCAACGCGGTCGTCATCTACAACGAACTCAACGGGTTTGCTAACTGTCTCGTCGTCGAGGTTGGTAACAGCAGCACTTACTGTGTGTGTTTCACCGGGGAGTGACTGCGCGTCAGTCTCTGTAATTTCGATGCCCAACCGTGGCTCTAAGCCAAGTGCAGTGTTGGCCTCTGAAAGCGACAACCCTTCAGCCGTGTTTCCGTCGAGCGTTCCCGCTTGCGCTTCAACGAAGTACGCTTTAAATGGATTGACTGTTGGTCCATCCTCGACTGCCGTCCGGTCGAATTCGTCTTCAGTTGCCGGCGAGACCGATGGCTCATCGAACGCTCCTGGGTTATCTACAACCGTGACATCCTCGCTAAAGGCCTCAGCGCTACTTGCCTGTTCGGGGGCCGAAACGAAGTTCCATCCCTCCTCGAGATCGGTTTGGGCAGGCTCGGACGAGTCACCTTCGGCGAACATCACTTCGGCTGTCGTATCTTCGTCTGCACGGAGAACGAACCCATCGAGTTCGTCGACTTCATCGCTCCCGTTCACTTGTATCCACTCTTCTCTCTCAGCATCGTAGCCGTAAACTACGCCCTCGAACTCGAGGTCGAACAACTCTTCGACCGTCTGATCTGTCGGTCCTGGTACGCCGACGCTGTAGAGTCCGCCGGATTCGAACTCGAGGTCATAACGCGGTGCTAACTCCGCGTTGACACCGGGCTCACTCGCCTCTATCAGGGCTGCGACATCTTCATCTGTCTCGATTGAGTCTGTTGATTCGATACTATCCACTGTGGCAGAGATATTTCTCTCACCTGACGGTTCACCGTCGGCTACTACAACTCCTACGCTGAGTATCGAGACAGCGAGTAGCGTAGCCAGCAGGATCAGTATGTGTCTAGTGGCGCTCATATGGATCCCCTCCGTCGAAGTAGCGCAATACCAATGATGGCTCCAATACCGAGTAAGATGAGACCAACAATTCCAGCCGGTCCAAGGAAGCCAATTTCCACTCCACTATCCTCAACGGAAACGGTTGTATCCGTTGTATCGACAATGCCTTCCTCGTTCGTCACGGTCAGCTCAACGGTGTATTCACCCGGTTCGTCGAGCGTTGTCGTTGCCGTTTCGCCCGTTAATGATTGGTCGTCGACGGTCCAATCGTAGCTGACAATATCGCCATCAGCGTCGGTGGACTCTGTCCCATCAAGTTCAATCGTCTCACCGGCTGCCAAACTTGCTTGACTGACAGAGGCGACTGCTTCGGGCCCGCTGGCCGCGCTCACTGCAAACTGCGAGAAGCCCGGTGTCTCTGCTTCGATGACTACTTTATCATCAGTTTCCTCAACAACTGTCGTCTCTAGTGGCTCCCAGGAGCCATCCTCAAATCGGCTGAGAACGAACTCGTCGCTCTCGGCGTCGATAGCCGAAAGTGACTCACTCGAGAGTCGAACCTGAACGGTTGCAGATTGCTCTGTTGCATCCTCGGGGACTGAAAACTGAAGCGTCTTTATTGCTGTCCCCGGTGGTGAGTCGGTTTCGTTTACTGGCTCCTCTAGTTCCGTCACACCCACCTCACCGTCGACTGGTTCTGCAAATTCAATCTCCTCGAGGAGTGCACCATCGGTGAAAGTTGAGGTCGTCTCCGCTTCGTAGATGTCAATTTCCGCTCGTGTTGGAACTGCATCCTCTGGAACATCAATCCGTTCTGCAATCTCATTGCGGTCAGTGAGGACTACTGGATAATCGCTTTCATCGCTCGGTCCCGCTCCGGTAGCGGCACCGCCACCGCCACCACCACCACCCGTGCCAGTAGATGTATCCCCGACGGTGAGGTTGACCGCTTCATTGACGCCGGATTCCCATTCGATTTTTTCATCTGCCTCATCACCATCAACGAGGAACTCGACATCGTGATCTTCCGGGGTGGCATTTTGGCTCGTTGCACTCCTTACGTCTGCCGCTGAGACGAAGAGCTTCTCGTCCTCAGCATCAGGCCCACCGAACGTCCCATTTTCATCCGTTTCAGTGGACTCAATAACGGTCCCGTTGACTGCGGCACTTATATTGACATTTGCTGACGCTGTGTCGCCATCGATGGTTACAGTACCGTAATAAGCCGCCGGAACTGCCGGCGGATCATCATCTGTTGCGGCGACTGTACCGGTCATCATCACGGCTCCGAGTACGGCACAGCCGACTACCACTGCGACAAAGACTCGTCGCTTGTCTGTTCGTCTTTTATTGGTCGATTGACTAAACATTGTATTTTATTCTCATTTTATTATTGTCACTAGCGAACGGTTCCTGGCCTGTTTCGTAGCTGAACACGGCACTCGAACGCCACGCAGCGGACCGACCACCTTCCAGTAGCCACTGACCACGGCCAGCACGGGTCGGTCCAAAGCGCCGCCGAGGGTACTGCCCGCTCATTCGTTCCCAACGAAGGCGTCTATCACGTCGAGGAGCGTCGAGACGTCAATGTACTCGCTTCGGAACTCGTCGACTGCTTTGAGCAAGCCGTCAACATCGAGTGTCCCATCGGTTTCGTAATCCGCTGGGATTCGTGAGATATCGACGGTAATGTTTGTCGATGTCTCGACACGCTCTCCGCTTTCGGTGTAGCTTATTAGGGTCCCCTCGTATTCGCCGAACTCAGTGTCCCGAGGCACGTCAACGGTTAGATTCAGTGTTGATTCTTCGTTGGCCGAAAGCGACGGTGACTGATCTTCGAATTCGATTTGGTCGCTTTCGATCGTTCCGTCACCATCCACTCGCTCGAGTGTGGGAGTTTCGAAGACAACCGTGTCATCCTCGGAGGCTGCTTCAACCGTTAATTCCGCTGTTCCGTTTGTCCCTTGCTCGACTGCTGGACTATCGGTGCCGATATCGACACGTTGTTCATCGATAACGTCCCACTCGGTGGTCCGTTCACGAACAATATCGTCTTTGGTTGCGCGGATGTCGGCTTCGTACGTTCCGACCTCATCGGCATCAACCGTCCCGACGTAGACACCCGGTGCAACCTCATCCAATGAGAGTTCTGTAGTGTTTTCTTCTGGGCTACTCACGCTTGCGACGACATCGGCATCACGAACAGGTCCATCTTGGCCGGTCAGTGTCGTGAGTACGCTCGCTTCCCCGCCAACCGAGTAAGTCTCTGCGTCTGTGCCGACGTTGATGTCCGTCTGAGCGAATCCGCTAATTGTCGTTGAGTATTCGGCGTTTTCTTCGCCGGTGTTGATCAGCTCATAGCCCCACTCCCCTGCATCTGGGTTATCGATCCTGATAATATTCGTCTCATCGAACGTTGATATGTTCACATCCGGGTGATCTGCCTGTATTTCGCTTCCATCCGGACGGATCAACGTGATCGCCTCAACGTCCGATGATTCAACAGTCAGGACTTCGGAGTCGTTTTCGCTCTGGGTCTCTTCGAGAGTAATACCGTCGAACTGAACGTTCATGGTTACCGCCTGGACGGAGTCGTCGACATCGAACGAGCCGGTTTCAGTCTCAGTAGGGGCAACCGATCCGCTGCTGTCACCGAGTCCACTTTCACCGGCGACATCCCGCTGCATATCTTCGAAAACGGCTTGGAGCGTCTCTTCGGCTTCGTCAGCCTCACCCGATTCGGCGGCAAACTCATAGTAGCCACAGTCAGCTGCGCTTGCAACTTCCTGCATGAACGCCTCGTCGGCGGCGCTGGTAAAGCCGATTGTGTACACACAAATTCCTCGCTCGTTGTACTCTGGAATAATGTCGTTGATGATCTCTGATTCACTTGGGCCGCGGTTGAGCTGACCATCTGTCATGTGAATCGCCGCTTTTGTCGTCCCCTCTGGGGCATCATCCAACGTCGTCAGCCCATCGTTGAACGCATCCCCGATATTTGTCGTCCCGCCCGCACTGAGTGCGTTAATTTCGCCGATCATCTCCGATCGACTGTCGCCAAGTTGGACAAGGTCCTTCTCGATCGTCGCACTTGAGGAGTAGCTTACGAGTGACACGTAGTCGTCGTCACTCGCCTGTTCGACGAAGGCGACACCACCGCCTCTGGCCTCATCCATAATCCCTCTCATGCTACCGGACACATCGACCTGCAAGTTTGCCGCAATAACGCCTGTCTCGGTGGCCGAGTAGGAGACGGCTCCCTCGATAGTGTCGTCTGCGTCGCCATCAAACTCGATCTCGAGATCGTAGTTTCCTGCGTCATCCTGTTCGGGCGGACTAAACGAAACCAGCGTCTGTCCTGGTGGGAGCGCTTCGCTGGAAATTGCCATTGTATCTTCTTCAACCGTCTCGTTCCCAACGGTAATAGTGAAGTTAGAGGATGAAACCGAATCTTCATACGGCGTTCCACCCTCCTCGATACGTACTAGAGCGCTGATCGTACTCGGTGAGCCGGCACCACCGGCAGAGCCGACAACCGACTCAGCGGTTAGTGACAGCTCATCGTCGTGGTGTGTATTGCCCGTTTCAGACACTTCCTGTTGGATTCCTGAAAATTGTTCCTCTTCCTGCTCAGTGGGTGCTGCACCCGCTGAACCGGCTGGACCGACTCCTAATGCGACAAGTGAGACGACTAGTAGTATGCTAAAAAAAGTCGCCCACCCCCCTTCTTTCATCGGTCTATAACACCTCCGCTGCCGTCTGCATAATTTCTCTTTGTATTGGGAATGTTCAAACGCCCGCCGCGTAATAATTTCAACCTCGCATCTTTTATTACTATCATCTATTACACAGAACACTACCAATTCAAATTATTTGTATTCTTCGAATCACATTGAACAAATTACCTCTCAGGATATTAATATTATATTTCTATCTTTTACTTTCACTTTTTATTTAAGAACATCACCGCTTAGTATGGGTCGCCCATCACGCACCTTGCGGTCGTTTTAATACACTGGCCTCGATCCTCTTGATCGAAGACGCTGCCAGCGGTCAGCAATCCGTTTTTTTGTGATTATCGAAGTCTCCAATTTCAGACTTTCATTCCAACTCAAATCGCTCTTTCACGGATCGAAACCGGTCAAAAGAACGCTTGTATATGCCAAATGACCAGCCCGGAACTGTTTTACCGAATGCCCGGCCAAGAGCACATACGAATGAGTGAACTGGAGGCAGAGTACCAACTCGAGTATTTCGAGGCGGAAGGCTTCGAGCGTAAGCAGTGCTCGGAGTGTGGCGTCCACTTCTGGACGCGTGATCACGACCGAGAGATCTGCGGGGAGCCACCCTGTGGGGAGTACGATTTCATCGACAACCCGGGATTTGACGAGGAGTATAGCCTCACGGAGATGCGTGAGACGTTCCTCTCGTTTTTTGAACAACAGGGTCATGAGCGAATCGACCCCTATCCCGTTGCAGCCAACCGCTGGCGGGATGATGTCTTGCTCACCCAGGCATCGATCTATGATTTTCAGCCCCTGGTCACGAGCGGGCAGACACCGCCACCGGCCAACCCGTTGACCATCTCTCAGCCCTGCATCCGAATGCAGGATATCGATAACGTCGGGAAAACCGGCCGGCACACGATGGCGTTCGAGATGATGGCCCACCACGCCTTCAACGTGCGCGAAGATGCCGACGACGAGTACGCCTACGAGGGGGAAGTCTACTGGAAAGATCGCACGGTCGAACTCTGTGACCAACTGTTTGCCTCGCTTGGTGTCGATCTCGAGGAGATTATCTATATCGAAGATCCGTGGGTTGGCGGCGGGAACGCCGGCCCAGCAATCGAAGTTATCTATCGCGGCGTCGAACTCGCCACGCTCGTCTTTATGTGTTTAGAGCAGGACCCCGACGGCGAGTACGAGATGAAAGACGGCAACCGCTACTCGTACATGGACACCTACATCGTCGATACGGGCTACGGGCTCGAACGGTGGACGTGGATCTCTCAGGGCACGCCAACGGTGTACGAGGCGATCTATCCCGAGATGATCGCGTTTCTGAAGCAAAACGCCGGCATTTCACTCACTGACGACGAGGAAGCACTCGTCCGCAAAACGGCGACACTTGCAGGCCATATGGATATCGACGAGGCCGAAGATATGGCCACCGCACGAGCGACCATCGCTGACGAACTCGGCGTCGATGCCGACGAACTTGAGGCGCTCGTAGAGCCACTTGAGACCGTCTACGCGATCGCCGACCACTGTCGGACGCTTGCCTATATGCTTGGCGACGGGATCGTTCCCTCGAACGTCGCCACTGGCTATCTCGCCCGGATGGTGCTTCGACGAACGAAACGTCTCTGTGATACAATCGGCGTCGATGCGCCGCTTGACGAACTCGTCGATATGCAGGCCGAACGGTTGGGCTATCAGAACCGCGACGTGATCCGCGACATCGTTCGCACAGAGGTCGAAAAGTACCGAGAGACCTTAGAGCGAGGCGGTCGCCGCGTCGAACAGCTCGCCGCGGAGTACGCCGAGCGCGCCGAGCCCATTCCTGTTGAGGAGCTAATCGAATTGTATGACTCCCACGGTATCCAGCCGGATATGGTCGCCGAAATTGCTGCTGAGGTCGGTGCCGAAGTGGACCTCCCCGATGACTTCTACAGCCTCGTTGCTGAACGTCACGACAGCGCTCAAACAGTTGAGGCGACAGAAGCAGTGACCGATGACCGGTTTGCTGACCTGCCTGAGACGGAGACGCTTTATTATGATAACCAGGAGCGAACCCAGTTCGAGGCGGTCGTTCTCGATGTCTTCGAGCGCGAGGATGGTTATGACGTCGTTCTCGACCAGACGATGTTCTACCCCGAAGGTGGTGGCCAACCTGCCGACAAGGGGACGCTGTCGACCGACGATACGACCGTTGACGTACTCGATGTCCAGGTTGAAGACGGCGTTATCCGTCACCGGACGGACGACCATCCCGGTAAAGGCGAGTTCGTCAATGGGCAGGTCGATGCCGACCGCCGCCGACGGCTGATGATCCATCACACGGCAACGCATATCATCGCCTACGCGACCCGACAGGTGCTTGGTGAGCACATTCGACAGGCCGGGGCTCAAAAGAGCCTCGAGAGCGCCCGTCTCGACGTTCGCCACTACGAGCGGATCTCGCGCGAGGATGTCAAAGCAATCGAACGTGTCGCAAACGAGGTCGTCACGGATAACATTACTGTCACCCAGGAGTGGCCCCACCGCCACGAGGCTGAGGCCGAACACGGCTTTGATCTGTATCAGGGTGGTATTCCGCCGGGAACGAACATCCGGCTGATTCACGTCGGCGACGATGTCCAAGCCTGTGGAGGCACTCACGTCGCCCGAACCGGCGATGTCGGTGCGATCAAAATGGTTGGCACCGAACGGGTCCAAGACGGCGTCGAACGCCTCACCTTTGCTGCTGGGCAGGCCGCAATCGGGGCCACCCAGCGCACCGAGGATGCCCTCTATGAGGCCGCCGACATCTTGGCGGTCTCTCCCGATGAAGTGCCTGACACCGCCGAACGCTTCTTCGAGGAGTGGAAAGACCGTGGCAAACAGATCGAAGGGCTCAAAGAGCAACTCGCTGCGGCCCGGGCCGGTAGCGGTGGCAACGGCGAGGAAGTCGACGTTGGTGAGGCGACCGCAATAATTCAACGCATCGACAGCGATATGGACGAACTCCGGGCGACCGCAAACGCACTGGTCGAAGACGGTAAAATTGCGGTCATCGGCTCCGGAGCATCCGGCGCACAGTTCGTCGTTGCCGTCCCCGAAGGGAGCGAGGTCAACGCCGGCCAGGTCGTCGGCGAACTCGCCTCGAGAGTTGGCGGCGGCGGTGGCGGTCCACCGGACTTCGCTCAGGGTGGCGGCCCGGACGTTGACGCCTTAGAGGCGGCCCTCGAGGATGCACCAGACGTGTTACGACAGGTCAAAAACGCCTGATCAAGTTTCTTGCATTTCACCGATGCCAACTGCTGACAATAACGGTGTTTCGCTCTATTATGACACCGCAGGCAGCGGCGAGCCCGTCGCGTTCATCGCCGAGACCGGCCTCGGCGGCTGGTCGTGGGGTTGGCAACATGCCGCCCTCGCGGGTCCATACGAGTGTCTTGTCTGGGACCTCCGGGGAACCGGCCGGTCGGACACGCCGCCCGGTCCCTACAGCCTCGAGACCCTCGTTGCCGATTTCGAAACTGTCCTCGCTGATGCGGGGATTCGAAGCGCACACGTCGTCGGGACCGGCCTCGGCGCGGCGGTGGCGCTTTCGGCCGCTCGGACCACAAACCGGGTCAAGACGCTCACGCTGTTTAGTTGTGGGCCTGCTGGCGAGGACTTCGACCTCAAGCCCCTGTTCGCGCCACCTGCCGACCGCGAGGCGCTTCGATCCTCACTCGAGTCCGGCTTCTCCGAGGAATTTCAGGAGGCCCAACCTGACGTTCTCACAGGAATCGTCGACTGGCGAGCCGATGGCGACGCGACACGCGAGGGGTGGGAGGCCCAGCGGGCCGCTCTCGAAGGGTTTGACGCCAGCGATTGGGCATACGAAGTAACCCAGCCGGCGCTTGTTTTCCATGGGACTGCCGACACCGTTGTCACTCCCAAGGCCGGGCGAAAACTGGCCGATGGCCTTCCGCGTGGCACCTTCGAACCACTCGAGGGAGCCGGCCATCTCGCCTCTATCGAGCACTCGCGTGTGGTCAATGACCGGCTTGTGGCCACCCTTGAGTCGGCTGCCGAGTGAGCAAAAGGCATATCCTCACGGCGTTACTACCAGCGCCAATGACACTCCGGATCGCTGTCCTCGATGCCTCCCATGGGGACGCGGATACAAAACGGAACTTTCGGCGTGAGCTTTCGGGGTCGCTCGCGGAGTTCGACGTGACGAGTGGTTCGCTCCCGGCGACTTTCGACTACGACGGGGTCGTCGTCACCGGCTCTCGAGCCTCGGTCTACTGGGATGAGCCGTGGATCGAACCGACAAAAGCGTGGGTCGCTGCGGCGATCGAACGTGAGATTCCGACACTCGGTATCTGTTGGGGCCACCAACTGCTCGCTGACGTTCTCGGCGGCGAGGTTCGGAGTATGGGCGAGTACGAAATCGGCTACCGGGAGATCGAACACAACGGTGATTCACCGCTGTTCACCGGAGTCGACCAACGGTTTACGGCCTTTACCACTCACTCCGACGAAGTCGTTACATTGCCACCTGGCGCGACCCCACTCGCCGAAAACGACTACTCAAATCACGGATTCCGAAAGGACCACGTCTTCGGCGTCCAGTTTCACCCGGAGTACGACCAACAGACCGCTCGAGCGATCGTCGAGGAAAAAGACCTCGAGGCAGACCACAAAGCGGCCGTGCTGGCTGGCATTACCGACGAGAACTACCAGGCTGCCTGTCAGGCAAAACAGGTCTTCGATAACTTTCTCACGTATGTTCGAGAAGCGCGGACAGTCGAAATCACCGGGGCAAACTGATTGTCTCTACTGGGGGCAGTTGCTTATAGCCGCAAGACAGCAAACACTCCTGGTAGCAGGACAAAGAAGGCGAGAATCCCGAGAATAATATTAAACGCGAACATAATTACGTTAAGCGCCACGAGAACGCTAATCGCTACGATCTTTTGTATTGGTGTAATCATTTTCTTCTATACAAAATAGTATCTCGCAACGGTGTATTAAAACTGTGGCTCGTGCCACAGGCGGCGTTCACACTCCACACAATGCTTCGATACTGTCCGTTTGTTCCTCGAGCGACTGCTTCGCGGCTTCATCAGCTTCGCGTTCCAGTTGTGGATCAGGGTCAATCTCCAACTGTGCGCCCTCTTGTGGCATCATGGAAATTGCGACTCCAGTCTGCTGTTTGACGTGGGCAAGTTCGTGGGCCAGGAGGTGCTGTCCCTCCGGAGAGGAGGGGTCGTACTCGCCGGAATTGAACGCGATTTTGTTGCGGCAGGTAAACGCCTTTGCGCCGATGGCATCACACGCGGCGGCGGCTTTCGGCCCTCGCTGAATCCGGACATCCGAAAAGTCGGCGTCCATGCGGCTTTCGCGGTTCGGTACTTCCATGAGTCGGTTGGAACAGCGGAATCGGCCTGTGGACGTGTTATTTGAGGAGTGCTTCGTGGTCTCCCTCGCGGCGGTGGAGCCGTGGGTAGAGGTCGTAGTGGTCGTACCGACGGGCGTAGATGAACTTCCCAAAGCCAACGACTCTGTAGGCTTCCGGCGGGACCAGTCCCATCCCAACGAAGCAATCGCGTACTTGACATCGAAGGTGATAGTCGAGATACTGGCGGAACTCCTCGAGCGTGCCAGGATCGGCGGGCATAATTTCGAGTCGGGCGTCGGGTTCGCGCTCGAGTGGGCGGTCGGCCCATTGCACTTCGTGTTCACCACGTGCGTTGGGGAAGCCGACGTGAATACCTGAGACGGCACTGACATCGAGCTCGAGCGTGTCGGGGTCTGCGAGGTCGACGAGTTGCTCGCCGAAATGATTCCAGTCTTTGATATCGGCATCGGTGACTGCTGCACCGGTTTTGGGTTGGGTTCCTTCCTGGTAGTCGAGTCCGTGTGCGGTGGCGATTTCGCGTGCCTTTTCGGTGAGTCCACTGCCGTCGATATCGACCCCGAGGTACGCCTCGAGTTTGTAGACGACGGCGTCTGGCTTTTGGACGCCTGCTGGCAGGTCGACTGGACGGTCGACGTTTTCGTGGTGGCTCTGAATCTGTTGATGGAGTGGGCCGAACAGCCGTTCGAACTCGTCGTCTGACAGTGAGTTGATAGCTGTTCGGACAGCTTCGATATAATCGGGGTTCTCGATGTGCTCTACGGTGTCGTAACCGCGTTCGCGGTAGACGTAGAATTTGGCGAACCGTCGGGCCTGATTCACCTGTTCGTTCTCGTCTTTCGTCCGATTTGCCGGGTCGTCTGAGTAACCATCTTGCTGATGAGCGGTTATCTCACGATCTGTATTTCGGACATCCAATATGTGCTCTACTCCATTGTTGTCTCTGAGGTTTACCCCAACTAAATCGTCAACTTCCCCCGTAAGAACTGCTTTCATGATTATACATGCCCCCCTTGTCCAGCAACAGTGGTTGTACCAGTCGACACCTGCTCACCTTTCAATTCCTCGTACATGGTACGCATTTCGTCGTACATCCGCTCGAGTTCGGCTCCTTTGCCGCCTGGGCGGTTGTCGGTAAAGTAGTCGACACTTTCTTTGGTGGCGTCGCTGGCGACGCCTGAGACGGCAGCACCAGCGACAGCTCCGGCTGCGGTGCCGACGCCGGGGATAACTGAACCGACGGTGCCGCCGATAAGCGCGCCGGCACCAAGTCCGGCGAGAGAACCGAGAGCGCCTTTCGTCGAGGCTTTCAGCCAGTTACCGTCTGACGGCGCCCCTGGTTGGGCCTCAGTCAAGGTTTCCATGACCTGCTGCTGGCCTTGTTTTAGCTGTTCGACTTCGCTGGCGAGCACTTCGGGGTCGGCCGGAACGCTTGTGTCGTCCGAAGAGCCAAACCGTTCGGCAGCCTGCTGTCGAGCGCTTGCAAGCATTTCAGCACCCGGCATTCGCTGAATGTGCACATCGGTTCCCATCCGGTTGATCGTTACCGGTCCATCGGCCAACGCCTGCTTCGCCGCTTCATCAGCCTCCCGCTCGAGTTGTGGATCAGGGTCAATCTCCAACTGTGCGCCCTCTTGTGGCATCATGGAAATTGCGACTCCAGTCTGCTGTTTGACGTGGGCAAGTTCGTGGGCCAGGAGGTGCTGTCCCTCTGGACTCTCGGGATCGTACTCGCCCGAATTAAACACAATATCTGAGCCACAGGTAAACGCTTTCGCGTCGATCGCATCCGCGGCATCGGCGGCTTTCGCCCCCGTGTGAATTCGTACGTTCGAGAAGTCGGCGTCCATTCGATCCTCGAGGGCGCGTTGAATCGTCCCGTCGAGCGACTGGCCCTGACTACCTAGTACGTCCAACACCGTCTCGGGCACATCCTCCCGACTCGTGCCGGTCCCCTCGAGTGAGCGTTGAATCCGAAAGTCGGCCATCTCTGTGGGATGGCCCATCGCCGCTTTCGGCATGCCCTCCTCGAGCCAGCCGTGTAAGCGGTCACCGTAGCGTTTCTCGAGGCGTTGGAGCTGGTGGAGTTCTTTCGCACTCTCGATTTCCTGCCCATAGTGGGCTTCGGCATGCGCCTGATCCCGGAAGGTCGGCACAGTTGATTGTGATTTAGCTTGTGACTTTTTGCCATACGTGAACCGTGATCCCCTCGAGCGCTTTTTGTTGTCGCTGTCCGACCTATTGGATCGCTCTCGTTTAAATCCCATACTCAATGACATTTTCTGTTTCTCATACGCCTGTTAAAAATTTAACTCCAGATATTCTAGGCTTTTACCGAAGCTATCCTAGTCACTCACTCGCAGGCGGTCGCCGACAGAACAGCCGTCCAAACAGCGCCCGGTTATCGGCGATGAGATGGTAGAGTCGCTCACGGACGACGCCACGGAACGGGAGCCGGCGAAAGGCTCGAGCGGGCATCGCAGTCGGTGACTCGAGTCGTCTCACTATTTCTTCAGCGCCGGCCCCACAGGAGTAGACCGCGTCGTCGGTGAGAAGGTGTGAACAGTTCTCATAGTTCTCTGGAAGCCGGGCGAGTTGGTCTGGCGTGAGGTCACTAAAGCCAACTGGCTCGAACTCGCCGCGAGCGAGGGCGTACTCGACCGCCCAGGTACAAAAACCACACTCGTCGTCATACACCAGCCGTGGCGGATACTGTTCACGACGCATAAGTGAGACAACGGGCGTGGGGTCAAAATGGCCACCGATTGTTGCTCTCGTCATCGGGTGTTGTTCTCGATTCCGATTGCCACTCTCGTCAGTGCGTACCGCTCTCGGTGTCTCCGACGCCGCTCGAACTTCGACACTCGTCCCTATTCGGTCCAAACAGTTTAAGCACGCCTCGCCCGTTGGGGTGAGCAATGGCGATCGATCCGCAGTTTCACGAAAACAGAGAGCGTGTCGGAGAGGAGAACGGTGTGGCCGTCTGGGGGCCGGTTGAGGAACCTGAAACACTCGGGATTCACGGCACCCACGTCGCCGTCGATTACGATATCTGCCTCGCCGATGGGGCCTGTCTCGAGGATTGTCCGGTTGACGTGTTTACGTGGGTCGATACCCCCGGCCACCCCGAAAGCGAGCGGAAGGCCGAACCGACCAACGAGGCCCAGTGTATCGACTGTATGCTCTGTGTCGACGTCTGTCCGGTCGATGCAATCGATGTCGATGGGAGTCGCGCTGACTAACTATTCTGCGCGGTCGACGTCGACCTGTTCCTTGAGCGTCTCGAGTCCATCAGCGTCGGCGAGTTCCTGTAACCGTTCGCGAAAGTGATTCTCACAGAGACCGACTTTGATGCCTTCAGAGTCAGCGGCGAAGGCGGCATCGCGGTCGCAGTAGTGACAGTTCATACCCGCCGTAGGGAGTGAGTGACATTTAAGCCTGTGTTCTCGGTGTATTTTGTTTCACGTACCTGAACAGTCAATCTCGAGGCGCTCGAACGCTGCCCGGCTGAGTCCACACCGGCCGAGACGGTCATCGTGGGCATCGCTCCCGCCAGTCTCAAGCAGTCCGTAGCGCTCGATTGTCCGGTCGACGACTGCCGTCTCGACTGGCTTTCTGTAAGGGTAGTGTCGCTCGACAGCGTCGAGAACGGGGGCCAACTCGAGGGTCGCTTTTGGATCGGCGTACCGAAGTGGGTGGGCAAGTGAAACGAGTTGGCAGGCGTCGCCTAAGAGCTGTCGCCCGGTCTCGAAGGAGGGAATGTCACGTGGTCGATAGCACGGTCCATCGCTCCCGATGAGATCGGCGAACGCACCGTGATAGTCGAGGTCGGTGTCGGGGTTGGTGTCGATTGCTTGAGCCACGTGTGGGCGGCCAAAGCCGTGACCGATGTCGACTTCCAGGTCGATTCCCAGCCGGTCTTCGACGCAGTCGACGATGGCCGCTCCGCGTTTACGTCGGTTGTCTTGGAGTCGGTCGAGTTCCTGCTCGAGGGCCCGTGTCGGCTCGAGGTTGTAGCCAAGTAGGTCTACTTGGTGACCGTTTGCGGCCTCGACTCGGAGCTCGATCCCGCTAAGGAGGACGACCCCTTCCCGTTCGATGACTCCCGCAAAGGGCGGCAGCTGGTCGTGGTCTGTGAGCCCCACGACATCGACACCGTGACGCGTTGCAGCCTCGGGCACGGCCCCAGGCTCGAGCGTACCATCAGAACGTGTCGTGTGCACGTGAAGGTCGGCATAGGGCATACACGCTCATTGGCTGCTCAGTCGAAAGCTGTTGTGCCGTGTAATTAATTGTCATTTAAGAATAGAAGGGATGCCCAATCCCTAATAGACAATATTTATAATGAATAATAACAAGGTTTTGCGTGTAATGTTCCAAACCGACACGTTCGATGCCCACCAGTATCCGGCGACTGCTGAGGAACTCATCGAGGCCTACGGTTCACAGCGCCTCGAACTAGCAAACGGCACGGAGACCGTCGCTGAGGTGCTTAGCCGGCTCGAGCCTGAAACGTATGAGTGCCCCGAGGATGCCGAGTACGCGTTGGTTTCGGCACTCAGCAATAAAGCAGTCGGCCGCGTTGGCTACTCCGACCGGGACCCGACACCGCCTGGGAGCCCCTACGGGCCGGATGTCGTCTCGTTTTAACCGTCAGTCAAAAAACTCGATTACGCCCTCGAGTTCGAGGAGGACTGCTCCTTTTCGGTAGCCTTCGACGCGTCCGTTGGGGCGAGTGCGATAGACGATCGCCGGCCGGTGGCGCACGTCGGGTTGTTCCCCGCGGACGGCCGCCCAGGCGTCATCACGAAAACTCGAGCAGTCGACGAACAACACTGCGCCGCCGCCGTGTTTGGCCAGTTGGCCGCTTGATTTCGTCTCGGCAGTCTCGCGGACGGCAGCGACTGGCCCGGCGGCCGCCCGGTTGACCGGCGGCTGGGGTCGGGTGACTTCGACGAGTACGTTCGTCTCCCCTTTAGCCGCCCGATAGTCCAGTGAATGGCCGGTGGTGACTTCGATCTCGGGGGTAATTTCGTAGTCGGCGTCGACGAGAATTTTTGCGGCGATGAACTCGGCAATTGCGGCACTCATACGCACGCGGTCGACGTGATTGCTCGTCCCCAGTTTGCCGGCCATCACCTCCCGGTCGTCGTCTAAGGCTCCCGTTTTGAGGATCGATTCGATGTATCGGGTCGTCTCCCGGCGACTCGCGTCGGGGAAGCCGGCGGCATGCTCACGGAAAAACCGCCGGGTCGATTCCCGGCCGTCTTTGGACATAAATACCGGCAGGAAAAACCACGAAATGTAGGGGTAGTCTTTGAGCCACGGATCGGCCTCGTGGAGATCTGCAAGCAGTTCGCGTTGGGCCCACCGAGACACCTGATACGGCACCGCTTCCCAGCCGTATTTATCAGTTTTCCAGAGCGATTGGGGCGTTTCGGTGTTCCCCATCCAGTAGGCCTCGCCGTCACCGCGGGCAAACAGGGCGATGTCGCCGTTGTCCATCGCAAACCGGTGAGTCTCCCACTCGCCGCTAATGGCGTAGTAGGGATTGATTGCGCGGGCTCCAAGATTCCGGTTCAGTGGCTGGAGGATGTCCTGGGTGACCCGCTTTTGGCTCCAAGACTGCGGTGAGTATCGGAATCGGAGTGGCCGCGCCACGACTGCCACTAGTTCGGTCGCCGGCATACGTCTTGCTGTTGGTTCTCCCTGTTACCGTGAACGACCGTTACATTCATATGACACACTCGCTTAGCTATGAGTGTACTTACCATGTCAATGGGTGCCTATGATGAAGATGAGCACGAGCGCCGAGAACAGCAGGTTTCAAAGGTAGATACCGACTTCGACGACGAGCGGACGCTCTATCACGGAACCGTCGAGTACGATTCCGGTGACTCCGCTGAAGCACTGCTCGATACGTTCAAAGAAATTAAATCGAATTGACCGACGCCTGCTTTCATTTTCCAAGCGCTGAGCATTCACTCCCGAACTGTTTTCACTCCTTCAGACCCACACTTCGCTATGGTCTCAAAATCCTGTGACGGCTGTGGCCGTCGAATTACCGTCACCGGAAGCAGCCCGAACGTTTGGACCTTCTCGGATCGCCGGCGGGGCGGGCTGACCCTCGAGTTCGATGACGGGACAAGCCAACTGCTGTGTTTTTCCTGTCTTGAATCGCTGCCCGAAGAACCAACCGCATCCGATTTCGAGGAGCTCCCAGAGGGATGAAAGCGGAAGGGGTGGGATTCGAACGCCACGAGGCCAGAGGCCTCCACAGGACAGGTGCCCTGCGGTGCTCTTCCGCTGAGCGACCCTTCCGTACATTGATTGTACCGTTTTCGGGTGGTTAGTAACCGGGTTCCTACCTATGGTAGGCTCGTCTTTCGACACCGGTATGCATCTTGTATCCGGAGCTTTTAGGGCGCTGCCGGTCGCGGGAGAGAACAGTGAACCCCGAGCGGATCTTTGCGGCGTTTCCCGCCCCGAGCTACCGCGGTGCCCAAGAAACGGCACTGTCGGACATCCGTGACGCGTTTGCGGCCGGCAACGATGTCGTACTCGTGCGCGCTCCGACGGGAAGTGGGAAGTCGTTGCTCGCCCGAGCGGTCGCCGGTTGTGCCCGAACGGTCGAGGAATCCGACCCCGCAGAGGCCACCGGGGCCTACTACACTACACCACAGGTCTCCCAACTGGATGACGTCGCTGGCGACCCGCTGCTTGCTGATCTGAATATTATCCGCGGCAAATCCAACTACACCTGTATCCTCCCCGGCGAACTCGAGACGCCAGTCAACCAGGCCCCTTGCGTGCGCGAACGCGGCTACGACTGTGCGGTGAAACACCGCTGCCCGTACTTTTCGGATCGAGCGATTGCCTCGAACCGCTCGATTGCGGCGATGACACTCGCCTATTTTATGCAGACAGCCGGCAGCGAGGTGTTTCGCAAGCGCGACGTTGTCGTTATCGACGAAGCCCACGGCCTTGCTGAGTGGGCCGAAATGTACGCCACAATCGAGTTAGGGCCCCGAACAGTGCCGTTTTGGGAGGATCTCCGCGTGCCACAGGTAGCGGGTGTCGAGCGGGCAGCCCGCTATGCCGAAAATCTCGTCCAGGTCTGCACTCGTCGGAAAGACGAACTGCTCGGAGCTGACCCACTCACTCCCGCCGAAGTCCGTGAACGCGACCGCCTGCAAGAACTTATCGGTGAACTCGAGTGGTTCGTCGCCGACTATCGCGACCACGAGAGCCAGACGACGTGGCTGGTAGATCAGGGATCTGCCAAAGGGGGGGACGCAGACGACCGCGGCGGACCGTTGACGATCAAACCGATGGACCCCGAACGCTATCTCCATCATACCGTCTGGGACCGGGGCAACAAGTTCGCCCTGCTTTCGGCGACAATTCTCAACAAAGAGGCCTTCTGTCGACAGGTGGGTCTCGACTCCGACCGGGTCGCCTTAGTCGACGTTCCCCACACCTTTCCTGTCGACCAGCGTCCCCTGTATGATGTCACACAGGGAAAGATGACCTACGAACATCGCGAGGAAACAATCCCTAAAATCGCCCGGCTAATCGTCCGGATCATGCAACAGCATCCCGAGGAGAAAGGCATCATCCACGCCCACTCTTATGACATCCAAGAGCGCCTGGAATCGCTTCTCACCGACTTCGGCGTCGGCTCTCGTCTCCAACGTCACACGCGAGAAACGCGTGACGCCGACTTGGAGCGCTGGAAAGCCTCGAGTGACCCTGACGTGTTTCTCTCTGTTAAAATGGAGGAAGCACTTGACCTCAAAGGCGACCTCGCTCGCTGGCAGGTAATCTGCAAAGCGCCGTTTCTCAACACCGGTGACTCCCGCGTCGCCCATCGGCTCGAAGCCGGCCAGTGGGCGTGGTACTACCGGACAGCGTTACAGACCGTCATCCAGGCCTGTGGCCGGGTCGTCCGCGCCCCCGAGGACTATGGGGCGACGTATCTCGCTGACTCGAGTCTACTCGATGTTTTCGAGCGGGCAGAGACGGATATGCCTGCATGGTTTGCTGAACAGGTTGCCGCCCTCTCAGTACCGTCGTTGCCGCCATTTAATCCACGGAAAGCGTGTGCCTCTCCCCACAACGGGAGCCACTCCCGTAATAATCAGACGACCGAGGCGGGCGCTCGCGACCACAGTCGCTCTAGACGGAGTCGCTCGCGGTCACGGCGCTCTCAGAACAGTCCACTTGCGGATGTCTGGGACACCGACGATTAAAGAATCGCCGACGCGCCGTAGGCTACCATCGAGGTAACCATCAACACGGCAAAGAGAACGGCGAATATTTGGCTTCGATCCATTAACAAGCCGTAGCGTCTCCAGAATCAAGAATGTCACGCCTGCCGCGTTGGCAAACTCGTCACCGATTCAGTCAACCGTTCCATCGACGACGATATGTTGGACGCCTGCACTGTGGCTCTTGATTCGTCGCTTCTCGAGCAGCGTGAACGTCCGCCCGGCATCCTCAACAGCGGCCTCGAGCCGATCCAGTGGCCGGTCCCAGAGTTCGGGCTCGGGTGTCGCCTCGTGATAATGAATCGTCCCACCGGAGGAGAGTGCGCTAAGGGCCGCCTCGAGGAAGGCGTCGGCTTCGTTCTTTCTAGCACTGTTCCCGTCGCCTTCGCCACTGGTTCCGTAGTACCCCATCACGACACGATCCGCAGTGAGCGTCTCAGCAATCGTCCGACAGTCCTCGAGATAGGCATCGACTCGCTCGCTAACCCCATTGAGGACGGCGTTCTCGAGCAAATATCGGAACGCGACGGGGTTAATTTCGGTCGCCGTCACTCGCGCGCCAGCACGAGCCATCGGCAGGGTAAAGTAGCCGATGCCGGCGAACATATCGAACACTCGTTCATCGGGGGAGACGACCTCGCCCATTCGGACCCGTTCGGCCTGATTGCCCGGTGAAAACATGACCTTCGTCGGATCCAGTGCATACTGCGTCCCCGCCTCCGTGTGAACCGTCTCCGTCTCAGTTTCGCCGGCGAGATGACGGGTGACTGGCGTCCGCTCGAGTCCGGAGACGCCCTCGTCGGCCAGCACCGTCTGGGCTTCGCCGTGAAGCTCGAGTAACGCCTCGGCGACGGCCACTTTATCGGGGCACCCCTCAGGAATCCGGACCACAATAACGCTGCCAATGACGGCCCACGAACCGGGTGCATCCTCGAGGTCTGACTCGCTCCAGCCACGGGCGGCGAGCACGTCGGCCAGTTTTCCGGTTCGGTATTCGGGATTTCGTTGGCGAATCACGTCTCGGACGGCAGTCTGCTGTGGCGGGGCGGTGATCGGAAGTGCGACGGTCGCCTCGGTATAGGGACGAACTGAGCGGGTATCGTCGTAGACGCCTTCGGCTCGGAGCGATTCGATCGCGATTTCGGCCCGCTGGTTGTCGACGACGGCTGCGAGTGGCTCTTGGTCGCCCACATCTTCGATCATTTCTCTGCAGGCAAGAGGTGGATTCCGGCCCGACTCTTCAACACTGGGACGGTCTCCCCGTCGGGTTTGATCCCTTCGGGTTTGGCAATCGTCTTTGCTTGGTAGGTGTCGGGATCGAGAATCTGGATCGATCGGTCGTCTTCGACGGTGACGACAGTTGCTTCTACAGCATCGCTTCGGTCGCCTAACTTTCGGGCATCGGGGTTGTTCCCCTCTTCGTAGCTTGCTTCATACCGCTCGCCAGTCGACAATCGGCGCCCTTTCAGATTCCCACGCGCACTCGTGACTAATACGGGCCCGCCGTCGTCGTCTACAAGGTCGATTACGTCACCGGGGACGTACGGCGGGAGTCGGACAGCGAAGGTAACCCGATAGACGCCGTTACCGTCTTCGTCTTCGGTGACGAGTGTTTCGGCGTCGTTGACGGTGCCGCCGAACTCCTCGGTCATCTTGTAGGCGATCTTTTTGCCGATTTTGTTCGTCGAGACCTTGATATCTAGTCCGTCACTTGTCTCAGACATTTCGGTGACGAAGGCGTTGCGGTCACCGGTCGCCTCCATATCGGCGACGGTTCGGTTGGCGATCACTTTTGCTCGGTCGATTTCCTCGCTTGTCGGCGTTCGTCCTTCGGCTCGAATTTGGACGATACTCGCGTAGTAATCCCCAGAAATTCGGCCACACCGGGTACAGGTTTGGCGGGCAATCCGGACGGGAACCATCACCTGTTCTTCAACCGGTGTTCCACGGACGGTGCCGGTAAAGTAACAGTGCATCCGAATCGTGTTGGGGTCAATCTGCTCGGGTTCGACTTGCCAGGCGACATCCGACACGTCGACGTGGACCGAAAGCGCCTCACTTACTTCCTCGACGGCAATATCGGTGTAATCCTCGGCACCCACATCGATCCAGCGTCGACCGCGGTGGACGGCCCCACAGGTCGAACAGACCTGAACGTCGATCCGCTCGGGAGCGTCGATAAACTGGAATCCGTCGAAATAACAGGCGTCACAGAGGTCGACATCAGCACCTGGGCGCAACGGGTCGTGAGCGCCTGTTTCATCCTCGTCGCTCTCTTTGCGGTCGGGAACCGACGCACCACAGCGAGGACAGAACGCCCGCGAATCAGCCATTGTCGCTTCTTTGGGGTTCAGCCAGTTAAGCGCCCCGTTAGCCGCCGTGGGAAGGATTTCCTTACATGCGTTTCGGTACCATGCTCCAGTTGAAACGAAGGGGTTGTCCGTATAGGTTTTGCGGGATTTATCATGTACTGAGAGAGCGTTGCACACGATGATTAATGTTTCATATATACTGTAATTCCGCGCTGTCTGACGCGCGTCAGACGCAAGCATATCGCCGCGTCAGACGTCTCACCGTCATGCGGGTTCCACCCGAAATGAAGGGGTTCCTAACCACGTGATTCGGTGATATTTATCCGCGCTCGGCCCCTTGAGACAGCTATGAACTGGAAACCGGATTGGGGGCTTCGCCTGCGGATGGGACTAACGATGTTCATGCTATTTGGCGTCTACCTCTTTTTTCTGGTCGCCTTGACAGCTGTCTTCGGTGGCGGCGCAGATGGGCTGTTGTTGATCGCCATCCTCCTCGGCAGTTTCTCGCTTATACAATTTTTCTTTAGTGACAAAATCACGCTCTGGAGTATGGGGGCAAAAAAAGTCGACGCGACCGAGTATCCCGAACTGCATGCGGCGGTCGAACGGCTCTCCCAGCAGGCTGACCTGCCAAAGCCGACAATCGCTGTCGTCGACTCCCAGACGCCAAACGCGTTTGCTACCGGGCGGTCACCGAGCAATGCCGCCGTTGCAGTAACGACTGGACTGTTACGGACGCTCAACCGCGAGGAACTCGACGGTGTACTCGCCCACGAACTCGCCCACGTCAAAAACCGGGACGTTGCCGTCATGACAATTGCTTCCTTTCTCTCGACGGTTGCCTTCCTCATCGTCCGATTCGGAACCCAGACGATGATCTTCACTGGTGGCCGCGGCCGCGGTGGGAAAGGCGCTGCTGGCGTTCTGGGTGCCATCCTCATCTCTATGCTCGTCTGGATCATCAGCTACATCCTCATCCGGGCGCTCTCTCGCTACCGCGAGTTCGCCGCCGACCGCGGCGCTGCGGCGATCACCGGCCAACCCGCTGCGCTCGCCTCTGCGCTCATGAAAATCTCCGGCGAGATGGATAAGGTACCCAAAGACGACCTTCGCGAAGAGGCCGAGATGAACGCCTTCTTTATTATCCCAATTCGCTCGGGTGTCGTCGGGCGACTCTTTAGCACCCACCCGGCAACCGAACGCCGAATCGAGCAGCTCCAAGAACTCGAGCGCGCCGCCGAAGTGCAATAAGAGCTTTCTAAGGGGGCCGCGCCCACGTACCTGTATGGGACTGTTTGACGGGCTTCGGGCCGTCCTCGGCCTCCGGGCCGAGCGCGATGCCACCCGCGACGCCGACCCCGAGGATCTGTTCGGGATGAGCACCGCCTACCTCACGATGGAAGCCGACCTCGGCTTCGACAACTGTGGCGTTGGTGCACTCTGTTTCTCGCAAGTCGACTCGAATCGCTTTGCTGAGACCGTTGCTGAAGTCGAGGCGATTCTCGAGGCAAGTGCCGAGGAGACGGGGAGTGCGTTCGACGTTGCGGCTGACGATCACGGCTACCACTGGGTCGTCCTCGAGGATGGGGACCCTGAGTCGTTGATCACGAGCCTCCACTTTGCGTCCGATACGTTCATCGAGGAGGGGTACGGCTCTCGACTGCTGGCGGCGCTGTTTGCCTACGAGAACGACGAGGGGCCGGCCTACTGGATTTACTCGTTCCGCCGAGGCACGTTCTATCCGTTTGCGCCACGCCCCGGTCGTGAGCGAGACTCGAGTGTCGAGTTCAAACTTCACTCTGTGTTAGACGGCGAACTCGCGGTCGAACCCGACAAGAAGTACTGGTATCCGTTATGGCCGAGTCAGGGAGGGTATCATCCGTGGGAGTAGATCGCAATCAGGAGTGGCCCCAGTACCGCGGCGATAGCCGCCACACCGGCCGTCGTCCCGGGTTGGCTGCGGGCGAACCGACGGGCCTCGAGTCGGCGTGGGAGACGGCGTGTGAGTCCCCAGTGGGCGCGCCAGTCGTCGACCGGGGGGCGCTTTATCTCGGGAGCGAGCGCGGACTCGACTCGTTTGACACCGATCGCGGAACCCGTCGGTTTCACCTCGAGACCGAGTCGCCGGTGGTGACGCCGGTTGCAAGCGCCGACAGGATCGTTTTTGCCACCCGTGAGGGGGCTGTCGTCGCCGTTGATCCGGTGGATGGATCACCGCTGTGGCAGACCGCCGTGTCGGCGCTCGAACAGCAGGCGGCGCTGACACTCGCGTCCGGACTGGTGATCGTCGGGACGACAGATGGGCTGGTTGCGCTCACACTCGAGTCAGGGGATCGGTTGTGGACGTGGGATGGTGAGCGTGCGGACGAATCGGCTGCTGACGCTGGAGACGAACCGACAGCTGACAGTGCAGACGAAGCCACGTCTAGCGGTACAACTTGGCGAACGGCTGATGCTGGGGCCAAACCCCAAACTGCAAACCGAACCGGGTTCGAGGCCACAAAACAGGATGTCAATCTCGAGGCGATTGACCGCCAGCGGGAATCGGCGAGTGAGCCGGCGGCGAAACGGATCGTCGGCGCACCAGCCGCTGACGACGAACGCGTCTACGCCGGGACGACAGGGGAGACGGTCGTCGCCGTCTCACTCGAGACGGGCGCGGAGGTTTGGACCGTTCCAACCGATGGCACGGTGGTTGGTGGCCCAACGGTTGCCGACGATCGGGTGTATGTGGCCGATGATGCGGGCACTGTTCTCGCACTCGACAGTGAAACTGGCCAGACGTGGTTCACCTACCGGCCAAAAACGACGTTTACCACTCCGCCGACGGTTGTCGGGGAGACGGCGTTTATCGGCGGTGCAGACGGCTATCTTCACGTGATCGAGACGACGTTTGGCAACCGAAAGCTCCGGGGACTGCTCTTTTCAAAAAAGGGTATCTCACTCGATGGGATTCCCCGCGGCAGCCCCGTAATCGTTGGCGAAACGCTCCTGATTGGGGATACGAGCGGCTGGCTCTACGGTATCGACATCGGCGATGACGATTTTGCGTGGCATACTCAAGTCGATGCCACGATTTCGGGAACACCAGCGATAACGGCGGCGGGCCTGTTTGCCGGATTTGAGACTGGAACGGTGGGTCGGCTGACGTGGGACCATCGCAGTCCGTACGAACGTTGAACTCATTCGCTCTTTGTTGAAAAACACTCGCCTAACGGCTCATGTTACCACCCCGCAGTCCCTCACTTTCACTTTCACTCTCCTGTTAACGAGGGTTTATGTAGGGTGGTGCGCAAGCACGGAGTATGGCAGATGTAGATCTCGAGACGCTCCCTGGCGTTGGACCGGCAACCGCTGATAAGTTGCTCGAATCGGGCTTTGATTCCTTTCAGAGTCTCGCTGTCGCCTCTCCTTCTGAACTCTCAAATACGGCGGATATTGGCGAATCGACGGCGGGCGATATCGTCCGGGCGGCCCGTTCTGCAGCCGATATCGGTGGCTTTGAGACGGGTTCGACGGTGTTAGAACGGCGCAACGAGATCGGCAAACTCAGTTGGCATATCGACGAGGTGGATGAACTCCTCGGTGGTGGGATTGAAACCCAATCGATCACCGAAGTGTACGGTGAGTTCGGCGCTGGTAAATCTCAGGTCACCCACCAGATGTCGGTCAACGTCCAGTTGCCAAAGGAAGTCGGCGGTCTCCACGGTAGCGTCATCTTCGTCGACAGTGAGGACACGTTCCGCCCCGAGCGAATCGACGACATGGTCCGAGGGCTTCCCGAAGACGTGATCGAGGCAACGCTTGAGGACCGCGAGATTGAGGGTTCTCCCGGCGATGTCGAGGCGATGGACGCACTTGTCGCCGATATTCTCGAGAAGATTCACGTTGCGAAAGCGTTCAACTCGAACCACCAGATGCTCTTAGCCGAGAAGGCAAAGGAGGTTGCAAGCGAGCACGAAGACAGCGAGTATCCGGTGCGCTTGCTCTGTGTCGACTCCCTGACCGCTCATTTCCGTGCGGAGTACGTCGGCCGGGGGAACCTCGCTAACCGCCAGCAGAAACTCAACAAGCACCTCCACGATATTGACAAGGTCGGCAATCTCTACAACGCCGCCGTTATCGTCACGAATCAGGTCGCCTCCAACCCCGACTCCTACTTTGGGGACCCAACACAGCCAATCGGTGGCAATATCTTGGGCCACAAATCTACCTTCCGGATGTACCTGCGCAAATCGAAAGGTGACAAACGGATCGTCCGACTGGTTGACGCCCCGAACCTCGCCGACGGCGAAGCCGTGATGCGAGTCCAAGATGGCGGGCTCAAACCCGAGTAAGACCTACCGAAGACCAGTTGACACCCGTTTTGCCGAGACGATCACCGACGACTGCGTTTCGACTGTCACTTCATGCCCACAGTAGCGAAACTGTACCGTTCCCGCCCGCTCGTCTCCTGATCGTCGTGGCTCGAACACGCTGTTGAGCCCCTCCGGATCGATGACCTCCCATAGCGGCGGTAACTCGAGTGGGTCTCGCCCGGTTGCATCGGCCAAGCAGTCGACGACGAGTTCGGTGACTGACCGACCATGCTCGTCGCTGTTGGCGTCGAGTTCCATGGCGCGAGGGTAGGTGAAGTGGTGATAAAAAGCTATCTGTGGACGGCTTTTTGTTGCAAAATCCGCCCCGTCGTGGCTCCCTTCGAGACTCGATCGAATCAGTTATGACTATTTATGTTAGAATATTGATGGCCTGTGCGACATCGCTCAGCGACCATCCGACGTTTTAGTGTAAGCAGTGAACACTTACCATGACGATGGTATTTAACTCCATCATCGTACCTCGCTCTCACCACCGGTCGTGATAGTCCTACGGGCGGCAACCGAGTGTGTTAGTCTTCGGTCGTCGTCTTCTCGACATCGAGTTCGCCCCGATAGATTTCAGCCCCATCTTGGGCAACCTTCTCTGCGAGCACGGCACATTTGATTCGCATTGCTGAAATCTCGACACCAAGCATGTCGACGATATCGTCTCGATCCATCTCGAGCAGTTCGCCGATCGTCGTCCCTGGAAGGGAGGCTGAGAGCATGCTCGCAGAGGCTTGGCTGATCGCACAGCCGTCACCGGAGAACGCAACCTGCTCGATTGTCTCATCGTCATCGGCGAGGATGACATCCATCCGAATCTCATCGCCACACATGGGGTTTTCGCCGATGTGGGAGAAGGTCGGATCCTCGAGTTCCCCGTAGTTACGGGGATTTTTGTAGTGGTCGAGGATCTGCTGTCTGTACATATCTGAGCCCATTGCCATTGTTATCCAGTGGTACGCTTGTGAATTGTAAAAGGATTCCGGGGAAATCAGAATCGAGTAACTGTCGGTGGTTTCGATGTGCACGATCGATCGTGAGTAGCTGTTTTCTCACCTCCATTTAGTTCGCCAGCCGACAGGGAAACCTGACGCACTAGGCGAACAGTTGCCGGGCGCTGTCGATTGCCTCGATCAGTGCATCGACCTCCTCGTGGGTGTTGTAGATATAAAAGGAGGCTCGGGCGGAGGCGGCGACACCCAGTCTGTCGTGTAGTGGCTGGGTACAGTGGTCACCGGCGCGGATGGCGACGGCGTGGTCGTTCATGATCGAGGCAATGTCGTGGGCGTGGACACCATCGAGGTTGAACGCGACTAAGCCACCACGTTCGGGGCCAGGCTGTGGGCCGTAGAGCTCGATATCGTCGAACTCGGCGAGCCGTTCGTAGGCGTACGTCGAGAGTTCCTCTTCATGGCGTTGAATACGGTCCATGCCGATCTCATCGAGGTAATCGGCGGCGACAGCGAAGGCGATGCCTTGGGCGATGAGGGGCGTTCCAGCTTCGAACTTCCAGGGAAGGTCGTTCCAACTTGTGTCCTCGAAGGTGACTTTGCGGATCATGTCTCCGCCGTAAAGGAACGGCTCCATCTCCTCGAGGATGTGCTTTTTGCCGTAGAGGGCACCGATGCCCGTTGGGCCACACATTTTGTGTGCAGAGAAGGCAAAGAAGTCGGCGTCGATGGCTTCGACGTCGACGGGACGGGTCGGGGCCGATTGGGCCCCATCGACGAAGATGTAGGCATCGTGGTCGTGGGCGATATCGGCGAGTTCTGCGACTGGGTTCACGGTGCCGAGGGTGTTCGAGACGTGGACGACCGAGACCATCTGGGTGTCGTCGGTGATACATTCTCGAGCGTGGTCCATATCTAGGTGGCCCTCCTCGGTGATGCGGATGTATTTGACGTCAGCGCCCGTTCGTTCGGCGATCTGTTGCCAGGTGACGAAGGAGGCGTGGTGTTCCATCTCCGTGAGGACGACTTCGTCGCCGGGTCCGAGTTCGCGCAGGCCCCACGCGTAGGCGACGAGGTTCTCCGATTCGGTCGTGTTCTTCGTGAAGATGAGTTCTTCGCGGCCGCCGCTTGCGCCGATGAATTCAGCGACGCGGTCGTGAGCCTCCTCGTAAGCGATCGACGCCTCCTGGCTGAGATAGTGAATGCCGCGGTGGACGTTTGCGTTCGTCTGTCGATAGTAGTCACTGATGATCTCGACGACCGGTTCGGGCGTATGACTCGTCGCACCGTTGTCAAGGTATACCAACTGCTGGCCACCGAACTCCCGCTCTAAGATCGGGAAATCCCGCCGGATCGACTCGACGTCCAGTGGCTCGATATTTTGTTGACTCATTGGTGTATCGATAGGACCGCAGACAAAACACTCCTTCGGTCAGCCCCCGTCACTCGTCGAACACGTCGTCGGCAATTTCCTCGAGTGCACCGCTGATTGTTTCGCCGACCTCACTCGTTTGATACCGGTCTGCAAGCCGGAGGGCAATGGTGTAGCTGCCGATGGTGGCGATCACTGCCAGAATTATGTTCCCCACGAGCAGACGCAGGACGATTTCGGGTCCGGCACGAAAGGAGACGTCGGTCATCGAGACGCCCTCGAGTGGCCCAAGCAGGAGGACACCAAGGGTAAAACTCGCCGCGTAGACGCCCCATTTGACGGCGGGATTGAAGACGACGACGGAGGCGAGGAGGGCGATTTTGCTCACCCGCTCGAAAAAAGTGGCGAGGACGACGAAGACTAGCAGTCCGGTCCCGAGCGTCGGCAACATCGTGATGAACGTCCCAAGAGCGAAGCTACGGGCGGTCTCCGCCGGGGTGTAGTCTTCGGTAAATGCGTCGTGGAGTTCGCCGCGGATCCGATCAATGTAGCGGCGAAAGCGGGATCGGATCATCTGCCCGTCCGTTTCGAATCCAGTCAAGTAAACGTAGCGACACTGTGAGGCGCTCAGAACAGTTGGAGCAACTGCGCGTGGCGAGTGGTTTCAACCTCGAGTACGTTTGCTTCGTCGACGAAGCCGGCTTCGATGGCGACGGAGACGGCCTGGGTGCCGACGATGTTAGCGACGGCGGCCCGTGAAAGGCCGTCGATAACGCGGTCAGCGTCGACTTCCTCGCCGTCGTAAAACTCCTCTTCGACGGTCAGTGAAATCTCGCCGTCAGTGAACGTTTCACCGAGAACGTCCCGGTCACAGACCGAGACAAGCAGTCCTTCCGGGGTTTCCCGTTCGTTGATGATGAGTGTCATGGGTTACTCGAACAACCGATTTTCGGCGCTTTCGTCGACCATCTCCATCTCGGCTTGTTCGCGCATCTCGTTTGCTTCGTCGGCGACCAGTTCCGCTTCGTCGTACTCGCCGAGCGCCTCGAGAATGCGGGCTTTCTCCTCTAAGACGTGGGCGTCCCGCATACCGAGTCGGATGGCGTTGTCGATGCAGTTTTTGGCGTCCTCGGAGAGCCCCCGTTCCTGGAGGAAAAAGGCTCGGTTGTACCAGGCTTGGGCGAACCGCTCGTCGATTTCGACGGCGCGTTCGGCGTGTTCTAAGGCCTCGGTCGTCTCGCCGAACTCCCAGAGAGCGTAGGCCAGATTCGTCTCGGCGGTGGCGGCGTGTTCACTTCGGTCGTCGATCCGCAACGCCTCGCGGTAGGCGCCGATTGCCTCGTCGTACTCCTCGAGTTCGGCGTGGGCGACGCCTTTGTTGACCCAGGCTTCCTGTTGTAGCTGTTCGTTCTCGGCGAATCGGGCCGTTCGCTCGAACGCTTCGGTTGCCTGCTCGTAGCGGTTAATCTGCATATAACTCAGCCCGACATCGAGCAGTTCCATCGGATCGATATCTTCGCGGGCGACGTTCTGCTCGTCTAAGAGGTCGGTAAGCACCCGCGAATCGACCGGGTCAATCTTTGTCGGATCGACGGCGAGTTCCGGTGGCTCGAGGTCGAAGGCGTCGTAGCTCCCATCGAACCCGTCGCCAGCCGAAAAGCGGTGGTCCTCACCGCGATCACGTCGGTCAGTCATGCACCACCGTTGGCGAGCAGTCGTGTTAAGGCCTGCGCACTCGAGAGCCGGCTGCAGGCTAGATCATTACCCTCTCAAGGACGAACGTCCAGTATGCGACTGTTCGTTAGCGTCGACCTGCCAGCACGTCTTGCGGATGCGATTGCCGACTGCCAAGCTGAGATTGCACACGCTGCGGGCGTTCGATTCACCGAGCCAACACAGGCACATTTCACGCTTCGCTTCTTGGGTGCTGTCGACCCTGACCGGGTTCCTGCCATCGAGTCTGAACTCGAGGCGGCGGTTTCGGCTGCCGACCTTGAGTCATTTCGGGTAACCCTCGGTGGGCTCGGGACCTTCCCGAGTGAGGAATACATTCGGGTCATCTGGCTGGGCGTCCTCGAGGGTAAGTCGCCGTTTTATCGGCTCCACGAGGCGGTCGATACGCGGATCACGGCAATGGGGTTTCCGGCCGCAGAGCACGAGTTTACCCCACACGTCACCATTGCACGAGTAGACCATGCCGGTGGGAAATCACTCGTTCAAGAAGCCCTCCGCGAGGGGACGGGAGCCGTTGGGGAGTTGACGGTCTCGTCGATTGCCCTCACCGAGAGTACGCTCACCGCTGACGGGCCGGTGTACGACACGATTGCCCGATTTCGCCTCTGAGTCGGGTGGCCCTCCGCAGATGGACAAGATTTTAACCCAGCGTCGGCTACATCCGGCTACTATGGGTAAAAAGTCCAAGGGCAAGAAAAAGCGGCTTGCCAAACTCGAGAACCAGAACAGCCGGGTGCCGGCCTGGGTTATGATGAAGACCGACATGAACGTCCAGCGAAATCCAAAACGGCGCAACTGGCGTCGTAGCGACACTGACGAGTAAGCATGAGTGCAAGTGATTTCGAGGAACGCGTCGTTACGGTCCCGCTTCGAGATGTGAAAGCCAGCCCAAACCATGCGGCGGCAGACACGGCGATGAAAATCATCCGTGAGCATCTCGCCAAACACTTCTCGGTTGATGGAGATGCCGTCCGACTGGACCCCTCGATCAACGAGGCTGTCTGGTCGAACGGACGATCGAACCCGCCACGAAAGCTCCGCGTTCGCGCGGCTCGCTTCGATGAGGAGGGCGAACAGATCGTCGAAGCCGAGTTCGCCCAGTAGCTTTGCTTCGTGCCGCCTTCGCCGGATCGTCGTACATTGGTGTCTTCGCCCGTGGAACTGACGCCTGTCTGTTGATCCGCCCCGACGCCGATGAGTCGCTCGTTTCGGCTTTTGCTGACGAGCTTGCCGTTCCCGCGGTCCAGACAACTATCGGTGGCTCCTCGACGGTTGGCACACTCGCAACCGGCAACGAAAACGGCCTGCTCGTGAGCAACCGGGTTCTTGAGACCGAACGTGAGCGCCTTAGGGAGGCAGTCGACCTCCCGATCACCGAGTTGCCCGGCAATATCAACGCCGCCGGTAACGTCGTCCTCGCGAACGATTACGGTGCCTACGTCCATCCCGACCTCTCTCGAGAGGCCGTTATGGCCGTCAAAGACGCACTCGAGGTGCCGGTCGAACGCGGCGACATCGCCGGTGTTCGAACCGTCGGGACGGCCGCTGTTGCCACCAACGAGGGTGTGCTTTGCCATCCGAAATCGACCGATAGCGAACTCGACGTTCTCGAGGACGTTCTTGATGTGCGGGCGGATGTCGGCACGATCAACTACGGTGCGCCACTGGTCGGTTCCGGGCTGGTTGTGACTGACAGCGGCTACGTTGTCGGTGAGAACACGACGGGGCCGGAACTCGGTCGAATCGAAGATGCCTTGGGCTATCTCGACTGAGTCGGGAAGGGAACATTCTTCCGACTGCCTGACGCAGTGAGAGCCATGAGTCAACTATCGATGAGCGGTCGAATTGCAAGCCAGCTAGCGGTCGCTCGAGTCGGTGATCGCCAATGAGTCTCGGTGGCGGTGGTGGCCAGTTGCAGGAACTGACCCAACAGATCCAGGAGATCGAAAACGCAATCGAGAAACTCAAGGGTGACGTCGAGTCGATCCGAACCGAGCAGTCAGAAGCCGACGACGCTATCGAGGCCCTCGAGGTCCTCGAGAGTGGTGCGACGGTGCAGGTGCCACTTGGTGGCGATGCGTATATCCGCGCGACGGTGGACGATATTGACGAGGCAATCGTCAGTATTGGTGGCGATTATGCCGCTGAGTTCGACCAAGACGGCGCAGTCGAAGCCTTAGGGCGCAAAAAGGGCCGACTTGACGAGAAAATTGAGGACATCAGCGAGGATATCGCCGAACTCGAGGCCGAAAGTACCCGTCTCGAGCAGCAAGCCCAGCAGATGCAACAACAGCAGATGCAACAGCAGATGCAGCAGATGCAACAACAGCAGCCCGACGAATAGGGGGGACTGAGGGCGCATGTTCGACAATCTAAAAAAGAAACTCGGCAGCTTTCGCAGTGACGTTGAACAGACAGCCGAGGAGAACGCAGAGCCACTCGAAGAGGGTGAGGTGGCTGTCGATTCCGACGACGACGAGGCGGCTGCTGACCTCGAGGAGCCAGCTGAAGCTGCTGTCGACGCCGACGCTGGGACTGCGGCTCCCAGTGAGTCTGTAGAAGACGCTGTCAGTGATGAGAGTGACGAGGCGGCTGACGCCGAAGCAGGAGCGACGGTGTCTGGCGACGCCACTGAGGATGGTGAGGCCGCTGACGTTGCGGACGATGCCGACCTCGAGGCAGACGCTGAACCCGAAGTTGACGGCGATGACGAAACCGACGGAGACGCTGACAAGACGGATAACGCTGACGATGCCGATTCCGGCGGCACCGGCTTCGGCCGGAAAGCCAAATCGCTCGTCAAAGGGAAGTTCGTCATCGAGGAAGACGACCTCGAGGACCCCCTCTATGAACTCGAGTTGGCGCTGCTCTCGAGTGATGTCGAGATGGGCGTTGCCGAGGAGATTCTGGATAATATCCGAGAGAACCTCGTTGGGCAAACCCGGACGTTTACTACCTCGACTGGCGCGGTCGTCCAGGAGGCACTCGGAGAGGCGATTCTCGAGGTCATCAACGTCGGGCAGTTCGATTTCGACGAACGTGTCGCCGTTGCTGACAAACCGTTGGTGATCATCTTCACTGGCGTCAACGGCGTTGGGAAGACGACGTCAATCGCCAAACTCTCACGCTATCTCGAGGAGCGAGGCTTCTCGAGTGTGATGGCAAACGGTGACACCTATCGAGCGGGAGCCAATGAGCAGATTGCTGAACACGCTGCGGCGTTGGACACGAAACTGATCGCCCACGACCAGGGTGGTGATCCGGCGGCCGTCCTCTACGATGCCGTTGAGTACGCCGAGGCCAACGATGTCGATGTCGTCCTCGGCGATACAGCGGGGCGACTCCACACTAACGAGGACCTGATGGCCCAACTCGAGAAAATCGAGCGGGTTGTCGGCCCCGATATGACACTCTTCGTTGATGAGGCGGTTGCTGGGCAGGATGCAATAAATCGCGCTCGAGAGTTCAACGAGGCTGCAGAAATCGATGGCGCAATTTTGACGAAAGCCGACGCCGACTCAAACGGTGGGGCAGCGATTTCGGTCGCTCACGTCACCGGAAAGCCGATTCTCTTTCTCGGCGTTGGACAGGGCTATGCGGACCTAGAGCGATTCGACCCCGAGGCGATGGTCGAACGGTTGCTCGAAGACGCGTAACTCGTTTGATAGCCTCTTCCTACGCTCAGCTTGCTGCCGGTGACGGCAGGTAGGCGCTGGATACCACAGCCTAGGAGACTCTTTCCAAAGGGGCCGTTTCGATGATATGTTTCTATGAACGTCACGTATCTCGAGTCGGCGGCCATCTATATCGAAGACGAGGAAACCAGTATTCTGTGCGACCCGTGGCTCGTTGATGGGGCATATTATGGCTCGTGGGCCCACTATCCCGAACCCGAGTTCGAACCCGAGGATTTCAACGACGCAGACTATATCTATATTTCACACATACATCCGGACCACTTTGATCCGGCAACGCTCGAGCGCTTAGACAGTAACATTCCGGTTTTGATTCACGACTATCGCTGGGATTATTTGCGGAAGGCAATTGAGAATCTCGGATTCGAGGTAATCGAGTTGCCCCATGGTGAGCGGACACATCTCGGAAACGGGTTGTATATGAACATTCTTGCGGCCGATGGCTGTGATCCTGAACTGTGTGGCAACTTCTTTGGCTGTACATGGTACGATGAGGGGGCCGATGAGCCGGGGTCGACGCAGGTCGACTCGATGGCGGTGATCGACAACGGCGAGTTCACCGTCGTCGATACCAACGACTGTCCGTATCCGCTCGCTGAGTCGAGTTGTAAGGCGATCAAAGCCGAGTATGGCGAAATCGACCTGCTCTGTCACCAGTACAGCGCTGCCCAGTTCTATCCACAGGCGGTGACCAACTACAGTCACGAGAAGCTCCTCGAAGAGCGTGATGCCGTCATCCGGGAGAAACACGAACTTGCGCTCAACTTCATCGAGCTCTTTGAGCCGAACTACTACATGCCCTTTGCCGGTGAGTACGTCCTCACCGGAAAGCTCGCCCATCTCAACGAGTATACGGCGAACCCGCCGCGTGAGCACGTCCAGGACTTTTTCACCAGTCGTGTCGACCCTGAAGAGCACGAATGTGTCTTTCTTAACTCCGGGGAACAAATCGACATCGCAACTGGCGATCGCTCTGCACCGTTCGAGCCGGCCGATCCCGAGGCGAAACAGCGCTATATCGAGCAAGAACTCGCTCCCCGCGAGTTCACCTACGAACGTGACCCGATGCCACCGCTCGAGCACTTACAGGCGTACGCGCCACTCGCCTATGAGAATCTCGAGGGGAAGCGTCGCCGGATCGGGTTCGAAAGTGAGACCACCGTTCTCATCTCGTTGCGTGAGGAGTACTATCTCGAGCTGTCGATGAACGGTGCGGGCTATGACTACGTCGAAGAGCCAGCACTCGAGGCGTATGACGGCTACGTGAAGATGGAGGTTGACCCTCGGTTGCTAAAACGACTGTTCGAAGGCCCACACAGTGCCTATTGGGCCGATGCAAAGATTGGCTCCCATCTCGGTATTAGCAAGGAGCCGGATATCTACGAACGCGGACTGTACAACTGTCTGGGCTCGTTTCATGCCGACGGTGCTGAAATCGATCTCGTCGAAGCCGGCGTGGAACCGGCCAACGCCGACGATTGAGCCGTGGCATGTGCCCGCCGAGCTTTCTTATCGCGTGGCGTGGCCAGTTTGCGGTATGTCACTCGATAGCGTTCTTGTGATTGGATCAACCGGCACCCAAGGTGGGGCTGTTGCACGTCATCTCTTAGAACGGAACTTGGAGGTCCATGCGCTAACACGGGACAACGACAGCTCGGCTGCCCGCGACCTCGCCCAGCGCGGGGCCGAGGTTGTCGAGGCCGATCTCAGCGACAAAAACAGCATTGAGCCGCTGATCGAAGACGCCGACGGCGTCTTCTGTATGACGAATTTCTGGGAACATGGCTACGACGGCGAAGTGGAGCAGGGAACGAACGTTGCCGATCTCACTGCCGACGTCGGTGTCGAGCACTTCGTCTTCTCCTCGGTTGGCGGGGCCGAACGGAACACGGGTATCGCCCATTTCGACTCGAAGTGGGAGATCGAACGCCACATCGACGACCTCGAGTTGCCAGCGACGATCGTTCGGCCGGTCTTTTTCACCCAGAACTTTGCGGGCTTTCGGGAGGCAATCGAAGAGGGCTCGCTTCCGATGGGGCTCGAGCCACACACGCCGCTTCAGATCGTTGATGTCGACGACCTCGGAGCGTTCGTCGCCGAAGTATTTGCCGATCCTGAGCGGTATGTCACCGAGTCGTTCGAAATCGCCAGCGACGAACTCACTCTCGAGTCGATGGCCGTTCGGTTTGGGGATGCTCTCGAGACGGGCGTTCGTGCCGAGCACCTGTCGATCCCCGATGTCGAGGCGGCCCAGGGTGAGGAGTTTGCGGTCATGTTCGAGTGGTTCAACGAGCAGGGGTATCAGGCCCCGATTGACGCCTTGCAGGCTGACCACGACGTGGACTTTACGCGTCTCGAGGGCACGCTCGAGCGGGAGTGGGGCTGATCGCTCGAGGTCGGTGGGGAGTCGCCTGTAGCGATGTGTATCGAGTGCTGTCGTCACACGATGAGGGTGCCTACCGTCCCACCTCACTTGCGCACCGTCACGGTCGATGGCGTAATCACGACCTGCACTCCTTCGACGGTGAACCGAATCTCAAAGTCGGTTGTCGCAGAGTCAACGACGCGCTCGAGTGCTTCGACATCGATGACGTCGTATAGCTGATAGGCGTCGCGTTCGACGCCGTTCGCTTCGAGTTCGTCGACGATTTCGATGAGCAACTGTCGGTTGGTCATGTCCCACCACCGTTTCCTGTCGTTGGAGTCGACCGGTTGCCTGGGGCGTCCATACGTGTCTCGAGGGCGACCACGTTCTTAACGCCACACCGACGGTGGCCGGAAACAGGCTACAGTGGCTCTCTCGGCCCGAACCTGCTGTGAGAGTCCGTCTACCCGGTGGCCGGAAACTGGCCGGAAGCGTGGTCACCATCCATCTGCCGGCGTCCGATACCGCTTTCCACGCCCGTTACCGCTGGCCTCGAGCAGGCCGTATTTATCGGTGAGGAGGGTGAGATACCGCCGACGGGTTCGGGTGGCTTTCGGGGTTGGACACTGCTGTTCGTAGCGCGAATGGAGTTCCGAGGCGGGGATTTCACCGGCTCGGTCGACGATATCGTACAGCAACCGTTTGTGGGTGCCAAGTGAGTCGACATGAAATCGCCGGAGGTCGGCTGCGATATCGCCTTCGACGGCTCCGACGTCCGCTTCGGTGAGCCGCTGTCGTCCCGCTTGAATCGCCCGCTTGACGGCCGTTTCGAGGTGGATGATTGCTTCTCGAGCGTCACCGGCGGCGCGGTCGGCGATGTACTGGATGAGTTCGGCGTCGACGGCTCCCGACCTGAGGCCGGCATCAATTCGAGCCTGCAGGATGTCGACTAACTGCCGGTGGCTATAGGGCGCTAAGTGAACTCGTTCGGCAGCGCCGAACCGCGACCGCACCCGCCCGTCGAGTCGATGGGTGGCAAAAAAGTCATCTTCGTCGATCGTAATCAACAGGAGCGTCACCGTCGGGAGGTCGCTGAGTCCACACAACAGCGCCTCGTCCTCGAGGATATCGACTTCGTCGATGATGACGACGGTCTGTCCATCCATCTCCCGGAAGGCGTGGATGAACTGGCCGGTCGTGGTGCCGTTTGGTGGGAGGTGTCGGCCGATGCCGGCATCGTGTGTCAATCCATAGAGGACGTCCGTTTTCGAGGAGCCAGCCATGCAGTTCCAGTAGGCCCGAGTTACGTCGAAGGCCTCCTGTTGGAGCTGTCGAACGACGAACTTCGCGATCGTCGTCTTTCCCGACCCCGCCGGGCCGAAAATCATGGTGTGATCGCCGGCAACGCCCCCCGTAATCGGCCGCAATGCGCCGGCGATCTGTGAAATTGCTCCGTCACGATGCTCGAGGTCCCGGGGAACGTACGTTGGCTCGAGCGCTCGTGCGTCGGTGATCATCGTAGCCGCGCTTACTCGGGTGTTTGTATATGAACCTGCGGTCGAAAAATGGGGCCGTCGCTACTCTTCGACGGTGATCGAAATCTCGTCGGTCTCGCCAAAGGCCCGATGTGGCCCGTCGCCGATAATCAGCGTCAGGTCGTATTCGCCGGGCTCGAGTTCGAGTTCACCTTCCGATTGGCCATCGCCCCAGTGGTAGATGCCATCCTCCTCGGCTTCCGGAGCCGGGCCGGGAATTACCTCGCCCTCCTCGAATCCCTCGTGGTCGACCAGCACGTGGAGATGGCCTTCACCGACGACGGCGTCACCGACTGGCGCGAGTTCGATGCCCTCGACCTCCCCCTCGAGTTCAATCGGCGATTCGACAGTGTCGCCATCCTCAGGTGTGAGGAAGGTTGCTGCCACATCGTCGGGCTGGTCTTCGACATCGACCTGTCCGTCGTCATCGTCCGTTGGTTCTTCGTCATCTGTCGGCTCTGTGTCGTCCTCGCCGAGACAACCGCTCAATCCAACTGCACCGACGGCGACGAGTGCGCCGAATTTCCTGCGAGTGTGTTGCATGTCCAACAGGTTGTACAGGAGTAGTGGATTTGAACGTTCCGTGCTTTTAGCTTATTTTATACAGTCGTCTCAGCCTTCAATCTGCCAACTGTGGCGATTATTCTTTAACGCTGATGTTTGAATAGCTAACTCAGACACCGACTGGCAACACTCGAGCGGTGTCTGATAATCAAAACCGCTAATCCGGTCGGATTCAAACGGTCCTTGTATGACGACTGGCTCGGCGTCGATTTTTTTCGACCCCGAAGTCAACAGAGCAATTAACGACGCGTTGCCAGGACTCGTCGTCGATGCGCTCAGTATCCTCACGGTGCTTGGGGATGGGGCCGTCCTCGCTGGCGTCGCCGTCTTGCTCTATTGGTTCGGGGCTGAAGAAGACCGCCACCAGCGGGCCATGGTGCTTGCGATTCTCGTTGGAACACTGGCACTCGTCGGCGGGCTCAAAGGTATTTTTGAGGTGCCTCGCCCGTTGTACGTTGCCGACCCGGCGTTCGACTTTGGCCCCGAGACGTATCCGGGCTGGAGTACGCCAAGTGCCCACGCAATGGGCGCAGCGGCGGTGTACGGTGTACTTGCAGTTGTGATGGACACGGGCCGGCGCTGGCAGCGCTATCTCGCCGCCGGCGTGTTGATGGTGACGATTTCGCTCTCGAGGGTCGTTCTCGGGCTTCACTATGTTGGCGACGTCATCCTCGGCACCGCTCTTGGACTGGTTTTGGTCGCCATCGCCGTCACAATCACTAGCCGATCGGTCACGCCGATGTTCGCCCTCTCGCTTCTCATTGCCACTATTGCCTACGCACTTGGCTCACGGGAGTTTACGACAATGGCTATCGGGGCCTCCCTCGGTGGCCTCATCGTCTGGTCGCTCGTCGAAGACCGAGAAGCCTACCCAAGCGGGGCCTCGATTCTTGTCCTCGGCGTGCTTGTCCTTCCCGTACTTGGCGTGATTCGCCTTCTCGAGTGGCTCATTGCCGTCGATGGCGGCTTCGTCATCGCTGGCACACTCTCGATTTCGCTGTTTGCCCTCATCGAGACGGTTGGATTCGCCCTCGCCTTCGGCGGTGCCGTCGCAGTTCCGTATCTTGCTGCGTCGCTGAACGAGACGGCTCCCGTTGCCAAACTCCAGACGGTACTCCCGTTCACTGGGCGACTGTTTGACCCCGACGCGGCGGGGAAAGCCACAGAGTCCTCGCCGCCTGAGTCAGAGCACTAGTCCTCGAGTTTGCTCGGGGGTAACGGATCGGTAAGTGTGAGTGCCATCGAGGTGGCCCCGCCGACGAAGACGATAAACCAGTAGGTGGCAAACCGAAAGAGAATCGCGGTCGCGGTTGCGAGGGCGACGCTCATCGGTGAGAGAAGGGTGAGCGTCGCTGCGATTGTCGCCTCGACGCCGCCGATGCCACCCGGTGTCGGGACGACAAAGCCGACTTTGCTCAGGGCGACGGCGAGGATGGCGACCCCGAATGGGATTGGGCTATCGAGGGCGATGGCGGTGACGTACAGCGCCACAACAAGCCCAAGCCAGGCGACGTGGGCACAGACGAGCGCGACGGCCATCGTTCGCCGGTCTTTCGAAACCAGATCGAGCGTCGTATAAAAACCCTGCAGTCGTCGTTCGACGTTCTCCCGGCGGAGTTTGTCGGCTGCGGTTGTTGAAATGAGGCCGACTGGCTTTCGGAGCTGTCCCGTGAGCCAGCCAGCTCCCCTAACGACGAGGCTACGTCGTTGCCACATGACCCCAACAAGCAGGCCGACGAGCGCGACGAGCCCGACAATTGGAAGCAGTTGGGTTCCAATCTCGAGTGAGCCGGGGCGAAAGCCAACGACGTAGCCGAGGCCGACGAGCCCGAAGGTGTAGTAGGGGAGGTAGTTGAGGAAGTCGGCACTGACGACGGTTGCAAGGCTCTCTTCGTAGGCGGCGTCGGTATACCGGCTGATGAGGGCCGCGACGCCGACGCCCGAGGTCACCTGTCCGTAGGGGGTGACGTATTTGGTGAACGTTGCCGTCAGGAACACCCCGAGGATCAGCCAGTAAGGCCGGTGTTTGTCGACGACCGTGAGCAGCCGTTCCCAGACGACCGACCGGAGTCCGTAGCAGAGGACCGTTCCCAGAAAAGCGACCCCGTACACCGGTAGCGAAGCGCGTTCGATTGCGCTCAAGACGTCGTTCCAGCCGACAGCAAGCACGAACAGGCCAAGCAGGCCAACGGCCACGACGATAGCCAGTGCTGCTCGCCGTTTCATTGTTCCTCCGTGATAGGCCCGTTGTTCATTATACGCATCGTCAGTCAAATTGACTGTCGGCCACTACTTTCACACTCTCAGTTGATTGTCATGTAGCTGTGGGTTCACCCCGACATCGCAACGAGCCCCGTTCCGACCACGACGACAACTGAAGCGACCGCCAACACGGCCGTTACCCGCTCGAGGCGCTGTGGCAGAAAGATCGCCGAGAGGATAACGACTAACAACGGCGTCGTCTGCATGATCGGAACGACAATAACGACCGGTGCAACCTCGAGGGCGAGAAAGTAGCTGACGAGGCCACCGGTGGTCGTGATGCCGGCGCCGAGATACCACTTCATCGAGGCCGTGTTGGCCGGCCACGACACCGACTTCGAGCTCAACAACAGGTAGCCACCAAAGCCGATAGCAGCGGCGATCACTTTGATCATGACGCCCGGTAGTGCGGGGGTACCCTCGGCCAATCCAAGGGAGATGAAAATGGGTTCGACGCCGATAACAGCGGCAGCCGACACCGGAATAAGCAGTGAGACACCGAGTGTGCGCATTGATTGGCCCGCACCAGTATCGGATGCCGTCTCCCAGGAAATAACGGCGATGCCAACGACAATGAGGACGATGCCCAGAAAGTGCGCAAGCGTGAGTGACTCCTCGAGAAAGAGGACGGCAAGGATCGTCGCAAACAGGGCGTTCGCGGCGACGACCGGCGAGGTCCGGCTGGCACCGATCGTTTCGATGCTATGAAACAGCAAGAGCCGGCCAACGAGCGAGCCAGCGATTCCGGCAAGCGCAAACGAGAGGATCGATTGCGGGGTAAACAGCACAATCTCAGTGACCGGATACCACACCAACACAATCGGGACAAGCAGTCCGACGTTACAACACAGTGTGATTAAAACGGCATCGAGCACTTCACCGTCGTCAGTCCCGAGACGAACGCAAAGAAACTGGACGGCCCACATCAACGCGGCCACTGTCCCGAGGACAACGCCGAGCAGCGGGCCGGAGCCAAAGACCATGTGACTGCTCAGGTGAGCAGTAACTTACGCCTGTGGAACTGCGCTCAACAGACCGGCTTCGGGTTCGCCCCCATCGCTTCGAGACTTTCGACATACGCCTGATAGGCGGTTTCGATAGCGTCTGTTCCGGCTGCTTCGGCGCGCTCCCAGTCGTCATCGCTCGCACACGCTTCCTCGAGGGCCTCGAGCGTTCGTTCCTGTTGGGCCTCGAGATCGTCGCCGAACTCCCGAAACAGCGCGGCCGTTTGTGGATCAGCGTCGCCGACGAAGAAGCCGACGAACTGGCTTTTCGAGCGGTCACTAGCCAGAATCCGGCCGAGAAATCCGCCGAGACGCTCGGGTGTCGACTCGAGGCTCCGCAGGTACTGATGCAGCGCCGGCGTTTCCGACGGCTCGTACCCCTCGAGGCGGTCACTCACCGTCTGATAGTGGCGTTTTTCGTCGGCTGCATTCGTCTCGAAGTGGTCTCTGGCCGTTTCATTTCCTTCGTCATCGGCCCACGCCGCAAGCGTCTGCCAGGCTGCGTATTCGGCGTCGGCGGCAGCCTGCAACACGGACTCGGTTACAATCTCGCCATCGGTCGCCGCGTACAACGATTTTGAGGAGCCAAGTCGGGAAAGCGCCGTCCGGTTTTCTTCCTCGAGACGCGTTTGAAGGTCGGTAGCTGAAGTCATACTTGTGGCTACGTCAGTGGGCCAATTAGGCCTGCTGGTTGGGTATCGACGCTACCGGGCAACACGCCTTTCGATGCATTTGGAGAAACTGATTTCTATATCTCTGGATAGTTAATTATAATTTTGTAATAATAATTTAAACACTGTTATATATTGACTATTAGTATGGGATCTGAAAATCCAGGTAGCGATGGAGAACATCGCATCCAGGCAGAACTGGGGACGACAGACCGCGCCAACGTGTTCTACAAAAACGCAATGCAACACGAACTCACCGAGCGAATGCAGTCGTTTGTCCGCGACCGGAAGATGGTCTTCCTCGCGACGGCCGACGCAAACGGTGAAACCGACTGGGTAGCAGGTAATTAAACGCTTTCCCTCGGTCGATAACAATCACGAAAACCGGACTCTCTGTTGGCGATGAACAGACGTGCATACCTTGCTGTGGCCGGTGGTGCAATCCTCGCTGGCTGTCTCGGCGATGATGAATCATCCGACGAGGCTGCAACCCACAACGAGACGGAATCCGAACCCGACAACGAATCGACGACGAGGATCCGTTTCTCGACGATTTCTCAGATCTCTCACAATGGACTGTCGAGGAGGGTTCGCTTACGGCCGACGAGAGCCGTTCGACTGTCGGTGAGCAGTCTGCGCTCCTCGAGACGACAGCCGATGACGAGCGCGTACTGATCAAACGGGAGTTTGACTCTCGCCGAAACTTCACCCAACACCTTCCAGCACTTGCAGTCGCCACTGACACCGAGGTCAGTCCGCTGATCCAACTGACTGACATCGCCGGGGACCGACTGCTCTTGCGAACGTCAGTCAGCTCTGACCACCCCTTCCTCACTCGTGATTTCGGCGTTGTCGAAACAATTGGCGAACCGGATATCAGCGCGATCGACCATATCAAGCTCTCGGTGTGGGCGGGTGACCGAACCCTCAAGCTCTGGTGCGATGAGCTCCATCGTGTCTCCCGATTCGACACCGGGAAAGTCCTCTTGCAGTTCGAAGGTGGGTATGACAGCGCGGTTGAAGAGGCACTCCCGCTTCTCGAGGACCACGACTACCCGGCAACGGCGTTCGTTCCCACCGACCGAATTGGCGGTGACGATCGGCTTGACCGCGACGCCGTCAGGACGCTGCAGGAATCGGGTTGGACGACCGGCAGCCAGGGGACGAGCGGGAGTGATCTCACCGAACTGTCTTCGACTGAGCAGCGGGCGGCCGTCGAAAGCGCTGCCGAGTGGCTTGCGGATTTCGGCGTTTCAGACCCACCTTTTGCCTACCCGTTTAACCGTGTTGACGAATCGACACTCGAGGCCGTCGCTGACGAACACAATCTCGGGTTTCTCGGTAGCTACCCCGTCTGCGGGGAGATCACGAACCCACACCTCTGCCCGACGGCGGTGCGTCCGAGCGTCTCCGTGAGCCAGCAACTGCTCGAGTGGACTGCCAAACTGGGGACGATTACCGTCCTTCGTTATGACGACCTTGCCGGTGACAGCCTCGAGGCGTTCGAAAAAACGGTTTCCCGGCTCGCGGAACTCGAAGCCGAGGACCGACTCGAAGTGATCGAGCCGGCAACGCTCATCGACGACGCGTTACACTGAGTCAATTCCGACTCCGTCAGTTGACGGGTGGAAGGGGACTAGTCGCCTTTCTCGACTGGCGCGCCCACGAGGTTGCCCCATTCGGTCCAGGAGCCGTCGTAGTTCGTCACGTCTTCGTAGCCGAGCAGTTCGTGCAGCGCGAACCATGCAATCGAAGAGCGCTCGCCGATGCGGCAGTAGGCGACGACCTCCTGGTCGTCGGTGACGCCTGCGTTTTCGTACAGTTCCTGGAGTTCCTCGCGACTTTTGAACGTCCCATCGGCGTTGACCGTCTCAGCCCAGCCGACGTTCTGGGCGCCGGGAATGTGGCCGCCACGCTGGGCGGTCTCTTGGAGGCCCGGCGGGGCGAGAATCTCGCCACTGAACTCCTCGGGTGAGCGGACATCGACGAGCGGGATGCCGCGTTCGATTGCGTTCTCGACATCCTCTCGGTAGGCGCGAATGCCGTCGAACGGCCCGCGGGCGTTATACTCCTGCTCGGGGAACTCCGGTACCTCGGTCGTCGTTGGATACTCGTTTGCAACCCAGTAGTCACGGCCCCCATCGAGAAGATAGACCTCCTCGTGGCCGTAATATTTGAGCTGCCAGTAGGTGTAGGCAGCAAACCAGTTAGAGTTGTCCCCATAGAGGACGATTGTCGACTCCTCGGTAATCCCATGGCTTCCCAACAGTTCCTCGAGGTCCGCTTTCTCGAGGATATCTCGCTGCGTTTGATCCTGTAACTGGGTCTCCCAGTTCAGGCCGATTGCGCCCGGTGCGTGGGCCTCCTCGTACGCTTCAGTGTCGACGTCGACCTCAACCAGCCGGTGGTCGGGGTCGTCACTCTGGAACGCCTCGAGTCGGTCTTCGACCCAGTCGGCGGTGACCAACACGTCGTTGGCGTAGGTGTCTTGTGCCATACTCGACCGAACGAGCGGCAGGGTCATAGTGGCTGACCATGCGGACAAAAGGGGCGGTGCTTCGCTCTCCCGGCGGGTGTTGCCGTTGTTTGTGACGGCTGACTGTCTGTGGTTCTGTACTCTCTGGGCCACTGCCGGAACATAGCTGTCTGAGGCCGCGAACGCAGCGTTTGCCTCAAGGCCCATCAGCGTTCGACTCCCGTACTAGAGCAAACCTTGCCGCCATCCCGAACCCGCCCGGAAGTGTGCCGGGAGCGACGGGCTAAGCACCCTTCGTCTCGAAAGGCCGCCCAATGGACGTTGTTGCACTCGAGTGGCTTGCCGAGCATCGAACGGATGCCGGCGTCCGAATCGTTGATGTCCGCGACCGCTGGGAGTACGACGGCATCGGTCATATTCCGGGTGCCATCTCGATTCCCTTTGACCGCTTTCGGGACGAAGCGGGGCCGGAGCCGGGAACGCTCCCCGGCGCGGACGCCTTTGGGACACTGCTTGGAGAGGCTGGCATTACTCCCGAGGATACAGTCGTCGCCTACGACGACACCTTCGGCGTCTTTGCTGCCCGCTTTCTGTTTACCGCGAGAATCTACGGACATGCCGACTGCCGACTGCTCGCCGGCGACTACAGCGCCTGGAACCGCGAGTACGAGACGACTACCGAAGCGCCGGCGCTCGAGGCGACGACTTATGAGCCGACGCCGCGGTCGGAGTCGGGTCCGGACTCAGACGATGGCCCGTTGACCGACCGGCCGGGGGTTGAGGCGGCACTCGAGCGTGGGGCCCTGTTCGTTGACACGCGCGAACGCGAGGAGTTCGAGGACGCACGATTGCCGGGTGCCGTCCGGTTCGATTGGCGCTCGACAGTTGATGAGGACGCTCGGCAACTGAAATCACGCGAGGCACTCGAGGCGTTGTTCGCCGAGTATGGGATTACTCGCGAGCGCGAGATTGTCCTCTATTGTAACACCGCCCGACGGATCAGCCATACTTATCTTGTGCTTCGGTGGCTTGGCTTCGAGAACGTCTCGTTTTACGAGGGGAGCCTGACTGACTGGCTGGCGGCCGCCGGTGCTATCGAAACCGGCTCACAGTCACCAGCGGAGTAAGCAACCGATTGTGTCGGCTACTCTCACCTGTGGGCCCCTACCTATCACTTCTTTTAGGGCCAGAATATCATGACCAATTACTTATCTCCCTCGTTCAAACGAGCGGCTGCAATATGTCCCTCCAGCTCGAAGCGGCGATTACAGACGGTCTCGAACGGGCGGCAACCAAAACCGGCGTTCTCCTCGCTGGCGTATTTTTTCTCCTCCAACTGCTCATGCTCTCCTCGCTCAATACGACACTGGCTGGCTTCGTTCCACCTGATGCAGCCGTCGATATCGGACTCACGCTGCCGGTTCCGGCGGCTGTCGGGGCTGTCATCTTGTTTGTCAGCTATCTCCTCTCGATGAGCTTTTTTGTCGTCCTCACTCGCGCAGTCTCACGACCGTCCTCGGAACTGTCGACCGTTCCACGCGAACTCTACACCCGCCGGATTGGCTGGGCAACGCTCTCGACGCTTGTTGCCGGCGTGCTATCCCTTCTGGCTATCATGCTTGGACTCGTGTTCTTGCTTCTCCCGGGGCTTTTCTTAGCCATCTCTTTCATGTTCTTTGTCTTCGCCATCGGCATCGAAGACCGCGGGACGCTCGAGAGTCTCTCACGCAGCTGGGAGCTCTCGAGCGGGAATCGCGTGAATCTGGGGCTTCTTCTCCTCTTGCTCGGCGCGGTCGGACTCTTCGTTTCCGGCGTTGGATCCGTGTTCGAACTGCGTGGGCTCCCTGCTGTCGCTGATTTCGCCTCGGCAGCGATCAACAGTATCAGCATTGTCGTTTCCTATGCAATCATCGCGGCTGCCTATTTGCAACTTGCTGAAGCTGCGGACGACCCCGTAGGAGGTACCTGAAATCGCTTGTCGTCTGGCGAATCGGTAGCTGACTTTCTTTTCTCACCATTTCAAGTGGGATACACTTCCGATGAAATATACACTATTTTTATATAAACAGAACAGTACACTGATACTGATCGTCAATTAAACAGTGGACTCAGCTGTTTCCCGGCCGGCGAGAACCACAGACGGACTGTTATGACTGGATCCCCTCCATTTAGATAGAAGGTAACTACAATGTCAAACTAACCAGCAGAACGGACGCTTCACTCGGAGTTACTCGGGCGAGAAGTGACGTTTAACTACTCAGAAACGTGGTTCGCCTACTCGATGCTCGGGCTGCGACTAGTCATGGCGTGGGTGTTCTTACAGGCCGGCCTCGAGAAACTGCTCGAGGGCGGAATAGCCGACCCGTTGGCATGGTCCTCAGCCGGCTTCCTGCAGAACGCGGTCGCGGAGGCAAACCCACTACACGGCGTCTTTCTGGTGTTTGCAGACTTCGCCGTCATCCTCGATCCGATGGTCATCTTTGGGCAGACTCTGATCGGACTGGCACTCCTCTTTGGGGTGTTCTTCCGGTTTGCCGCCGCCATGGGCGCGATCCAGATGTTCTTCTTCTGGACGGCCGCCTGGCAAGGCGGACTCATGGCTGGCTTCCCCGTCGAGAACGGCTACTTCATCGACAGCTCGTTCGTCTACATGCTCCTCCTGTTCGGCCTCGGCGCATGGGGTGCCGGTCGGTTGCTCGGCATCGACCGAGCGCTCGAGGAGACGGCGGTTGTCAAAAACAATCCCTGGCTGCGCTACCTGCTTGGGTGATTGTATTCCGTCGCTGGCTTCGTGTTTGAGCAGTGACGAATCCGGTGGAGTTGACCCTGTTTTTGTCGTCACTCTTGGGCTGTCTTTGGCGGTTCCTACAGGCTGGCCCTAACGCTCGCTCTTTCGGGCAGTGCCGTCGCTGGCGCTCGTCCCAGCGTGAGTACTCGTTCGGTGAGCGTGAGTTCCTCGGGGCTTGAGGCAGCTTTCGAATATGCACGGAAACTGGCCGACGAAGCCGAGGACGAACTGTTCACCTTGTACGTCACCACAGACCTTCTCGAGTCCGATTGTCTCCTCCACGGCAAAAATGCACTCAATCGAGGCGTGAGGATTGCGATCGGTTCACAAAACAAGAGCGTCCGCGAACGCTGTCGGGAGGGGCTGCCAGAAGCCACCGTGTGGGACCCGCAACTTGATTGGCTCAATACACCGACCTATCCGCGAGTGGGTCGGCTGATCCTCATGGACCGGCGGAAAGTAATGTTTTCCGTCCTCACGGAACCACCAGCTAACGGCCCTGAAGAGGTCGCCCTCGTCGGTACTGGCGCGGAGAATCCGCTGGTCGTTCTGGTTCGTGAGCTACTCGGGCCGCGACTTGACCACCTTGATTACCAGAGTGACGACTTCCGAAGTACCCACTTCCAATCCCATGACTGATCACAACACCGACCGCGACAGCGTTCTCTCGACGCCGAATGAGCGCCTTGTCTATGAAATCGATGTGGACCAGCGTCCCAGCGACGCTGTCGTCCGTGCCGTTTCGACGGTTCTCGACACACCGGTTCTCGAGTTGGACCCGTTGTACTATACTATCGACCCCGAACAGTTAGATGGAGTGGTCACGACTCGAACCGACGGTCACAAAACAGATGGCCCATCACTTTCGTTCTCGTTTACTGGGTGTCAGGTTACTGTCGACCAATACACGGTCACGGTTCGTGTGCAGACTGACGTTGAGTGAACGGGGAAAGTACGGCAAGCGAACGGCTGCAGGCTGGGCCCCTCAAGGCTTGAAGAACTCATCCAACCAACGAAATCACGACGAACAGCGTCCCAATCGAGACCACTGTGGTCACAAAAACGTTCAGCGAGGCAAACCGTTCGTCCCCACCGAGTTCGCTGGCAAAGACATACGTTGAGACCGCTGTTGGCGTCCCGAACATGACGACGGCAGCGGTGAACGTCGCCGAGTCCACCGCAAGCAACGAGAAGACAACCCACGCAACCGCCGGCATACAAGCGACCTTCACGGCCGTGACGGTCCCCACCGCGCCGAGGTTGACCGAAGGGAGATCAACCTCGAGTGAGGCCCCAACCGACAACAACGCCATCGGGAGGGCGAGGGCGGCCAGGGCCTCGAGGCCGATATCGGCGGTCGTCGGGAGGGTGAGGCCGACTGCGCCGCTTATCAGACCGATGATGAGTGCAAGTAAGACAGGGTTTTTCGCGAGGGCGGTGAGTTCGCTTCGGACGGTGGCGTTTGCCCCGTTGACCGTACTCAGAATAAAGACGGTCAGCGGGAGTTGGGCAAGCGAGCCGATGCCGAGGACGAGTGTGGCGATGGCGGTCACGGTGGGGTCGAAGGTGGCGGCGACCAGCGGCAGGCCGAGATAGCCAAGGTTCGAGTGATAGGATTGGACGACGGCAACGCTTCGGCGCTCGGCTGCCGCCTCATTTCGGTGGACAATCCAGGCGAGTGCGGCGGTGCCATAGAGGACCACGAGGAGGCCAACGAGCAGCGACGGTGAGAGCAACTCGCCGATTGACTGCTCATACGTTGCAACGAAAACGAGCGCGGGGAGTGCGATATAGTACGCGGCAGCGTTGAGCCGTCCGGTTCGGGAGGCTGTGAGGAGGCCACCGGCTCGCAGTCCCGTCCCAAGCAACAAGACGGCGAGCATCGCTAGGAGCCGGAGTAAGACCTCCATCGACATCCCAGCAGATGCCACCGGAACCGTTGAGAGTTCTGATTTTCCGTCGTAATGGGTTGGGCTGACAGCGCTCTCGGCCTGTTGCCTGTGGGGCACTCTCTGCTGTGAGCGACTGTCACAGCAACGAACAGTCACCACTGACGAACTGGGCCGGCCCTCAGCGGACGAGAAAAAGGCTTTAACACCGGCGTCTCTTACACTCGGCAAATGGTACTCGACGATCTCGGCAGTTCACTGCGGGGCACGCTGGATAAGCTCCGTGGGAAATCACGGCTCAGCGAGGAAGACATCGAGGAGGTCGTCAAAGAGATTCAGCGCTCGCTGCTCTCGGCCGACGTTGACGTCTCGCTCGTAATGGAGCTCTCGGACAACATCAAATCCCGATCACTCGAGGAGGAACCGCCCGCCGGCACGCCCGCTCGGGACTTCGTCCTCAGCATTGTCTACGAGGAACTAGTCGACCTCATCGGGGAATCGACGGAGTTGCCACTCGAGGAGCAGACGATTTTGCTCGCCGGCTTACAGGGGTCAGGGAAGACGACCTCGGCCTCAAAGATGGCGTGGTGGTTTTCGACCAAGGGGCTTCGGCCTGCCGTTATTCAGACCGATACGTTCCGTCCCGGTGCCTACGAGCAGGCAAAGGAGATGTGTGCCCGCGCGGAGGTCGACTTCTACGGCGACCCGGATAACGACGACCCAGTCGATATTGCCCGAAAAGGACTCGAGGAGACGAGCGACGCTGAAGTCCATATCGTGGATACGGCTGGTCGCCACGCCTTAGAGGAGGATTTGATCGACGAGATCGAAGAGATTGAGTCGACTGTCGACCCCGACACCTCGTTGCTCGTCCTCGATGCGGCAATTGGGCAGGGGGCAAAGGACCAGGCAAGCCAGTTCGACGAGTCGATCGGCATCGATGGCGTCGTCATCACGAAACTCGACGGGACGGCCAAAGGTGGTGGGGCGCTGACGGCCGTCGATCAGACCGATTCCTCGATTGCGTTTTTGGGGACCGGTGAGACCGTCGAGGATATCGAACGATTCGAGCCAAACGGCTTCATCTCCCGACTGCTCGGCATGGGTGATCTCGCCCAACTTACCGAACGCGTCGAACGAGCCATGGCGCAGACGGGTGTCGAAGAGGACGACTGGGACCCCGAGGACCTGATGCAGGGCAATTTCACCCTGAACGACATGCAAAAACAGATGGAGGCGATGAACAATATGGGGCCCTTAGATCAGGTGCTCGATATGATCCCTGGTTTTGGTGGCGGCATCATGGACCAACTGCCTGACAACGCGATGGATGTCACCCAAGACCGGATGCGAAGCTTCGAGTACATTCTGGATTCGATGACCGAAGCCGAAAAGGAGTATCCACGTGCCATCGGCGCGAGTCAGATCGAACGGATCGCTCGAGGGTCAGGGACCGACGAAGAGCAGGTCCGGGAACTCCTCCAGCAGTTTAAGATGATGGAGAAGACGATCAAGCAGTTCCAAGGGATGGGCTCGGATGCGGATATGCAGCGGATGATGAAGCAGATGGAACAGGGTGGCGGTGGCGGTATGGGGCCGTTCTAAAAATCGGTGTTTTCAGCGACCGGCTCACTCGCTCGTCCCAGCCTCGAGTACCGCCACTGGCGGCAACGGATCGATTAACACGACGGCTTCACCCTCGAGGACGAGTTCCTCCTCGGCGTTTTCGACGGCCGTTGTGATCCGGTACTTTTCCCCACCGAGATCGTCAGCGACGGTACAGCGTGCGGTGACGCGCTCCTCGAGTTCGATCGGCCCGAGGTAGCTCACTTCCTGTGAGAGATAGACCGTGAGTCCCGGGAGACGAGCGAGTGCGGCAATGATCAATCCCGTTGCGAGTGTTCCGTGGACAATCTGGCCGCCAAAACGGGTTTCAGCAGCGTAGGACGCATCGAGATGCAGCCGGTTCGTATCGCCAGTGAGTTCCGCAAATGCCTCGACATCGGCCTTCGAGAGGGTTTTGCTGAACTGCGCAACGTCCCCGATGGAAACGCTCGAGTCGTCGGCCCCGTTGTACTGAAACTCCCACTCGTCGCGTTCGTAGAGGGTATCGGTTCGGACGGCCCGGCGTGGCGGAACCGGCTCCGAGCGGGGACAGGGTGGGTGGCGAAGGTTGGGGATAAAGTACGAGAGTTCGGTCGTCGTGACGATGCCGACGAGGGCTGCGTCCGACACGACCGGCAAGTGCTCGAGGTCGTTCTCGCGCATTCGTGTGGCCGTTTCGACGATCGAGGCCGAAGCGTCGACCGTCTCGAGCGGTTGAGACATGACTTCCTGTAACTCGAGATGGCCGAGTTCGGGGTGGTGACAGAGGTGGGTTGCGAAGTCGCCTTTGGTGAGGATGCCGACTGGTGTCTCATCCCGAACGATAACAACCGAATCAACCGACTGATTGCGCATGCGGGTTGCGGCGTCCATTGCCGTCTCCGATGGGGTTGCAGTGACGACATCGGGACGCATGACTTCCGAGACGGGAATTCTGTCGTGCATATCGTTGGTACGAAACGGAGGCCTAAGAGCCCCATGCCGACGTTCACGCACCGTTGAACGTTTCTCGCTGTACCAGGTGGCATTTTCGCTGATCGCTATCGGAGAGCGAGGCAACGGCGTGATTTTATTCGAGCGGGGAGTGAGGCAGCGGTGCTAATCTGTCGACAGCCGCTCGAGACGGATAGCCTGCCTTTGGCCAGGCTTCACTCCATCTCTAATTCGTTCTGTGCTTCTAGTTCGTTCTGTATGTCTAGCCATCTGTTCTGCATCGCTTGGAACTCACCGTTCGCGACCTGTCGCTGCTGCTCGAGATTCTGTACCTCATTTTCAGATATAATGAAATCGCCGGTTACAAGCTCCTCTATGGCAGTCTCTACCTCCGCCAGTTCATCTCGTTGCGCATCGTAATCAACAGTCATCGCCTCAATCTCTGACTGCAACCACTTTGCATCCGCTGCCGACACCTCAGCCGAATGAATCTCAGCAATATCCTGTGACTGTTCTCTTAGACTTTCTAACACCGAAAGCTGATACTCGTAGCGTTCTACAATCGTTTGCTGAATGCCGTGTATTTGTGTTAACAGTTGTCCTCCCGTCTGTGCATTGTGAGGCCCCTCTAATTCTCTGTACACGCCGTCGACGCCTTGGTTTGGCGATTCGTAATTGTCTGTCGTATCCCGCTGAATATGCACCACGTTGAGGCGCTGAATGCCAACTTCTTCCCCACTCATTACCCGTGTGGCTTCCTCTTTGGCTTCCCGCTCGAGTTACGAATCTGGATCAATGTCCAACGCTGCCCCCTGTTGAGGCATCATGCTGATTGCGGCTCCCGTCTGCTGTTTCACGTGGGCCAGTTCGTGAGCCAGTAGGTGCTGGCCTTCAGGACTCTCTGGGTCATACTCTCCAGAGTTGAATACGATATCACGCCCGCACGTAAACGCCTTGGCGTCGATCGCATCCGCCGCGTCGGCGACTTTCGCGCCCGTATGAATCCGCACATTGCTGAAATCGGCATTCCATCCGATCCTCGAGCGCACGTTGAATCGTCCCATCAAGCGATTGGCCTTGACTGCCGATCACATCCAACACCACCCCCGGCACGTCTTCTCGACTCGTCCCCGTCCCCTCGAGTGAGCGTTGAATCCGGAACTCGGCCATCTCGTGTGGGTCACCCATCGCCCGTTTGGGTATCCCTTCCTCGAGCCAGCCGTGTAAGCGGTCGCCGTAGCGTTTTTCCAACCGTTGAAGCTGATACAACTCGTCTGCACTCTCGATTGCCTGCCCGTAGTGGGCTTCCGCGTGAGCCTGATCCCGAAAGCCTGGCACCCCTCCGCTGGACGCTGTCGGTGACCCATGGCGCTGGATTCGTGAATGAACTGAAAGGCGACTCGAGTCGGCGTCAGACTCCGGCCGATTGGAGCGGCTTCGTTTGAAGCTCATTGATTTTGCCACCTTCGATTTCACAAATAAAATATAAAAATTTACCCCCCAACTCGGCCAGTGGTTACCCGAACTGGGGGCGACCGGATCGCTCTCGAGCCCATCGACTAACGGAGCTGTAATCCCGACGGCCCAACTTATTTTTCGTGGTCCGACGAATCAGGCAGTCGCTTAGATAGCCGATCAAACCTGTTCTGCGCTGCGTGCCGTCGTGATTCTGTTTGCTCTTTTAGAGACGCCATCTCGACCAGTTCCCCATCTTCAATCCGCACCTCGAGGACACTCCCCGCGTCGGCATTCGTGGGTACCTCTCGGGCAGCGACCGTGTACTCCTCGATAGCCTCGCCATCAGCTTGGATGAGGATCACGGCAGTCTGTCCGTCGACGATTCGGTCGATGACCGCGGTGTACGTCCCATCCATCATGGGGCTATTGGAGCCGACGCCGTCTCAAATGCGGGGCCGGCGAGGTGGCTTCCAGAGCCGATGCGGTGATTTGTGCTGTCTGTCTCCTCACGTGGTTTTTGTTCTAACAACTCGAGTGGATCAGTACTGAACTCGTGTGCCGTCTGTACAGTAACCGCTTGCCCATCAGTCGTGAGGACGATATCGCCATGAACGCCAGTCCAGTATGTCTCAACGTCGAATTCGGCGAACGTCTCTAACGTTTCGTCGTGTGGATGACCATACTGACTGTCGTAGTTACTCGAGATGACGGCTATCGATGGCTTGACTTCAGCGATAAACGACGGCGTCGATGACGTTGATGATCCGTGATGGCCAGCGTGATAGCCGTCGGCTTCGAGTGCCTCACCCCACTCTGCTTCCATCCGTTGTTCGGCATCGGCTTCAGCATCACCAGTGGTAAGATATGTGAACGTGCCAAACTCGAACAAGATGGTGACACTGTTATAGTGTAAATCAGTACCCGATTCGCCCTCCGGTGGATTGAGTACCGTTCCCGAGAAATTCTCGGTCTCAATCGGTAGCTCGTCACCTGCTTGGACTTCGAACAGGTCCACGTCGTGTTCTTCGATTGCGTCTAGGTACCGATCGTACGTGGCTGAGGCGTGTGCAACGCCTGAATCGTAGGCTGCACCAATCCCATCACGCTCGGTTTCGTAGTGCGCTATGATTGCATCGTGCCCGCCGATGTGATCTGCGTGAGCATGGGTTGCCACGAGGTGATCGACCCGATCGATCTGGTGGGCATCGAGATACTCGAGTACGTCTTGCCCGCTCTGTCTCCAGTCACCAGTATCGATGAGCACCGTCTCCCCGTCTGGGCTAATCAGGAGTGTTGCATCCGCTTGTCCAACATCGATATGATGAATCTCTAGTTCACCGTCGAGGGCTTTGTCGAACGCAGATTCATTCTCGGCCGTTTCTTCTGGCTGACCTGTCGTGCCGTCCTCATCAGCCTGTGTCTCTCCTTCATCCCCAACTGGCCCACCGATGCCGACACACCCTGTCAAAAGAACAGTCAGTACGACAAAGAGTACAATAATTGAACGGCGCACACCCACTAGAGTGAGTGGAGAACAATAGCAATGTGGTGTCCTCCGATGAATGTGAGATATACTACACGAGGCGCGCTGAAATCGCAAGTAAGCCTTGATTACCTGCTCCTCGCTTGTTTCAACTGCCTCTAATTAGGGTAAATCCCGATATGGAATGTCGAGAGAGTGGCCATCATCGGGGATGAACACCTCGCCGTCGAAGGCATCTCGAGCGTCCGCAAGGTGGGCGTCTGTCTGGGCTGCATACCGCGAGGAGAGATGGACCAGCGCGAGTCGGTGTGCGTTCATCTGGGCGGCGATTTCACCGGCCTCTCGAGCGGTCGAGTGTGCGGTTTTTTTCGCGCGTTCGGCTCGGTCCTCAGCAAAGGTCGCGTCGTGGATCAGGAGGTCCGGCTGATCGACGACATCGACAGTCGACTGCGTTGGGCGGGTGTCGCCGGTGTAGACGACCGACCGGCCGGGTCGTGGTTCGCCGACGACCGATTCGGGCTCGACGAGGGTGCCGTCCTCGAGTTCGACGGCCTCGCCTGCATGTAGCCGTGAGAATTTGGGGCCGACGGGGACGCCGAGTGCTTCGGCTTGCTCGCGGTCAAATCGACCTTTGCGGTCGTCTTCGATCAGCGCGTAGCCGACAGACTGGGTACGGTGGTCGGTCTCGAACGCCCGAATCTCGTACTCGTCGCCGCGATAGGGAACGTCGCCGTCGCCGACCTCAGCAATCTGCACCCGATAGGACGGACGATTGCCAAGGAGGGTCACGAGTGACCTAATCTGTCGGCGGGTACTCCGTGGGGTGACAATGGTCAGTGGCTCCTCACGGTCGTTGAACTCGAGGGTTTGGAGGAGTCCCGGAATCCCAAGGATGTGATCGCCATGTGTATGGGTAACAAACAGATGGCTGAATCCGAACCCGGTACCATAGCGCATCATCTGTCGCTGGGTTCCCTCACCGGCATCGAACAGCAGTTGGTCGCCATCTCGAGCAATGAAGATACTGCTTGGGTTGCGCCGGGTCGTGGGGACGGCACCGGCGGTGCCCAGAAACGTCACACAGAGCGTCATAGATGCTCATCAACCGTCGGGGGGTAAACAGGCTTCGAATCGATGGTGGTTGTCGGCGTCTGTGAGGAAAATCGCCAGCCGTGAACGATGGTAACTGACTCATATTCGGGTTAACTCTTCGATAGGAACTGAACGAAGTGGGCGTTTTAGGTACGCACCTTCCTGAGGGCCACCTGGACTAATCCCGCGGACTCTCAGATGACTATGGAATTTACTGCCGGCCGGCTCAAGCAACTGGGTGCACTTCTCCTCGCAATCGTCCTCGTCCTCGCAGCGGGCACCGTTGTCGGACAGGCCCCGATAATTTTCGGCTCCGAGGTGGCTGACCCACCTGTGGCATCGATCGAATTTACCGACCAGTATGGCGACGGCACGGCCGTCACCGTTGACAACGTCTCGCTCTCTGAAGGCGGATTCGTTGTGATTACCGACGAGAAAAACGAAATCGTCGGTATCTCCGGCTATCTCGAGGCTGGGGACCACGAGGACATCACCATTGAGCAACAGGAGGGCGACTCTTACAAGATGCTCGGCTATCTCACTGCAACCGCCCATCACGACGATACCGATGACGAGCGCTTCGTTTACGAGGAAACCGACGGAGAGAGCGACCGACCCTACGCCGAAGACGGCTACCCAGTGAGTGAAACGGCAAGCGTCACCATCGAAGACCGCGACGGCGAAGCGACCGACACGTCGTTCATTATCGACGCCATCGACGCCCCCGAACTCGTCGCCACCGACAGCGAGGCCGAACTCGTCGCCACCGTCTCGAATCCAACCGAGTTCGAAACCCGTCAACACGTCGAACTTCGCATCGATGGCGACCTTCACGAACGCCAAGTGCTCTCACTCGAGGGGAATGAAAGCCAGAGCGTCTCACTCGATATCGACGTTGCCGACTTGGACGCAGGTGAGTACACCTACGGCGTCCACACTGCAGAAGCCGGGGAGTTGGGTGAGTTCGAGGTCGTCGATGACGGATCCGCGAGTATCTCTGCACTCGAGGGCTCGACTGAGAGCGTCACCGTCGACGTCTCGCTCCCCGAACCGGACGGCGGCTTTGTGGCGGCTGAAGCCGATGGCGAAATCGTTGGGACCAGCGACTCCCTCGAGGCCGGCAGTCACGACGCCGTGACCGTTTCCCTCGAGGATGTCGATTCCGGTGAAAGCGTCCGACTCGTCGCGGCCTCGGGTGACCCGGATGACCTCGAGTCGGCGACGGCCTACACCGACGATGGCGAAACTGTGGCGACAGAGATTACGGCTGAAACCGAGTAGCTGGTTTGAACTGGACATCGTCGAAACCGCCGCGCTCAACTTCGTGCCCAGTCAATTGATATTTTGAAGACATTGGTCGCGGAACGCACGTTCGGATGGTGGGTCGTATGGCAGCATCTGGCCCTCTGGAGAGGTGGGATCATACTCCCCGGAGTTGAACGCGATTTTGTTGCCACAGGTAAACGCCTTTGCGCCGATGGCGTCACACGCGTCGGCAGCTTTGGGTCCGCGTTGAATGCGAACATCCGAAAAGTCAGCGTCCATTCGGCTCTCGAGTGAGCGTTGAATCGTGTCGGGAAGTGGCTGGCCTTCGTCGCCGACGACCTCGAGGACTGTCTCCGGTATCTCTCCCCGACTTGTGCCGGTCCCTTCGACAGCACGCTGAATACGGTGCGCAGCCATCTCTTTGGGAGCGCCCATTGCCTCGAGTGGGATGCCTTCGGAACCCCATTGGGGGACGCGTTTGCCGTAGCGTTTCTCGAGGCGTTGGAGTTGACGGAGTTCGGTTACACTCGAAATCTCCCGGCCGTAATAGGCTTCGGCCTGATCACCTCTGTTAAACGTGGGCACGTCGTGGCCCGTCGTTGTGGACGACCGCTGTCTCCTCGAGTACGACTGTCTTGTGTTCACACTCGAATTGAGTGCTGTCGACCGGCCCTTCTTTTGGGCCGAATCGGAATCCCATGCGTTGTCTTGGTTCAAACTTCTAACTACTCTGCCTTAATATTTATGCATACTAACAAGAATACACTCCTGCGTCACTGGAGAGGTGACCAGCCTCCGAACGTTTGCACGGCGAACGCGTCCGCTTCAAACACTGACTCCTGAGACGCACACCGACCGATTCTTACTCGTGTACCTCCTATCGTCGGCTGATGGACGCGCCGCTGTGGACTGAGACGCACGCGCCGACGGTCGCCGAGTTACCCCAAGAGGACGTTCGTGAGTATCTCGAGCATGCAGTCGAACAGCCGATTAACCTCATCTTACAGGGGCCGGCAGGTAGCGGCAAGACGGCGGCTGCACGCGCACTCGCCGCCGAAGCACACGAGGACCCTGATAACGACCTCGTCGAGATCAACGTCGCTGACTTCTTCGGGCGGACGAAAACTGAGATCAAAAACGATCCACGGTTTGCGCCCTTTTTAGCTGGCCGCTCTTCGCTCTCCAAACGGGACATGATCAACCATGTTCTCAAGGAGTCGGCGAGCTACGCCCCCGTTTCGGGAACGTACAAAACGGTCGTTCTCGACAACGCCGAAGACGTCCGTGAGGACTTCCAGCAGGCGTTACGCCGGATCATGGAACAGTATCACCGAACCACCCAGTTTATTATCGGTACGCGCCAGCCAACGAAACTTATCGCGCCAATCCGCTCACGGTGTTTCCCCGTCTCGGTTCGCTCTCCCTCGAGTGAGGAAACGGTCGTCGTTTTAGAACGGATTGTCGAGCGCGAAGGCGTCGAGGCCGACCCCGATGGCCTCGAGTTCATTGCGGGCTATGCGGGTGGGAACCTTCGACAGGCGATTTTGGCCACACAGACGACCTACGAAACTGAAGGCGAGATCACGATGAGTGCGGCCTACGAAACGCTTGGCTCCGTCGGTCTCGAAGACGAAATCGAGGAGATGCTGATCAACGCCGAACACGGCGAGTTCTTGGAGGCCCGGAAGGCCCTCGATTCGCTGCTCGTCGATGAGGGGCTCGACGGTGGCGAGGTTCTCGAGACGCTGCTCTCGGTTGCCCGCTCTCGGTATCAGGGGGCTGAACTTGCCCGTCTCCATCGGCTCGTCGCCGATATCGAGTTCGAGATGGTCGAAGGGAGTAGCGACCGCATACACATCTCCCATCTGTTAGCGGAAGTGGGCCGAGACGCCTAAGGGCTCGGCTGTTCCGCAACTCCTGCGTTTATTAGTCCCCACCGACCAGAGTGGGTATGCCAACACTGCTTGATACGCGCATCAGAAACCGGTTTCGCGTCCAGCCAAATCACGCGAACAATCTCAACACGCTTCACGGCGGCAATCTGATGAAGTGGCTCGATGAGATTGGAGCCATGTCGGCGATGCGCTTTGCCGGCCAGAACTGTGTAACTGCCCGCGTCAACGAACTCGACTTTCTTCGGCCGGTGCCAGTGGGTAACACCGCCCTCGTCGAATCCTACGCCTACGATGCCGGACGCACAAGTGTCCACATCGCACTCCGGGCGTGGCGTGAGGAACCCCGGACCGGTGAAACTGAACAGACGACCGAGTCTACCTTCACATTCGTCGCCGTCGACGGCGACGGGAATCCACAATCGGTGCCCGAACTCACTGTCGAGAGCGAGCAGGGGGAACACCTTCGCGAGCAGGCCCTCGAGATTGGGTAAGTGGCGTCCCCTCCGGACCGAACACGGTCACCGCTTCCATCGGTATCGAAACCAAAACCGTCTCGCCAACCGACGGCAGTGGGCCACGATGTTCGATCAGTAGTTCCGTGCCTGCCTCGAGTTCGGCAGTAATGTCGTAACGCCGGCCGAGATCGGCGACGGCACTGACGGTTGCCGAAAGCGCTGGCTCTGACGCAGTTGCGCGGCCAATGGCGAGGGAGTCGGGCCGAACGTGGCAGGTAACGGGTTGTGTTTTAGATGCGGTAGGTTGCTCAGGTGTGTTTTCGCGCTCGAGGCCGGTCTCGGGAAACTCGAGTTCTGCGCCTCCAATACGGAGCACTCTCACTCCATCATCCTGACCGGCGACCGTCGCCGGGAGCGTATTCGACCGGCCGAGAAACTCGGCGACAAACGGTGTCGGCGGCTCGGTGTACAACGTCCGGGGCTCGCCGCGAGCAGCCACCTCTCCCTCACTCATTACGAACAGCCGGTCGGCAAGCGCCATCGCTGCCTCCTGGTCGTGGGTGACAAACAGCGTTGTTACGCCGGTTTCCCGCTGGATGCGGGCAATCTCGCCGCGAAGTCGGTCAGCTAACGCGCGGTCGAGTCCCGAAAGCGGCTCATCGAGTAGCAGGATATCCGGCGTCGGGGCGAGTGCGCGAGCGAGTTCAACCCGCCGAGCTTCTCCACCGCTCAGCGCCGCCGGGCTGGCCGCTCGGCGGTCGGCAAGACCAACCAACTCGAGATAGTGGTCGACGAGCGCCGTGGTCCGGTCGGCGTCGATGCCGGCTGGCCCCAGTCCGTAGGCGACGTTCTGGCCGACAGTCAGGTGGGGAAACAGTGTCGACTCCTGAAAGACGATGCCGATCTGTCTGGCTTCCGGCGGCCACGTTGTCACGTTCTTGCCGCGAAGTCGAACGTTGCCGGCTGTCGGCGTGAGATGCCCCGCAATCGCCTGCAAGAGCGTCGTTTTCCCACAGCCACTCGGGCCGAGGAGGCCGACAACCTCGCCATCACTGACACGCAGGGATATGTTTTCGACGGCCCGCGTGTCGCCATACCGGTGGCTTACCTCCTCGAGTTCGAGGACTGTCATTGGTCGATCACCGTGGGGAGCCGGCTGACGTATTTGACAGTGGCGAGGACGAGAAGCGTAATCGAGAGCAGGACAAGTGCCAGCGGCACGACCGCGTCAATACCGCCGGCGATGAAATCGACCCAGAGGCGAGTCGGCATCGTTCGCGGGTTGTAGGCGACCATCATCGTCGCACCGAATTCGCCGATTGCACGGACGAACGTGAGGACGATTCCCGCCACGATGGCTCCCCGGGAAAGCGGTACCGACACCCTGAGGAAGGTTTCAAGTGGGCCGTAGCCGAGCGATCGGGAGGCCTGTTCCAGCCGGCGGTCGACGGCTCCAAAGCCGGCTCGAGCGGTAATGATGACGAACGGGGCAGCGACGAACGTTTGGGCGAGAATCACTCCCAGCAGGCTGTCCGTAAGCGGGATGCCGAGGGTCGCAGCAATCGAGCCAATCGGCGTAAACCGCCCGACGGCCGTCAGAATCATGGCCCCACCGACGACCGGTGGGATAATCAGTGGAAGCAACACCAGCGCCTCGACGAGGCGTTTACCGCGAAACGACTGTCGGGCAAGCGTGTATGCGAGGGGCACGCCAAAGACGGTCGCAATCGCTGTCGACACAGGCGCAGTGAGCAGCGAGTTCCGGATCGCCACCTGTGTTTCAGGTCGAGCCAACCCCGACACCACATCTGCTCGTCCGGTCCGGGCGAAAAAGGTGAGAAACGGGACGGCAAAATAGACCACCAGAACGCCGCCAAGGAGTGCGAGGCTGAGCTGTTCGGCCCGTCCGGTGTGGTGTCCAAAAACGGCCCAAAACCTGCCATTGGCACGGTCTTGGCTCATCGCTCGAGTTCCTCCGGTGGATTGCCATGGCTCTGGGGCATCGAATCGCCGACGGTCAAGCCTGCTGTCGAAAGCAGGTCCGGATTCTCGAGGAGAAATGCGATACACTCGTGTCCGCCTGTTGGCTCATCGGCCCCGTCGTGGACGGTTGCGTTGTAGATAACCGGCCGCCCGACTGCCGTATAGGCTTCCTCGTCAGTGGTGTACTCGACCGTGCTGTAGTGGTCTGTCAGTTCGGGGGCCGCGAAGTTGTAGGCGTCGGGAAACTCGAGAAACGGTAGTCCGTAGTCGACGGCCATGTTCCGATAGACGACAGCGGCCGCCCGCGAGCCGGTTTCGACGCCTGCCAACAGCTGTGGCTCATCGGGCTCTTCGTACACGGTTTCGAGCACGGACTCGGCAAACCCCTCACGGTCGTATTCGGCTTCGGCGAGCTCGAACGCTTGGACGGCACGATAGCCAAGTGGATCCAGGTTCGGATCACCGATCGCCAACTCCCCCGCCTCGAGGTCCATCACGAGTTCGTGCCACGGTGTCCCCTCCTCGAGCGCCTCACCGAATGCGGTGTCCGGATTGTAACTCAGCCCGACGCTGTTGGTCGCAAACTCGACGTCCCAGTCGGTCACGTCGCCGTAGAGGCGGTCCCGGAGCAGTGTCGCGTCGGCGCTGATAATCACATCCGGATGTTTCGTTCGGTCTTCGACAAACCGCATCACGGCATTGGCTCCATAATATTCTCCGTGGATTTCGTAAGCCGTCTGCTCGGCGAAGGCCGGGCCGACGTGATCCTCGAAGGTGTGGGCAAGACTGCCGGCTGCAAGCACACGGACCGGCGTCCTCGAGTCGCCGAGACAGCCGGCAACGGCGAGGCCTGCGAGCGTGCCTCCGGTCGAAAGCACTCGCCGCCGACCCGGTGACTCGAGGCTCTCGTCTCCACTCGATGCCATCGATATCGATTCGTCACGACCAACTCACATAACTATTTCCAATTTCATTTCTAGAGTGTTGTAACTATAATAGGGGTCTTTCTGGCGTGCTGTTCACACACGTGTCTCACGCTTTCAAACGTCATGCAACTATGTGTCACCAAATGCAGCGTAAGTGGCTACGACGATAACACTAACACGTACCGGGTCAACGACCGGTGTACGTGGCGCTCGAAGGAGGCCTCGAGTTCCCACCCCGCTTTGCGGATTGCTGCCGTCCACGGCCGGTCGGCAACGACGACGGCACGGTTTGTGACTCGGGCTGCTTCGACGAGCGCACCCGAAACTAACTCCTCGAGTCCGTGGCGTTCGATTTTCGACTGGCGGCCGTACGGGGCGTCGAAAATGACGCCGTCGACGCTTCCATCGGCAAGTGGGAGGCGAGTCGCGTCGGCCCAGCCGATATGCCACTCCCCCCGGTGGCCAAGCGCTGTGGGCTCGTCGGTGTCGAGAAAGTACTCGAGGTTCTGTCGAGCGCCGCGCGTCATCTTCCATTGGGCGTCGGTGCCGACAACATCCGCCCCGAGTATGCCGGCCTCGAGCAGCAAGCCCCCGGTGCCACACATCGGGTCCAGCATCGTCCGCCCTGGGCCAGCACCGGCGATGTTCGCGACCGCTCTGGCGAGCAGCGGATCCATACTCCCTGGCTGGAAGAAGGGTTTGTCCGTGGGCGCACGCGAGCCGAAATCCCGGACGCTTTCGGCTTCGAGCCAGCCGAGCGCACAGACGGCTACCGCGTCGTTCGAACCCGCGAGTTCGCCAGCCGAAAACGCCACCCGAAGCACGTGGTCAGGCTCCTCGAGGTCGACTGAAAACCCGCGGTCAACGAGAATACCGCCGAGTTCGCGTTCGACTTCGAGCGTGTCGACACCGGTCGCGCTATGGATGTCAGTCGCCCGGACGGCAATCGAGCCCTCGCGGTCGTCGACGGCCACCGTCTCGAGGAGCGTCCGGGCGCTCTCGAGGCTGGCGTCGGTGTGACCGAGGAGGGTGCTGGCACGGCGGGTGTAGGCTAACCCGCGGACGCGTTCGGGTTGCACCCCGTTAGCGAGAGCGAGCCCCGGTGTGAGTGGGCGAACCTCAGCGGCCGCATTCTGGGCCTCACAGGCTGCAAGCCCGTCGTCTTCGCCAGCAAACTCGAGCAGATACACGTCCGTGAGTGGACCGCCGGGCACAAAGAGCGTACCGTTGTTCGAGTCGGCGACGAGCGGTCTGTCGGCTGTCTCACTGGGAATTGCCACGGCTACCGGACATATCAGGGGGCGGTACTAACCTTTATAAACCTTAAATACGTCTTTTTAAACGACTTATGACGGATCCAAAGGACACCATTAACATCGAAAACGTGGTGGCGTCGACCGGGATCGGCCAAGAGCTTGATCTCCAAAGTGTGGCCATGGACCTAGAGGGGGCCGATTACGACCCAGAACAGTTCCCCGGCCTCGTTTACCGTACACAGAATCCAAAATCGGCGGCGCTTATTTTCCGGTCAGGCAAAATCGTCTGTACCGGCGCAAAAAGTACCGACGACGTCCACGAGAGCCTGCGCATCGTCTTCGACAAACTGCGAGAGCTCCAGATTCAGGTCAACGAGGACCCAGAAATCGTCGTCCAGAACATCGTTACCTCCGCTGACCTCGGACGCAACCTCAACCTGAACGCGATCGCGATTGGGCTTGGCTTAGAGAACATCGAGTACGAACCCGAGCAGTTCCCCGGCCTCGTCTACCGACTGGACGAACCCGAAGTCGTCGCCCTCCTCTTTGGTTCCGGCAAACTCGTTATTACCGGCGGGAAACAGCCCGTCGACGCCGAACACGCCGTCGACAAAATCGTCTCCCGACTCGAGGACCTCGGTCTTCTCGAGTAAGGCGACCCGAACGCGGCTGTTCTGTTAGAAACGAAATCCGGCAGGCCCAAATCCCGGGAGTGCAAACGACGCCTATGGGAGTGAGCGCGCTCGGCGGCGTGTTACAGGTGACTGCGGAAAACGCAGAACCGGCCAGTGGCGGTATCCTCGCGCTCGTCGGAACGATCGTCGTCGCGACGATTTTTTATGGGATTACGCTCCACATCGCTGCTCGGTACGTCTTAGAGCGAGTGAGCATCAAACGCGCCTTTACCGTTGCCCCGGCATTGGGCATCGCGTCGGTGTTGCTCCAGCAGTGGGGGCCGTTGGTGGTCCTCCCCTTGACGCTGGGGATTGCCTACACTGGCATCGTCTTCGTCTACGATTTGAGTTACAAACTCGCCGGCCTTGTGACACTGGTCTACTATACGCTCGTGGTGATTTTCGCGTTTACCGTTTACAACGTTATTACGTTGCTCGGGACCGCTCCGGCGTGAGGGTTCTCTGTTCGGTAGCTGAGACCGATTGCCCGCCCGGCGGATTGGTTGTCTGTCGGGTTCCCTCCCTTCGAGGGGTGAACCGTCTGTGGTGAAAAAAAGGATACACTGCTTTCGTGCCTCTGGAAACGCTGGTGAGATACGGTGAATTTCAGACTTTAGGAAGACCTATGAATTGTACGTAGCTATTACGCCGTATGAAAGACTGGCTACGCCGGAGTGCAGTTGCCGTCTTTGTGGTCTCTGTTATTGTCTTCGTCTATTCGACGGTGTATCAATGGGCGATGGCTACATTTGAGGGACGAGAGGTGCCGTTTTACCAAGCCGTGCAAGTTGTTATTGAATCACTCACCACCGCCGGATTCGGCGGCCATTCTCCGTGGGAAAGCGCCGTAGTGAACTTGATAGTGGTAGGGATGAACCTCTCCGGTGTTTTGCTTGTTTTTCTCGGACTTCCTCTTTTTGCACTCCCACTCATCCGACAAGCACTCCAATCTGGGCCGCCGACGACGAGCGATCTGACCGATCACGTTATTATCTGTGGACACTCCGCTCGAGATGATGTATTACGAAAAGAACTCAGGGAAGTCGGTATCCCCTATCTCTTTATTGAACAGGACCCGGAACTGGTGACAGAACTTACTTCCGACGGAATCAACGCGATATACGGCAATCCAGAAGAGATCGAAACACTTCGTGCAGCGAACGTTTCTCATGCCCGTTCACTTGTCGCAGACGTGAGCGACGAAGCAAATCCGACGGTGATTCTTTCGGCACTTCGAGTAAACTCGTCTCTGAAAGTTGTCAGCGTCGTTCGAGATTATAAAAATGCACCCTATCACCAGTATTCTGGCGCTGACGAAGTCGTCCTTGCCCGTCAACAGCTAGGTGACGCGTTCGGAATGCGAGCAATGACTTCCTTTGCTGAGCAGCTCCGGAGTGTTATCCACGTTGAGAACTCGTATGAGATAACGGAACTCTTGATAGAAGAAGAGAGCACTTTCGTCGGCCAAACAATCAGAGAGGCAAACATTTTCGGCCACAGCGACATGACGATCATCGGTGTGTGGCTCGGTGGCAAGTTTGTCGTTTCACCCGACCCAGATACCGTCCTCGAGGAAAATACGATTCTTCTCGTTGTCGGTGAGCATGATGATTTCGAGCAGGTGACTGCCCGCTCAATTCCGACCCATCACCATCCCTCACGCGTTGTCGTCTGTGGTTATGGCACAGTGGGATGGTCAGTCACTGAAACGCTTCGAGAGGAAGGAATTGCGGTGAGCGTCATCGACCGTAAAAACATAGATGGCGTTGACGTTGTCGGTGATGCGACCGATCCAGAGACGTACTCTGCCGTTGATTTGGATACTGCTGAAACCATTGTCTTATCACTTGATGACGATACGACGACCATCTTTGCAGCATTAGTTATCAATCAATTAGTGCCAGATATCGAGATTATTGCCCGTGCAGACGACCCGGATACGGTCTGGAAATTATACAACGCCGGTGCTGACTACGTTCTCTCGCTTCCGACGATCACCGGTGAAATTCTGGCCTCGTATCTGATTGAAGAAATTGAGATAATCACCCCACAAGATGAGTTTAATTTCATCCGTATAGAGGCACCGCTGCTCACCGGGAAGACACTCAGCGACGTAGACCTCCGAGCACAGACCGGGTGTACAGTAATCGCTATCGAGCGAGATGGGCAATTACTCACGAACATCGGTGCTGATACTCTTTTCCAAGAGGGAGACATCCTCATTACAGGAGGAAGTGAAAACGCAATCAATCGGCTGCGAACCTTCGTTTCTACTTGACACCCTCCCCGCGCTGAACAGTAGTTGCCGAATCAGACCTTCGTCAAGGCAGCCACGACAGAGTTGGCTCCGAGGTCGCAGCGAGTGTGAGTTTTCTCCCAGTGCTGGATGATCGAAGGATGCGAGGGAACGCCGTCAGGCGGC
>LFCJ01000019.1_pt1 | contig 79399 bp, 107 predicted proteins | sample 643141 | NCBI WGS metagenome assembly LFCJ01 (sample SAMN03766243, study PRJNA286221) | soda lake metagenome | biome: soda lake; feature: Kulunda steppe; material: water; isolation source: sample B1-Br-g2 brine of Lake Bitter-1 | place: Russia: Kulunda steppe | collected 2010-07
CAGGCTCATACACCCATCCCTGAATATCATGCCCAACGTCCTGCAAATCGCCTTCTAAGCTCGAAATATTCTGTCTAATATCTCGGAGTTCCCACGCAGAGCGACCATTATACTCATCTGCTAATCTACTGTATTTTTCGTACTCCCTAACGTAGTATCCGACGCGTTCTCGGACAATTTTTTCAAGATTGTATCGGTCCTCACTGAATACATTATCATCGATAATAGCTTGGTAGTACCACCCATCTTCTTTCTCTGTGAGTGCCCATGTATCACCATAACCTTGGTCAAAAGTGATGACGGTTCGACCTTCAACTACAAGCTCATATAATGCCATATCTCCCGTTTCTTCGTTGTAATCATAGGGAACCAACGCCCACTCGACAGACTCCAAATCAGTTTCGAACCGAAGTTCATTCTCGAAATCAACATCCTCCGCAGTAATTGGTTCATCAGCTGTAATTGGTAGCTCGCTCATGACAAAGGATAGTACGATAACTGAGGTGAAGAACCCCGACCTCAAGGGTCGGGGCTTCCAGCCTCATAGCGTGGATTTCCTATTTCTACGACGTGACTTACAGACGCTGACTCTCGTTGAGCCACGTCCACAGCGGCCACAGTCTCCACAGGCGTGGATTCGGAGTCTCCCACCCCTACTCGATAGCGACGGTGAAATCAACCGTAGTCGGACGTGTTATTGTCCAGCAGACCACGGTTGATGAGTGTTACCGTCACAATATCGTCTACGTGTTGTTCGTATTTAATGGTTTGCATCTGCACTGTCGGATTCATCCCCGAGGCCAAGCCTCGGGGTATTCTCCTCGACCGCCGATAAAGCTTCTGAATTCAATTGCTGCAATTAGATTTTCTGTGAGTGGACTTTAGCGCGTGACGGGCTAGACTATGTGCTCGATTTTCATCTCTATGAATGTTGATAATGGTGTATTCTGTTGGTGATGGAAGTAGTTTCATGAGCTCTACAATCTGTCCATCACTTTTTACAGGATGGCCACTATACAATGCCCGATATACACATCTGCTATCCGTATATATGAACAGGTGTTCGGACTGTCGTTTCGAAACAGCCAATTTTACAGCTGTGAGTATTGCTTCCGCTTCCGCCCGCGTCACGTTCGATTCGTCAATCTTTCCAGACCCTTTGGAAAGTACTTTCACATCGTCGGAGTCTACGTGAACTACGGCATATCCAATTGTGGTAATTGACTGCTTTTTCGACGCATCTGCATGGATATGAATTCCTTCACACTGACGAGCATCTCGTAATGCAGGTGCAGGGTAACGGTTTGTAACTGAGTACTTCGTCATAGGTCTTCGAATAATAGGTTTTCAGCACAATAAGATAAGTATTGTCATTTAACTTACGAATTGATTCGAATGTCTTCCGAATGAGTTCGAAAGCTAACTCAGAACACGTTGACTCATGATGAATCAGGCTTTGAGGGCTCGGTATACTTTGACACCGAGGAAACCGCCGACAAAAATTGCAGCCCACGTTAATACAATGCTTGACGTTGAATTACTGAATGAAATTCCCATACTAAATGGCATGATTCCAAGAAGAAACGCAAAGAAATTCTGTAGTGCCTGTCCTCCAGTCATACTCCCACCACTATTTGCTGTTGCTCTCTGCAGGTCATTAACTGAGTTCACCTCTACAGGTTCCTCTTCTGAATCGTCATTATCTGAGCTCGGTGCAGACGCAAGTGCAGGAGTCGAATTCAGTTCTTGTTCGAGTTGTCGACCAGCCTCTCGATATATCTGAGAATTATTGTACAGTGCATTCAGTAACTGTGTCACTTTCTCATCTAACTTTTGACGTAACTCTCGTTTCGAGTCCATATCGGTCTTGTCAAATCCATCGATGTCTATACCCATATCTTCCATCGTGATTCTTCGACCCTCTAAGAGTTCTCTCTCTGCTTGTTCACGAATGAAATCCTCGTTCTCTAAAACTCCACGCCGTATATTCTCGTAAAATTGGTCTGTTAATCTAATCTGTGGAAGATTGTCAGCCATATATTATAATCAACGCTAAACACTAAATATATTTGGAAATATTATCGATGGAGAAGCGCTAGAGTTCCACAGTGAAGTGACTGACTCTTCGGAGTAGTTGGATTCGTTCAATCCTCTAGTAAATCCCACAAGATATAGCTCAAAACGAGAATGAGAGTACCACAGAGTGCCAAGAGAAGGCCCTGTACTATCATCAGATTCAGAACTGCTGCAGGTATGCCAATCCCCATCCCAATGATAGCTATCACGATAGCCACTAGGATGAATCGTCGGTCCTCTCCCGTCTGGTTCTGATTCACTGTATTCCCTGTCATATTGACTACCGAATTGCTGACTATACAGATGGTAGAATTGTATAAGAAGGTGTTGTTTTCAGTCTGCGTTTTCTTTGAGTCGGTTTTGCGCTAGTTTCTCCCATATTTCAACGCAACCTGCACCATCTTCAATATCATCTAGGTGTTTGCGAGTCTCATCACGAGTATCCTCTGTATGTTCTTCATGCATCTATGACGTAAATATAATGAGTATAAGTTATACGTCTTTCCCTATTACTTTCCAAATACAATCGGGTCACCAACTGCTTTATCAAATCGAAGTCTGTAGAGGTCTTCAGGTTCCTGATTATATCGCAGGTCACCATGGGCCTCTACGGCTTCTCGCAGCAGTTCTTCGCATTCGATGTATACTATGTATTTATTGAATCGGGACTCTGCCCAGACAAGTGGTGCAGTAACGTCTTCGAGCGTTTCACAGGCAAGCTTCGATAAGTGGTTTGAAATCGTATCTAAATCGGCATCATCAGGAACCTCAATCTGTGCTCCATAGAACACATCGCCAACCGTATCTACGTAGTGACCCAGTCCACTCACGTCGAGCGTCTCTTCCTCCGAGTAGTAGACTTCATCTCTCTTTTGGTCAGTCTCAACAATATTAGGTGACACCGTTGCTTTCTCTGCAAGGAACTCATCGTTTAGGATTGCTTTTCGAAGCTTGCGGCCTTCATTAGGATTCATACGTGGACCGATGAGAACCTAGGGTAAAAGAGATACGGTTTCGATACTGCTCACTTGCCCTCATCCGAGACATCAGTTAAATCTCCGTGGATAATAGCGTACTCATCTGCAAATACGTTGAGCGCTTCGATTCCTAGTTCCTCTATTTCAGTACTGGAGGTCGAAACGTGTCCGTTTTCGTTCACAAGTGAACGAACGGTTCCTTGCTCAAATACTCTGTACTTACCGCCCTGTTCAATTCCAATGTATCGCTGTCCAACGTCGAGAACGATTGGATACTTATGAACGCGGCGCTTGACAATGTTTTCACCATCAACTTCGCGAACCTCTTCAACCTCAATCGTTACCATATATCCTATATAGCTCGATAAAACGTATAAATCTGCCCATTCTCATTCATGGGTACAAAAGTAACATTTTTAGCATGGTCTCTGGTCTGTAGGGACATGAACCGAAAAGAGTTCGCTGAATACGTACAGCATCGATACAATCAAGACCCGAATGGACGGTTTGACCGATTTGGAAAAGAATTCCTAAAAAGTGATAATTTCACAATCCGTATTATATAAAATGCTGGTGAGTTGACGTGGGGAGAGCAATGGATTGGTACCTCCTTTGGGAGTACTGTTGATTACGGTCGAACCTACAAGCAGTTACAGTCTGACGATATGAGTGAAGAGGAACTTCGAGATGATGTTCGGAAGCGAATTCTCCGCAGCCCACGCCAAATTAATTTCATTGATACAAACGACGACTTCACAGAGGTCATCACAGGGGTCGCTGTTGTGGTGACAAAGAACGGCTATGCAATTCATCCTGACCCTGATACCGTTATCAAACTCGATGAGTGAATCTCAAGATAATAAATAGCGCTGCTAGAGTTCTCAGCCCTGTTATCCCCTTGCGGAGGATGATGTGACGGGTTGCAATCCGTTCTCTACACATCATCATTGGCCACGCGACGTTTGTTCTTGTTTATTGACGTTAGATTGTACTGTCCTGTACAATCCATTTCGTACCACGTGCGCTATTCGAACGCGCATCCTAGGGCGAGGGCCTGCTTCCTCAGTAGGTTAATCGATTCTCCTACTGCTGTTCGTCGCACCCGTTTACCCGTCTGTTCTGACGGAATTAGCGGGAGCCAGAGCACCAAATCGAAGGCGCGAATCCCCAAGGCGTAACGCCGCAGCCCTGTGTCCTACCTGATTGGACGAGCGTGGATTTTGAGCTTACAATGTGAGGTATTGGCTCATCAATGCAAGTTGAGTGCGTCCACTCGAATTTGAACCGAGAACCTCCACCTTATCAGAGTGGCGCTCTACCTGATTGAGCTATGGACGCTCGAATATTATTAAAGCGGGCGTGAAGGGACTCGAACCCCCAACCCCTGGCTTCGAAGGCCAGTGCTCTAAATCCAATTGAGCTACACGCCCATTCATGCTGGTGAGCGAATCGAACGCTCTGCAAGCCCCTGCAACGGCGTCAACAGTGTATATACTTTCCCAGCCGCATGTGCACCTACGACTGGTTCCATATAAAGTGACCTCGACCGCCGCTGTGAGTCGAACACAGCACAATCCAATCCAGCACTAGCGGACAATACAGGATTTGAACCTGTGTCACGCCGTTAGAAGCGGCGTAGGATTAGGCTCTCGCCGTTTCCGAACTACCCCAATTGTCCAAACGAATCGAGTGGACGGTAACGGATTTGAACCGTCGTACTCCGCCATGTCAAGGCGGCGTCACAACCAGACTAGACCAACCGTCCAGGGAAAGCGCCGAGCACGGGATTTAAACCCGTGTCTCCACCGTGACAGGGTGGTATGCTAATCAGACTACACCAGCTCGGCAGAATCGTATGAAGAATGCCACATTCATTTCGAATGTTTATTCATTCCCCGTTCGGTGCATCCTCAATCCTATAACACAAGTGGGTTTCTCCTCTCGCGCTACTTGATTCGTACCGTGTGGCAGAAACCAAGGGATTTTCAACACACCGCTTGGGCAGCATTCAAAGTGCCTGAGGTGGGATTTGAACCCACGACCTCCGTCAAGGAGATGTTACCTATGTCCGCGGAACAGTGCTGTCTCTTTCACCCCTCGTTCTTCATGGAGCGACCAGTCAGAACGAGAGGTTACTGCAATGAGACTTAGGACTACACCACTCAGGCAAGAGTGTTACTTCGAGGTCCGAGTGAGAGATTCAAACTCCCGTCTCAACCGTCACAGGGTTGAATGATAGGTCACTACAGTGAACTACTCCGCCCTACTCAGCCGCTGACGCGGCTTCCTTGAGGACGGAGCTTCCTGCTTCAACGACGTGACTTGCAGACACCGACTCTCGTTGAGCCGAGTCCACAGCGGTCACAGTCTCCACAGGCGTTGATTTGGAGTGAACCACTCCTAGTTTCGACAAGCCGCGTGATTTGACGTTCAACGCAGCATTCCAATCCCTATCCGTTTCGAACCCACACGAGGGGCACGAGTGCTCTCGAACCCACAACGGCTTCTCCGACGCACAGCCACACTCAGCACACTCTTTCGTCGTGCCTCGGGGATTGACTTCGATGTAGTGTGTACCGTGTTTGTCACAGTGATGTTCGAGAATCTGGCGGAAATCACTCCAGCCGACTTCAGCCTTGTTCCGAGCGTTGCCATCGCTTTCCAGCATCGCCTTCACGTTCAAGTCTTCGACAAACACGGCATCGTACTCCGTCGCGTAGAAGTGCGCGAGTTTATGCTTGTAATCACGCTTCTTGTTCGACATCCGAGCGTGAACCTCGGCAACGCGGCGGCGCTGCTTCTCCCAGTTGCGTGACTCGTATTGCTTTCGAGATAAGGCGCGTTGCTCGCGTTCGAGCCGCTCGCGTTCATCGGTCAAGTCGAGACGGTCGACAGGGAGTCCATTTGAGTCGTGGATGAATTTGATAACGCCAAGGTCAAGCCCCACGGTATCTTCGGCGTCGATGTCGTCTACATCAGGTTTCTCTGGTTCCTCGGTGCTGATGCAGAATGAGGCATACCAGGCTCCCGTTGGCTCTTTCTTCACTGTGACCTCTGTGAGAGCGTCGTGCTCGGGCAGGTCTCGGTGCAAGCGGATTGGAATCTCTAGGGTTTCGCCGCGAACTTTCTTGAGTCGGAGTATCGCTCGGTCTCTCAGGCCACTCTTTTTGTCGAGTTCGAAGCCCGATTGCCGATACGTAAAACTCCTGTACTCACGCGGTTTCTTCCAGTTCAACGAGCCCACTTCGTATCCTTTGGCTTTCAGTTTGCCGAGGTTGTTGATGTTGGTGCGGATGCGTTCAACGGCTTTCTGCAGTACAGTGGAGTAGACCTGTTTGAGGTCGGTCCACTGTTGTTTGAGGCTGGGCAGGTCGTCGCGGACTTGCCAGACTCGTTGTCTGAGTGTGCCGTCTTCTTCTGGTATCTTGTTGAATTCGTGGAGTGCGTGGTTGTAGGTTTGTCGCACGATGTCACGAGTCCAGTCGAGACTCTCCCGTTGAGCGGTCGAAGGGAAGAGTCGGTATTTTGGACTGTACTCCATGCGACTTGTCTCCTGCTAGCGGTTGTGGATTGTTAAGTGTTTTGATTAGAGCTGTTTGAGTTGTGTGCGGGAGCTGTATCCCCGCCCTACTCGCTCACTTCGTTCGCTCCTTGAGGACGGGGGCTTAGCGCCCTCTCTTTCAGCTAACTCGGACACGAGGATTATATCGGCAAAGTCTGATGAAGAGGGATTGCACCTCTCAGCTCGCGCGGATACGCCGCTGGAGCGCTCACACAGTACACCACGTGGCCAAACGTGTCACCTGTTATATCCCGTAGGCCTACGGAAGTTCATCAGTCAATTGTACTGCAAGGTCCGAGTCCGCGATTCGAACGCGGGTCTTTTCCGCCACAGGGAAAGAGGATAGTCCACTACCCCAACTCGGACAGGGATTGGTCAGAGCGTTCACACGTGGCAACGCGAACGGAGGTGAGTTAGTGTTCGCCGCTGAGCGACAGTGTTTTGTAAAATACAAAACCTGCGTTGCTCTCGGATGCCCTTCAGGAGGGCCTCGAACGGAATGAACGTCCGACCAGAGTGTCTGAGGCAGGATTTGAACCTGCGTCCACGACTATCAGTACATCGCGAAGTATTGAAGATGCAGGGATTGGGCCGTGATGATAATCTGACTACACTACCCAGACAATTTTCGAAGTAGGCGTGAGTGGATTCGAACCACTGGTCTCCATGTTGTAATCATGGCGTCTTGACCAATCAGTTTTTTAAACGAGGTCATTTCGTACAGGTTGATAGGTGGCCACACTGTCTTCCTGTAGTACTCATCGCCCGTCCTGGCTAGACCACACGCCTCAGAAGTCCACAGATGGATTCGAACCACCAAATCCTCACACTTGGCAGAGGTCTCAAGACAGCGCAACTCTTGTTGTAGAGTGTTGGTATACGGTAATTACTCGTATACCAGATGTCTTGGTCAAAGGGTATCCACCTCCTTTTGTGGACAGAATGGGAGAGGGAAGATTTGAACTTCCGTCACGTCGACCCAAACGACGTAGGATGGACCAAGCTACCCTACTCTCCCAGAAGTTTCCACGAGTCGAACCGTAGTTCTATCGTGATTCGGATGGAGCCTTCTTTCTGCTCTCTTACCACGCCTCACTGTTGGCGCTTGACTGCTTGCACAGCCGAAGTCCGCCCTCCCCGATTTGAACGGGGGACAAGCCGATAACTGCACGCGACCGTTGGATACGGAGGCGTTCTACAGTCGGCTGCTCTACCAGGCTGAGCTAAGGGCGGAGGAGGTCCCATCACGAAGGCGATGTGCCCTCCTGATGGTTAGAGCGCCCGAGGCGGGATTTGAACCCGCGTCATTACCGTGACAGGGTAATATGATGGGCCACTACACCACTCGGGCTTGCAATTGTGTCTATCGACCAGTTTGTATTAAAACTATCGATGAACAAAATTTCTGTATATTTTCAGTGTTGTTGGTTATTCACCGACGCCACTGTCGTTTATCAGTGACTGGAGCAGCGGTGGTGTGTTGCTTAGTCACTGTGCGGTTTGGAAGATGGGATAAATGGGGTTTTCTTATCCTCATTTGCCGAGGGAGCAATCCTCGCGCACTATGTTGAGTGCGAGATGTTTGTGTTCGATACATCTGGTTAACCACCTGGTCTATTCCGATTCGAATATTCGGTCACCTTTGTTACAAGGCTGTTCGTGAACGGTACAATTGTTCAGAATCGATACAAATTGGAGCAATTGGATGATGAATCCAAGTTCTCCATGTGTGGTAGTTTATTCACAGGCAACATGGTCGTGTACGGTCGCTGGGAGTGAGCCCGATTCTGTTCACTGGCCACGTGTTATCGCAGTCAGCGTGAACCAATCGTCGGATTTTCACCAGTCTCTGCGCACTTCTTCAAGGCTTGCTCCAGGATAGCATGCTCGTTCCAGCATCAAACTCTGTCAATGCTCAGTGTTCCGTGTCGCGTTATTCATCCATGCGAATGCTATGATTCCTCGTACGCGTTTCAGCGCAGTCGTACTACGTAGGCAAGCATGGACTTTTTCAGCGGGTCACGTACTTACATCAACGCTCTTGAGCTGATGATACGTTTCTATAGCAGCGGCGTTCGCTCACTCTGCATCCACCACTCTTTCGACGTGGGTAGCGTTGAGTTTACGACCTGCCTTCGCGGCAGTATCCGTTGCACCCTGTCCACAACCATCGCGTTTCAGCGCAGTTGTTTTCAGGGTTGGGAGTCGGGACTTTCCTCCGAACAGATGCTACTCTGCCAGTAGGTTGTCTCCAGCGGTACACGACGCCCTCCCACTCGTGTTAGCGAGTGGTCATCGGGGTCGCCCGTGAGGCTTGCTTTGACCCTCTTACCATCAAGAGAGTTCGGGAATCTTGTATCTGCCCTCGCCGTTACACGAGAGCGCTCCAGCCCTTGCAAGTTTCAGCCCCCTCAAAGTGGCCGTGACCCGAGCAACGTCATCCGCCGAAGCAGATGTGGAGTCGGGCTGTGACGCTTGCAATGGAGCGATTCCCGTCCAGTTGTTATCCTGGACGTTTTCGCTATTGTGAGCGGAACAGAGCTTACTCTGTTCCGTTTGAACCAGTCAGCCACCATTTCCACCCCGCAGGGCATTTCATTCCAGCCCTGAAGGGTGTTCCGTGGTGGAAAATTATAGTGGGAAAATATCGCGAACACCATAATGCGGTGCCACATCCCCACCATCAGCTCTCCATCCATGGGTGAGCTGACATCGGGTTATTGTGGTGTTTCGCATCATGGTCATTACCTATTCACTCAACAGTATGTCGGCATAGCTTATAAACCTTATGATGTCCAATCTAGCGTGAGAGATGTTCTCATGCACGATAACGGCGTTTCGCGCGTACGCACGAATACAGGAACTATGGTGGGCGTCGAGTATTGGCGGAGACCTTAACTATCTTGGTAATAACAGTATTCATATGCAAATTCGAGACCAGATTAGCGCTGAAGAAGAATCTGGACAAGAACAAAAGGATGAACGAGTCCTGACAACGGATACTTCGAAGATTCATTCACGAACGAAGTCAACAACGTGGGGTAGCCTGTGGACTCGGTACAAAAATGTCTGGAGAGCAAATATTCGATATAATAATATCGGTGTGAAAGTTGGGGTAATGGGACTTATTGGTCTTCTTATTGCTGGAATATTAGTGAGTTCTCCGTTCACAGCAGTGCTTATCGCGCATATCGGCGCTCTTTTCTGTGGGATTTGGGCTGCGAAAGGAAAGTTGAGTAGATTCATGGGAGCTCACCTTGGAATCGTAATTGCTCTCCCGCTATTGTTCGTTATCGGAGCATCCGTCATCCAGGACCCATCAATTGGTTCTATTGGTCATGGGATTATCTTAGGAAGTTTACTGGTTCTAATGCATAGCCTCATGTATCTGATGTACGCCGAGCTAGGTATCAAATGGCGAGATGGTCAGCTATTATCGTGAAAAATAGCAACTTAGCTATTGGTCTTCGTAACAATCTGCGTGGTAGATGGATTGTCCTTCGAGAACATCCTACTCTTTCTTCCGAGCACGGTTCAAAACAAGAAAACCCTTGCACCTGCCTTGCTTGAGAGACAAAACTCGTTGTGAGCGTGAACTTCATATACAATTTTATTAATACTATATTGGCGAAAATAATTAGCGATAGCGGTGTATACTATTATTCGTGCAAACTGAACGACAGGTTGAGCGAACCTCTCAGAAGCACTAGGAGACAACCCAGGTACCACACCGTTCAACACAGGCGGGGTTGACGCCTGTCATCGAGCAGTCCCATAAGTCTCGAACATCTTGGAGTGGCCTGTGGAATCGTTACAAGAACATCTGGCGAGCTCGGGTTCGTCAAACAGAGTACAAGCAGAGTATGAAAACGTGGGGACTACTTCTGATAGGAGCAGCTATCGCAGTACCTTCTATTGGTGGCATTATACTAATGACGTTCATTGGTGCAGCGTACTGCTTAGTAGAGTCGTATCGTAACCGATTGGATGAATTTACAGCTGGTCATCTCGGCGCGGTGATGTCGACGCCACTTCTCTTAGTAGGTTTTATTGGTCTGTTGCAGAACTTTGCGTTTTACACGGTCGTTGTCGGGGCGCTCCTGCTAGTGTTCACTGTATTTGGATTTGTTTTGTTGTATGCCACGTACGCAGAGGTTGGAGAAGAGATTCGGAAGGATGCAAAAGGTGAACGACGATAAGGTGTGCAATACAGGGGTGATTATGGTAGTGTATTATGGGTATACAGATGTGCTATTTCGGGCGTATATCTGTGGTAGTGTCCCATAAGTTATGAGGATTATCGGTGTAAGAGGATTTCTATTCGCCGAACCGAGGGGTTTAAGCGGTATGAAGTTCTTACCTGTTCAGTACACTTCAACAAAATGACTGACTACGAAGAAAGCATCTCAGGATTCAAGCTCGAAGGGGACTGGTGTGACATCGTTGAACACGGTGAAAGATTGGCATTTGCATTAGAAGAAGTAAATGCCGATGATGAGCTACTCGATGAGTATAACGACTGGAGGCCAAAGGTTAGCGAAAATATTAACGAAGATGTGAACAAGAAGACCGCAGAACAGGCAATGATGAGTGAAAACAAACGGGAAAAAGAAGCTGATAAACCACAGGAGGATATGCAAGTAGCTGGCGAGAAAATCGTAGAATCATATCTGGAATTAAACGAACCTGATGAAGCATTCCGCCAATGGGTTGAATCTCTTGGCTATGCAGCACGGGCATTTGAGACAACAACAAGAAAATCAATTCGGCGAATGGAGAAGGTAGTCTATGAGAATGTCATGACCCTGCTAGCTCCATACTACTTCGATAATGAACTTGTCAGTGCAAATCTGAACCGCGTTGGTCGAAATCCGAACAAGTATGTTCTGGAAGTCAACGTTAATGATGATAAACTGAAAACTGAAGTCAGTGGCAAGCTCGAAGAGTACGAGGACAAACACGAGCGATGGCACGTATCGACGAAAAAGGATATACAAGCTGTAGCTGCTGTAGAAGGAGTCGAGGGAGTTGAAGAGGACAACAACGACGAGAAAAACCCACACCCGATGTGCAATTAAAGACAGGGGACTTTTCTAAACAACAGAGGACTTAACTTATATCCAATCATACAAATTATTATAAATGATAGAGAGTGAAGACAGTGTTCAATACTTGAACACAGATGGACTTCTTACAGATAATTATACGCCATCACTATCTGTTCAAGCTCAAAAAGATATATTCTGGCGTATGCGACTTGGTCGACTCCTAGATAACAAAATGAAGTCGCTCACAGAAGAAGGAAAAGTCAACAAATTCCCTGGAGTTGCAGGGCAAGAAGCTGCACAAGTATCAAGTGCGTTAGCATTGGACGAACATGATAAACTCTATCCAACATATCGTGACTCGCTTGCAATGCATACAAAGGGAGTTCCTCTCCATAGGCTGTTGCTTTACTGGCGTGGATTGAACGAAGGCGTTTCGTACAAAGACCATACAATCCATCCATTTACAGTTCCGATTGCTAGTCATCTTCCACAAGCAGTCGGCGCTGGTATAGCATCACAGTATACAGGCGAAAACGGGCGAGCCATAGCATATTTTGGAGATGGTGCTACAAGTTCTCCTGCCTTTCACTCAGGATTGAATTATGCAGGCGTGTTTGAAGCACCTGTTATTTTCTTCTGTAACAACAACCAGTATGCGATTACGACGCCATTTGAGAAACAGACTGCAGCAGAAAACATTGCCGTAAAAGCGTCAGCATACGGAATTGATAGCATTCAAATTGATGGAATGGACCCATTTGCTGTATATGATTCTGTTCAGAAAGCATTAGATTCTGCATCGAATGGCACCCCTGTGTTGATAGAAGCTATTCAGTACAGGTTCCGTGGTCATACTGTAGACAGAAAAGGTGCGCGGTATCGTGATGAAGAGGAGATGGAGATGTGGGAATCTATGTGTCCAATTAAGCGACTCGGACAGCATCTGATGCATCTAGGTGAGATTGATACTATAGATGCTTTCGATGACGAAATTCAGTCCGAAATAGATACAGCTTGGCGCGAGGCCGAAAATACCGAGACTGTTGATTTTGAATTGTTTATGAAAAATATATACCAAGACAGTGTAGATTCACACAGTCTATATACAACCGAGGTGATTTCCAATGAGTGATGACCAAGAACTTGACTCGAAATCACTGAGAGATGCCATTCGAGATGGGTTAGACACTGCACTTAGAACAGATGACTCAACCGTAATCTTAGGACAGGATGTTTCTCATGGGGGTTCGTTTGGAACAACAAAAGGATTAGTGGATGAGTATGGTGAAAGCCGAGTTATCGACACACCTCTCGACGAGATTGGGTCACTCGGGATGGCCATAGGCATGGCAACAAACGGGATGCGACCTATCATTGATTTCCAGTTCTCTGGTTTTTTCTATCCTGCATTTAATCAACTCGTGACGCAGGCTGCACGGTATAATGCAAAAACACTAGGTGAACGAAACTGCCCTGTCACTCTTCGGATGGCTTATGGAGGGGGCGTCGGGACTCCTGAATTACATGCAGAATCAAAGGAAGCGTTCTTCGCGCATCAGCCAGGATTGAAGGTGGTGATTCCGAGTAATGCATATGATGCAAAAGGGCTGCTCCTTGCAGCCGTTGAAGACTCTGACCCTGTTGTGTTTATGGAACCAAAGAAACTGTATAACGAGGACCGAATGACTATTCCTGATGGAGAATACACTGTCGATATTGGTCGAGCGGCTCGCGTTACAGAAGGTGATGATGTAACTGTCATCACATATGGACCGATGGTTCCAACCGTTCAGCGCGTTGTTGAAGACTCAGCGTATGATGTTGACCTCATGGACCTTCGGACTGTTAAGCCTCTTGACCATGAACTTCTTTGCGAAAGCTATTCAAAAACGGGGAAATGTCTTATCGTTACAGAAGCGCCTCGGTTTGGGAGTATTGCATCAGAAGTCACATCTCTACTCCACGAACAGACGGAATTAGATGAACCAGGTTCGATTAAACGTGTAACAAGCCCAGATTCACCGCATCCAATGGCGAACTTAGAAGATGAATATCTCCCTTCAGAAGACAGAATCAGTACAGCCCTTTCAAAACTCGTCGAAGAGTGATTCACCTGGACGGGAGTAACGAATCTGAACGGTATCCAAGGTGCTGAACGGCGAATGGCTGAGTCCAATACAATCGTTCGTAATCATCGTAGACTAGAACGTGTTTTTCGTCATACTCTGAACTTGAAAGGTCGCCTAGCATCAATTGTTTTGCACTGGTTTTGTATGAACTTACGAATACGCGTTGTCTTGGAACGCTAAATAAGACCACATGTGTTGAATCTTCACGTTCCGTCTGTTGATAGTGCCCGATGTCTGTAGTATGAATCCACCCAAAGACAGCATTATCTCTGATAGCGGATGACCCTTGTTTATCAGTAGTGAATCCATCCGATAGAATACGCTGTGCTGATTCAGGTGTTGTCTCATGTGCTAAAATGAGTTCTGATGTTTGCAGATGGGATTTGGCTTCGTTAAGGAGCGAGTCTAATTTATTTTGCGAACCTCCAACAAGCGGACGTGTGTATTGAGGGTGTGGGGTGAATCCTTCAAGCGGCGGTGCCCATTTACTTGTGACTAAGGTTGGGGGTGTGGGTTGGGAATATGTAGCGATTCTATTCGTCATCCTAGTTGGCATTATGTGAGTCTTCTCGTTCAAAGGTTTAATACTCACGATTTCAGTATCTGTATTTCAAATTACACATATAATATTACACGATTATTAAATCTCTTTCAAACCAGCAATTGAGGTCTTTAAATGCTATTTTCCATGCTTTATTTAGTAAAACTAATAACCCCTGTCTTTGTGGAATGGAATACGATGAATAAAGGACAACTCATACAGATTCACCGACTCCTTGCATTAGTTAAGGAGAATGTAGAGGAGCAGGAACAGATAGATGACTTAGCAGCCCTCGTTCCAGAGGATGCGTATAGTGAGCTGAACATCCAGCCAAATCACATCCACAAGAGTCGAAATGACCACAAGGATGCTGTTCAGGAGCTCGCTCTCCTAGTCAGCGAAGGACTCGAAGAGGTAGAGGACCTCCCAGAGAAACACGCTGAACAAATGAAGGGAGATGTAGAAGAAGTAACAGGGAAACCAGCACCGTTCACCGATTATCGCGGTTGAAATTTCATATTCTTAACAAACGTAGTTACTCCGATAGCGGAGCTCCTATAATGTACCCATCACAAAGATATTGAATATCTCTTCGAAGCTGCGTAGCAATACCTGCCCTCTCAGAAGGGGATTGATTCCGATACCAGTAAGGAAATCCGCGCAAGGCCCGAAATCGAGCATATAATTGATATGCTCTCCATCGCTCTCGAATTCCCCACGACCATGTTAAGGGACGTATTGATTTATACCCTCGACGAAATTCTCTTCTGGAACGCTCGTCAGGTACGCCAGGGAACGAGTCGTTTTCAATCAGCATAAATTCCGCTGTAGCTATGTTTAGTAATGGGTCACCACCCATCGCTCGCCACCAATTCCATACTTCTGACGGAGTATTATTCGAATCGACGCCAATATTCCCCCACCAGTAATCAAGATGCAATAACTGGCACTCGGAAGACTCTGCTAAATAGGGTTCAAGCATCGATATAGTTCTCGGGACTTCAGATGAGAGCTGCCGAAATTGCTGAGCACGTTCATTGAAGACTCGCTTTGCTCGTTCTGTAAATACTGTAACCCAGTCGTCACCTCTTTCAAGAGTTGTAAGTCTACTATATTTGAGGCAAAGTTCTCCAAAACAGGGAGCAGGAGTTTGCTGATGTAATTGACCCAAGAGTTGACCTGCCTTTTTAAGAAAGTTAAGATACTCTTCTTCAGACCATGACTTTTTACTCTGAATTGCAGGAGTCTCAGAACTGTGCGTTGTCACAATCACGGGCTCATACACATGCTTCACGTCTGGTTTTGCACTAAAGAATAGTAACTTTGGCGTCGGAATATTTGGTGATGATTGTAATACAGATAGTGCCGCCGCTTCGCCTGAAAATCGTGCTGAGGGTGTATTCGTTCCAAACTTCACTGTGAGTTTCTTTCTAGATTCTGTTGCCGTGGATACATCTACAGTGAAGGTGTCATTCAATCCTTTATGATTCGCGTTAATGGATTTCACCTCCTGAACAAATTCTGTAGTGAGAAGGAGTTCTTCTACACTTTGTTCTGCAATGGGACTCCACGTCACGATGATTCACACTATACAAGATATATTAGTAAAGACTTCGCTGATTGAGATTGTAGCCATATTATTCAATTAAATATAATTGGAAAATAAGAGGCTGAAGTTTGTTGACTGATTAGATATACATCAACTGCTAATAGGGAAGTGTGCCTTGATGAAAAAACAGCTCGCCGTTATGCATTTTTTCAGCGATTATCAATCTGTGTTTGAGAACTAGTAGAGAACTATCTAATTTTAGACACCTATTATATATGAATGAAACCTGTCGAAAACCGACTTTTATACGGCTGTATAGATACTAGAAAAAACACACTCTTTTACAAGCGTATTCGGACGAAAACCGAAGGTTTAAGGTAGTCTATACCCAATAAAGAATAACGACAGAGGGTCAGATTCATGGTGAAAACACAACAAGAATCTCAAGGATTTGTAAAGCATTATTACACCCGAGTTTCCGAAGAGTATCAGAATCTCGTCAATACTCCTCATGCCCGTCTGCATGATGACCAACAGATGGTATTTGGAATGGGGCTAGGGGTTATCGGGGTGTTCACATTCTACCTCGGGGTTCAGTTCATTCTAACTTTCTCGTTGCTGACTGTTGTTGGACTTATTGGGTTGGTGGTCGGTGCTGCCGCATTCAAGCAGTGTAGGATGCTTCTCACGAATGCGATGTAACAACGCAGAGTAACAGAACAGTAGTGTTAGGGTGAACAGTGAATGAACTATTCAAATAGATACAATATCCGTCCGCTCCAGACTCGTCAAGTCGGTTACAATAGCAGCCAGTGTGCCGATGGCAAAGATGATACAGATAGTCATGGCCAAAGTCTGCATGGTGAATACCTGTTCATAGGCTGCCACGGTAGCCAGTCCACCGTAAACAACCAGTGTTTGTGCAACCGCAACCAGCTCTTCTTTTTCCAGAAGCTGATTGCGGGCGTGGTTGATAATAATGATGAACGCAAAAGCCCCAATGGTAAACAATCCGAATCCCATAGTGTTTATTTCATGAGGGGCGACCCCGTCGATGGTTGTCGTTACTTGCATACCAATTAGTCCAATAGCTATAAGCAGAGCTGGAGGGAAAAAGCGGGCAAACGTTCGCCGCGCATTATTTTCGCCCATTTCGATAACCTCTAATACTATTTAAATGGCGGTTCCTTTTAGTCCTTTTGGTTCATTTCAGTTTTAAAACAGTGAAATAATAATTTTCGGAAAACGGCACTACATTCATACTTGTGTACTATTATAAATTAAACAGAGAATGTCAAGTGATGAAAATAGTAATAAAATAATTGACAGTTTGAACGATGCGTTGAGACGTTTCGGTCACATATACGCACTCGTGATTGTAGCGTTTATTATGCTATACACCCGCTTACAAGGGCGTGAAAACCTCGTTTCTGACAGTGGGGACTTCGCGCTTCTTGGAAATGACTCGTGGTATCACTACCGCGCAACACAATACACTATAGAAAACTTCCCGTTTACAATCGGCATAGACCCAAAAACAGGGTATCCTGAAGGAGCTGATGTCGGAACATTCGGGACTCTATATGACCAGATTCACGCTACTTTAGCCTTAATTATCGGTGCTGGAGACCCGTCCCAAGAACTTGTCCGTCAAATCCTTGCATATTCGTCACCAGTCTTCGCCGTATTAGTTGTCGCTGCTGTGTACTTCTTGACCAAGTATATTACACGGTCCCGATGGACAGGAGTGACTGCGGCAGGTATTATAACGCTCTTGCCTGGAACATTCTACGACCGCACCGTTGTTGGATTTGCCCAACACCACGTGCTTGAAGTGCTCTTTATTCTTGTTGCTGTTCTACTCACAATAAAAGCATTAGACCGAGCAGAACGAGAGAATATAATCTGGGAACTTATCGAAACACGTGAAGTTGAAAGCCTCAAGCCATGGGGTAAGGCCGTTGGACTTGCAGCATTGGCTATACTTATTTACTATCTTACCTGGCCGCCAGCAATGATGTATTTTGGATTACTCGCTATGGCAGCAGGTCTGTATGCGTTAGCCACCTATAACCGAAAAACTCCTGCAGAACCAGCATTACTTACATTTGCAACGCTTCTACTTGCCTCGCTGGTTTTTGTCCTAATACAAATCCCGCAGATGGAGACCAGTGTATCAAACCCGTCGCTTCTCCACCTCGGAGTAGCAGGTATTTCATTCGGTGGAATCGCCTATGTGTTACTCGTAAACCACTATGCGAACGCCAAAAATTGGTCGTATGAAAAATTTGTTGGTAGTACTGTAGGGGCAGGAATACTTGCTGTTGTAATACTTGCAGTCTTGCAACCTAGTGTCGTTGATGCTATATTTGGCGAAGTGATGCGATTGCTCGGATACCCGTTCGGAGTTGGTGGTGACCGAGTTCACACAATTGCCGAAGAGCAGACAACAGGACTTATTGAATTAACGCTAACTCAGTACGGATTAATGCTTGGAACGGCTATTGCTGGGATGGTATTAGTTGCTGTTGACGGCTATCAGCGGGCAGCGAAGAACAAAGGATTCGCATCTCAACTATTCCTTGTAGTTGTAGGTGTGTTCTTCTTGGTTATCAGCCTCCGAACCGTTCGATTTAACTACTACCTGGCACCGTTCGTCGCTATCTTTGCCGCTATTACACTGCAGCAAATTGTTCAGCTAGTCGGAATTCCAAGTGAAATAGACGACATTGAAGGGTATCAGGTAATTGCACTCCTCCTTATTGTCACCCTTGTCGTTCCCGTCCTGTTCCTTCCTGTTGAGGGGACAGTATTTACGGGAGAAAACGAGCGAGTGAATATCCACGAATACCAAGAATGGGAAGAGCCACTGATGTGGCTGGATGAGTCGACAGAGCACGATGGAATACCACAGTATGAATCATCAGACGAGCAGCCTCCAGAATATGGTGATGATGCGTACGGAGTGATGTCGTGGTGGGACTATGGCCACTGGATAACAGTAACAGGTGAACGGTCACCTGTGGCAAACCCGTTCCAGCAGCAGGCGACGGAAGCATCTGAATTCCTACTTGCAGACGACCCTGATGAAGCTGAATCTGTAATCGAGGAAATGGATGAAGACGCAGAGGCACGATACGTTGCTGTTGACTGGCAAATGGCATCTCCATCCAGCAAGTTCCAAGCTATGACACAATTCAATGAGGATGTGACAGCTGATGATTTCGTCACACCGTACTACTCATCACCCGATGGAACAACTCAGGAACTGGCATTCTTCGAGCGTGACCAGCAGTACTACGAGACAATGATGGCTCGTCTGTACTTCGGACATGGGAGCCAAATGGAACCAGGTCCATACACAATTGACTACGAACTAACGTCGACAGAGACTGGAGAATCTATCCGAACAGTTACGCCACAGCAAGAACCCATAACCGTACACAATAGTACGGATGAAGCACAAGAACATGCAGATGAAGAAACAGAAGTAGCTTTCAATGGGTTTGGAATGAATCCACCCGAAACTGTTGAAGCGCTTGAAAACTACCGCTTGGTCAAATCGAGCTCATACCAATCCATTGATAACGCGATGGTTGGAATGGAGTACCAACAAATTGATGCTAACACTGATGAAGAAATGACCATCACTGAATTCGAGGAGAACCCAAGCTCTGTGAAGCTCTTCGAGCGTGTCTCTGGCGCGGAGATAACAGGTGATGGAGCCGACCCAGGTGAAACGGTAAGTCTATCTGTGACTGTGAACGACCCTGCGACTGATGCAACGTTTACCTATGACCAGGACGTAACAGTAGATGAGCAAGGTGAGTTCACGGCCACGGTCCCATACTCTACAACAGGATACGATGATGCTGAATATCCACCAGAAGTAGAGGCTGTTAGTGAGTATTCGATTGAAACCTCAGATAGTGGTCTTACAGACACAGTGTCTGTTCCAGAAGAATACGTCCTTGATGAGGAAGCAGACTCAATTGAAGTTACGCTAACAGAAGACGACGAATAACGACGGATTCAATTTTTTGATGGTGCGATTATTTCTGCTTTCTTCAAGAGTAGATGTCCAAAGAGAGTTCCAATACAGCCAATTACCAGTGAAAGCACAACACCAACAGCTAGCAAAGTACCTAGTGATTCGTATCCACCCCATCCTAATGGAGCACGAAGAATGAGTGTCACACTCATACTAAGCACCCATCCCGTGAATGTGGCTAATTGGATTCGGGTCATAGTTGTGTTTTTAGCAAAGGTCCAGACTAGTAGGAATATGATAGTGAGTGGAATAACGGCGAAAAGTGTGAAAGTAGCGATAATGATACGCATCTCTTCTATAGTCGCGAAGGCGTTGGAAACCACGAAAATACCGAGAAGAATTACTCCAAAGGATAACTGAAACGCACGGTTCAGTCGGAAAACTCGTGACAATATCCCTGTACTGATGAGTATCATCACACCTATCGCAACAAGAGTGAGATTCCCAATATCAAGCCAAAGTGGAATGTCCATTGTATATTTATTTATAATATTACCGTATCAATATAACGGAAGTGTAGTCAATAGGGAAAAATGTTTATGCCTAGCATAAGTCCCGTAGAATAATGACGGATACATCGTCTGCAGGGTGGGCTACGATTCATGAAGGTTGTGGTGGTCAAGTGAGGGCACTCCCAATGGATAATGATGCTGAATTCGAGTGTCTTGCATGCGAAGAATCACTCTGTATGAGCGATATGATTGAGTTTCACGATGGAACGGATGAAAAACTACCACGTGATACTGATGCTGCAGATATTCTCCAACTTAGTCGTCAAGAGAGAGCAAAACTCAGGTCACCAGCATCATCGTCTGAATTGCAAAAGCAACGGAAACAAATCGCCACGTGGTTAGAGGACAAGCCTTTATTCTAATATCGAAATACGATAAATTTAATTATTTTTAACAGTATTATATAATTATTGCGACCAGATACTATTTCAATTGACGGTATCGTCGAGGAAACAGGCGTCCAAGAGAATACTGTTATAGCTACCAAGTCAACGATGGTGAACGCGTCGACAAAGTCTCAGGGAATTGCGGAAGCCTATCTAAATCTATTGAACGCTGAAGACGGTTTAAATCCTGCTGTCGGCTGGAATGAGATTTTGAAGCCTCTTTATATTCAAGCGAACGATGATTATACTCAGCAATCCTGGCGGTCAGCAAGTGGAACAGCGTTTGAAGAATTTCTTGCAACCTATTACACAGACCTATTTCCTGGGCAGTACCGCGTAAATTCACATGGTCGAAACACAAAAGAGCGTGTTGTGGAGATTCTTGGTGTAGCAGATGAAATTACGCGTGAAAAAATCGATTTGACTGTTGAAGTTAAGTTTGAAGGAGAATGGCGTATCCTTGGTTGCCCCCATGTGAAAACCAGTCTTCGAGAGAGGATTTCCGATTTGAAATCAGCAAGTTTAACGCTCCAAAAGAAGAACATATTCTCGCCGATTCTTACATTGGATGCACAGTATGAGTTAGGGGGCGCAGCAGACCAGGTTCCAAACTTAGGACGGTCACTGGTTGAAGAAAAAGGTGTATTCTCGGCCATGTACTGTTACAATACAGCTGTCGAACCGACAATTAGGTCAAGTCCAGCAGCACGCGTCAAGCGAGTGGACCTCCCTTCAGAGTCTGATGTGTTCATGGCTGATGTGAAATCTGTTAGTCGTGAGGTGACAGAATCTGAACTTCGAACTCGTACCATTCTACCTGGGGACTGGTGATAGTTAATCGAAATTTTCAACTAGTCTCAGTAACAGCGTTGTTAGTGGGATTCCCACTCCATACGGTACTCGCTCAGCGTGAGCGAGCGAATGAGAAAATATACTCTCGACTAATCGACCCTAGAAAAACAAGTTAAGTTAAATTCTGTTGAAAGTCAACTTGTTTTTCTAGGGTGTTTTGGGGCTTTCAGAGAGTTTCACTTACAAGATGTAGGTAACAACACTGTTAGTGAGATTCTGGTTGTACTCAAAGCCGAAGTGAACACAGGGTAAAAACATTTTCTAGAATTGCCGAGAGTTTTATACTCTGAACAGTCTTGCAAACAAGCACACAGTGAACATCGATAGACGCGTAGCTATTCTCTCACTCGCGAGAGCCGTGGAAACATTCAGTATATCATTCCTCATTGTCGTACTTCCATTATTCATTGCGAGTGATAGAATTCACACGGATGGTTTAACAGCGCAAGAAATAGTAGGTATGCCTATCACAGATGAGCTATTAATCGGATTAGCTCTCTCCGCAGCCATCCTTATCAGCAGTATGGGGCAACCCGTTGCAGGTCGAGTTACAGATATTCTACATAAGAGAAAGATATTCATGGTCATAGGACTGAGTTTACTGGCAGTTTCAACCCCGTTTTATCTTGTAGTAGAATCATATACAGGAATTCTTGTTATCCGTATAATCCAAGGTATTGCAGGTGCATTTGCGATTCCAGCTGCAGTTGCACTGATAAATGAATATTCTATTCCGAATAATAATCGTGGTGAGAATTTTGGAATATATAACACCTTCCGAATGGTTGGGCTCGGGTTAGGTCCAATTATTGCAGGGGTTATTGTTACAGAAGGACCGTACGCTATCCTTGGGTATACAATTCCAGGAATCGATGCTGCGTTCTACTTCACAGTAGTCTTCGTTGTCGTCGCATTAGCACTTGTTCTTCTTTTCATCGAGGACCCACCGCATACTATTGGCTCCGATTCATCAAGTAAAACCATTCGAGATATTATTCGAACTCCTGAGTTTGAATTAGTATTGGTTTTCTCGTTCGCAACGTTCTGGCTCGCTGCATCAATTAATGTCTTTTCAACGCTTGAGGTACAGGTGAATGAACGTTTCAACCAGACTGCGACTTGGTTTGGAATACAGTTTGCAGCAGCTATCCTTGCAAACGTAATAGGGCAGATTCCAATTGGACGCGCTTCAGACGTGTATCGAAAACGACCATTTATTCTTGCTGGATTCTTACTTCTTATTCCTTCAATCACTTTGCAGGGGTTCGTACTTACCACGTTACAGATGACTGGGTTACGAGCTCTGCAAGGAATTTCCGTTGCTCTAGTGTTTATTCCAACGTTAGCCTATGTAGGAGAACTCGCAGGCTCTGAACAGGGTGGATTATATCTTTCAGTCGTAACCTCATCGTTCGCATTCGGGTTGGCCATTGGTCCAATTGCAGCTGGAGTCCTCTTCACTATTGGTGGATTTAGTCTTCCGTTCGTAGTTGCAGGAGTGTGTTCTCTTGTAGGGTTGTGTTTAGTTGGAATACTTCTTCCAAAAGACGCCTGACTTAGTCGTTCGCGAACGCTCGGCCAAGGACGCCGATTAGGAAAGCCCAAGAGAGAACGATAACAACCCAAACAGGCGAGTCATGCGTAAAAGCGGTTAAATCTGTAAGAATTGCCACAGGGAGAGTAAATGGATTTGCCATCAGAAGGAAGAGTCCAGTATATTCTACGATGTCATACCCGTTTGCGTATCCGATAACGGCAGTGATTGCGACGAGAACGGCTTCGTAGACTAGAAAAACAATAGATTTCACATTGCGCTCCAGAATAACATCTGACGGTAGCTTTCCGACAGCGTATGCAATAAATAGAATATACATGAGAGTAGTGCCAATCCAAGTAAACGCAACTAAGTACCAGAGCCAGAGGTCAAATGAAGGTAGAATGCCTGCTGCGCTAAGAGCTCCGCTTATAACAGGGAGCAAAATCAAAACGCCAACTTCTCCTGCACCTTCCACTGTGATTTCACTATAGTGGATAGTGCTAAGGATAAATGCAGAAATAACGAGGGCGAATATTTTGAGCAAACTGTATAGCAACATTTGCTTCCCTGAAGGCGTCTTTGTAACACGGTTTTGAAATAGCGAATTCTTGGTTGCCATGTGTAGTATACACTTCCAGAGGTGTATAGTTATAGGTTGTGATTTGTACTGCCTACAGTATCACGAGCTCTGTTCGTCTTCGTTTAGAATTCTTGCAGAGTGAGGGTCACCATACGGGTCATCAACGCGGTCAAAACGTTCTTTGGTTAGGTCAATATTGAACGCTGAGGCAGTTATCGTAGCAAACATCAATGTGGCAAGTATCCATACGCCGATTCCACCAGGAATTGCGATTCCAGTTTCAATTACACTAATTGTCGTCACGTGCTGACCTTGAATCCAAACGTGTGTGAGTAACACCGTGCCTATGAGCCCAATTATCGTGAATAGAAACGGTTGGTTTGGTACTGTATCTAGCACCTGCCCTGACCCTGTCCAGATTATGAGGGCTGTGACGAGTATAACATGTACAGTAAGGGGGATAGCTGTAATCCAGGTAATGAACGTATCTGAAAAATGGACACCACCAATCAGACCTATTGCCAGTATCAATAGTGGAGGCCAAGGAACTCGTTCAATACTCATACTCGCACTAACCCATACGAGTATTAGAACGACACTGCCTAATTGAAGGGCGTGTGGAATAGTGTCGACAGCAGTAGCTAATACGTCGTCATAGAATACAATACTGATGAGAATTCCGACGAGGACAACAGTGTATAAATGGTTTAACCCACGCGCTACAGTGTCTCTCACGTTCATATCTACACATTCGAATAGTACTACTTCAATGTGACGGACTGAATCTTACTGGCAAAATACGAGTTTCGTTCAGTGGCGGTTAGCTTTCCGCGTATGCCCGTAGCACGAGTTGCAAGATATGGACGAAGATACCTGTGAATGCAATATAGAGTCCGAATCCGTTAGCAAGTGGAGTACGACTGTTCGAGCTCATGTGCCAAATCTCGTAGACTAGGTCAAACAGAAAGCCAATCATGAACGCGACGAACCCGACGAGGAGGAAAAGTCCGCCAGCAGCACCTGGGATAAAACTCCCGAAGAGAATAGCTCCAATACCTACAAGGAATGCTCCACCAGAGTACTTCGCCCAGTGTTCAAAGGATTTGTTTGTAGAATACACGTAAGTTCCAGCGACGAGCGAGATGAGCGTTGTAATGCCTGCAGCAGCTAATGTAGCTGGAATGTAGAGGTTGGGGTCATACGGTGTGAGTACAGCACCACCAAACGCACCATAGGTGAGAACGGTAATTCCAGCGCCGAGTGCTGCCGTACTCATATTTCCATCAATAAATCCACTCATTCCGAGGTACCGACCTAGATAGAGACCAATACCAATGATTGCGACTCCGAGGATTGGAAGGAAACTATACATTGCTAATGTTAACTCCCCTACAATTGTGTCGGCAAACGCGAACATTGCAAGAACTGTTGCTGTGAACAGGATGGCACCTGTCCCTAATGAAACAGCCATACTTCGGCTGAATATACTATACTTGGGCGAATTCGCTGTTCCGAGTTCTGAATCCATGGAGTTCATGCCACGCATATGTTATCACTATTCGAGTCTTAGTGCAAGGTGTTGTATAAACTAATCGGTTCTCAGTAGTGGCGCGTCTCTGCCGTGTTTGAGGTGTTTGCTTCTGCCACTACCTCTGTCAAAGCCCCACAGTACTTCAGATAATTTTCATCGTACGTAATTTCGTATGCTTTGATACTCTCGTAGTGGTTTGGTTCTCCACGTGGTGTTTGCTGAATACAGCTGACATGGAGAACTATATGCTCGCCCGTTGGCTCACCGACAATAAGCTCTCGTTCGTATGCAGGGTTTGCGTCGTTCACAACGGAAACCTCGCCTGTGAAAGACGTGCCTTGCGTTGTCTCAACGGTGAGCAGGTCACTGAGGGAAGCGCTGGTGAGAGCAGACCCAATATCGTCACAATCGGTGAGTACAACTTCGTTCATGTGTACATTCACTACGATGAGACTATTGCTTATAAACTCTACGATGTGGTGTGGTGAATACGACGTTGAACATAACTGTCGGATGCAAAGGTTTTCAATATGAAACTATCAGATTGTAGAGAGTACTAACTATTCGTCTTGTCTATGGTAGTCAAGTGCACAGGTACTTCCATCAGGATATTCCAGGACCCCATCTTCACGGAGTTTTGCATCACCATCTGGCTGTTCTTTCAATCCAAGCTTTGCGTCAATAGCGTTCCAACTGCTAAAATCGCCAAATTGACCTGTGACCGCCATATCTATAGAGTCTGTTGCAGACTGCAATTCATCGGATAGTTTGAGAGCGGTTTTTGTTATGTACAGTTGGCGTTCTGTATCCGACCAGGGGTGATAAACGTCCCAGAATACTTCCCCAGTTTCCCCAGTAGCTTCGATATGTTCTACTTCATCAGAGACTATTGCCTCTTTTAATTCTGCAGAATTATTGAAACCTGTATTTTCTTGATATGATGCACATTCTGATGCGAAACGGTGCTTTCGCTCTTCAAGTCCTTCAACACCGTGCAACACATAGGATTGCCATACACTATGAAGGAATGCTGTAGCGTAATTCCGATACAGTCGTGGGTCGGCTTTTTCCCCGTCAGATTCAAGAACAAGGACACCACGAGTGATGAATTCAGCGGCTATCTCACGGACCATAGTGTCGTCTACATCGATGTAATCAGCGTTCGCTATCTCAGATATACGTCGTCCTTTTGGTCGTAGAACGCCAGATAATGCTCTTTCGTAGTCCTCTCTACTGTTTTTATAGTCATCAATGCAATCAGTCAAATCAGAGGTTTTTGGAATATCGTAGCTCTCCGTATCGTCCTGGTCATTAGACATATACAATACTGTAGTTTCAATTTGAATAAGAGTTACGATGAACTTCGTGAAATTTCAGTATATGAGTCTTACGATGTATTCGTTTCACAACCTAGGTCACACAATCAAATAGTGTGAACTACTCCGCCCTACTCAGCCGCTGACGCGGCTTCCTTGAGGACGGAGCTTCCTGCTTCAACGACGCGACTTGCAGACACCGACTCTCGTTGAATCGGGTCCACAGCGGTCGCAGTCTCCACAGGCGTTGCTTTGGACTAAAGAAGGTTGGTGATTTGGGACTCCACAGACAGACGGTGAACGTATGTTCACGACGAGTCGGTTTTCATCTGTTCACGGTAAATATCTACCAGTGATTCTGCCATTTCGTCCATATCAGCACGGACGTAGGATGGACCAAAGATTTCGCGCATGGCTTCGTTTTCGAGGTGTTCGCCAACTCCGAGACCGATAACACGCTTCCCTTCGTTGATAGCGGCATTGACCTGCTTACGAGCTTCTTTCATAGCCGAGTTCTGGTAGTTATTGTCATCACAAACGCGTCCGTCACGACAGACGTTTGCTACACCGTCCGTCACGACAATGAGCACGTCTTCGCTGTTGGGCGTAATGTCCGCGATAGCTCGTCCATCTTCAATCCCGCTCGCTGTCGGCGTGTATCCGTGTGCTTTGAACGAGTCGAGGTGTTCGTTCTTAAAGTCTTCATCGGGAGCGGTAATGAGGTGCGTTCTGACGGTCGCACTGTTTCCAAACGGCGTGTCTTGAGTGTCGTACATGGTTGCGGCGAAGCGGTCACCAATCTGTTCACAGGCGTCTGCAAGCGCCATGAGAGCGAGTTTGATTTCGAGCGAATCCATGCTCCCCGAACCGTCGATAATAACGGTGATACAGCGGTCTCCCGCTTCGGACGGTTCCATTTCCATGTAGAGACGTTCTTCCGTAGGGTCGCCCGACCGCCGTCGAATCACGCCGCGCATGTTGATACGCTGTCCGTATTCGGCTGGTTTGGGGGCGGAACGGGTCTTGATTTTACGGAAGGCTTCTCGGATTTCGTCGGCAAATCGCTTGTCGTACTCGTCTACAACGTGCTGAGCGTCAACCTTAGTGTAGAGGGATTCAACGCGCTCGTCGCGGTCACGCTTCCGCTTCTCGATTTCCGTTTCGGGTTCCGCTCGCTCTTCTTGAAGGTTCTCGTAGTAATTCTTGATGAATTGCGTGGGTTCTTCGTAGTTGCTCGTCGTATCGAACCACTCACTCATATCGCGCTCGGCGCTGGCCTCGTCCATTTCCGATTTCAGCTCTTCGCGCTCCTCTTCCGACAAGTTGTGTGCTTCGTTTGTTTTCCCGTCGCCACCCGACCCACCCGAGTTAGAGTCGCCGTTCTCGTCCCCCTCGTCGTTTCCTTCGCCGTTCTCGTCCCCCTCGTCGTTTCCTTCGCCGTCCCCGTTACCGTCGCCGTCGTCTTCGCCGCTTTCGCTACCCTGTTCGGAACCGTCACCTTCGCTTCCGTCGCCCTCTCCGTCCTGTTCTCCGTCTTCGCCGTCTTCTTCCCCCTGTTCTCCGTCGCCACCTGCGCCATCGCCGTTCTGTTCTCCGTCTTCGCCGTCGTCTTCGCCGTCGCCGCTACCAGAGCCGTTTTCTTCGTCTTCGCCCTGTTCTCCGTCGCCACCTGCGCCGTCGCCGTTCTGTTCTCCGTCTTCGCCGTTTGCACCGTCTTCTTCGCCGTCGCCGTCGCCGCCTGATGGGTCAAAGTTTTCAAAGTCTTCAACCGTTAGGTCGGCTTCGGGTTCTCCACCAATCGGGAGTTTACGTCGGATTGAGTCAATGAGTCCCATTTGTGTGTCACCGTTGTCGTCGTCAGTAGATATGAGACTCCACCTAATAAACCCTTTGATGTGAATTGGTGAAAATCAGAACGACCGTTGTGTACGGGTTTGCGACTTAGTTACTGCCAATCGTCGGAAGCCACTCATGTCCGCATTTCGGACACTCGAAACCACGCACGTCTTCTTTGTCGTCGTACCGTGCTTTTGGTTCAAGAATTTCGACTCCACCCGTCACGTCTACGACTTTGTATCCCTGTTGCTCAATCTGGCTTCGCGGTACGTCTCCCGTAGGTTTCACGCGGAAGCCACAGACGCCGTTCTCGTCGTCGTGAGCGACGAATTCAACACTCCCAACCCAATCAGCCTCAGGGTGGAACGGAGCCGAACAGCGTGCCGCTGTCATCCCGTCAACTGTTTCTACGGTGTCGTTCGGACTGTCGTATCCACACTCGGGGCAGGGTTCTGCCGAGTGTCCGCCGCCAGCACCGCCAGAACCGCTCTCATTGCCCTGCTGTCCCGATTCTCCGCCAGCACCGCCCTGTTCACCGTCTTCGCCCTCGTCTTCGCCCTCTTCGCCCTCTTCGCCGCTCATACTCATGCCCATACCCATTTCCATCTCGCCGTCTTCTCCCTCGTCGTCGCCGTCTTCGACGTTCTCTTCGTTCGGTTCGGGGAGTGGGTCGCCGTCGCCCCCGTCAACAGGAATAACCATAATGGGAAGTTCGACCGATTCAGGGGCTTCAACTTCCCCAACTTCGGCTTCAATCAAATCCATAATGTCGTGAGCGAGCTGTTTTCGCTCGTTCTGTTTATACGTCTCTTTGGCCGCCTCAATAACCGCTCTCACTTCGGCACAGTAGTCGCGGAAGGCTTCGTCGTCTTCGTTATCAAATCCTTTGGGCGTCCCGTTCCCACGGGCGATTTGACCGACAGCGGCGACGTACTTGTGAACCCCGTCGATTTCGTGAATCGGGTCTTGATTTTCCATCCACAGGTCCGCGAACAGGGCTTTGACAGGGCGAAGCCCACGGTCACGGTTCGTGCGGCGGGTGTCTACGTAGGTATCCTCTACGATGTTGATTACGTATCCCGCCATACGTGGTCGGGCGGGGTACTCTTTCACGAATTCACGGACGCTGTTTAGGTCGCTCACAACGTTGTGTTCAAGTTCGTGACTCTCGGTGTCAACGAGCAACGCGAATTCCTGTTGCTCACTAATTTCCCCAACAGCGTCCAGGATTTCCGCGTGGTTCGGGTTGATTCGGAGTTTGTCTTCCGAGGGAGCGTCCCCGAATTTTGAGTCGTCGTATAGGAATTGGACGTTCCGAAGCTTGTTATCTTCGGACAGGGCAATGGTAAGGTCTTGAAGAACCTTCCGTAGGGCTTCGTCGTCTTTCATGGGTTCTCTGCCTCAAGATATGAGACACCCACTAATAAACTCTTTGATGTGGATTGGTGAATAACAAGCCCACTATTACTCTTGTACGAAACAACAGCCAGTGACCGTTACGAAAAAAGAAAGGTCGAAGACGTTAATCGTGGGTTTTCCGCCGCGTGTTAGGCGGTTTTACCGCCCAGGTTCACGCTCTTCAAGCTCGCTCTCACACTCGGGGCAGATTAGGAATTCGAGTGCTTCGACGGGGGCTTCGCTCTCGTAGGCAGACCACGAACATCCCTGCCCCGTCTCGTCCATACAGGTGAACCGCTTTTCGTTGATTCCCGTCGAAGTGGAACCGTTTTCTTCATCCTCTTCTTCGGTCGCAAAGAAGTCCACTCCTTGCATGTTTTTGCTGACGACCATTTCGACCTTCGACACCTCGTCTTCGTCGTGGTCGTAGATTGCACGGGCGACGGCGTTCGCTCCCGCGTTCACAACAGGCTCTTCGACCCCTGCAATGTGGTTCGTGTAAGCTTCGTCCGCCCACTCAAGCAGGGTTCCCGTGGGGACGCCGTAGGACAGGTCGGTTTCGTCGTTCGCGGCGGTCTCTCGAAGCTCGTTCGCCGTCGAAACCATTTCTGCCGCGAGGTCTTCGGGAACGGGCGTCATTTCGGTGATTAGGTCGATTTCCTTGTCGGGGTACTCCCGTCCAAGAAAGTCCACGTAGTGCGTCGAACCGAGACGACGCTTCTCGGCAAAGTCGAGCGGTTCAACGTGGTGTCCCGACCCTTTGTTCATCGTACTGACGATGATTAGGTTCGAAGGGCAACCTTCGATTTCGACACCGCCAACCTCATCCATAGAGACTTTCACACGTCCGTCGAGAGCGTCGTATAGCTCGTCCTTCGCGCTCGTCGGGGCGCGGTTGATTTCGTCCAGCGTGAGAACCGTTGCCTCTTCGTTGCTTGCTTCGACCGCCTTCGTGACTTTCCCCTTGATGAACGTCGTACCGTTATCCCCGATGTGTGGGTGTCCGATTAGGTCTTTGGCGTACTTCGCGTGGGACATGGTGATTTCGAAGTACGGTGCGCTCGGGAAGGCGTCGATACCTTCGTAGGCGACGTACAAGTCACGGTAGGCGTCCGCTCGGGAGTGCGGGTAGGCATCGGTCTTCTCGTCGTTCGCGTCAACGAGTCCCCGTTCCTGCAGTTCGGCGCTCACGCTGCTCACGTCTTCGAATTCACCGTACCAGTCCGTCGAGTCGTCGTTAACGACTTTTGGCTCCTCGAATTCGTGGTTACAGTTGTTACAGCGGTAGGTTGGCGTCTTCGTGGAGCGGGCGTAGATGCTCCCTGCGTCACACTCGGGGCACACATCGTCGCCGTCCCCGCCGTCGTCGTTCATTACGATGTTGTGGAAAACGGCCAGCTCGTCCAGCGTCATTTGCCACACGGGGATTTCGTGGTCGTTGATAAGCGTGTCCGCCACTTTCACGTCGATTGCCAGCGACCGTGCCATGGTGGTTTTACCACAGCCCGAAGGTCCACAGACACGGACCGCTGTGCTAATATCATGCTCGTCTACGACGCTCATTTGGGCACGGGCGAATACCTGGTCGTATTCGTCGCTCGTTTGGATGTAAAGCGTCTCTTTCTCAGCATTGAGGCGGTCATCGTCCCACGATTCGGTGTCTTCGACCATCGCATTGTCTTCCGTCATGTTTTCGACCTCTACCCTACCAAATGAGACTTGTACTAATAAACCCTTCGATGTGAATTGGTGAATTACAAAGGATGTTGGTGAACCCCCATAGTATGCACACGCGTAAATTGTATTTAGAGACTCTGATTCTATTGTTTTCGAGAGTCATATCGGAAATACATCGTAACGTTCATATACGGATGTATCATACAGGCAGACAACTATGGCGTGCGCACAACCACCAACGTCTGACGACGGAGATGACCAGCTCAGTAGGCTTGAAGACCTGAAATGGGAGCTTGAGCCGTTAGTGACGGTTGAAACAGTGAGAATCACTGAATCAGAAATTGATGAGACACACCTATCTCTCGAATTAAACACGACTATGCTCGAACCTGATGTTGAAGAGGTATTGAATCGGTTTGATGCATATACTCGACGCCCTAGTATCACGAAAGAGAATACATTGTACGTTGAAGTAATCCTAGAGGAAAACGATGAAGACGATGAAGAACCGTTCGAATCTGCAGGAGAAAATACGATTCGTCAACGAGGTGGGTCAAAGATGGTAGCATTGCCACCAGATGCCGTTGAATTAGCAGGATTCGATACAGATGATGCTGTAGAAGTTGACGCCCGTGAAAATGAGGTTCGACTGACCCGTCCGTCTGACGAGTGAACGCCATCATCTGATTCATATGTATTCTATTTTTGAAAATTACAAATAGAATATATTGCCGCTATCCCTGATAACACTATTCTGAAAGTTTCATAAATCAATATTCAGGATGCGTTTCAAAACGAGTGAGGAAAGACAGTTAGAAGGGTTAGTGTTAATTTTTGTATCGTTCGTTCTCGTATTGATTACTGATGTTTTGAGAGAACCACGAGCCAAAGGAGTGGTTATAGTCCTCAGGGAAGTACGCACGATTCCACAACTCGTCGTACACGTCCTTCGACACGTCGAAATGTCTGTACCTTGGGTTCTCCTCGCCTGCCTTGTGGAACACGACGTGAAGCTCATTCGGCTCCTCTTCACGGGGTCGCCAGTAGAACTTATCCACGAAGTTACAGAAGGCCTTTGCGAAATCACCTTCGCTGAAACTGTCGTCCTCACTCTTGCGGAGTTTTACCCATTCTCGGGGCGGGTCTTCGCGCTGGGATTCAAGCGTTTGAACGCTCATATCTACTATATACAATGCTACAGCCGACATTAAAGGTTTTCATTTGATTCGATTCAAGACCTTAGAAATCGCCTGATTCAACGAACGAACCAAGCTTCGTGAGTAGAGCATCTTCATCAAATGTGTACTCGTATTCGCGTGGGAGCGCGTCTTTCACGAGGAGAACGAGGTCCATTTTTTCACTCACGCTATCACCTTGTAGAATTACTTCGATGCGGTCAGCGCCGTCTTCGTAATTTATATCTTGGTCTTCACAGAATTCATAAAGCGCCTCACGACAACTGTTGGTTACAACATTTCCTTCTCGAATATCCTGTAATCGGTCTGCTTCGCTTTGCAAAGCGTCTTCAACCTGGTCAAAGTCAATATCGACCTTGGCACTCGGACTGCGTTCTAATCGACTCAGCGCGTTTCTCGCTTGGTTAATATCCCATAGCTCCTCATCAAGTGAATTTCGTTCAATGCCGTCAGGGTACATGTCTGAACACAACAGCGCGTGTGAAGTAAACGTTGCTATCTCAGCGTTACAGTAATTCACCAATTCACATCGAAGCATTCATATACACAAGTCTCATTTGATGTGGTATGAGCCAAAAAGTGGAGCGCAAACGGCTTGACGCCTACGTTGATGATTACAAAGAGGAAGTATCTGAGGGTATGAGCCTGCAGGTAGAGAACTACGAAGGGGGCGGGAACAACATGCCTGATGAACCTGAGAACTATGAGAGTCGTCTTGAGTGGCTGGAATCCACGGATGGCGGCCAGGACCAGATTTGGCGAACGCTTGCCGAGGGAGAGTACGACGGACGGACTCCTGATGATGATGAGGAATTAGTGTTCATGCGCTTCCCTCACTGGTTCCTCGAATTCGAAGATAAGGAGGATTGGAGACGCACGTTTGGTGAAGTGTACGGCTACCATGAGGGATGGGCGATGCTTCGACCTGAAACCTGTGAAGGGAAAGATGCGTGGGCTTTCTCACAAGTCCACGTGAACGGACGCTGGCGGAAGCCTCACAACCAGTACGGGATGCTGTGGGGACCACGAGCTTGCTTCACGCTCTACCGCCGTGAGGGTGAGCCACGCCCAACTGATGAAGCACGGATTCGACGCCGTGATGCGCTCCCAGATTCGGTTGAGCCGTTCGAAGCTGATGAAGATGACTACGACTGGCGTCTGGCTCTCGGGGCAGCTTACCGCCGAACAGAAGGTAAAGAGAACGACCCACTCAGTGCTGCCTACGAAGAGGCACAAGAGCTACCTGAGAAGCTCTACAAACGCGTTGAAATCGGTGTAGATGAGTACATGCGTCTGGCGGCGGCGGAGGGGAAAGAAGTGACGGATGACGACCTTGCAATTATCGTCCGCACTCACACAGCCGCACTGGAGCCTGGGGCGACAGTGAAACGAGAAGAAAACGAAGAGTAGTCAGTTGTGGTATGGTCGAATAACAGCAGGCTTATTCACCTCAACGCCGTTTCGCTCGCTGATAACTCCGTCAAAATAGAGTGCGAGTCGCTGTCTTGGATTGAGATTGAGGTCTGATATAACAACTGTAACTTCGTACATTCGCCCTCGTCGATTGTCTTCACGTCGGTGAACAGCAATTTTCTCAGGCGATACGAAATTTGAAAGGTCAACTTCGGATTCGTCAACATGAGAGCCGAAGTCTACAGGAACCTGGCCGTTTGAGACGGCTTCGATTATCTCGGCTTCGATATTTCGCCGTGTCGTCACTTCTTGGAGGGAGGTAGGTTCGTCCCACACATCCATATTCTTAAACAAATCGTCTACGTACTGGAATCGAGATGGGGTTCCGTTCGACTGTTGCACATACTTATATAGGCACCCAATCTGTAAAAGTCCTTTTATTTTCAGTCGCTTGGTAGTAAGACGTTTAGTCCAGACAGTTCACCCGTTATCAAGTACGTTATCGCTGCTTGGCTGCCTGTACAACTATGGGTGAAGCCCGTAACGTCTAGCATATCACACGCTTGGAGTGTAGTTTGTCCTGCAACAACACTGTATTGCTGTTCGGATATATGACTAAATAGTTCTTTAGTTCCTGATTGAAACTGTTCCGACTCGATTACTCCTGCAGGACCACTAGCCACTACACCATCTACACTGCTAATCGCATCACAATACTCATCTACTGTCCCTTGACCTATATCACAAACAGGCGACGGAAGTGGACAGGCACTCAGCGCAAATTCAGCACGGTTCCCTGAATCTTCCACTGCAACATCATTAGGATATTGAATGTATTCGCCATACAGGGTTAATAATTCAGCAGCGTCATTGACTGCTTCCCACTCACCAATTTCTTCAAGAAGTTCCTTCATGTTCTCACCTAAGTCATATCCCCCTGCATAAAGGAAGACAGCCCCAACTAGCCCTGTTGTGAGGATTCTATCTGTTGATTCTGTCTCCAATAGCTGTTCAATCATGGATAGGCGTTCACTCACTTCCACACCACCGAAGATATAGAGTGGCATATCTGTGTTATCTCGAACTTGTGAGAGCATTGTCCGTTCACTTTCAAGAACACGACCTTCGTAGCTTGGTAGTACAGCAGGGAATCCAACGATGCTGGGTAGGCGTTGATGAGACAAAGAGAAGGCATCATTGACGTAGGCATCAAACTCAGGAGCCAATTGTTCAACGAGTTCGGTTTGAGCAGCATCTTGTTGTGTATCGAACTCCACACCTGCTTGTTCAAACTCAAGAATATTATCTAATAGCAACACCTCACCATCCTCAAGAGTTGAGAGGATTGAATTAAGTTCGTCATCGTCAAAGTCTTGTGGCATCTGAACAGTTGTTGTATCAATATACTCATCGAGCGTATTCGCGTGCTTTTGCATTATATTTTCATATTCCTCACAAGTATTCGTTTGGTGAGCCAGAACGACAACCCGAGCGCCGCTGTCAGCCAGCTCGTCGATGGTTGTTGAGTGAGCTTTATGACGGGCGATACTGGTGAAATCCCCGTTAGTATCGAGGTCCGAATCAATATCTATACGGACACCAATGACAGCACCAGGGCAGTCAATCGCGTCGACGCTACGCATTATTTAGATAGTGTTTGACCAAGTACAAGACTGTACCGCCGTTTGCAAGAGTACATCGTAACGCTTATCCCTGTACCATCAAGACACACGAGTATGACGGGAATAGGTCAGTCAGATGTAGATACAAAAGAACCCTCAAATCTTCCTACAGTGAAGCCTGACTTAGTTGATGTATTCGATGAACATGGCGCTCCTCGCCCGCCGTCTTTTGACCGACTTCAGCCGATTATCGGTTCTGAACAGAGCGGCATCGCGGGGGAAGAGGGCGACGTGCGAAAGACAGACTACGTTGGGCATGTTGCATACTCGCCTGATTTCAATACGTTAGTGTATCAAGCAGAGCGAGAACAGCATCTACTGCTACAAAAGGTTCCAGGGAAAGGCTTCTCTATCAGTGAACACATCATTGAAACATTGCGTAATGACTATGGTGCTGAATACGTGTTCGGTGGAATGCGTGAGTCGAAGAACGTCCTCGTAATTCCTGTAGAGAAGTTCGATGAAGAGTGGAAGACAGAAGACTGGGATGACCAGTTATACGCGACCGTTGCAAGTGATGTACTGTACGAACTTCCGAATGCAATGCCAGATGTATTCACAGATATGCCATCAGAGTCAGATAATGCGATTACGCTCGAAGAAGCCATCGAACGACTGTAACCGTAGTATAAACTTCGGACCAATTCGACATACTTAATAATACGCTGTACAGTTATCTGAGTATGAATCGCCGAAAATTCCTACACGTGGGTGGACTTGCTATAGGTTCAATGGTTCTTGCGGGATGTGCAACCCGTGAGGAAGACTGGGATGAGTGTGAGGGAGAGTGTGCCATCATCGAAGACGTAGAAATGGAGTACAACCAGAGAGACCTCAGTGCAAATACGGTACAACTTCGCATTGAGTTCTCGGAACGTCTATCAGGTCGAACCGTATACGCAGAAACGCTTCGATATACAGGCGCAGGTGGTGAGGATAATACGTCAATCAAAGAAGTTCGAGATGAGGAAGAATTACTCAACTCTTTCGAAGATGATGTTCACGGTCGGTCTGTGTACTTTGAAGCAGAGTCGTCATCACGACCAACTCATTATTATATCTATATCAACGAGGAGTAGCGACTATGAGAGTTACATAACGGTTTCAGAATTCGTTGAAAATGTTTTTCCAATTATGCGTCAAGAGCGTCTTGGATAGCTTCGTCGATAGCGTCTTGTTGTGTGACGCCAACAAATCGTTCGTGGAGTGTACTATCATCATTCTCTTCGACAACGACAACAACAGTTGGAATTGAACGTACTTGATAGTTATTCGCGAGTGTTTGTTCATCGTCTACGTTTGCCTTTTCGATGGTGACATCGTCCTCATCATCCCATTCATCCATTACATCTTCGATGATTGGTGTTTGTGTCTTGCATGGACCACACCATTCAGCGGAGAAGTACAGTACTTTTACAACCATAGTAGCTCATTTGTATCGGCGTTGTATATAATTTCCGCCGCTGCACCAAATCCAAGGTATTAATACTATCCACGCGGAACTGTGTTGCATACACATGAGCGAAGGAACGCTAATTACACTTGAAGGCATTGACGGCGCTGGGAAATCAACAGTAATCAACGCGCTTAAAGAAGAATTCACAGGAGTCAAGACTCTCTTCACAAGTGAGCCTCAAGAGAATCAATACCTTGGCCGCGTTCTCCGACAGTGTCTTTCTGATGAAGATATGGATGATATGGCGCTCTTCTTCCTGTTTCTATCAGAACATGCACAACATGTGGCTGATTATATTGACCCTGCGTTAGAGGAAGGCCGCTTGGTAGTATCTGACCGATACATCGATTCTCGATATGCATATCAAACGTACGGGCTTAGAGACCATGTTGACGGGGATGCGTTTGAGTGGATTCAGTCCATCCAGCAGAACGGATGGAGTACGTTACCAGATAAAACGATTATTCTTGACATTTCTGTTGATACGAGTTTGGAACGAATTGCTGGCAATGAGAAAGAGGTCTTTGAGAATAGAGACCGCCTTGAAGCAGCTCGGGACATTTACCTTTCACTCGCGGACGAGCATGAACGATATGAGATAGTAGATGCAGAACAGTCACCAGAAGACGTTATCGAGGATTGCCTCAATATCATCTACGCTGAACACTGATTATACATATGGCAACTATAAGACAGATAGTGCTGTACTGGCTAGGGTATCTCATGGGGCGGAGTGCTGCTATGGCACAGCAGTTGCCAAGATGGGTTCGAACTCCCCTTACATTAGCACCATGCTTTGCTGGAATATACGCTTTGTTTCTTTGGCAGAGTGAACTAATTGTGTTGCTCTACCTATTCAATTACATTATTCTTGGAAACATCATTGTCACCTATCTTGGAGTTCCAAAACGAGTTCCACTATTCACAATGAGCGTTGGTCGGAGCATGTGTCCAACAATTCCAGGCGGTTATACTGCTTGTTTGGCTACTCAAGCAGATGAACTTACCGAAGGTGACATCGTGACGTTCGAAGGGCGCGATGGGAAACAAATACACCACCGTATAATCCGAGACTTTGGAAATGATACCTATATGATGAAAGGCGATAATAATTCAAGAACAGATGGAATATATACTGCGGACGATATACTCTGCAAAACACGGTGTTTCAAAGGGATTCCAATATATATTCCACTTTCGATAACGGCTTGGGTGGAGACACTGATGATTGTACTACCGAATCTTCTGGAAACTATTCAAACAGACTGTCGGAGTATAAAAGAAAACTCACCAGCTCCTCACCAGTCGAATTTCGAATAATCTACTAACTCTGCGGATTCAAGGAATTCGTGATAGTGTTCTTCCATAAGTGCAGCGCACCCAATGTCGTCAATTACGTGTGCATCACTACCACCTGTCTGCACCAATTCAAACAACTCTGTTGTGAACCAATCAAGTTCCTCATACCTCATGTTTGCTCCGTAAGGATACACACACTCGACGCCATCAAGTTCTTGAGAAAGTTTGAGTGCTTCGATTGGTTCATCATACCGATACGGATGTGCGAGGCTGAGGAACTGACAACAGTCTCGAAGTATTCCGATACAATCTTCAAATGTTGGGACGGTTCGCGAAGTATAGCAAGGACCGTCATTTCCAATGAGTTCATCAAACGCCTCTTCGTACGTGTATGAGAGGTCAGGATGATTTTCAATTGCTCTCGCGACATGAGGTCGACCAGTGTTTGTTGATGGCTCAAGGTCAGGTCGAACCCCTGTCTCTGTTTCAATCAACTCTAGCATCCGTTCAGCACGGTTTACACGCCCTTCTTGAATTCTATCGAGCAACGAATTGAGCTCTGATGTGGGCTCAACACCATAACCAAGAATATCGACGCGCTCATTGAGTGTTTCTGGTTCGACGCGGAGCTCGATACCACGTATGACATCAATATTCTCTCGAACTTCGAGTGGTTCATCAAGTCCTGGATGAACACGGTCATGGTCAGTAACAGCAACGGCATCCAATCCCGCTTCTTTAGCGACGGAAGGGAGTTCTTCAAGTGTGACTTCCCCATCTGATTCAGGAGTATGCAAGTGCAGGTCTGCACACATTAAATTCGTCATGTGAATACCTATGAACTCAGTATAACTAAAGGCTTCGAATACAGTTTGCTTGGTTAACATGTGAAGTCGAGAAAAATGACACCAGTAATAAATATCAGAATAAATAAAATATAACATACAATAAGTATGAAAGATACGGACAAGCTTGGTGAAACAAGCCTTGAAATAGATTATAGGCGAGTTGCATTAGTTATTCTACTAGTATTACTCATCGTGATAGGGACATACTTGTTCTTTATTAGCGGTGACTCTGAATCAGAGCCAGATGGACAATATACACTAGATTTCACAGATGATGAAATTATCGTGGCACAGATGGATGGAGAAATCATGGAAGAAGACTACGAACTAACTATCAACTATAACGATGATGAAACAGAAACATGGGATGTCTCACTTACAGACCATGAAGAAGAAGTTACAATTGAACCTGAAGGTTATATGTCAGAAGTAGATGGTGCAGAATTGACCTATGGAGATGGTGATGGTCAATTGCATATTCTGAGTGAGAGTCCACCATCAGAAATTGTGTCTGAAGAACCAGAAGTAAGTGCTGAAGATGTTACTGTTGAGCACGGTGACCCAGTACAGATTGATGGGTCTTCTCTCGTTGACGCTGATGGTTCAATAGATACGTATTCATGGAGTATGGGAGATGAGACAGAAGATATAGATGGAATAGCTCTAAATCACATCTATGAAGAACCAGGCGAGTATCAGGCAACACTCACAGTAATAGATGAATACGGTAATGAAGCTGAAGACACGTTTAATATTGAGGTGGAGGACGTATCCGAGGTTGACTCTGTTGTAATGATTGACGGAACTGTTGGGGAAGAAATGACACTATCAGCGGAAGAATCTATTGTTAATGGTACAGACATAGATGAATATGAATGGGAGTTTGAAGATGATACTACTGAGACAGGAGAAACTGTAACACACACTGTCGATGAAGTTGGAGAGTATGAAATCACGCTAACGACCACTGCTGAGAACAGTAATACAGATTCTACAACTATTGTTATTCAGGCTGAAGCAAGTGTAACAGCAGATGTAAGTGCTGATACAGAAGAAGACCCTGAAATCGAATTTGATGCTAGTGAGTCAGATGCTGAACCTGCGTCTATTGAATCTTATTACTGGGATTTTGATGATGGAACAACATTAGAAACTACAGATAGCTCCGTAACACATGAGTACACTGAGAATGAAGACTTCACAGCCGAAGTGACTGTTGAAGATGAATACGGAGAGGTAGATACAGCCAGTGTAGACGTAACCGTAGATAATGCTACGGAGTCTGATTCAGATGATGATGGACTTGAAGATACTGTAGCGATTGAACTGGATAATGATAGTTCAGATGCATACACCGTAACAACAGTGAGTGATGGATACGAAGATGATGTACTTCAGGATGATGAAACAGGTGATGAGAATCCAACACTCTATCTAGAAGAGGACTATCGCTACGTATTCATGGATATTCCAGATGATGACCATCCAATTGAATTCTATTCCGATTCAGGTGGAACACTACTAAGTCAGGATGCTGATGGGACGATGGAAGATAATGATGACGTTGATTGGGAGGAAGAGTTTGATGGTGAAGTGGCGCTTACAGTTACAGATGACCTTGCAGACGAGCTTGAAGGGTATATCTGTGCTCAGCACTCAGAGATGGATGGAAACATCGTAATTGACTGATTTGTTTGGCTTAGTTTTCTATTCGTTCTCCTTGATGTGAACCACTATACGATTGATTTAGCTCTTCCGTTTGGATAAAAACAATTTGTGCAACTCGAAGGTCGGGGTCCAACTTAGCAGGGTTGTTCACAGTAAGTCCGCCTTCGCCATTTCCTTCGTAACCAGCATCCCATACAGCTGTTTCGACATTAAGTCCACACCGCATCAAACGGCTTCGTGGGAACACAAGTCCGATATGGTTCTCTGGAATCGCTATTTTCTCACCGTATACCACAATGTAACTATTATCAGGATTAACATTGTAGTATCCTCCGTGGTCTGAAACAGGAATTCTATCCGCTTTATCATAGTTATCGTTCCCAATATAGGATTTCCCAGAAAGTTCGAATAATTGACCAATAGAGAGGTCAACACCATTGGGTTGGATTGCTTCTTCAGGAAGTGTCTCATTGCCGTCGAGTGGCGTAATGTGCTCAGCTACGAATTCACCGCATCGAACAGAACTGTCTGGCAGATTCATACTACTCTACACTACTCCAGAATCCGTATAAAACTTCGGATTGGAACCACATACACCCAATCAGAGCTGTAATTCTGTAGAGAAACCGACCCGTGCTAATGCTGACTGACGTTCTGTGCGGGTCAATCGGTATTGTTCAAGCTCAGTTTCAACATCATCGAGTATACTTTTTCTTGCCTGGTGAGTTTCCAAGAACTCTGCTATTTTTGAAGCTGTGAGTTCTTTGAGTTCTCCACTCAAAAGGTCACCTGACCTATATTTCCGTTCAATAGTTTCAAGACGTGTATCATCTGGCTCGAAAAAGTATCGAAGATATTGGAACGGCACGTCAATATCAGGATTACCTCCATGTTCTCTATGTTCTTGGATGTTAGACCGTCCGCCTGAGTAAGCGTGGCTCATAATCTTCTCTCGTACTGTTGTCGGGTCATCCGTGAGAAGAATACTTGGGTTTGAACCTGACGAACTCATTTTTCCAGGGCCGTTAAGATTTGGGAGAAACTTTGAAAGTAGTGTACTAGGCTTCTTAATATCATACTTCGATTTAGCAGCCACGTCTCTACTAAGACGCAGATGTGGGTCCTGGTCGATAGCGATTGGAACAAGTGACGGATGCGAACCATACACTAACTGTGGCAAAAGAAGGTGAGTGATTTGAACTGCTGGATAAAATGACATTCCAATGTTACTTGGTTCACCATAGGTCGATTCAATTGTAGCTTGGGTTAATTCCGTAGCAAAAGTCATACTAAGAGGATAAATAATGTCAGCGTCGGCAGTATCGATGATAATACGAGTTCTAGATGGGTCAAATCCGATGGCGAGAATTTCTCGAATATTCTGCCGCGTATAGTCCTGAATTGATTGAAGCGATTTATTTTCTTTTAACATATACTTCTCATCATCTGAAATGGGAATATAAACTGTCGCCCCTGTTTGCTCTTGTAGATACTTTGCAAAATAAAGTGGAATTATATGACCAATATGCATCGGGCCTGAAGGTCCACGCCCTGTAACAATCGAATGCTGACGGTCTGTGGTGAGTGCACTGAGAAAACTATCTACATCCCTCCCTGCGTAGAAAATTTTTCTCCGAACTAGGTGGTGGATAGGCTCAGGAAATCCGTTATATTGGTCTTCTGTCAATGGTTCAGCACCGAACTGGTTGAGGAGCTTGTTGTAATCAATAGTTCCTTCCACGGTATAGGGTGTAACTGTGAACTCCTCATTGGAATTTGAGTCGTCAGTCATTTTCTTGAATCATAGTTGTAGCGAATACATATAAATTCTTGTTTGAAAATTCAACGTAATGTATTTTTAATAGTAGATAAGATAGTAAGTAATGGTTGTGATTGCAATTGGAGGAAGCGTTCTTACAACAGATGAACATACTCTTGATACATCACGCATCCGCAAGTATGTTGCCTGTATTAGTGAATATCACGAGGTCGTAGATGGAATTGTTGTTGGTGGTGGGTCAATTGCAAGAGAGTATATCGAAACAGGTTCGGAACTAGGGGTAGACGAAAAGACACTGGATGATTTAGGTATTCAAACTACTCGACTAAATGCTACCCTTTTAGCGAATGCTATTGATACTGTCGAAGTACAAACATCAAAAAACGTTCAAAAAGGATTTGAACATGTGCAGAATGGTGTACTGCCTGTTATAGGTGGAACAAGACCAGGTCAGACAACAGATACTGTAGCGACAGAGTTTGCTTCATTAGTCGATGAATCATCTGTACTTTTCGCATCAAATATCGATGGCGTGTATGACACGAGAGGCGGTATAACTCTTGAGGATGCAACCATGTGTACTGATATTTCAACAGCAGAGCTTCGAGATATATGTAAAGATACAGATGATGAACCTGGTAGAAATACACCAATAGACTCGACAGCAATTCAACTATTAGATGATTTCCAACTTGAAGCTAGAGTGTTTGATGGAACAGACATTCAAACGGTAGAAGCAGCTATTAAAGGCAACTCAATTGGAACACGAGTGTATCCTAAATGACTACATTATATCACTTTGATAGTGAGAATCAGGATAAATCATCAATAGCTTCATCAGTGGAGTTTGCAGATTCTATTTGGAGTAGGGCAAGAGGGAGAATGTTTACAACGAGTATTGACCGTGATGAAGCATTAATATTTGAATTCAATCGCCAGATTCCTCGAAAGACATCAATCTGGATGGGATTTGTACCATATCGATTAGGTGTTGTTTGGCTCGATAATGACGTTGTTACAGAAATTACAGGCGAAAGCCCACGGCTTTAGCCGTGGGATGAAGCCGTCACTGCTGAACCAATCCACGCTTTCCAGCAGGCTGGATATTCCACGCCAAACTTTTATTATCCTAGAACAGTAAGTTACACGTGTAATGGTCGAGGTGAGCGTAGAAACAACGTTCCGAAATCCCAGCCGCTCTCGCCGTCAAGAGTGGCAACGAGCCACCCACATCTTCCGCGAATGCAAGCAATCACTCGTGGACGGCTGGGAAGACGGTTCGCTCTCCTCTTCCGTCACAACTGGCGACATCGACAACCCACTCTACTCAGCACTCCAAAACCAAGCCATTCGCTCTGCTAAGAGCGACTACGACGACGAACCCATCGAGTACACGGGCGAGCAACCCATCGAAGTCAACAACCAGAACTGGGAAATCCATACAACAGAGAACGACTCCGTTGTCATCGGGTTCCCGTGTATCAGTGATTGGTGGTACACGCCAATTCACGTCCACGACAGCATCGAAGAACCCGTCCAAGCCCTACTCGATGGTGATGCTGAGAAAACGAAACTCAGCGTCTGGCGCGAAGGCGACGATTGGCATTGCTCGTTCACCGTCGAATACGACGAGGAACAAGCAGGCGAGGAAACACCAATTGGAGTTGACGTTGGCCACAACTACATCCTTGCAGCCGCGCCAGACGACGCGAGTGCTGAGTCGTTCCTTGTGAGTGGCAAGGAGTACAAGTTCGTCAGGCGGTACTACCGTTCCCTTCGTGATTCGCTACAGGAAGCGGGTGCGCTTCGCGCACGTAACCACGTTGGTAACAAGGAATACCGCCGCATCCAAGACGCTAACCACACTCTCTCAAAGCGACTTGTCGAATACGCCAGTCAATTCGAGAACCCCGTCATCAAACTCGAAGACCTTGAAGGGATTCGTGACGGTAGCGAGTGGAACGGTATTCACTCGTGGCCGTTCTACGAACTCCAGCAATTCATCACGTACAAGGCTGAAAAGGAAGGTATTCGGGTTGAGAAAGTTGACCCTGAGAACACGAGTCAAGAGTGTAGCCAGTGTGGTGAACTCGTGGGTCGTGACGGGAGCAAGTTCGAGTGTTCGCACTGCGGGTACGTGCGACACGCGGATTTGAACGCTGCGGAGAACATTAGCAATCGAGAGGGTGAACCATGCACGGCGTAGCACTAACGGTGACGCGAACCGTGCGGCCCAGCACGCTGGAAAACGTGCCGACCGCTTCGCGGTCGCCTGCCATGTGCAGGTGGGAAGGCTCGTTTGACCGAGCTACACGCGCTGGAAAGCACGTCCTTGGTAATAACTGGACGGCAACCATTGACGCTGGCCACGCGAAAGCGTATTTGAGCCGCCGAGGAAACGCGCAACCCTAATATCCCCATCGGGGAATCCCACGGCTTCAGCCGTGGGAGGAGGTCAAAAACGCGAAGGTACTCCCCCCATGGATAGGTTTTGGTCGACATCCTGCGACAGAGATTATTGAGCTTCATCCAAACCACATACCAAAAATTTCACCAGGAGATAGACTCTTTATCGAATGAGCGATACCACGAAACCAGTTAACATTTAGTATCATGACACAAAATAGCATAGTATGACTGGAGAAGAGCTATCCGAACCAGAAATACAGGAGAGAGTAGAAGTTCTTAGTTACAATCTTCATGTGCTTATTGAATCTGTTGAAAACTGTTCTGAGCTAAATCCAAGTACTCGGAAAGAACTGAGGCGAATATTCCAAGGCGAATTGAATCAGTTGCAGGTGGCTCACGACAACCATTCAGTTCATGACCAGTATGCCGTCATCGAAAGTACACTTAGGAGCCTTGCACATGTTAGAGAGACGTATCCGAGTGGCGAAATAGAGCTGATTGATGAAAAAGTGCAAGGAAAAATGGAAAAATGGTAGAATTTCAAGGCTTTGGCGTTATAAGAGCACCAGAGTACTCTATCCAGGCATCATGCTTTTTCTTCGCTTCTTCATCGAGCATCGTGGCGATAACCTGAACGAATGTTTCCTTAGTGACCTGTCCTGACCTTTTATCAGAGCAATCTGTAGAAAGTAACCGTTTATACTCTTGTACTTCTGCTTTGATGGCTTCCTGGTTTGGTTGTGGGTACACGCGACACTCTGACTGAATTTGGTTAACCAACTCATCATAATTAATCTCTGACGACACAATAAGTTCTTAGAATCCGTATTATAAAAATTAATTCCAACACTGATAGTCACTTTTCGCTATGCTCTTCGAGTTCTTTAATATGCTCAGGCGTCGATGTTGTGACTTCGAAATCCTGACTACAGTCTAAGCAATGAGGGGGTAGGACATGCTCATACTCAAACTGTATGAGTTCATCGCTTGGGAGTGTCCAATTACACTCTGTACACCGTAACTCATCAATCCAGGTTCCAAACAAAGCTAGCTCACACTCTTCTGCTGGCTGGTTGTAGAACGATTCTGGGAGTGATACCTCAATACCAAATCCTGCTTCACGTAACCACTCAACGAGTTCGTACGCTGTAAGATGTCCCTCGAACGGGCCTCCCCGAGAGGCAGAATACACTTCGTTTTCGATTGATGGGTGTTCTTCGTCACTCACACGAACATTAAATACTCCTCCACGATACCTGGCATAGAAATTCTTCCCGTCGGCTGTTTCTCCAGTCCAAGATGCAGGACAGGCTATACAACTACGAGATAGTGACGTGACTGTAATATCGTCTGGATTCATATGCGAATCTAGGAGTACTGTACAATAAATGTTAGTGAATTATCGACACTTCAAATATCATCTCCGAAGATAGTGAGCGTAAGCTCATCTGTGTCGCTTGGACAGGACTCAGCGTATTCAATTGATGCGCCATCTAATTCTATGTCTGTTTCCTCTTCTAGGTTCTGCACATATGTAGACCGTAGCATCACAGATTCCTCATCTTCTCTGAAAACAATATCACTTGAATCTTGACTTGTATGTATAGGAATATGGTCTGCTGCAAAACGAATGTCATCCTCATCTAACTCATGTTCATCGTATCCAGTTAGACACGCCGAATATCGTTGAACTTCTGTGTTCTGAGGTATGTATCCAGGATTCTCTACAGAAAGAGTTCCAACTTGATACTCATCATTATCAATATATGTAATATTATCATCTATCGCAAGTTCATAGTCTACTTCTCCAGCAGTTACGTCAGCAACGATAAGCAAACAGAGAATAACAGCAAGGATACCTAAGGTAATGAAAACACGCTTTTCTGTAAGAATGTCTCCTTCAAGAGTTGATGCATATGCAGCTATCAAAAACCCTGTTGAGAGTGCTGCGAACACGAGTGCAAGACTGAGAACTCCTGATGTGAACGATATAACGGCATATATTAGACCTGCAACTACTGTCACAGCAAAAAGAATAATACCAACAATCTCCATGACTCGTTGCCCTGTTCGGATTGTCACTCCAAGAACGCCCACTCCGAATGTGATAATGAATACTGTCGTTGTTAGTGGTGAACTAAAGAGACCTGCTTGAAGGAACAATACTACAGCTATAGCACCTGTTACTATCCCAAAGAATGAAAGCACCGTCTGAAAATTTACTGACATTAAACATACTCTATCCTCAACCCATATAAATATAAGTTTATAGTGAACGTTAATCTTTGCTGTCCTCATCATGTCGGAGGATACGATGGGAAATCATGCCAGCGTATAATATGCAAACGATGAGACTCAGTAGTATAACCTGTGGAGAGACGCCAGCAATTAGACCAATTACAGCAAGACCGATGATAGCTAGTGTGACATATAGAATGTTCCGCTTGGTAAATGAGGATGCAATTTGAGGTGCTGTTGATTCAGAAATATCGTGGTAGAGCATCGGTGGGAGAACACTGTCTGTATTGTATTCAAAAATGGTTTCTGTGCAGTGTGAACAAAAATGGACTCGCTGTGACCCGTGCCACCCGCCACAACTATGGCAATCTCGGGACCACTCACGATTAGGATACTTTTCTGTTCTGTATTCAGGTTCAATTAATACTGGTATGGCATCTTCTTCAAGAAGTTTTTCAGTACAGTTTACACACTCTGTACCGTCGTACGATATTTCACCATATACGGTTTTGCGGGTTTTAGTTGAGATGCTCGATGAAGAGTCTTGTAACTGCTCCATGCACGTGTCACAGATGGTATCTTCAACAGCGATTTCAAACTCTCCTGCTTGACAGGACGAACTCTTACAATTCTTTTCATTGGCATCAACACCAACAGTAACCAATTCATTATCGACTCGTTTCTCACGACATAGCGCACACGTACCTGTTGTGAAGGTCACTTCGCCATGGTCAGTATACGTCGTTTTTTGGGATGACATATCGGTAGACATTCAGAATAATCGTTCATACCTTATAATAAAAGATAGACTCGTTTTTGATGCTCCGACTACTCACTGTTCATTTGACGGTGGTCGCGCTCCAGGTTCATCAGCCATTGCGTGAATCGCTCACTTTTTATATCAACCTCATCTTCACCAATAAACGGTGGAAGCATATCTCCTGCGAGAAGAAGTGAGAAGTCAAGGTCCTCGGCATCTTTTGGAGCAGGTTTCAGCGCGTATGTTGCTCGACCATCACTATTCTTTGCTTCTTTCCGCTCGACAAGCTCTTGTTCTGCGAGTGACCGAGCAATCTTACTTCCTTGTCCAGCAGAACAATCAAGCTCTTTCCATAAATCACTTTGATAGACAACACCCTCCTCCTGAATAAGTTCAAGTGCACGTTCTTCGGTATCGGATAACTCTGATTTGCTCATTTCGTATGAACAGTCTATGAGGGAAGTAATAAAAAGGATTCGTCGTTTTTACTCAGTTGTTGGGAACAATCGATTCCAGGTTTGTGACGCAGCTCGAATGGACCAGTACCAGAGCCCATAGGAAAGAAGACCAAATGCGAAATAGAAAATAAGAGCAGACGTTAACGTGCTAATTAAAGCTAGTCCGACGCCTCCAAGTGTAACTCCAAAATAAAAGATGAAGAGCCCAACCAGTGCAATGAGCGTTGAGAAGACTGCTACACCACGCTCTGTAACTACTGTCGTCTCTGTGTCCCACTTGTTGAAACAGAAAGCAAACGGATATGCAACCTTTGAGATGGCAGGAGCATACGTCGAACAATTATAATCAATGCGTTTCACTCCTGAACCAAATGTTCTTTTCACTCGGTCAGGAGTATGCCCCCAACGGAGCAAACCTAACCGCTCACATAATCGACGTGTACGATACACGCAATTATTTGCAACTGTAGATATAGGTGGATAATCTAAGATATATTCCATATCATTTGGGTCGTGTTCAGGATGACCTTTTGGACGAAGTGGAAGGCGTTTTCCACTTATATCACTGATTCTCTCAGGTGAAATCCCATAAAAGTTTAGTAGTCGATTCATTTTATGTCCTTCATCATCAATTTCGTCCTCTGACGGCATTGGAACCTTAATCGAATCTCGTCCATTAGGGAGTTCAGAAGTGAACTCGAATTCAACAGTTTCTCTCCAAGAAATACGATTATGAAATGTCGCTCCTTGAATCGGAGGTGACCAGAAAGCCTTATGCTTCGTATCGGACTCGTTCTCGTTCAGGGCAGTGTTTCGTGCGCTTTCTCGTGCTTTCTCGACTCGATTCTGCATTTCTACTTCAACATCAGTTACGAGTCGACCTGCCGATTGAGCAATTTCGTCTTCTTCTGAAGGGGATTCAGTCTCGGGAGATTCGTCTGATGAGGTAGAATCAACGAATTCTTCAAGTTCGTTAATCTCACGAGTCGATGATTCGCTCATGCAATAGTGTTTACAGCAGTGTATAATAAATACTCTGAATTGAATCCTTGAGCGGACGGTTGTGAAAACAGTGAGGTTTTATATAGTCGTAATCCTGAGTGTAGCGTACAAGATGACAGAATCTATCACAGACCTTGCAACAAGTCTTGGTGAGCAGATTGCTGAGCTTCCTGAGTACGACGAGTACATGGAGGCTCTCGAAGAATATGAGAACAATGAGGACGCGCAGGAGCGCCTCTCAAAAGTTCGGCAACTAGAGAATGAGATTATTGCACGCCACCAGCGTGACGAGCCACATGAGGAGCATGCTGAACTCCACGAGGAGCTAGAGGAAGCGCAGGAAGAACTTTACGAACTTCCAGTTGTTGAGGAGTACTTTGACGCAGCTGAAACCCTTGAAGAGCGCTTAGCTGAAGTGAACGAAACGATTTCCGAAGACCTTCGAGTTAACTTTGCTCAAGCAATTTACGGTTGAGCCAGTCCGTCACAAAACGCGTGCATCAGATTCGAGGTCATACAATTCTTCAACATCGATTGGCTCGGACAAGTCCGACGGTTTGAACGTACAGCGAAGCGTTGGCGAGAATGAATCAAGTTCTACGCGAGCCGTCGCTGTGAGCTCTACGTCTGATTCTTCTGGAAGTGATATATTCGGTTGATAATACACGCCACGTTCGTTAGAACGCTTCTGTGCCTCGTCGTAGTCGCTAATCCATTCGATACTACTGTCTGAGTTCTGTTCAAGCACATCCTCGGGCGCTTGCGTAATGCGTGAAGAGACCATCGAATTTCCAGGAGAGATTTCCCAGTAACTAATGGCAGCTGTTGATGCCATAGATTCCAATCGAGGTATTTCATCGGAATCGACTAAGTTAATGGAACTCCACGACCCCATTGCACTCGTTGCAGTGAATGGTTCATTAGAATGATTTGTAACAACTAGATACAGATAGATTCTACCCTCTTCCTTGCCAATGTGTAGTGCTGCCGATTTCTGTTCCGTAGTGACGGTCTCTACCATATATTGTCTATACACATCACATGTAGAAAATAGTTGTGATAGTAGTTGACCTGTATATATCCAATTCATCTCAATTTTGGCGGTAACATAGCGACGGTCACATCGAAAAGCTTTATAGTGTCCTATTGTAAACGTAATTCAAGCAATGGCAGTTCACAGCCAAGACCTCGAACGTGGGCATATCCTTCGTCGAGCTGTGACTCTGTCTAGTCTCTGCCTCCTTCTCAAACGTGTGTAGGTCACGCTTCACCATAGCTACGCGCATAGTAGTTCGAAACACGTTAGACTAGCGATACAATAGTCACTACACACCAATCAACAATGACAAACACAAACCCATTCGCGAACGACCGAATAGACAATCTTGAACAACTCGAAGAGGCAGGACAAGATGGATACCCTGCACGTACGCCGACGCCAACAGCTGTACGTACGTTCCGCGACGAGTACGAAACCACAGACGAAGATGAGTTTGACGAACAGCTATGGACGCTCGCAGGCCGTATCACACGGGAGAATGAATTTGGAGACTTCGCGTTCTACGACATTGATGACCGTACAGAGACGGTACAAGTCATGTGTCGCCGAGAAGACACAGAAGAGTACGAATTACTTGAATACGTAAACCTTGGAGACCACGTAGTCTTTACAGGAACGCCTGGGCTCTCGAATACAGGTGAACTCACATTATTTGCAGATGAGTTCACAGTCTCAGGAAAGTCACTTACGGAATATTCAACGGAGTGGAACGCTCTTGGTGAGCAGCAGCGCGTCGAACAGCGAACAGCAGCGCTTGCAACTCAGGACGACCTGTATGATTCCGTCCAAACGCGATTCGAGATTCAACAGGTAATTCGACAACAACTTCAGTCTGAGAACTTCCTTGAAGTCGAGACGCCAAGCCTACAGCACTACGCAGGTGGTGCAGAAGCGACTCCATTCGAAACCCAATGTGAAGCGATTGACCGTGAAATGGCACTACGAATCGCTCCAGAGCTATATCTCAAGAGACTCATTACAGAAATTACAGGCGAAAGCCCACGGCTTTAGCCGTGGGAGGAGGTCAACCGACAGTGTCGACTCCACTTTGTCAAACGCACATGGATGACCCATCTCGTGTAGAGAGGTTTGAAGCGTTCGTCCAAGGAATGGAAGTTGCGAATTCGTACACAGAACTCACAAACCCGCTTGAACAACGAGAACGCCTCATTGAACAGGCTAGCGGTAATGAAGAGGAAATCAATCACGAGTTCGTTGCAGCTATTGCGAATGGTATGCCTCCGACAGGTGGACTGGGTATTGGCGTTGACCGATTAGCCATGTTGCTCACAGATTCACAGTCCATAAAGAACGTACTACCGTACCCGCTAACAGTGAATAGAATTTGAATTCTGACAACTAATTCTTGAGTTCACAATTCAAATCAGAAGTAAATACTTGAATATTTCATTCATCATAATAGCACAACCGATGAACGCGGCCCAGCCGACTAGACCTGGTTTAATTGAAACATTTTCGATTTTTTCTCTACCTTCATGAATACCTTTGAGTCCTGCATAACATTTGTAGCCATCCATGCCTGGATACGGTGCAAGGTTAAACAGGTTGAATAGCAGAATTAGATGTGCCGCATCTGCGAGTGTGGAGGACTGCGTTACGAAGATGATAGGAATGAGAACGAGTAAAGGTAGGAGACCTGCAAGTGGTCCAGACAGAGCAATCCATACTTGTTGCCATGGCGTGATATTCTGTTTGAGTTCCATGGATTGAACATAACTATCATTAAATACGGATATGCTTATTTGTTGAACATCCATATCGTACCGTTTGAATGCATAGTAATGACCGAGTTCGTGGGCAACAATACTAACGAATAGCAGTGCGATTGGGATAACTCCGAAAAAGTGAGTGGCATACAGAATAATCACGATGGTAAAAAGCGTGATGAAAGGGTTGTCCAGAGGGTCACTAAAGAGACTAATAGTGAGTTTTGGAGTAGTATTCTCACTCATATTCAATTATTCTATTTCATCAGTAGGATATAATACCCATTAAGTGTACTGGTTTGCTACTGAGATTCTTCAAGTCGTCTCATTTTCCGAGTTAGCTTTAAAGAACGGCTCAGAGCATACACTTTCCGTTCTAAAGAGAGCAGTGCGAGTTCCACGGGTCACCTGACCCGTGGGTGAATCACGTCGGATTATTCATGTCCCACGCGTTCGATATACTCTTGAACAACCTCTGCTGATACGCTCCCTGTCGGTCCTACGTAATACCCAGACTTCCAAAACCCACTATCCCAGAAGAACTTTTCACGCAATACAGGATATGTAGACAGAATAATTTGTCCAGAGTATCCCTTGAATTGCTTTGCTATCTCAGCAGGACTCCACCTCGCATCTGCCTCCACGAACAAATGAACATGGTCTGACGCAATCTCTAGTGCAATAATCTCATGCCCAAATCGCTCTGCTGTCTCGTGAAACAATAGTACCAACTCATCCCGAACACTGTCCAGAACAGCGTGGCGATACTTCGGGCACCAGACGAAATGATACTGGCACTTACTAATCGAATGACCATGACTACGGTACTCTGCCATACCCAATCACCACTTTTATTACTATTCAAGCCTACGATTCGCGTAATGGGCGTTCGAGAAGCCACGAAAACCGCGCAAACCCGCTTGTTCATCGACAGCGGTGAGCGCAGCTGGCTCAAAGACGCCCGTTTCACAGCGCAAGAAATTGCTAACGAGACACTCGCACTCAAACGTCAAGGCTACACGCGTACGGAAATCCAAAACGAGGTCGACCGCGACGACTTCCTGCGGAACAACAAGTGTGCCGTTGTTGGTAAAGCCCTCCAAGCGTGGAACTCGTACAAGAAACTCCACGAATGGTGGGAAGAACAAGACGACCCGCACATGGACGAGCCATCACCACCAGCGACGGATAAGAAAGGTGCGTACCCACTAGTGATGGCACACGAGGAAGGCTACCGATTGTCGCTCGATGACGAGAAAGACCGCGTCAACTTCCGTGTGAGCCCGAAACCATACAAGAAAGTCACGGGTCACTTGCGCGGTCGGCAGGAAGACCTCGACCTTATCGATAAAGCCTTGAAAGACGACGAGTGGAACCTAGGGGCAGGCCGAACTCTTGTACCGAGATGGCGTGTACTACCTACACGTCACGGTTAAAACTGAGTTCACTGTCCCCGACGCTGAAGACGCGGACACGGTTGTTGGCGTGGACATCAACGAACGCAACGTTGCTCTGACAGCACTCGACCGCGACACGCAAGACACGCTTGGTACGCTCGTCGTGGACTACGGCAGCGTGAAGGCCGAACGCCAACGCTATCACACAATCACCAAGCGTTGCCAAGAACACGGGAAAACCTCAATTCATCACGTCTTGCAGGACAAAGAAGAGCGTTACACGGAGTGGGTTCTGCACTGCTTGTCACGACTCATTATCGAGTTCGCAGAGCGGTTCGAGAACCCTGTCATCGTGTTCGAAGACCTGAGTGGAATTCGCGAGGAGATGCAGTACGGGTCGTATATGAACCGTCGACTGCACAAGCTACCGTTCCACAAGCTAGAGAAGCAGGTGCAGTACAAGGCGTTGTGGCGAGGGATTCCGTGTGATGACGTGGAGGCGAAGTATAACTCGCAGCGGTGTTCGTGCTGTGGTGAGAATGGGAATCGCCAGGGGCGTCGGTTCACGTGTACAGACGACGCGTGTGAATTGTCGCAGGACCATGCAGACCGTAACTCGTCGGTGAATGTCGCGGTTCGAGCGCTTGTGAAGTATGATGCGTTGGATAATTACCAGACTCGCAAAACCCAACCGTTTGTTCGGAAGGTGAGCCTGTCTGGGTCGGGGCGCGTAAACCGCCCAACCGCATCCTCGGAACTTGCAGACCGAGGAGTGTTAGCAGGTTAACTGCGGGAAGTAGAAAGCCACGGGTCACCCGACCCGTGGTCGTTTACCAGTATATAGGCGAGAATGCCCCTTCCTCAAGGAGCAACGCAGCGAACATCGTGAGCGAGTAGCGCAGTAGGGAGGGGATGAATCGCTGCTCGAAATACAAACAATTAAATACTAACAACCCTTAACCACGAAACAGCGATGGAGTACAGTCACCGCTACGCTGCCTATCCAACCCAGACCGTAGCGGCTGAACTGGAACGCCATATCGACATTCATCGCCAAGCCTACAACTACACCCGATACGAATACGAACACGTCGAATCCGACAACATCGGCTCCGCGTACAAACACCACTACCGACTTCCTGGCTGGAAAGACGAGTTCCCTGTCTTCTCCGAGGTCAACTCGAAGGCACTGCAACGAACCGTCACACGGTTCTACCAGAACCTCTCGAACCTCTCAGAGCAAAAGCAAAACGGGAACAACGTCGGACGATTAAAGTGGAAGTCACCACACGATTTTAAGAGTATGACGTTTTCGCAGTCTGGCTTCGAACTCAAAAACACGAGTGGCCGACACGCGACGTTAGAACTCTCCAAAATCGGTGACGTTCGTATTCGCTATCACCGCGACATTCCCGACGAAGCCGACATCAAAGAAGTCACCGTGAAAAAAGAGACAACAGACGAGTGGTTCGTCTCATTAGGTCTCGAAACTGATGACGAAGACCTGCCTGAAAAACCTGACGTAGACTCGCTCGATACGAGCAATAGCATCGGAATCGACCTTGGCATTCTCAACTATATCCACACCACGGATGGTTTGAGCGTGAACTGGCTCGACCTTGACGAAGAGTACGAGCGCCTCCGCAGAGAGCAACGAAAACTCTCACGGAAACAAGAAGGGTCGAATAACTGGGAGAAGCAACGCGTCGAGGTTGCTAAAGTCAAACGGCGGATTCGGCGGAAAGTACTCGACTTCCAGCAGAAGTTAACGACGTGGCTGGTCCGTGAGTATGATGCCGTGTTTGTCGAGGATTTAGACGTGAAGCCGATGCTTGAACAATCACACAATGCTCGGAATAAGCAGGATGCGGCATGGCGACAGTTTATCACGTTGCTCGAATACAAGGCAGAATTGTATGGAGTCCACGTCGAGCAAGTCGAGCCCCGCGGAACGACGAAGGAGTGCGCGTCGTGTGGCTGTGAGTCGGAGAAGCCGTTGTGGGTTCGAGAGCATTCGTGCCCTTCGTGTGGGTTTGAGTGTGACCGTGATGCGAATGCGGCGTTGAATGTCTTGCAGCGAGGTTTCGAATCATTAGGGCTGGGATGGCCCGAATCTACGCTTGTGGAGACTGCGCTCCCTGTGGGAACCACCGCGGTTCCTGCAAAGCGCGTCGTAGAAACAGGAAGCCCCACCCTCAACGAAGCGAAGGCGGTAGCCTGAGCGGAGTAGGGTGGGGTAGTTCACACAACCTGTAGACGCGACTATCACTGTTCCAATGATTAACCGAAAGCAAGGACAAGTCGTTAATGTTGATGGGGACGAAGCACAGGTGATGGATTTAGATTCCTATACTACATTTGTAATGAAATTAGATGGAGACCAAGATATGGAAGCAGATGATACGATTGAATTCCTAGAATTCGATGAACAACGGCGTATTCTGTGAAAATTACCTTATTCACTCGAATGAAGCAGGAGGTGGACCAACAGAATGGAGCTGTTGAATCGCCTGTTCATCGCACAGCATATCGATAGCTTGTTGAGAGAGAATAGCTCGTTGTTCCATCGTAGTATCTGCGATTCGCTTTAGGACATATGCCTGTCTTTTCCGTGGATAATTATCGATGTCATCGAAATCATCTTCGAATATCGGATTATCGTATTTTTCAGCGAGAAATTCGAGGGCTTCAGTATCACTATTCGCCACATTTGCCCAGATAGTGTCTTCAACACGCACGAGAATATCTTCATCTTCCACAACTCCTAAATCACTGATAACCTCACGGGCACGCGTCATATTAATACGGTATATTGAACCTGATTTCAACTGGTTATTCTGTACGATGTCTCCTTCATAGAGAAGGACATCCCGTGTTTTAATGAGCTCAACAGTCTGCTTATCCGATGCCGCATAATCATCCCAGTCAATTCGAAGCTGAGCAAATGGCTCAATATATTCTTCCACACGACCATCCCGAGTCACAAAAACACCAATGTCTGTTTTAACAAACCTCGATTCAGCAACACTCTGCTCAATATCTTCGGGAACTGTGTCGGGGATTGAGTCCGTTGCTCGCTCATATGCCGTACCTGGGAGTTCCACCCGTTCTGGCGTCATTATACCACAGATTGCGAGCCAACTAACCTAATAGTTACGGTGTTCGCTACAAAACGTCAGGTAAAAATAATATAAACCCTACACAGACAGCAAATCAGAACGTTCAAGGCACCACACAAAGTATTCGCAAGTATGCACAGTCTGGAAGAGTTAGATGAGTTTTCCAACGAGCTTGGAGAGGATGCACTGAGCGGACTGACGAAAGGTGTTGCAGATACAGTGTTCACACCAGAATCACTAGTAAAGGCTTTGCTTGAATACTGTGAGAATAGTATCGAATCAGCTCAAGCAGACGACTTGCTCTCTGAAGATGCAGGGCGGATTGTCTGTGAGATAGTTCGACAAAAAGGGGAATTTGAACTGAACATTCAGGAGAACGGTTTCGGACTTACGAAGACGGCATTAGAGCTTCAATTGCAGCATATTGGAGCATCGAAGACTGAACAAAGTGATGCTGCAGGGCTATGGCTGATTGCTCCACTCAGATTAAATGATGGTGGTTATATGATTCAGTCGAATCCACGAACGGAGCCAGCATACGAAGCACTACTAATGGGGCACGGAGCAGAAATCTTGGATGAGGAGGAGACTCCTCCGAGAGAAGACTTCTTTGGAACACGTATTTCTATACCATTTAGTGGGAGTGATATTACAGCACCTGCATTAGGAGAAGTAATCCGTGAAGTCGCGCAAGACTGTGCGCCGCTTGTCGAGTATAACATCTGTGAAAAAACAGAGAATGGCAAAAAACTCAAGCAGCAATTCCACTTATAGGTATAATCACTCACAGAAGATAGCAGGGTTTTTGCATAGCACACACCTACATATAGTATGAACATTCATGAGGCTGTGCTTGAGTTGAGGAAACTGTATTGTGAGCCGTGTAGAAAGCAATTTACAGATGAGGAAATAGATTCAGGAGCAAAGTGTGAAATCTGCAAAGAATGTGAAGAGACGGGTCGGATGGTTGCAGGACTTCAAGATTAAGGCTGTTCCCATTCCAATGGATTTATCATACACTATGATAAAGAAGTGGATATGACTGAGCGTTCGTTACCAGATGTTGACTACGAGGATGGACTCGGTGTGTGGTTAATTCTGGCTATCGTATGGTTGTTATTCAGTTTTGAGGCAGCACTGATTGTCGGATTGGCGTGGCTTATCGCAGGGATGAGCAAACGAAATGCATTACTCGAAGCTGAACTTACCGAACACAAGGATTGAAAAATAGTCTTGTTTACTACAGAGCGTAGCTCTTCTCATCAATTAATAAAAAACGTATATCAGAGTTCCGTGACTCTTAAGAGGATGTAGTCCGAATAAAAACTTGCCTGGGATAAATCAGGCAGTTGGTTGCCATCGGGGAGCGTGAGTAGTGGACCCACACACTCACCACGGGCTAACATACCCGTTTCGCGGGCCTGTAGCTCAATGGCAGAGCGCCTCCCTTGCAAGGAGGAGGCTCCGAGTTCAAATCTCGGCAGGTCCATACGTGAGCCGTCTTAGAAGACTAAAAGAGGATGACGAAGTATCCTACTACGTGTATACTGGTTCAGACCCAGATTTTGATGAGTTCGAGCTACTGGCTAAAGGAAAAGATGTAATGCAGTATATTCAGGAGAAAGAGCTCGCAGAAAGCGTGCTAATATGGGATGGTATTGATGAGGAAACAGGTGCTATCGGTGGCCAAGTAGGGTTCATTCGAGAAGATGTAGATTCCGACCATCATGAAGAGATTCTCCGTTTAGCGGAAGATTGAATCAATAGGTTTATTATTTGGATGATACTGATTTGGAACTCTGAGAGGGACTTTCGACGCGCAAAATCAGTTTGAGAATCTTTGCTCGTGGTCTTGGCGTCAATAATTAGTATAAGACAGGGACATTTTACAATTCGTAAATTAAGTCGGCGTTATAATCTTGGAACTTATCGCGGATGAGAAATAAGCCAAGAGTAGTATCTAACTCATCTCGAAGAGGAATTGAAAGTTCTGTTATCCCCTCGAATTCAGGTTCGGAGGGTTCGGAATAATGTACATCTGTGAATCCGCAACCGCTGATTCGCCCATAGAATACATCACTACCAGTATTACAGCACAAGGTATACGTTCCATCGACACCTGTAAGTTTGAGGAGATTGATTAAGACTCGGGAGAATGACTCCGCCTCGTTTGTTATCGTCAAGTCGTCCTCAATGGTATCGTCTGTAACAATACGCTCATACGAGAGATTTAGGACCGTTTGGCACTGATTGTCGTTCAACTGTTGTGAAAGTGTTGCCGTCTTGAATTCATTGTGATTAGCTGCTGTTGTCAGTGCCTCTTCATACGATACTCCTTGGTGAGCTAACTCTGAGAGAATAAAATCCGTATTCCTGAATTTGAATGGAGTGCGCATCTGTGAACCCGCGTCTGTCATACCCCTGATTCAACAATAGGAGACTTATAATTACTGGTTTGGAGGAACAGACACCCGCGTATTATCTGTTGAACATTCGAAAACATATGAGTCCCCAGCTAGACCGATGCAAGACATGAACCTGCCACAGTTTGGACAATGCTGACGAATTGACGGAGTAGTGTCGGCCTGTGTCAATGCATGCGTTCGTACGAATTCTGTCATTTCCGCCATTGATTCTCCTGGGCCAAATATGTCATCGACGCCGTTTTTGTAGAGAACCGATTCGTCTTCTTCAGGAATGATACCACCAACGAGAACTAATGTATCATGTAAGGCACCATACTCCTCCAGCATTTCTGTGAGTTTAGGGATGAGAGTGTTGTGAGCTCCAGACAGGATTGAGATTCCGAGAACATCTACGTCTTCCTGAATCGCTGCTGTGGCAATTTCTTCTGGCGTATTGTGGAGACCAGAATAAATGACCTCGAATCCAGCATCTCGGAATGCACGCGCAATAACATGGGCACCACGGTCGTGACCATCGAGACCAACTTTTGCAATGAGGCAACGAATTCGTCGTGATTTTCCGTTACTCATTTTATATATGTCATTTGGTACCAAACCTAATAGAACTTTCGCTACGACAAGCTGTCACCAGGCCCGAAGTCGACGATTTCGGCCAACCAGGCAGGCAGAAGTTAGTATATAAACAAGCTCTAAAACGCCATCAAACCGCCGTCACACTAATTCTACTCAATTGAAACTTAGTGGAATAAAGTGTTTTCAAGAGTCTCATTTTGGTGGCCAGGGTGTCGACGAACTCAGGTTTGACTTCCCCGATATATCAGGATTCAGTACAGTATTTAGGGTCATGTCAACATATATCTAGATATGGAAATTCAGGACTCGGATGAACGACGTATAGTCTCTGACACTGACCAATTTGCAGAGAGATATTTACAACGTCGTGCTATAGATACAAACGAGCCACAGACTTGTTGTATTGAAGATATAGGGTATACTGATGGTTTGTGCATAGCAGTCCGCGTCCGTATAGAGGAAGTTTCGTTTTTCATCAAACTAGGCCGTCACAAGTTTGGTAGTACATCTCTGGTTTACGAGTTCTTCTCTTCCCTCCCTATCTATAATCATAAGTTCACAGAAGACCAGTTGGTCGGAACAGAGTTTGACGTGTGGCTCAAAGATGATTTGACGGGTTTAGGATTTGAGAAAGGATTTTACGACTTTGAGATGGTACTTGCTGAGAATGAATCTCTTGAGGGCTCACTTGATGACGTATTAGATGATATTAGGCTCTGGGATTCATACAGGCGCTCAGACCCACTTAATTCACGGCGCGGAGGATGGAGGCATGAGATAACAACAGTGGGCGGAACGGACGATGATGATACGTTTACGTTGTCTGTGGTCCCCTGTGAGAATATTCAACTCTCTTGGGAACTCGAACTCCCGTTTCAGTCTGACCTCTCATCCAACCCCGTCGCACGGTTAATAGAAGAGCAGGGCTGTGGGGACCCTCGCTATCTTAAGGATACAGGTGAAGTTGTTGTCCTTCATAGAAGTGATATTGATAGGCGTATTGATACACTGGGTTTTGATTCAACAGGCGAATGGGCGCTCGTTACACCAAGTGAATACGCCAGCTGGGCTCGAAGTTCCTTATCTCAATCACAGTCATCGAAAGAGGATTACCTTTTTCTATCGTTGTTTTTTGCTATTTATACTATGGTCAATATTCTCTCTATAATCACCTTTGCAATACTCGGCCCACCTCTTTATTTTCTTCTAACGGTCGGTGAGTTGTCTCTCGCTATTAATCCACCAGTGGTTATGTCTGTGGTTATGATTCTCGCTGTGGTTCCTCTTGCACTCTTTTGTGTGTGGAGGATTCGTCAGTTTGAGCAATATTGAATTAGACCGAGATAGCATTTATTTGTAGAAAAATCGCTTTATTTTTTGTCTCATTGTCAAAGGATTGATAACCATTGACATTGTACTAGAACGTATGGGTGGGACTATTGTCTGTGCAGGACTCATAGAACAAGACGGGCGCGTCGTTCTAGTCCAGGAGGCAAAGGCACGTATCAAAGGGTTATGGAGCCTCCCTGCAGGTCGATTAAAAGACCACGAAAGTCTGGAAGAATGCGTCACCCGCGAAGTAAAAGAAGAAGCTGGTGTAGAAGCGGAACCAACAGGAATTGTTGGTGTATATCTTAGCTTGGTTGATGATAACCTTGTGACTATCGTCGTGTATGATATGAATCTACTTGATGGAGGCCTTGATGCAAATCATCACGATGTACAAGATGTAGAATGGGTTGATATGAACAAGGTCAATAAGCTAAACCTCCGTTCCCACCACGTGAAGCAAGCGATTGAAGACTATCAAGAAAGAGAACGAATGCCGTGTACGTATGTTGAACATGTTGGAGATATATCTCCTGGACTCACTGGTCAACTCAAAATGATTGCGTTACAGCACCTGACGAAAGGGAATATTATTCGAGGAGCTATCAAAACAGCAGCGTTAATCGGTATGGCGATTCTGTTTAAACTGGCATACGGTCGAATTCGAAATACGGATACAACACCTGATGAATCAGAACACGAAACCACTTCAAGAGAAGATGAAGTAATAGATGATGACCCGAATGGACGAATGGAAAGTGTACTGAAAGTCTTGAATCGTGATTGAATCAAAACACTTATCCGTATACTCTTTTTATGATGGTATATGATTGGACGACTAATCAAGACAGTAGTACTGCTTGGAGTTGCAGCGTTGTTCGGATACGCGTATGGATATATTCAAGGTCGTGATTCCGTTCGTGTTGTGCAGAAAGATGATGACCTACCAGAAGAGAGCGCAGACGCTATTCCAAATGACCGAGGTGAAGACGTTGAGGAAGTCGAAGAAGAGTAGAACAGTCTTTTGATTGAAGTAGCAATATTTATGAAGCTAACACGATAAGCAACAGATATGCCTAACGTAGAGAATCCCGAAGTGGTTTGCCTCTGTGGAAGCACACGATTCAAAGATGAATTCGAGTCTGAAAATCAGCGACTTACTCTTACAGGAAAGATTGTGCTAACGGTAGGTGTCTTCGGACACGCAGATGATATTGAATTCACAGACGAAGACAAAGAAATGCTTGATGCTCTTCACAAACGGAAAATAGACATGGCAGACCGAATACATGTGATTGATGTTGATGGCTATATCGGGGAGAGTACTGAATCAGAAATTAAGTACGCTGAAGAACGCGGAATACCTGTTACCAGATATAGCGAAATGGAGGGGACTTAAAACAATGACCGTGGAAGATAACGTAGAGGATAATAATATCAAGCACACTGTAGAAGGCAACAAATGGAACGGCAAAATAACAGAGGATGGTGAAGAGTACAAAATATTCGTACATTGTGTTTATTGCAATGAGAAAATGGGTCCAGTCAACTCGGTGAAAAATATCTGGCCAATGATGAAGCATACGTTACGACATCACACATGGTATGGGCGATTGCTTGGATGGATTCAACGAAAGTGAATATCATCTGCGCGGAAGTGCAAGTCATAAACTTATTTATGATTGAACGTTAATTATTATAACATGCGAATTTCGTCTCGGACAGTCCGTATCGCTTTACTTCTTACCGTACTCGTTATTCTGGCAGGATGTGTAACGGCTCCTGGCTCAGATATTGGTGATACTGATGTAGGTGATGTAGAATATGAAGTTTACGATAGTGAGGACTGGGAGTATACTCATGAAAATGTAACTATAGAAGAAGATGGTAGCGTAAATATACTGGATTTAGGAACTCGTACCCAAGATGGTTCGATGCATGTTTATCTCCGAACTACGGCCAGTGATGCTACATACACATTAGACGTAACGGATGTTGAATTAGAATCCCGTGAAGGAGATGATGGAGAAGAAGTTGGAATAGCAATTGAGGGTGAGGCGGTTTCTACTGCAGATGATGATGAATACGGAGCTGCTGTTATTGTATATCCTGAAGCACATATCGAATTCGCGGACAGTGACCAGTCTGAGTTCGATTACGTGCGAGCAGAGTTAACGGACTCATGGGGCGAAACTCACGAATTAGAACGTGAAGCCTGCGGGTGTGTCTTAGAGACTGACCCGAAAAGTGAGGAGTGAACTATAACTGAGATAACACTTTTTACTAATATTATCATTAGTCAAGGTATATGAAAAAGAAACTAGGAGGATTGATTTCAATAGTTTTCATTGTGTTTGTCTTCCTTTATTTACCTCATTACCTACTAATCACTGAGGCGATTCGACAGCCGTTCATACTTGCGATAGGAGAGGAGTATGTGTGGGAGACGGAAAACGAAGAACCTGACTTTGTGATTAATGCGTCAGCTGAAGAGGTCGAACGTTCTATGGGTGCCCATGGTGCTACTCTGAATCCAATTGCAAAACATCGAATTGATGACGGCGTAGGCGAAGAAGCCTCCTGGGGATACAGAACACATCCATTTTCAACATACCAAACCCACTTCACAATACATGATGTCGGGAGCAAGACAGAGATTCATGTGCATCGAGAGTGGAACTCCTACAGGCATCCGTTCCGCCATTTAGCTGACCCAGGAGGACCTGATACAACTCCCGATGGAGAGGAACATCTAGAGGAGATATTCTGTACATCAAAGACAGACCGATATGAAAACTCACTTGCTACAATTGACCAGACAATCCGTGATAGCGTATACGAAGACACAACAGTTGTAGAAGAATACGTTTGTTGATTCAGTCACGAGATACGCGAACAGTAGTTGTTGCAGTATCTGTGTTCCCATCTTCATCAGTTATCGTAACGGTAGCTTCATACTCTCCATTATTATCGTATCTATGAAATACAGCAGATTGATGATTATCATACTCTGTATCACCATCGCCCGTCACATCGAACTCATAAGTTATATCCTCATCATCTGGTATTTTCGATTCACTCGCATCTAACTTTACAACTTCACCTGCAGATTGTTCAAATGTAGGAGAGTTACTTTCTAACTCTGCTTCAGGGCTCGAATCTCCAAAATATGCTCCGACAACAGGCGTGCTTTCATCAGGTGTTAGAATCGTAAAGTCAATATCATCCTGAGCTGGCGCATCATCCAATGAAAGCGGAACTCCGAACGTAATAAAGCCGTATACTAAGGCACCTAAAAGTAGTACACTAATTAATAAAAATCCGAGGAAAACATCAGTACGAAAGCGATATGAGCCAATAACGAAGTTGAATTCACGCAAAAAATCAACTAGTCGTGAAAGTGGACCCATTTCTTATATATAGTGTGTCTTATGCATTCAAATATTTTATTACAAGACTATTAGACTCGAAATCACCAGTATAGTACCTCCTCCTCTTGTGTTCACTTGATAAAGTGAGATGTCGACTGTAGAGTCAACTACTTACTTGCTCCATCACTGTCATCCTCATCATCTTCATTCCCTAATTCAAGGGTCACAAACGGTTCAGCACTCCCTGTAATTAGGTATTTGGCGATTCCAAGAAGGACGGATACACAAGTAACAGCAGCCATTAGTACGAGAATGTATCCAAGAAGTACAAACACCGCACTCATTAGAGAGATGAAAATTGTAGAAAACAATAGAAGAAACAGAGTTCCTGTGATAACGAATATCCCAATAGCAGCAATTGCTTTCACAGGTTCTTCATACGGGTTAATTTCTCTTCCATTGACTGTGAATGAGTATCCCTGTTCACTGTCATCACCCGTAGTATTTGAACTGAACTCGAATTTCATGCGTATACAACAGAACAATATAGGGATACTTGAATATACTGATTTGACTTTATATGCCATCAAACGCATATTTGGCCGTTTTACTGGAGACTATCAATTCAAATATCATCTCATTATTTTCTTCTGTGTCAACGACTGAGAGCCCATGTTGGAGAGCAAATTGCTCGACCATGAATTTCAATCCTCGTTGTTCAACAGGATTATCTAAAACTGGTGCTCGAAGTGTTACTTTTGGAATTCCCCGATTAGCGTACTGGGTTGTCGCATTCACGTCTTCGAACGATTTTTGGAGCGCTGTAGAAACTTGACGCATGTACTGTTCCTCTGGTTTCATTCTGATTATACTATCTTTATATTGGTAGGTTAAAATTGTATATGCAATATACTGGTTCCAGAACGGTTCATAGTAGCCAACAGGAAAATCACATCGACATACTTATTAAACGGAGTGACTTACTGTTGTATAAGCAATGACCCGAGACCTTTTACCAGACCTCGAAGATGAACCTCTGGCCGTGCGTACGCTGTTTCCAGACCCTGAGTACTTCCAGTCTTGGAGTCAAACTCGTGCTGAGAAACAGGATGCGATTGCGGAGCGGTTTGAAGGTGAAGAACCTGATATTGTCGGTATCACTCACACGGATGCGGATGGTTACGGTTGTGAGGTTATGCTACGAGAGGCATACCCAAACAAAGACATTCAGGTTGTGACGGCGGCAGAGGGTGGGCCACTACAAGTAGAAGTCGTTGGAGAGTATGTGATGGACCACATCTCTGACGACACACCGCTGTTTATCATGGACCTTGCTCCGAATGCAGGGGAAGGACGGCAATTCATCGACCCATTCCGTAACTGCAAGAGCGTGACAGTTATCGACCATCACGAATGGGATGAGGAAGACCACAACCAAATCGACTGGGTTGCTGAGGTTCACCACGACACAGACCGATGTGCAACTCAGATAGTTCACGACGTTCTTATCGAAGACCCACGAGAGGAGATTACAGAACTGTCTGAGTTAACTGCTGACCACGACTTGTGGCTCAAAGAAGAACGTGAACGAAGTGACGCCCTCTCTGACCTCGTGTATGCTGCTGACCGCGAAGAGTACGTTGAGCTTGCACGAGAGTATGGTGATTCTGTAGTTGCTTCTGAGAGAGGACGAGAGGTAATCACCGCAGCTCAGGAGGAACGGCGACAGAAAACGGAACTGGCTCTCAACCGAACGACGTTCCATGACGTAAATGGCTACCGTATGGCAATTGCCTATGGGGGATGCAACTCGTCAGATGTGGGTGAGAAACTTTACACCGAGTATGAAGCTGACCTTGCGTGCGTTATTTTCCCAAACGGGAAGCTCTCATTCCGCTCTCCCGATGAGGTTCCGATTGCCCGTGACGCTGCAACAAGCTTCGGTGGCGGCGGTCACCCATGCGCAGCAGGAGCAAATCCTGATTTCGTCGGACAGAAAATTGATTACACGACTCATTGGGCAACAAAAGGTGACGCGCTTCGCACGTATGTGGTAGATGTAATCCGAGATTCGATTGAATAGCACGTCGGACGGAGCGAGCGGGCGGTTTTTATCAGGACTCATGATTGTTAGCGCAACCAATTGGATTCAGTAGTTAACCAACAACGTTTAGAATAAAATAATATCAGCATTCCCTACATTCGGTTTTAGATGAGTGTAATCGTAAAATAATATATCGGCCAGAAGTTATTATATACATCGCTTAGAAGGGAGGCGTAGCTGTGTGGGACCCCCACACTCAGGATAAGAACATGACTTCACATCAATCCACTAATGCAAGTTCGACGGTAACTCAATCGAATGAAGTCGCTCAGAAAACTCTGAAGTATTGTCAAGAACTACTAGAATCAGACGGCATCACATATGCCGATGTCTGCTTTATTATTACGATGTTCAGCGACTACTATGGCGTACAGGCAGGAGAGATTTCAGGCACAACAAAGCGCGTGGAGCTTACATGGGAGCTATCTCAGGTTGCCTTACAGCGTATCGAAACGTCTCGTTCGTTTACGTGGGAGCACGCGTATTTCGCCACACAGACTGTCTATGATAGCATGGTATCAGAAGCTCGCGGCCCATACCAGGACGTTACGTTCAGAGAAGAGAGCTGCCAGTATCCTCCGAAGCGACAGGATACAGCGTGTGAGCGTTCTGAGGTAGCTGAATTCCATAATGAGCTGGTGGATGTTGTTCGGAACCAAGACGTAGCTACGACCTCTGAAGAGTTTTCAGAGTTACATCGTGACTACCAGAACCTGTTCGAACGGTTCTATGAAAAATTCATGTCTCAGTACCACACTAACGAGTATCAGTTGGCGTTGGAAATGACAGAGCGAATAGAGCGATACCGCGAGTCGCTTTCAGCATACGAACGAACGTTAGCCTGCAAAACAGTTCTCCACTGGATAGAACTACATATTCGGACTGATATGAGGTCCTGATTTAACTATATTATTTGGGTTTGGTCGCTTGGATGCGAGTACTTTTACAATTGTAGTGCGTAGTAATTAATGTGCAGGCATCCTCCATTATCACTCGGGAAAAACTTGCAACGATAGGGAGCGACGTGCTTCATCAGACAGGTGCGTCAAGTAGCGAAAACCCTGCTGATTATACGGTACATCGCCTCAAAGAGGTTCTCCAAAAAAACTATGGTGTTAATGCAACAGAGGCATATGCGCCAATAAACGGGAAGAACCATACCGTTGTCATGGTTCCTGCAGAAGACGTGAATCATAAGAGCAACGAAGGGTACTTCATTGTAGACCCTGCAATTGGATTCTTTGAAGATGAAATTAACACTCGTTCGATAAGTGTGGCAGTGCTTTCACCTGAGGACGAACGAAAATACAATTGGTATGACATGCCACCACAATAACCGTCAACGTAGCAAATCAGAGGTTTCAAGTGGTTTTAGTTCGAATCTTGGATTGTTGAAGAAGGTGAATAACAATGACCATACAGCTTAATTTATCCAACATTCCAGAAGAAGTTACAGAGTACGCGTTTGACCAATTCTCTGATAGGCTACAGGGGCCTGAGTGGGATGATGCGTTGGAAACAACTCTCACATCAGAACCCGTTGAAATGGACTATGATGAGCAGGCTGTCACTATCCATCGGACGGTCATCACTACAGTTTTGCAGACTGCAATGTATGAGAAGATTCGTGATATTGAGTGGGAACTCGAACACGGTGAACGAAATGATTACGATGTATCAGACATCAAATCGATGAGAGCTGCTGTTGACGCAGCAGTATAATTGGAAAAACAGTTTTCAAATCACGTTTGTAAGTGGCGACTGGTGGAACCATTGATGATGCTTGATTGGGCTCTCTTCAATAGTTGTGGCCGTATCTCCATTACTCATAGAAGACAGGGCTTTTGTAATCTGTGGGAGTGGTACTGGTGTATACCCAATAACTTCCACGGATACGTTAACACGCTTAGTGTCATAATTAATAAACGGGTCATCATCATGAGTATGGCCGTGAAGAACCCATTCTGTCCAATCTTCAGGTACGTTTTCAGGATTATGTGTGTACCAGAATCTATATCCATCATATTGGAGAATTGTATCTTCCACGATAGGGAATGGGGCTGATTCAGCGTTAAGGCTACCATCATGGTTTCCTTGGAGATACAAAACTGAACCTGGGAGCGATTCAATCCACTCGATAGCAGTATCACCAGATGCCATTGCAACATCTCCACCATACACGATGACATCGTCTTCGTCGACTACGGATTCCCATCGACTCCGTAAAACGTGATGCATATCTTCGAGTGTCTCAAACGGTCGATTGGCGTACTCTCGAATATTATCGTGTTCGAAATGATGGTCTGAGATTACAAACCTAGTCATTGTATACATAATAGAGGAGGTCATACAAAACACCTGTGAATTCAGCAGAAAGTGGAGATGCGGTGATTATATTACCTATGAATCAATAGAAATAATATGCAACAGCAGGTTGGTAAACCCAATCCAAGGGACGTTGAACAATATTTTGGGGACCTTGTTCGTGATGCACTATCGTCACCATATATCGCAAGTGTTGTTTTGGTGGATAAGAAATCCTACACTTCGAATACAGAAAGACGACGGTATAGAGCGTACTTGTCCTATGGACTAAGGCACTCAAAGAAACTCCGCCATCAACTCATGCACGAACTACAGGCAGCAGTATCACCAACTCCTCAAGGACACATTATCGAAATAATCGGTATATATCGGGAAGGATACTAGTCTGCCGCTAATTCTGTTGCTGACTCTTGTCGTTCACGGTCAAGGAGAGCTTCGAGTCGGGAGCGCTCATCCTCTGTGAGTGTTGTAAGGAACCTGTCGAGGAGTTCTTGTTCCGTTACGCCAAGTACATCGCAAAGCACCGTGAGAGAGAATTCTGGTTCTTCGTTCAGTTGTTCTGAGGGTGAGGCAGGTGGTTCGACAAGGTCTTCTTCTTTAACAAACTCGAACTCAGCACCTTCTGTCTGCTCCTCAGGTTCCTCAGGTTCCGAAGCTTCTGTAGGTTCCTCAGTGGAGAGTTCATCTGTTTGTTCTCCAGGTGTGGTAGATACATTGGCCAGCATATCTTCAACTGTTACTCCACTATTATCCCACTGAATATCTGTTTCTGCCTCTGTTCGAGATAAGTTAGTCGGCTCCTCATCAGCTGTTACCGCAGCAGTGTCATGGTCTGATGAATGCTTCTTATGGTTCGAAAGACTCATTCGTGAATACGACCATGTTTTGCAATCTGCGCATGAGTATACATCATGTGGAGATTCAATCATATACTCATGGAGCGTCTCTGTGAGTTCATTTTTGTTGAATTGTAGAGACTCAATGTATGAACGATTATAACAGCTGAGTTCTGGAAGATTTAGTCGGAATGTTTCGAATCGACCACGAGGGATTCCCGTTTCTTCGATAACCTCTCGAAGAGACGCAGACGGGTTATCCAACCAGTAGAGAAGTACAGTCTTGTGGTCATCAGTTTTCGGGATTACGGGAGCACAAGTTTTCTCCGATACAAGCGTTTGAATCTGCTCATCAGTAAGGTTCTCAACAGGGAACGACAAAAACCGTTGCAATCGATTGCGTTTGAATGTAATTACATTCCGAACATCGTCCGCAGATGGCTCCCCTTCAGTGCGCTGGGCAGCAGCACGATATGCATTGATAAGAATTTTCTCTTCAGGGTCGGCTGTTAGAACCATATCGTCTCCCATCGCATAATCATGCCCGTCAACAATTGCTCGCATCCGCATCCGCTCACGTTCACGGAGTACTTCTTGGAGGGTGTCATCAAATTCATCAAAAACCTCACTAGCATCAACGCAAGCTGTAGAAACCAGCTTCTGAATAGAAAGCCGACCACGAGTATGTTTTCCAAGAGGAAGATGTGGGAAAGCTAAACAGGCTGTGAATACAGTTGATTTGTTGCTATTGTCTGCAACGCACAGATTTGCGTCACTATCAACTAAGGATGTGTGCTTTGGGTCAATGGCAATATGTGGGACGTATCCTGTTTCATCAGGGTAGCCACGGTGTTCAGGTTGTGTACTATTCGCTACTTTACTGTGCAACTTCTTTTTGCTCTTTGCGACTAATCGGTTATCTATAGACCGCGATAATGTTTCAACGTACCTCATGTGTAATGGCTCCACCAGCTCTGAACGCTGGTTCTGATACTTCACCGTTCAGAGCCTGTATACTAAAAACCTCGGATTTGTTCTGTTCACAGAGTAATCTCCAGTGACAAAGTATAACCTGTTTGAATCCGTAGTGTAAACTGTAATGGGAGGAAACGTTCGATACGCGCACAAAGGACCTGACCGACGAACATCCGTTTGTGAGGAGTGTGATGACGAATTCACACATGGGAAGTTTTCGCATCCAACATACTGCACCGACTGCCGTGAAGAGCGCAAAGACCCTGAGGGGATTGAAACTGAACTTGATGTGGATGTTGATATGAGTCAGAACACTCTGCAGATTGAGCTGAAAATAATAAATAACAACGATGTTCCGTATGGAATATCACTTGAACGCTCACCAGAAGAACATGTGGATGTTGTTGGGTATATACGATTATCTGGTGGAGAATTCGCATCAGAGGATGTCTGGCTACGCAACCGACATTACTCAACAATGAATATTCGAGAAAATTCAAGTGTAACGCAAGAATTTGTATGGGATACTGATGAACTTATCCAGCAAAACAAACCTACGCAAAAATACGAAGGCGTCGTGGGGGAAAACTTCCGTGAATCTGTAGCGATGAATAATGGGAATCCATTTGATGAAGACCAAGTTGCAGCTGCATTCTTCCCAAACGCGGAGAGTACAGCTCTTACTAAGGCTGTCGACAGCGTACGTATTCCAGACTACTTAATTGATTTGTGAATTTTTGATTTCTCTCCATTTGATTTTCAAGGCGCGTCGGACATGGCCCAAAGAGCACCAACAATATGCAGCGTCGGTAGTGCTATGAGTCCAGCGATAAACCCAATTAGGCCCATCGTTGGGATTGTTACAAGCATAGTCATTAAGAGAAGCCAGTATAGAAAAACGATAACAATCCCTTTCATGAACTGAAAGTTAATGAGAATGTGCCCTAACCCTGGGAGCAATAACGATACTCCTCCTGCAAGCAGTCTTCGAACCATGTATATTTGAATAAAACTGTTAACAGTATCTAAGTGTTCCGATTTGTATATATCATTCAATTATTCCGTGTATTTGGGGGAAAATAAAAGAGGTTTACAAACTAAGTAGTGGAAAATGGCGTTCCTCCGTTACAACCAATCTATTGCACTTAACCCCGTTGAACGAGATGATTTAGAATATTTTAAAAACGCTTTGAATAAACCACAAGTACGTCGGTATATGCTGTTGGATGATTCTCCTCTCACAATGAATGACGAAAAAGACTGGTATGAAAATAATGTATTGAACGGGGAACGAATAGTATTAAAAATCGAGTACCAACGAGAGGCTGCAGGTGTAATTACACTTATTTTCCAAGGTCCGAACCGCGTAGCTCAAACAGCAGAACTGGGCATATGGATAGATGAGCCATATTGGGGTAATAATTTAGGATATATTACAAGCTCCTTGATGATTACATACGGTTTTGATTCCGTTGGTTTACATAGAATTGATGCTCAAGCATTTGCGCCAAATGAGTCGAATAATGTATTGACCAAACTTGGATTCACAAAGGAAGGGACGCGAAGAGAAGCTAGGTATTACGACGGAGACTACATGGATGTGAATCAGTATGGATTACTCAAATCTGAATGGAAACGGTCCGAACATCCTGAGCCATGGCAACTTCCATGAATTATAACCGAATTAATTTTTAAACAAAAAATCGACGACGGCAAGGCTGTACCTGACCCCTATTTTCTTATACAACCCGTTGCAATGTAGAGATAGAATGAACGTTGGAATTGATGCAATTGAAGTACAACCAGGAAAACTCTGTCTCGACTTACCTAACACATTTGCCGAACAACGAGATGAAGAACCTGAGAAATACACGAAAGGACTTGGACTCTATGCAGCAGCATTCCCTGATGCACATGAAGACATCGTGACGATGGGAGCAAACGCCGCTAAGCGACTGATGGACCGTCATGAATTGCAGCCTGACGACATAGGTCGTATTGATGTTGCAACAGAGAGTTCATTCGATAATTCAAAGCCAATCTCAACCTATATTGCAGGTTGTCTTGAACAAGTCTACGACGGCTCGTTTGCTCATGCAAACAAAGGCGAACGGAAGTTTGCCTGTATCGCAGGCACTCAGGCACTCGATGATGCCTGTAACTGGATTCGAGCAGGTCGGAACAAAGAGAAAGCTGCACTGGTAATCGCTACAGATACAGCCCTATATCGACGTGGTGGAGCAGGAGAAGGCACACAAGGCGCAGGTGCCGTCGCAATGCTTGTCACAGAGAATCCTCGCGTCGTGACGTTGTCCACAGAGCAAGGCTATGGTAGTGCAGATAAAACAGATTTTCTCAAACCAAACCAGCAGTTCCCTAGTGTAGATGGAAAGCGCTCAATGCACGTGTACCTTGCACGAATGCGAGAAGCCATGGAAGCGTACAAAGCTGATACGGAAGACAAATCGTTAGCTGATTTCGAATATGTGCCATTCCATACGCCGTTCCCAGGAATGGTTCGCAAAGCAGCTGTGCTCGGATTCCGTAATTGGATTCGTGATACGGAGCTAGAACAAGAGCTTGAAGCAGAAATAGGTCGACACATTCCCCGAGAGAGTGAGTTTGACCACCGTGAACATTTTGAAGAATCAATCCGAGAGTATACGACATCTCTCAAAGAAACAGAGCAGTACAAAGAGTGGTATGCAGAGACAATTGAACCAACGTTGAATATTTCGTCTCACGTTGGAAATTGGTATACGGGCTCAGTCCATATAGCTCGATTGAGTGCATTGAAAACAGCATATGAAGACGGACAGGACCTTGTTGGCTCGAATCTTCTTGTTGCTTCCTACGGGAGCGGAGCACAGGCTGAAGTTCACCACGAAACTGTACAGGATGGATGGGTAGATGAATTAGAGCAACAGACCGTAGATGAACAACTCGATGCGCAAAAAGAGATTACATACAAACAGTACGAACACATTCACGATGTGCATAATCACAGTAAGAATACTAATCGAGAAGAGTTTACAGAACCACAAGAAGAATTCGTATTCACAGGTGTTGGACGTATGGGTGAACGAGAATATACGTATATTAATTAACCAATTAACAATTATTGGCTTGAGTATTGAAAATTAGAAATCGACTCACAATAGGAAAGTTATTCCGCTGACAGCAACATAAGTGAGAACCGTATGGTAGATTAATGTTGAGACCAATGAAATCGGGACGAATCGGTAAAGAGGATACCCGCGTTGACCAGCAGGGATTGAGGCAAATCCACGAATCCCCGTAATGAGGTTCACTGTGAATACTGTCAGACCCATATGGTCGTCAAAGAAATGAGTAACTCGTTTGAATCGGTCATTGTCCGATGTATCTTCCATAGCGTCTGTAACGCGCTGCGGTAGAACTTTTTTGAGCCGTCCGTTCTGTCGTCGGGTTTGGTCGAATACAATAACTTCTCCTGCTGTTGTTGCTGTTGCTGTGAGAATAGTTATTGTGAATAGGTCTGCAATATCTGTCGCACCGACGAGTAGTGCGTATGTCGTAATCGTCGCTATTGCAGGAACTGGCTTACCAATCAGTAGCCCTTTTGAAAACATAAGGAAAAGAATAACAGGAAATCCAAAAATTCCAATAAGTTCAATAAGATGCGGTTCAAATCCACCCATTGTTTGTATACAACAAGTTGACTAGTATTTAGATGTTTCTATTCACATAGTAATTAATCTCGTATCAGTCACAGAGATAAATCTAACCGAAAAAGATAAACAAACAGAATCTCAACAGCAAGTATGGCTCAGTATGAAGCACAACGGAGTGCATTTTTCGAATCACTACTCACTGAACTAGGTGGCCTACCGCAAGGAGTTGGTGCTGTAGAGAACACAATCTATTCTGACTCGCCAACGTTCATCGCAGACGCTGGTTCAAATAGACACATCCTTCGTGTTGCAATTCAAGAAGACCACTACTCTGTCACTCACATTGTAAAAGACCAAGCAGAAGATGACCACATGGTGCTCGGCCAAGACTTCTATGATACGGCAGTAGAAGCCGCAGAAGAAGTTGCTAAGTTTGAAGCCTCGTCGTAACCTTTATTCACGGTATCGGAACGAGATTACGGTCACAAGCTCGTCAGAGCCGTCACGAGACTCTGTATCAACAACGATTCCGAGGATGTTCTCTTCATCGACAGCAGATTCAACGATGTCAATAAGCTCGTCAGGGTCCGTATCAACCTCAGCTAAACCAATTCGAATGTTCCCTCGGTTTACGCCAATCTCTTTGACTTCGTACTCCTCATCTTCAAATGCCTCCTGTAGCGCGTCTTTTATCTCACTCATATACTCTACCCTTGGTTTGGTAACTTTATAAAACAACGCCCTTTCAATTTGCTATACTTATACGGCGTTTTCTAAAAGTACAGCTAATGAAAAGTGGCAAAGAACAAATTGTTAACGATGAATTCGTGGTAGTACTCAAATTGCGTACTATGAAGCCCTGATAATGCCTAAATTATATACTATAAAAATGTAGTAATCTTACTACCATAAAGTGGTAAATTTACTATATAATCATAGTATACGATATTGAGTCTGACAAACTGTGTACTATCAGTCCTCTCCATACAGTTGAATAGCATCGCTGTATGCATCGTTCAGTGCGGATTTGACCTGTTCAGCTTTTGAACCTGTATAATTATTATACGGATACCGCTTGTTCGCTTTGTACAGTCCTGCGGCATTTGTTCCTAAATCTAAATCATCATCAAATTCTGAGATTTCCGTAGTATCTCCCGTATGAGTAACCTGTGTTTCACTATCCATAGCCTCAGATATAGCTTGAAGAATTTCAGGAGTTCCTAATTGACTACTCACTACATCCAAACGAAGATTCACACGACCTTCAGGAGTACAGCTTGGACACAGACCATCCCGTTCTATGTATTTATACTCACCACATTCATCACAGTTTCGAAAGCGCATTAGTCAACTCGTAGGATAGGTTAACAATAAATCCTCCGAAACTCATTCCCCAGCACTTCGCAATCCAACAGTTTCAAGCATTCCAGGAGCTACTCGATTACCAACCTGAGCTAATGATGAGTCAATACTTGGCGTCTCTTCAGCCATACGACGGACAAGTTTTGCAACGGTCTGAAGCGAATTCTCTTCTACATCATTTGTTCGCAGGTTATGCAAATCTGAGACCAGATACATAAGAGCCAGCTCAAGTTCATCTTCATCTACATCACCCGTAGCTAGTTCTTTTTCAAGAAGATTTAACGTCTCATAAATCCGTTCCATCTGCGCTTCATTGGCGTTTTCTAAGTTCATCTGCTCCCGTATACTCTCCTCGGAACGCTCTGGCATATGAGCACAATGATAGCCCTATCAATATAATAATTACGAATTGAAACTCTGCCGAAAACGAATTATACAGCATTAGAAAGTCAGATATTGTTCGAAAAAATATACTACCAAACATTCCATATATAGCGCAATCTTCAAACATGGTACGTACCTATAGTCTGTATAACTATGAGTTCAGTAGATTTCGATACAGTTGCAAATCGACTCTATGAAACGCGAAAACAAGAAATTGAAAATGACGAGTACGAATTAACAGAAGTCGACCCTGACCTCACACCTATAGAAGAGATGGTTGTAGACGATGTGAGTACAGATGAGTTCAAACTCTTTGATAATGGTCTTGCTCGTATCGTGTTTAAGCACCACGATTCCGTCGTTAAATTTGCACGCTTTGGTTCGTCTGACCCTGTATTCGATGGAAAAGTAAAGAACAAACGAGAAGTAGAACTTGCTCGTCAGCACTATGATGTTACTGTTCTGAATCATCCACACGATTATCATGAAGAGTTCTTATGGGTTGAGTTTCCATATGTTACACCCTTAGATGAAACAGAACTACCTGATATGAAACAGAACCAAGCACTAACCTTTGCAACCGATGAACTGGATGGTCTTGAGGGGATTAACCCGTTTGAGCTTCGCCGTGAACACATCGGCTATAATGCAGCAGAACACAATGTCAGAGTGATTGATTACGGGATGTTTGAAATCAACACAACAAATTATTCAACAGATAGGTCATAAGGGGCAGGAAGAGAATCGTTCGGAATCCTCACCATCCACTTCCGTTCAAGTCCTGAAAGGACCTGATTACTCTCTGAAAATAGATTAACCTCTATAGAAACGGTTTTTTCGGTTGTTCCATATGAGTATGTAAGGTTGAAATCTCTTGAGTCGCCTTCGGATTGAGAATCTGACTCTGTTGATTCAGAAGCATCGAGTGATTCCAGTTTCAGTTCTGAAGTTCCGTTATCTGCTGCATCGTTGAGAAAGCTGAGTGCATCCTTACATGCTTCTACTTGGGTGTATCCGAAACCAATAGTTTCATTTTCATTTTGTAATCCCATAGTGTAGTATTGTTACTATATAATAAAAACTATTTGTATGAATTCAGAAAATACACTGAAACACTCAAAGAATTCGGCTAATATCTGAATCATCGAGTTGTTTCGCATTCCAGTAAGCCTTTCCTTGGACTGTAAGTCGCAATGCTCCGTGTTTCCCCCATTCGGCTAGTCCTTTTTGAGCGAGCGTATCAAATGCATGTTCAATCGCTTGCTTCTCTTCACGGGATGTGAACGAGCCTTTCATCTCTTCCGAAATTGTACCTTTGTGGTGGTGATGCCCCTTCTGATTTGAATTTGCCAGAGACTCCAGCACCTCCATTTCCTCGAAAGTAAGGTCAATAGAGCCCATTTTTTCATCATCCATAGCATCAACCCCACGGAAAGTTGTCATACATATACATAGGTTATCAAACACTAAATTTGTTCAGTACCCGAAGTACAATCGACACCAACAGGTGTACCGTATACTACGGGCGCGAAATAGCGTAATCCACATCGAAGGGTTTACAAAGGGATGTAGCATACATAGAGGTAAGCATGAGCGTGAACCTGAACGAGGTTGCGGCGGAAATTTACGCCCAACGGCGTGAAGCCGTCGAAAACGGCGAATACGACCTCGAAGGTGATGACCACTCGCTAACCGACGGCGAACAGGAACTTGTTGACAAACTGGAAACCAACGGTTTCACGTTCCTCGGATACGGCGCGGCACGAATCGTAGTCCGCGACGGTGACACGGTACTCAAGTTTGCCCGCTACGGGGCAGACGACTTTGTGCTTGAGGGTACGCGGCAGAACGAATACGAACTCCGAATTGCGGACGAATACGACTGTGACGTGCTTAATGAACCGCTTGAAAGCGGCGACGGAAATCTGTGGGTGCGATACCCGTACCGAACCCCGCTCCCCGAAGCCGAAATCTCGGGCGATACCATGACAGTCCTAATCTACGTGCGAAAGCAAATCCGTGAGAGCGTACCCGAACTCAACGCCTTTGAAATCGACCACGAAAATATTGGCGTTGGGGAGAACAACGCCTACGTCATCGACTACGGCATCCCCATGCCTCCTGATGAAACTTAGGGGTGCTAATCATCCGTTCTCAAGGAGCACAGTAGGGATAGGTATTTCACAGGAACGGAGTGAGTATTAATGCGATAATACCCAGTACAACGAACGCAGCTATTCCTGCGAATAGTAATCCGATACTCATCGATATAGCATACACAATGCTTGCACCTATTCGTGAAACCGTTTGTTTAAACGATGGTTTGTAATGGGTTTCATGATGTGTTGGGTCAAGAAACATCGATATTCGGAGCAGTATTGAACCTCCACCCCAACGGAAAATCGGAGCGAGGATACACGCGGCCACCCATGTCCCAATTACGATACCACCAGATGGGTCTTCTGGCGGAACAAGCAATGCAAAAAAGATAAGGATAAATCCCGTCGTCCCAAGAAATCTGAAAATACCATTTATTAGATATTTTTCGGTTAAGTTCGCAGGTTCGCGAGACACCCTCAAAGAACGAGATGCTGTTGGTATTGGTTTTGGGTGGACCGATTTTTTCTCCTTGATTGTCTCTTCTTCTGTCGGTTTACATTTTCCAAATAAGTCCTCGACAGTTAAGTCATCGACCCCTGAACAGATAACTCCTGCACAGGGCTTACAAACTGTAACGTCTTCATCAGTGTCTAGTACATCTCGTGGAATGCCTGCTAGCTCACTAGAATCAAACCGAAAACTACATCGAGAACATATGTGGTCTTGTCGAGACCTCATCTGTGACACGTTCTCTTCGGCAGCCTCATATGGAAATAGAGGTGCGAGAGGCCTATCATCATCGAAAGATTCGTTCTTCGGATGCTGTACGCCGTGACAACTCCTACAGAGCGTTATGAGATTATCGAGACTATCTGCCCCACCGTCTGAACG
>LFCJ01000020.1_pt1 | contig 76700 bp, 80 predicted proteins | sample 643141 | NCBI WGS metagenome assembly LFCJ01 (sample SAMN03766243, study PRJNA286221) | soda lake metagenome | biome: soda lake; feature: Kulunda steppe; material: water; isolation source: sample B1-Br-g2 brine of Lake Bitter-1 | place: Russia: Kulunda steppe | collected 2010-07
AGCGGCCCAGCGATCCGTGACCAGATGCGAGAGGTAACCGACGGCGGCGGCGAACAAGTTACTGCAGAAAACCTCGCAGAGGGTCTCGAGCTCGCCGCCGACGGTGAAGATGTCGAATACCTCGGTGCCTCGAGTGACGTCATCTTCGATGACAACGGCGATATCGAAGCCGCAGTGTATGAGGTCTTCAGCTTCGAAGACGGCGAAATCTTCACCGACGACGAACTCGAGTTCGAAGCCTGAGCGACAGACCTGTTTTTGAGCAACCCTTTTTTGCTGTGGCTTGCCAGGATATTGCGCTGGGTATGGACTAATAGGGAGTACTTACACTCGAAGCGTTTGTGATACTTGAGGGACTCTCCTCTTAGTCGTGGGAAAATTGTTATTTATTCCCCGTGTAGTTTGAAAGACGATGAGCAAAACAGCGGAAGCCGACGACCGAGGTCGAATCATTATTCCGCACGAAATTCGGGAGAAACATGGGGATCGCTACCGTGTTGTTGAACTCAAAAACCGAGTTGAACTGATTCCAATTCCAGATGATCCTGTTGAGGGGCTTCGCGATGTGATCGGTGATGCACTTGCCGACGTTCCGATCGATGAAATTAAGCAGGTCTCCCGTGAGACCGCTCAAGAAAACGCTACAAATGGTGTGAACAAGTGATTTACGCAGATACTGACTTTTTATTGCGCTTGTAAAAGACGATGATTGGCTACAGGATCGTGCAGCGAGGATTGCTAAAGAAAACAACGGAGAAATATACACGTCACGGGCAACGCTTCTCGAGTTGCTCATGATTTCAGATCGGTTCGAATTTGACCGGATTGCAGCGCTCACGCATGCGCTCGAAATTGCAACCGTTCCCGAAGACGAAGCGGTGCTGTTTCAGGCAGCGGATTACATGGACAACAGTGGGCTCACTGCGTTCGATGCATACCACGCTGCGTACGACGACCCCATTATTTTTTCAGACAAATCATTTGATGACCTCTCCACCGATCGAATCGCGATCGAACAACTCGAGTGACCGGTTTGCCTACCCACCGAGGAACTGCCGCCGAACGTCTTCATCGGCGAGCAAGGCATCGCCATCATCGACATATCGATTTTGCCCCTGGACGAGTACGTAGCCCCGGTCACAGCGTCTAAGTGCCTCCTTGGCGTTCTGTTCGACCATGAGGATGGCCGTTCCGTCGGCGTTGATTCGGTCGATCCGGTCGAACATCTCGTCGACTAAATCGGGCGCAAGACCGGCCGATGGCTCATCCAACATGAGCAGGTCGGGATCGAGCATGAGCGCTCTGGCCATCGCCACCATCTGCTGTTGACCGCCGCTCATCGTCCCGGCTTTCTGCCCGCTCCGTTCTTCAAGAATCGGAAACCGGTCGTACACCCACTCGATCCGATCCTCGGGGACGGAATCGAGAATGTACGCCCCCATCTCGAGGTTTTCCCGGACGGTCATTGAGCCAAATACATTGTCGTTTTGGGGGACATACCCAAGCCCCTTGGTGATTACCGTCTCGGGTCGAAGACCACTGATCTCCGCCTCACCGAAGACGACCGAGCCACCCATGTAGTTCGTCAGGCCGAAAATCGATTTCATCACGGTCGACTTCCCGGCTCCGTTCGGGCCGACAATGGTCACGTACTCGCCCGCTTCGACGGTGAGGTCAACGCCCTCGAGAATCTGGAGGTCGCCGTAGCCCGCATCGAGGCTGTCGACAGTAAGGAGCGCCATTACACTTCCCCTCCGAGGTAGGCCTCGATAACCTGCTCGTTGTCCTGTATTGCTGCTGGCTCCCCTTCTGCGAGGACCCGTCCCTGGTGCATGACGATCACGTGTTCGCAGTGTTTCATAATCACATCCATGTCGTGTTCGACCAACAGGAAGGTGTAGCCTTCCGACTGAAGATCGTGAATCCGCTCTAAGAGCTTCCCCTCAAGTGTCGGATTCACTCCGGCCATCGGCTCATCAAGGAGCAACATCGTCGGATCGGTAAGCATCCCACGGGCGAGGTCGAGCAGTTTCCGCTGACCACCCGAAAGCGTCCCGGCGTACTCGGTGGCGAGATGGTCGATTTCGAACAGCTCGAGGGTTTCCCAGACCCGCTCGAGTTGCGCTCGCTCCTGAGCGGCAACCCCTCGGCGAGCAATGGGGGCGACCGACCGCCAGAGCGATTCCCCAAGTTGGTCGTTCGGCGCGAGCATCATGTTCTCGAGGACAGTCATCTCGGGAAACTCACGGGCGATTTGGAACGTTCGGACCAAGCCCCGATTGGCAACGTTGTTTGGCGAAAGGCCGGTTATTTCCTCACCTTCGAAATGGACCGTTCCCGACGTTGGGCGGTGAACACCGGTAATACAATTGAACGTCGTCGACTTGCCGGCTCCGTTGGGGCCAATCAGCCCCGTAATCGAGCCACGTTCGACGCTGAAGGATGCACCATCGACCGCCGTCACCCCACCAAACTGTTTTTTGAGGTTCGTTACCTCAAGTGGGTGTTCGCCCTCTGCGGTGGATTCAGCTTTACTCATCAGCATCACCGCCGTCAGCCGCAACCGACTCCTCGGCTGCGGTCGGTCGCGTTCGAAGGTCGATCGTCGAGGCAATCTCGGTTCGATGCCCAAGCAGCCCATCGGGACGGTAGATCATCAGGACGATCAACACCGCGCCAACGAGCATGAACCGGATGAATTCGATATTTGAGAGTGCGTGTCCAAGCAGCGGCGTAAACTCGAGTGAGCCCAGTGCCAGGATGGCTTCGTAGATGTTCGCTGGACTGTCAATATTGAACGTGGCGCTGAGAATCGTATCGACATAGCGTGGCCCCTCGAGGAGGATACCGGCGAAGACGAAGCCGCCGACAATTGAGCCGGTGTTCGATCCCGAGCCACCGATGATGAGGGCGACGAAGATGTAGAAGGTAATCAGCGGCATAAAGAGGTTTGGGTCGACGTAACCGCGGCTCCCTCGCCAGAGGATGCCGCCCAGAGCCATCAGGCTACAACCAACCATAAAGATGATCAGTTTGGTTCGGTTAGTGTCTTTTCCGAGAGACTTTGCAGCGAGTTCGTCCTCGCGGATGGCCTTTAGCATCCGGCCGAACGGCGACTGGCCGATGCGGACGACGAGCAGATAGACGAGGATGAGCATGAAAAACAGAAACAGCGTGTAGACCCAGCCTTCGACAACGGCCGGTCGGATGAGGTCCGGCGGAATAATGCTGAAGACTATTTGGCCGACGATCGTCGACCCCTCTCCCCGGTCGCCATCGACGTAGAGGATGGTCCGAGAGACGGTGTGTTGGAGATTCGGAAAGCCCATGCCGCTTCCGCCGCCGGTGCCGAGTTCGCGGCCAGCAATCTCGAACGACCGAAGCGACCCCGACTGGGCCGTCAACCGGACGATTTCGGCGAATCCGAGCGTTACTATCGCGAAATAATCTGCCCGAACTCGCAGCGCCGGTAACGCAGCGACGGCACCAACGAGCGCGGCAACGAGCATAGCAATCGGGATCGACACCCACAGCGGCAGGCCAAGCCCCGGGACCGACGACTCCGGCGAGGCCGACAGGATCGAGACCGTGTAGACGCCGATTGCCATGAACCCGGCAACGCCGATATTGAAGAGACCAGTGTATCCCCACTGTAAATTCAACGCGAGGACGAGAATCGCGTAAGCGGCTGCAAAGAACGTCACCTGCTGAAGAGCGCTCATAATGCCGTTTGCATCCAAGCCGACGAGTCCACCAAGGAGCACGAACAGGACGACGATTCCCGCATAGGTGCCGCCGATGATACTGAGATCAGCAACCCACTGCGGTTTGTCCTCGGTGGCTTCTTCGAGGCGCGTTCGGATCCCGCTCATGCCGTATCAACTCCCGAAAAGAGCCCCGAGGGGCGAAAGACGAGAATCAGGATCATTAACAGAAACGCCGCCACCGTCGTCAGATCCGAGGGCAACCAAATCAGGGAGACGTTCGTCACCAATCCGATCACCAAGCCGCCGGCAATAGCGCCATAGATTGAGCCAATGCCGCCGAGAATTACCGCCGCGAAAATCAAAAGCAACAGAAACCAGCCATCATTGAAGCCGAACAGCCCGGACTCGAGGCCGATCAGAAAGCCGGCGATACCCGTCAGGCCAGCGCCAACGACCCACGTCGTCAGAATCACCCGTTCGGTCGGGATGCCGGTGACCAGCGCCAGATCGCGGTTGTCGGCCATCGCTCGCATTGATTTTCCCAACTTCGTCCGTTGGAGAAGCAGATGGACGCCGATCATGAGCCCAACTGCACAGATTACGAGCGTCAGTTCGTGGACGCGCTCGGCGGAAATCGAGTCCGTCCAAAAAATAAGGGCGTGTTGGACCTCCGGCGTTGCCGTCAATCCACGACGGCGCTCACCGTAAATAAACGCGATAAGGTAGCGAACAAAGAGCGCGACGCCAACGCTGGCGATCAACAGCGGAATGCCCCCAGCTGTTCGCATCCGCCGGTAGACAATCCGATCGATCGCTAACGCGACGAGAATCGTCACGACGGCTGCAGTCACCAGCCCAAGCATGATTGCCAACGGCGAGCCAAAGATGTGCATCTCGAGTTGTCCCGGCGGCGCACCGCGGTCTTGACGGAGCAAAATGAGGCTGCTGAAGCTTGCGGTTCCGAGACCGCCGATAACGTAAGCGGTTGTCCAGCCCGAAAACGCCCCAACTGTGATCAAGTCGCCGTGTGAAAAATTTGCAAATCGAAGGATACTGTAAGTCATCGAGAGGCCGACCCCAGCAAGGCCAATAATCAGGCCATCAACTGTGCCGTTCCATAGAAAAATACTCAGTGTTCTCGGCCCGACGACGCCGGTGACGATCAACCGGAGCAAATCGAGGGTTGCAAGCCCAATAATAAGGATAATCGCGGCCCCAAATAGTTTCTCCGGATCCAGCTCTTGAACCCCCACGCCGGCAATAGTCATCGTTGAAAGAGTATCTGCACCCGGGCGTAAAATACTTCACGGGAAGTGGAAGTACGTGGACATTCACGGAGGATATTCCCGTCTAGCCAGGTTAGGCCTCCCCGTACACTGGCACCGCCGCACCGCTCGTTACTGACGCGCCATCACTACAGAGAATTGCCATCATCTCCGCGATTTCAGACGGCTTCACCCACGAGTCGTGATCCGAATCGGGCATCATCTCTCGGTTCATCGGCGTATCGATCACACTCGGCATCACACAATTTGCCCGCACCGTCCCCTTGTTTTCTTCAGCAATCGTCTCCGTCAACAGCCGAATCCCTGCCTTCGTAATTCGGTATGGACCATCTCCCGAACCACCCTCGAGCCCAGACCGTGCACTGACGCTTACAATCGAGCCTTCGGTGTCTGTTAACGCTGGGAGTGTGTGTTTCGAGGCCAAAAACGCCGATTTCAAGTTGACATCCAACAGAAACTCAAACTCCTCGACATCGGTCTCTTCGATCGGATCCCCACCGCGCCACGTCCCAGCAATATTCAGCAGATGGTCAATTCGATCGTGGTCCTCGAGTATCGATTCGACCAGCTCCGAAACGGCCGATTCGTCCGTCAGGTCCGCTTGATAGAAGCTGACACCCGCATCGGGATCGAGCAATGAGTCCTCGTCGTCTGGCGCAACGATATCGACTGCACAGACGGCTGCACCGGCCGATCGGAATCGCTCGACGGCAGCACTTCCGAGTGCGCCACTGGCTCCGGTAATGACGGCAACAGTTCCCTCGAAATCGATGGTTACGGACATACACGAGACAATGCTGTGAAGAAAAATAAAGCCGCGCCTCTCTCGGATTGTTGCCCCTTAGGACTCCGCAGGGGGATTCCTCGTCGGCTTCCGGTGGGAGCGTAACCGCACCATCAGGAGCGTTCGTCCGAACGCTCTCGAGACCTTGGGTTGCCTTCTGCCTCGAGGGATATTCTTCGCCGCCATCGGCGAGGATTTGGCCGTTTTTGTGGCGCAGCCGCCAGCGGCATTGGCCGCTCTTGTCAGCGTAGAGTTCGAATTTACCACTTCTGGGCTCTGATTCGGGCTCGGCTGTCGAAACGGTCTTGGGCTGTCGCTCAACGAGCCGGTCCGCTGTCGCTGCCGGATAGATGAGCCCCGCGAGCACCTGCACACCCAGTCCAATAGCGTACACCCCAACGATGATCGTGCTGTAATCGGTCGCAGTCGATCCCGCCCCGACGTTCCAGTTGCCAGGATACGCCCAGAGGAAGCCAACAATCGAAAGCAGGCTGATCGCTAACCCCACAAACGCCGTTCTGGAGGCGCTATTGCCCAACGGTAAGACAATAATGAATCCATAGAGAGTTGTCGGCAACCCGAGTGCCACGAGCGAGTACGAAAGCATCCGATAGATGAAAAACTCAGGTCCACCGCCCCGGCTGACAGTCGTGCTAAGGAGGAAAAATCCGAGGCCGGCGACGGAAAGTAGTGAGCCGACGACGAACGCCTAGTAGCCGTAGGCCTCCTCGACTGTATATGGTTTAGCTACGTTGTTGCTATACCATCGCACTAGTCGGCCGTATTCTGAACGTTCAGATGACATGGGTAAAGCCAGCAACGTACAGATGGAACAATAATAAAGGTTTGTAATATTTTTTACGTTTACGCAGTGTAGATGACTGGTTGCTGACTCCTGATACGTTCACCAGTTGGGTATCCAAGACCGTTGCCGGGAATTAGAAACGCCACCTGGACGTGCGTATCTACGTGTATACACCTTTTTAGCGTCTGATACCGACTGAGTTGGGTTCTGTATTGATCGGCCAACTCGAGAAATGACCCCACACTTCGACCGGTTGAATGCATCGTATCTATCAACCGGAATCACTTTCATGATATGCGATCATCACTTCGACAATGCGCCCCTCCATGGAGTCACTCCGGCAGTTTGTTCTCTCGCCCTCGGCGTTCTTTGCTGAACGACCACCAGCTGACAGCCTGAAAACCGCGTTCGGGCTTGTCGTCCTGTTTAGTTTCTGTCTGACTGTGGGATTCTTCCTTATTGGATTTCTGATTGCAGGAACTGTTTCGGGGACAGTCACCGTCGACAATCCAGACCGGCCGCCAGCCCAAATGTGTGATCAACACGAATCACTGGACAGTTGTGATGAACCCGAGACAATCGAACGCGATGCCGGTGCACTGATTCAAGAAGAAGTGTCCGAGCACATCTGGATACCCATACTTGGCCCGTTTGTGTTGTGGTTTCTTGGCGGCATTACATTCTATACTGTCGGTCGACTCGGTGGCGGCAGCCCGTCGTTCGACGGCGCGTTGTCACTTGCTGGGTGGGCAACGATCCCGGAGTTTCTCAGACTTGCTGCGGGCCTTATGACGCTGCAGTTCGTTTTGCGCGATGTGACTGTGACCGACGCTGAAGGAATGGAAACGGTTGTAATACCAGCAATCGAATCAGCCGAGCCGGTCATAATGGTGGTCTCGTAGCTCGTCGCTGGCTGGCAATGGCTGCTACTCAGTGGTGGGCTCTCAGCCGATGCAGATATTCCATGGCCAACCGCGGTCGCTGGGGTGGGAGTTCCGTTGTGGCTGTTCACGATTATCTCTCTGTAGCATCATATCCTTCACCTCGACGTAGCGTCCATGATTCTCCAACCGAAAACGAATTACCCCACCACTGAGCAAGCACCGACACGCTGCCGGTATTCCCTTATATCTTCACTCCCACAGTACTCTCACCGAATGCGTCTCATCGCCCACCGCGGTTTCGCGGCAACCCAACCGGAAAACACGATCGGTGCCATCACAAACGCTCTTGGCCGGGCTGACGCCGTCGAGTTCGACGTTCGTCGCTGTGGCTCCGGCGAACTCGTCGTCATCCACGACGAGACCATCGACCGCGTCACCGGCGGTACCGGCACCGTCAGCGACCTCTCTATCGACCAACTCAAAACCCTTACTGTCCTCGAGTCCGGTGAACGGATTCCAACCCTGGAAGCGATGGTCGGGGCACTCGAACCGGGAATCGAAGTCAATCTTGAGGTGAAAGAGCGGAACGTCGCCGCCGACGTTCTTTCGGCACTCGAGGGGGTCGAAAACCGCGTCGTGGTCACCTCGTTTCTACAGGATGAACTGGCGGCGGTGCGCGCCTTCGATACCGACCAGCCGATCGGCCTCCTCACCAGTCGCCGACTCGACGATCCCGTGACGAGAGCTATCGAACTCGACTGTGACGTGGTCGGCGCGAACTACTTCCGGTGTCTGTTCACGCCACTTGTCGCCCGAGCCCACGCCGTCGACCTCGAGGTCCATGCGTGGTCGGTTACCCGTCCGGAACTGGCACGGCTGCTCGAGGTTCGGGGTGTCGACTGTGTGTCGGCCGACCGCCCGATTTCTATTTAGCTTTGAATGGCGTTCTGGATACCGATCCAGTTTGTGATCGTGCCGCTTCCGTCATCGACCGGGACGAGCGAGACCCGGTTTCGAAACAACGACCCATCTTTCCGATAGTTTCGTAACTCGACGGTCACCGGTGTCCAGATATCGAGGGCTTCTCGGAGGTCTTCGACCGGGTCCGGTTCGGTTCCCGGCCCCTGCAAGAGTCGAAGATTTCGCCCGCGAACGTCGGCCAGGTCGTAACCAGTCAGCTGTTGAAATGCATCGTTGGCGTACAACACCGGGTTCTCCTGATACACCGGTCCAGCGAGGACGAGCCCCAATGGCACCGCATTAAGCGCCCAGATACACCACAGCAGGCGCTGTTCGGTCGCCGACAGTGTCTCGAACTCGTCGTATTCCGGTGGCCCCGCCCACGTCATCGGGTCGGTATTCTGTACCCGGTCGGTGGGGTACTCGTGACGTGTGAGAACCGCACGGGTTGCCTCGAGAGGCGACTGAGTACTCCGTTCAAACAAGTCGATAAGATCGTGGCGAAGCGGTTTTGACATACGTGGTACTCTATCTGAAACAGATACCCAACCCTCTACTCTCTTTCCGTATACAGTGACTGTGGCCGGATAAACGACTGAATCCGCTTCAAACGTCTCTATCCCAAAACTGTTTGCACTGATACTCGTCGCGTCCGTGGGCCATCACATTCGAGTAAGAAAACCGACTGCCAGCGACCGAGTGCGAGTTCACCGTTCACAACAGGAATCGTCACCGACGGGCCAATCAACGCCGCGCGAAGATGGGCATCGGCGTTTCCATCCAACTCGTCATGAGCGTGTCCCGAATCGGGAACCACCGACGACAGAAACGACTCGAGGTCGCCACGGAGTCTGGGTTCGTTCTCTTGGACCAACAGCGCGGCAGTAGTGTGTTCGACAAACAGGGAAACGATCCCGTTCTCGAAGTCGCCTCCCACGGCAGCCCCAATCTCGTCGGTGATGTCAACAGTGGTGAGACGGGATTCAGTTTCGATTTCGACAGTCATATGGACTCATCCCTGTTCGATAGCAAAAGCCTTCTCCCACACTATTCGCTACGAAACGTCTCGAATCTCGGTCGTCTCATCATCGATGATCGTCGTCCGCGTCGAATCCTGGATAATCGTCACCGAGACGGATTCGATGTCATCAGGAGAGTCGATTTCAAGAAAGGTGTTGTGGATGTTCCCGAAATCGTCTCCGTCAGGCTGGCTTGGCGACCACGCAGCCTCATCACCGAAGACGGCAGCGACGAAGGATTCTTCGGCGGTTGCCTCTCCACAATCGTCCTCATTTGTATCGCCGTCAAGCGCGAGCAGAATTTGATCACCGCTGTCGACTACTACCCCTGGTGCGGCGTCTGTGCTGACGAATCGTCCGGAGAGGGTTTCCTCTTCTCCGGCAATTTCGACGAAGTACTCGAGGTCGTCAGATTGAACCGAATCACCGGCAATGTGGTCTATCGTTATCACGACGTGATAGTATACACACTGATTACCGTCATCAAGTTGTGACACATAAAAATCGTTTTCTGAGGCGGCGGCATCGGAAATTTCGATCGCCGAAAACTGTGGCTCGTCGGTGAGAACCTCATCGGAAAGACCCAATACGAAAACCGAAATTGCTCCGGCTAAAATAATGACCAGGCCGACCATTAACACCGTTCCAACAATTCCTGAAACCCCACGGTTCGCTACGCTGATATCCCCCGTCACCCTCTCGTACCGAAACAATTGACATTAATTTGCTGGCCATTTTGGCATGTTATTCATTAGAAAACAACCGGCTCGAGCGCCCTTTCAGGCGAGCCACTCCTCCGGTTTCGTATCGTAATCAACATCGTCAGCAGCGAGATGTTCGACGGTTCGCCACGGGGCGTCTTCGATGGTGACTTCCTCGCCGTCGTACCGAATCCGCTTTCCCCGTTCTTCGGGTGTCGGCTCTCGATTTCGGCGTCTGGCAACTTCGATATCGTGATCGTCAACCTCCTTGACAATCGTCAGCAGATTCACCGGTCGACCCCAGAGTTCGAACACTCGCTTGAGCGTCTCCGTCGCCTTCCGCATGTCGAGCATCACACCGTTGTACTGGTGGCCAAGCAGGAGTTCGTTCGCGTTGTCGTAGTTCCCATCGTAGACGGCAATCGTCGGCTTCCCGAAGTTGGTAAACTGCAACAGCAGTTTCTTTTTGACATCCTCGGCATCGACACTCGAGACGTGGTACTGCCCGGAGGCCTGGGCGTACTCGTAGGTGAAATAATCGTTTTCAGTGATGAACTCTTGGGTCAGAAACGCATCGAGGAAGGTCACGTCATTGTGACTCTCTCGAATGTCGTACATCCGATTCCACCCGGCGCTGAAGTCGACGTGCTCGAGGGCTTCCTCGACCGATCCGTAGCGGGCGTCATCGAATAAGTATCGCCCAATTCGCTCGAGATCGTTCTGGCTGACCCGTGAGAGAAAGCCCCGGTTTTGCGGCTTGACCAGCGAGTAGTGCCGGCGAGCTAATCCATCGGTTGTTAGCACCTTCCACGGATATCGGTCGACATCGATTTCACCGTTTTTGGCAGCCTCAAGGGCCTCATGGTCGACGTATCGCTCGTCGACAGCTTCGAGGGCCTCGAGTGACTCGGGCTCTGACGTAATCGAAGCCAGTGCCTCCGGCGGTCCAAGAGACTCGAGGACGTCATCGAAATCGACCACATCGGTCAGATTTCGCCAGGAGACGCCCTCGATCCGAAGCAGGTGCTCGAGGACATCCCGGCGGTTGGTCGCGTTCTCGACGTACTCCCAGAGCTGTTTGCCGAGGCTGTAGGGGTTGAGTCCGGGTGAGCCAAGGACTCGAGCCATGTGGTCGGCGTAGGTGAGAAACTCATCAGCGCCGGCAAACCCCTCGTCGGCCATCATCAATGACTCCCAGTAGGAGGCCCATCCTTCGTTCATCACTTTCGTCATTTTCTGGGCGGCAAAGTAGTAGGCCTCCGCGCGCATCATGTCGAGCACATCCCGCTGCCATGGCTCCATCTCCGTCGCCTTCTCGGTTTCCCGGTCATACCGCATGCCGTACTCCCGGACAAAGGCCAAAATGTCTTTTTCAGGTGTCTCGGGGAAGCTCACCGCTTCATCGTCACCTTCTAACTTCTCGAGCCATGCCTCGTCGAACACCTCCGAGCGGACTTCCTCGGAGACGCCCAGATCCTCGAGTTTCTCTGCCAGATCGTCGTCAAGTTCCGCCGGTGGCTCCTCGAGATCAAGTCGGCGGCTGAAGACGCGATGTTGGTCGATGTTGTCTTCTAAGGTGAGTGCGTGGTCGACCCACTTTTCGACCTCGGCCCGATCGATTTCGGGGTCGGACATATACTCGCCGATCGCTCGAGCATGGCGCTCGAGCATCGCCGCGGCGTTGAGCGTCTCCCCGCCGCCACGGCCGGTCGCGAACATGCCAAACCAGTCATTGTTCGAAAAGAAATCCGAGTGGGCTTCGACATGGGTGATGACGGCCTTCTGGTCGGCCAGCGTGTTCGACTGCTGGAGAAAGGCATGGGCCGGATTGTCGTTGTTGACGATTTCGAAGGCTTTCCCGCCGCCGTACTGGCCCTGTTTCTGCTGGCGGTCATACTGCATCCCCCACCGCCAGTGGGGATAGCGCGACTGGAAGCCACCGTAGGCGATTAGCTCGTTCATCTCGTCGTAGTCGACAATCCAGTAGTTGACCGGATACGGCTCCAAGCCGAGTTTCTGGGCGAGGTTCCGGGCCTCCGTCACTGGTTCCTCGAGATCGGTCGCGATCGCCTGTTTGGTAAATCGGTCTGCGTTGCTCATTGGTCTCTCTCACTTTCGGTTCGCGTTCGCGGGTTATTCATCGGTCTTTGCCTCCGTACTCAGAATCTCGTAGATTGCATCCGTTACGTCGCCCTCGGTGTTGACGTAAGCAACGGCCACATCGTCATCGTCGCTGAAGTGCCGATTTAGCTCTTCGGCGTGAGTCGCGTTGATCGCGTTCCCACTCGGTTGGGTCTCGACGTAGGCGTGGAGGTTCGCTGGAATCTCCTCCATCAACGGAATCACCCGCTCGCTCGTGTCGTTGCTCGAGTTCTCCGAATCGCCGGCCGCAAAGACATAGCGGTTCCAATCGCTCCAGGGGTACTCCTCTAACAATTCGGCGGCCAGTTCGTAGGCACTCGAGATACGCGTGCCGCCGCCGCTGCGGATACCGAAGAACTCCCCGCGTTCGACCTGCCAGGCTTCGGCGTCGTGAGCGATGTAGATGAACTCGGCGTTGTCGTATTTGCCAGTGAGATACCAGTCAAGTGGCGTGAAGGTTCGCTCGACCAGTTCGCGTTTCTTCTCGCGCATCGAACCCGAGACGTCTCGGATGTTGACCACGACGACATTCTTCTCTTTTTCTTCGATGATCTCGGGGTAGCGGTAGCGTTCGTCCTCTCGGCGGAAGGGGACGTGTTTGATTCCCTCGCGCCGGATTTTTTCGTGGACGGATTCGCGTTCGACGTTCGCTTCGACGTCAGCGATGGAGTCCCACGTCCCGCGCTCGTCGGCGACATCCGCGTGGGTCTGTTCGACCCACGCCATCGAGACGGGGAGGTTTTCGCCGCGGGCCCACTCGAAGACCTTCCGGGCGGTAATACCGTCGACCTTACACAGTTCGGTGAGGAACTCCTCGTCAAAATCCATCGTGAGCTTGCGCTTGAGCCCCTCCTTGAACATCCGCTCGAAGTCGAGCGTGCTGTCCGGACCCGACCGCGTTAAATCGGTGAAGGGACCTTCTTTCTCCTCGATAACGCGTTTCCCTTTTGGATCTAAGTCGAGTCCGAGTTCCTCGTCTAACTCCTGGGCGAACTCTCCGGGGTCCATTTCGTAGTACTCGTGCTCCCCACCCTCCTCACCGGGTTCGCCGTCCTCACCGTCGTCGTCCCCAGGCTGGGGCTGTGGCTCGCCAACGGGCTGGCCGACGTCTGGCGTCCCGCCGTCACCTTGTCCGACACCGCCTTGATCACGCTGGTCGTACTCAAACGCCGGGAGCGTGACGATTTTGACGGGTATCTGGATCTCCTCGGGATGGCTCCGGCCAAGGTCACCGTACTGGATAAATTCGGCTAAGTCCTCCCGACGGCTTTCGCCAACCTCTCGAAACCGGTCTAAGTCGTCTTTTAATCCCATCGGTAGCTCACCTGTCCCATCACATGTCGACTCGTGAGTTCGGCCGACGCCGGCGAGTAGCCAAAGCGCTCGACCATCGTCTCGATTGTCTGTTCTTTGACTCGCTCGGTTTCGGTTCCACTGGGTGGCTCATCCCACTGGCGTGGGTCAAAATCCTCGAACGTTCGCCGGACATCATCCCAGTCGTGACTCTCTAAGACGGCTTTAATCACCGGAATTGCCGTCAGATCGACGTCCGAAACCGCAAAGTCGGCGTCACGTTGCTCCCACGCATACCGGTTGAGTGCGGTGATCACCTTCTCTCGGCGGAAAGTTTTGACCCCACCGTTTGGCTTATTTCCATCGTAATCGCTCTCGGTAAATCGGCCTAAATGCTCGACTTCGAACAGCTTCATCTTCAACGCATCCGGCTCGATGCGCTCACCACGATCATTATACAACGGATCTCCGGTCTCCCAGGCGTAGACGTGCTCGACATACTCGCCGACGGTCTCCTCGTCAACACGCTTTTCGTGCATAATCGACTCAACGACATCCGCCTCCTGTTGGTCAAACAGATAGTTTTTCACCGGCACCACCCGATTTTCGAACTCAGATCGCTCGCCAGCCGAAAACACCGGCGCAGCAGCGAGCCCTTCAGCTAACCCGTTCAATACATCTCGAGGCATGATCACGTCCTCGACAGGAACCTCGGGGTGATGGCGCTCGAAATCCGCTTGGACGAGATCAGCAAGCGTATCTCGCGTGTACGTCACCGGGACCCCATGCTCACCGTCATGGCTGTTGTCAGCAAAGGAAAACTCCGACTTCTCACGGCGGGTATCACCCTCCTGTAAGTAGCCTTGATCGAAAATCTGGGCCTTATCTACGAGGTCAAGCCCTGCCGGCAGGTCATCCTGATCTAACCGCGTGACGACCGCATACAGCGCCGCCGCTTCCACAGCGTGGGGGGCGAACTCTCGAATACGCGTCTCCCCGTCGCCATCTTTAATCGTCACGGAAAGCGGTTGGCGAATCTTTGTCGCAATTTCCTCATAGGATTCTGTCTCCCACACGCTGGTCTCACCGGTCAACTCCCGACGGATGAGTTCGGTCTCGAGTGAGAGATTCGTCAGATACGTAAACTGGTGTTTATCCAGCCGCCGTTTGAGCGCCTTCAACGGATCCATCCCGTTTCTGTCGGCATGTTGATTTAACTGGGCCTCGAGGTCGGGATTCGAGATGATCAGCAGTTGGGAGTCGACATCCATCCCGATTCCCTTATCCAGTTTGACCGTCGACTCGTCGGGGACGTTCAACAGCTTCTGGAGTAAGTCAGCATGCTGGGCAGCGTCCTCAACAATCGTCAGCACACCGTTGCCCTGTGATAGCACGCCATCGTAGGAAAACGCTTGTGGATTCTTTCGCCCGCGTGAATCGAGTTCCTGGAGCATGCCGTGCATCCATGAGCCCACGAGCCGCTCTTTCGGTGGGCCATCGTCTTCCGAATGGAGGACGCCGACGCCTTGCCCCACGTCGACAACGTAGTTTTTGACCCGGAGGTGGCTCTCGTCAGTGATCGCCGAAAACAGTTCCTCTCGACCTTGGCGACGGTATCGCTCCTCTAAGTACTCGTAGGCTTCTCTCGAGAACGGATCGAGGCGGGCATCGACATGAATCGGGACGTGGTCCTCGAGTTCGGCGTTGAGGTCCGTAAGCAGTCGCTCGCGAACGGCCTCGGGAAAGACCGAAAGCGGGTGGGCTTGCACTGGACTCTCATACCAATGTTCGTCGTCACCGGCGCTTGGATCCACGCCGTAGCTCAACCCACGGTCGTCACCCGCTGCGGTTCGAACGTTCCACTCGACGGTGTACCGTCGACCGTCGGGTGTCTTTGAGTACTCTCTGAGTCCGTTGACCAGACAGCGTTTGAGTTCAGATTTTCCCGTTGCCGTCGGCCCCTCAAACCAAATAATCTTCTCGTCTTTGCCACGACCCGCTGCAATCGATCGCAGATCGTCAACAAACCCGTTGAGTACCTCCGTGTTGCCAAGGACCGCATGTTCGCCGTCGTTGTGTGGGTCATCAAAAAAGCGGTAGCGACGCTTTTGTTCTCCCTCTTCGACAACGGTCCGGGTTCCGGCGGCCTCGATGGCAGCGAGGAGATACTTTGTTGCGTGGGCGGCAATTGCCGGCGTCTCGAACACCCGGTCGACGTACTCAGCAAGCGTCGTCGGCTCCTCATAGGTCTCCTCGAGCGTGCGGTCGGCATCGCGGACGTACTCACTTCCGGTCATGTTAGGTTTCAATCTCCGCTTTGGCAACCTCAGCGCCGGCGAACTCGAGAACCTCTTTTGCGCCGCCTTCGGAGTAGCCCTGTTCGAGGAGTGCGTCGATCCACGAACTGCGCTCGTCGTCGTCGAACTCGTTTGCGCTGACCAGCGCAGAGAAGTTGATATTGTGTTTCTTGTCCTCCCAGAGCTTGCGCTCTAAGGCCCGGCGCAGGCGCTCGTTGTCCTGTGGGTTGAACGTCGTCCCCTCTCGAGCGCGCCGGGAGACCCAGTTTGAAACTTCTTGGCGGAAGTCGTCTTTCCGGTCTTCGGGGACGTCGAGTTTCTCTTCGACACTGCGCAGGAAGGTCTCGTCGGGTTCCTGTTCGCGGCCGGTAAGTTCGTCTTCGACGGTCGCGTCGTCGATGTAGGCCATCACGTGGTCCATGTACTTCTCGCCTTGACGTTGGATTTCGTCGATATCGTAGGCTAATGCGTGGCGCACGTCCTCGATGGCACGCTCGCGGTACTCCTCGCGGACGGTCTCTAAGTAGCGGTAGTAGCGCTCGAAGTTGTCCTCGGGAATCGAGCCGTGGTGTTCGATGTTCTCTTCGAAGAAGTTGAACACCGTAAGCGGCGAGAGGAACCCGCGCTGGCGGTGTTTCGAATCCATGATCGCCTCAGCGATTTCGTCACCGATGAATCGGGGTGAGACACCGACCATCCCCTCACCGATTTCGGCTTTCGAGGCAGCCTCCTCACGCAGCTTTTTGATGTCGATATCGTCACCCTCGTCGATCTCGCCGTTGTACGCTTTGGCCTTCGAGAGGAGATCGACGGTGCCCGTGTCGGGCTCTTCGATCCGGGTGAGGACCCCAAAGAGTCCGGCCATCTCCAAGGTGTGGGGCTCGACGTTGATATCGGGCACGTCGGCGTTGGCAAGCATTTTTTTATAGATGCTTGCTTCCTCCTCATAAGAGAGGACGTACGGGAAGTCGATCCGTTTGGTCCGGTCGTTAAACGCCTCCATTTTCTCGTCGCCCTTTTTGTCCTTGTACTCGGGCATGTTCGTCCGCCCGACGATCACCTGGTCGATATCGATCCGGGGATTGTTCTTTGGCTTGATCGTCTGCTCTTGGGTGGCATGGAGGAAGTCATAGAGGAACTCCCGCTGGAGTTTCAGCAACTCCTCACCGGAGAAGATGCCCCGATTGGCGTTACAGAAGGCCCCTGAGTAGTCAAACGCCCGTGGATCGCTCTCGCCGTAGACCGCGATTTTCGAGTAGTTGACATCGCCGGTCAGTTCGGTCTCGTCCTGATTTTTCTTGTCCTTTGGCTCGAACGTCTCGAGACACTGGCGTTTGTTCTCGTCGGCGACGAGTCGGACGATTTCGATGTGGTTCTCAAGGACGGACCTGAGGTCATCGTTGTAGTGAGCGAGCAACCGATCCATGTAGAACTCGCTTTCCGGATCGAGCGCCTGCTCATTGCGGATCGTGTATGGGGCCTCAAGCCGCTCGTTTAAGTCGTCAAGTACCGATTGGCGTTGCTCGAGTGGGAGGAGTACGAGTGGGTCCTGGTTCATCGGCGACCGGACGGTATCGTCGGCCGGGTCCTGGTCGCGAATCACGTCACAGAGGTTAATCCAGCGGAAGGTGTACATCCGTCCCTCGCTGCGGAGCGTGTAATCTTCGAAGTACGTTCGGACCTGCTTATCAAAGTGGGACTTCCCCGACCCCACCGGACCAAGCAGGAGCTTGATCCGCCGTTCGGGACCGAGTCTGCGGGCACCAGATTTGACTTTGTTGACGAACTCGTGGATCGACTGGTGGATGACGGTCCCATAGAAGGTGTTTTCGCCATCGCCCAGGGGGTCTTCACTCGCCAGTAAGTACTCGACGACGCCTTCGGTCTCATCGTAGGTCGTTCCGTAGTAGTCGAACATGTCCGCAACGCGTTGGTGGGCGTTCCGGGCGATCATTGGGTCAACGTACGCCTCCTCGAGATACCAATCAAAACGTTTGGTTTCCCGGAGGTCTGCGGGCATCGATTCTTGGTATGCGGTACTCAGCGCTTCGAGCGTTTCGATATCACCGGTCATTGTATCATTGCCAGTTGGGTCCTCTCGTTTGGTGTCCACGTGCTCTGTGTCAGGTATCCCCGCCGAAAGCCAGCAGCTAGTGTGAGAGGGTCGGCCAGTCGTCGCAACCGCTCATACTCGTCGTCGGAATCCGCTGTACTCGTCTGGAGGCCGCGTGTCGAGGGTGTCATGGGAATATACCACCGTCTCGGGCGACAGAATCGGCGACAGGCGACAACACAACACTACGTTGGGGACGGACGTAGCGCAAATCGGCGGACGGATACCGATAGTATTTAATGAGTGTGTAATACAAGTACTTAAACCTAACCCCAACAGATATTTATTATGAACTATTTCCAGCCAGTATTTGCCAGAACCGATGGCTGTCAGGGCCTAGCACGGCCGGACTACGGCTGTCAGCTATTTAACGAACTGGCTTGCAACTGCCGTTTAGGGTGGGGCGCGCCCGTCATTTCGACGGAAACAGTTCTCGGTGAGAATTTACCATCGGAGCGCGTACGGCCATTATGACCGAGTTCGCCGACCTCCCCGAAAGTTGGGTCGTCTGGAGTACCGAGGCTGACGGAAAAAGTGTCCTCGCCTATCGACCGGACGTGTTCAATGCCGACGCATTCCCTGCCCCCTGTCTTCCAACGCTCTATCTCACGAGCGGTCGGCGGACCCGTCGGCCGGGCACCAATCCGAACAACCGCATCCGCGACGAACACTGGTATGTCACCCTCTATCTCGAGCCTGACGTCACCCTCCAGGAGACGAACAAATTTGAAACTCGTGAGCAAGCAGTCGACTGTGCGATCGAACTGGCAACCCAATTCGACCGGGGAGCCATCGATTATCGCGAGTTGTATCAGGTTCCCAGAGAGCGATATTTCGAAAAGCTTGACGAGCTGACGACGTCCACTGAGGAGTGAGGCTTAACCGCAATGAGCGTGTACACCGTTCTATGTCGACTGTCACGCTCGTCGGCACCCGCTTGGCCGAACCTGGTACCGAGTTCGTCTACGAGGGTGAAGCTGACGGCTGTGCGGGCTGTCCATACCGCAGTCAGTGTCTCAACCTTACCGTCGGCAATAAGTACCGCGTCACCGATATCCGGGAGAATGCCCAAACCCTCGAGTGTGCGCTTCACGACGGTGGCGTTCGAGCCGTCGAAGTCGAACCGGCTAGCGTGAACGCAAACATCCCCTCGAAAGGCGCATTTGCCGGCTCAAAAGCGCGACTGCAAGGGCCCTGCCCGTACGTCGAATGCCCGAGCCACGTCTACTGTGAACCCGACGGCATCGATCTCGATGGCGAGTACCGAATTAAAGACATTCTGGGTGAGCCACCACACGACGTCTGTCATCTCGACCGTGCACTCGAGTTAGTCGAACTCGAGGGTGAGTAGCTACCGCGATCGCTTGTGGTCCCCTCGGACAGCCGTTTGATTTCCTCGTATCTCTCAGGTACATCGTCGACCACCTCTCGAGCACAGCGGGTATTGAACCAGCGTGGGCGCACAAAACAGAGGTGCGCTTCGGTGAGTCGAATATCCGAAATTGCTTCCCACGGGAGAAATCGCGTTTCTATTCCTCCGTGAACCAGGATTCCGTGTTCGTACACCTCGAGAGTCGGCAGTGTGCCTGGATTCTGGCCGGGATCGACAGATGGCATCGAAAGCCGCTGGCCGAATCGGGTCGCCCCCTGCTCATTTGGAAGTACTCGATCGAGAACGCCACCTGTCGGTCCTGAGTCAATCTGCTGATCGATGTAACTGAGGACGGCAACGAATCCACTTATCAGTATGAAAATGAGTAGCCCGCCTCCTACGGACCACGACACTCCAAGTCCGAACTGAAGGATGAGAAATATCGTGGTGAGACTCCCTGCGACGGCTACCAGCTGAAGGCGCTGGTCCGGCTGGTACGGAATCGAGACCACCGGCTCACCCGGAGTCACCGCTCGAGCGTACCGTGTTTTGACCATCGAGACCATCAAGAGGGAGGCCACGAACGAAGTCAGGGCTCCGAACACGGTTCCAACTGCCATCGAAGTTGGGACGGCCGAGAACAACAGAACGGCTACCGTACAGAGACCAAACAGTGTAGGAACGACGAACAACACAAACCACTGTCGACGCCGCTGGCCAAGCCGCTCAGGCACACCTCTCAGTCGGCGGGCTAGGAGCGCACCGACGATGAGACCAACCGTGCCAGCCGTCGAGACGCTCCCGACAATGGTTGCGCTCGTCCAGTTCGCGCCACTCCCGATGCTGATCAGCGATGCAACAAACACAATCGCGACGTAGACGCCACTGGCCGACACAAATCCGATATCGGGTTCCTCGAGTGTTTCCGGGAGGGCTGTCACAACTACTAATATTTATCTGCTCTTTTAAACATTTTCTACGAGATGTTGCTGCATCTTCTAGCCTGCACGTGCTGTTTGTCATTTTGAGCAGGTGTCACTTTCGAGAAGACCACTCTATCGCTGTGAAAATTCGACTCACCATTAAATACTGACTCGTTGGTCCTTCGACTATCGGGCACTGCCCGCTGTTGCCTATGTCCGCTTATCCCCTCACGATTGACCGCCCCGTCCTCGAGTCGGTCGCCGGCTGCGCTGGACTCGAGAAGCAACCGTTTGCGACGGCGCTCGAAGCAGTCGACACAGAGCTGTTATCGGTCGTCGACGCCCTCCACGCTCGAGCGACAGCTGATTTTGAATCGGTGTCGACAGTCGCCGGACGAACACCGGATCGACTGGCGCTTGGAGTTCCTGCCGATGATTGGGAGCGTCTGAAAACCCGACTCCCACAGTCTTCAACCGTGCTCGCCGCGGCTCGGGAGGCCCACCGTCGCCAGTTAGCGATCCTCGCAGATGACGGTGGGCATGGAGACAGTGACCAGGATGACGGCCTCATCGTCTGGTCTCCACGCGTGGCTGCCTTTATCGCCGGTGGCTTCTCCCTCGAATCAGCCCGCGTCTGGGCGTACAAACTGGAGGGGAAAACTCATCGGGAGATCGCGACAACCCTTGGTATCGATCACGAAACGGTCTGTGGCTATGCCGAGGCTGGACACGAACGAATCGCAGATGCACAGTCGCTGCTCGATGGACTCTCACGCGTCGAGCCGGAGTCGACTGCCGTCGTTTCGATCTATACCGACGATACCGCGGCAGTGTTGTTCGATGACGGCGCTATCGTTCTCGTCGGCGAGCAATCAGTGTCCTGTTCGGAACACGGTGCGTGGCTTCGAGAGGACGAACACACCCCTTGTCCTCACACGGTTGGGAGCGAACTGCCTGCTCCACAGGTCCATGCGGCTGATCTGGCTGAGATGGTGAGTCGCGATCCGACCTTAGAGCGGGTGTTCAGCGAACAATTTAGGAGCATGGATCGAATCGATGCGGACGACTAATCATGGGACTCACCGTCATCTTCGAGTGAGAGCCAGTTACCGGCCCAACACTCGATTTCGGCGAACACGGGCTCCAGTGACTCGCCTTTCTCTGTCAGGCTGTAGTAGGTTGCGACGGGGGCATCCTCCTCGAGTCGCCGGTTAACAAACCCCATCTCTCCTAAGTCATCGAGCACGCGAGAGAGGGTCCGGGCGTTCGCACCGGTCGCCCGTTTGAGTTCATTAAATCGGCGTTCGCCCTCGAGCAGTTCGTGAAGGACGGCCAGCCGCCACCGGGAACCCACCTGTTCGATTGACTCGATTACTGGACACATGTCGACATCGCTTGATCCCTCGGTGAGAGTTGGGTTCGAAGCCATTGTCTGACTGGAGGTGTGGAAGGCCCTTAGTAGTTCGGGACCGAACCAGCTAACCTGACGCTATCACGCCCGAAAACGGTCTTTGATTGGAGAGGATAGCCGCTATCTTTTAGCAACCGGCGTTCTTGTGTTCAGCTGACTGATGATTGAAGTTGAGGGTCTCCGAAAGGAGTACGGGGGATTCGTCGCCGTTTCCGGGAGTTCCTTTTCGGTTGCGTCGGGGGAGGTGTTCGGCGTCGTTGGCCCAAACGGCGCTGGAAAGACGACGACGCTCAAAATGCTCGCCGGATTGATCGAACCAACGGCTGGCACTGCAACCGTCGCTGGACTCCCTGCCGGTGACCCGGAGATGCAACGGAAACTCGGCTTTCTTCCCGAGGAATCGCCGCTATACGAAGAGATGACCGCGATTGGCTATCTTGAGTTCTTTGCCGATTTGTATGATGTCCCGCAGGCGACGGCTCACAAGCGGATTACGGAGGCACTCGACCGGCTTGACCTCACCCACCGCGATCGGAAAGTCGGCAATATGTCTAAAGGGATGAAGCGAAAGGTGGCGATCGCTCGAGCGCTGGTGAACGATCCGGAGGTGTTGATTTTCGATGAGCCAGCCTCCGGGCTCGACCCGTTGACGACGAACTATATTATCGAGTTTACCCGCGAATTACGGGATGCTGGCAAGACAGTCATCTTCAGCGCCCACAACCTCTTTCATGTCGAAAGCATCTGTGACCGGCTGATCATCATGAACGAAGGCGAAATCGTTGCTCGCGGAACGTTAGCGGACATTCGAAGCGCCCACGGCGGGACCGACTATCACGTCTATGCGACGGTTGATGCCGGCGATGCGGTGGCAGAGAACGGCCAGTTTCGCCATACCGTTGCGGATATGGCTGCCGTTGAATCTCTTCGGAGCGAAATAACGGACGCCGGTGGGGAGATCACCGATATCCAGACGGAGACGCCCAGTTTGGAGGATATCTTTCTCGAGGTGGCCGGGACGCGGGAGGCACAGACGTGAACGTGGCGTCGGTTCGCCGACGGCTCAGAGAGGGCGGCAAGCGACTGCTCGTTGGCGTCCGCCGAACGGTACGTATCGGCCGATGGGAGGTTTCTCGAAGCGCGGGCACCGTCGACCGAAAGACCGTCATCGCCCTCGCCGTGATGGCACTTGTCGTCGGCGGGGTTGGGTATGTTGCCGCAGCAGACGGGATCGGATTGGAGAACAAAATCTACGTCGTTGGCATCGACGATAACCACCCATACGCGCCGGTCGCCCACGAAAGCGACCAGTTTCGCGTTGTCAGCCCAGAGCAGGAGGGTGTCGACCTTCGTATCGAATCGACCGAACTCTCTCGGTCCGATTCGTTCACCGGTGATCCCGCCTACGTCGCCTTTCGAACTGCCGTAGAGCGCCACAACGAACGGCTCATGACCGCGGAAGCCGACAGCGCAGCGGCCTTTCCCGTAACCGTCTCGCTGGAGTATCAACAACGAGAGGCCCTCGAATCTGGAGTTTCAGGGCCTGCGGATTCGGGCCCGGGAGCTGACGACGATGCGAATGGTGATGATAGCACCACTGATGATACTGAGACCGACGGCGACTCCGGGCCCATGAGTCCTGAAGCCGGTGACGATGGCCCACTTCAGATTCCGGGAATCGGTGGTGGGTCGATGGATTCGGCCCAACAGGGAACGCCGAGTTCGATCTCGCCGCCGTTTCCCTTCCAATCGTTGATTCTCGCGTTTCTGTTCGTCATTCCGATGAATTTCGTGATTCAGGCCTACGGAAGTACGATTATGGACGAACGGATCAAGCGGCGGGGTGAGCTGTTGTTGGTGTCGCCGGTCTCCCGGTATGAGATCGTCGCTGGCAAAACGCTTCCCTATCTGGTCGGCGTGCTCGCAGTGATCGTCGGGATTGCGGCGTTCATCGGCGGCGGACTCATTTCGATAGCAGCAGCACTCCCGATCGCCCTCCTCTTTCTGGCAGCGACGTTTATTGGTGCGATGTTCGCCCGGTCGTTCAAAGAGCTCACGTTCGTGACCGTCACGATCAGCGTCTTCCTGACGACCTACGCCTTCGTGCCCGCAATTTTCACTGACGTGACACCGATTGCATTGATTTCGCCACTGACGCTGATCGTGATGGACCTCCAGGGTGAGGCTGTCAGCGCCGGTGCGTACCTCTTTTCGACCGCCGCGTTTTATTTCGGCGCAGCCGTTCTCTTCGGTCTTGGCCTCGGCGTCTACCGCGAGGAGGATATGTTCACCCAGAAGGCGGTCCCCTCGAAGCTCATCGATGCAATCGCTGCCCGCGTCCACTCCCGTCGGAGTATCCCGCTGCTTTCGATGCTGTTTATTCCCTTTGTCTTTGCTGGACAACTGCTGGCAGTGGCTCTCCTCTTTGCGCTCCCACCGGCGTTTGCCCTCCCCGTCATCATCGTCTTCGCGGCCGCCCTCGAGGAACTCGCCAAGAGTATCCACGTCTACGCCGGATTCGCCCGCTCCCGATTCGAGGCGACACTCCCCATGGCACTCACCCTCGGCGCCCTTTCGGGCGCTGGCTTCTTTGTCGGCGAAAAGGCCACACACGTGGTCCAACTCGTTGGCCTGCCCGAACTCGAACTCGGTGAGGCCGTCTTCGGTCCGGCACTCGAGTTAGCGCCACTGACATTGGCTGCGGTGTTTTTCGCCCCGTTGGTGTTGCACGTCGTCACAGCCGGTATTGCTGCGATCGGTGCCAGCCGTGGACGGGGACAGTACGCCCTGGCGTTCTTGGTCGCGACGCTCGTTCACGCAGCCTACAATCTGGGGGTGTTGGTCTTTGTCGCCTAAGTCACGCGCCTCTCGACGCTCGCGGTGGGCAATCGCCCGGCGAGAGCTTCGGTCGCTCAGAGCCGAAAAAACGATCGTCCTCGCGTTGGCGATCCAGCTGTTCATTGCGGCCTTTTCGTCGTTTCTGGTCGTCGGCCTCGTCTCGATGTATGATCCAAGCACCGTCGACGGCCAACAGTCGACGATTGCGGTCATCGGTGAGGACCCCGAGCTGCTGGTGTCGGTCGCCAACGAACAGGATGGGTTGACTGCGCGGGAGTACGACGACCGGGCGGCGGCCCAGACGGCCTTCGACAACCGAGAGGTTGCCGCCATTGTCGATGCAAACCGAGATACTGAGGGGCGACTCGTCGTCCAGATTACGGCTCCCGATGAGGGACTTGAGACGACGCTGTTGATCGTCCAACTCCAAGAGGCCGCAGAGACAGTCGAACGCTTTGAGCGCATGGATAACGCCGACCGCCTCGAGTCCCAACCGTTGGAGGTTCCGCCGGATATCCCCGCGACGCCGTACTTTACGTTCACCTACACAATCCTGATTCCGCTCTTGCTCTTTTTGCCGGTGTTCATCAGCGGCTCGATTGCCGTCGACTCGCTGATCGAAGAACGCCAGCGGGGCACCCTCGAACTGCTTCGCGTGACGCCGCCGTCGCTGGTGGATATCGTCGATGCAAAGCTACTCGGGACGGCGATACTGGCACCGCTGCAGGCGATTGCGTGGCTGGTTTTGTTATCGCTAAATGGGATCACTATCGTGAGCCCAGTTGCGTTGACGCTCTTTGTGGCAGCACTGTCGTTAGTGATCGTCAGTGGCGGGATCGCAATCGCCCTCTATGCACCCGACCGCCGACAAGCGCAGTTGCTCTACTCTGGGACGATTCTGGGAGCACTGGTCGTCGCAGCGCTGCTACCGGAACACCCGGCGAACACGGTTGCGAAGTTCGCCGTTGGCAGCCCGACGACAACGACGTGGGTGTTGCTCGCCGGCTATGGACTCGTCGGCGTCGGAACATATCTTGCCGTATTAGCCGCTGTTGCCCGCCTCGAACCTTCCTCGTTGTAGGTTCGGCACTATCATCCGCCCATGTCTCACCCGCTTACTACAGCCCCTTGAGGTCCTGAAAGTGTTCGTCGTAGGTCTCGAGGATGACTTTGAACGCGCCAACGATGACGGGGCCAAAAAAGAGGCCCATAAAGCCAAGCAGGTAGAGGCCGCCGATGACGCCGACGATGATGAGGCTTGGACTAATATCGACGCGACCGACGATCAGCGGGCGAAGAAATTCATCGGAGAGGCCAACGACAATCGCCCCATAGACAAAGAGGCCGGCGGCGGCGACCGGCGAACCGGTAAAAAAGAGCCACACCGAGGCGGGAGCCCACACCGCAAACGAGCCAATCAGGGGAATCAGCGCAAGGATTACCATCACGAACGTCCAAAACACCACGTTCGGGACGCCGGTAACGAGGAGGCCGAGACCGGCAAGGACACCCTGAATCACTGCGACGGCGACGTGGCCGACGAGCACTGCCCACGTGATACGGTCAAGCCCTGCATAGAGGTCGTCCTGGACGGTTTCGGGAAGGGGCGTGATATCTCGTGTCCAGGCGATGAGTTTGTCGCCATCTTTGAGCAGAAAAAAGAGCAGAAAGCCGGCGAGGCCGATCCCGATGAGGGCGGTTGTCAGCGCACCAACAATATCGGTTGCGCCACCTAAGAGCGCCTGCATGAGGCTTTCGACACCATCTCGAGCGACTGCAAGCAAGTCCACCTCCATCCCCGTCTGTGTCTCGATTGTCTCCTCGATTTCGACAACGTTGATTTCGGTGTCCTCGAGGCCGGCGACGAATCCCATTGCGTCCTCGGCGATCAGGGCGATCATAGTGACAAACGGGATGATAATGGCGACGACGGAGCCGATGACGACGACGAGTGCAGAGAGTGTCGGTCCGATGATTTTGCGCAACCGTTCGTGCAGCGGCGTCAAGATGTATGCTAACAGGAAAGCAATCAGCACGTACTGGATAAACGGCCAGACGAGTGCGAGTGTCAGCACGGTGACGACGGCAATCAACAGGAGAAAGAAGCCTTTGCTTTCGTTCATGTGGACACCAACCGTCCGAGCGTGAACATGGGGCTAGTAAGCCGGTATCGCTCAAAAGCGACCGCCCGGCATTCATCGTGTGGAACTCCTGGTGAGTTAGAAACCGACTATTCTCGCTTCTTCCTGTTTTCTGTTTGTGTGAGTCCTGCGTTCAGTTATCGGCTGGCGCGTTCCAATCAGATGGAAATCATACCCTGTATTTATGTCTGGTTGTGAGTATATTTGGTGTATGACTTCAGATGATAAACCCTTGTTGGGGATAGAATTAGATAAACCAGCTATTGACGACGTATTGAACACCGTCGGGGTTGGTGTATTGTCAATGAGTGCTGGCGATGTTCCCTACGGTGTGCCATTATCCTTTGGATACGACGGAGCCGACAGCTTGTATTTCCTCTTTCTCGACGCAAGCACTGAACATCGGAAAGAACTGTATGCAGAACGGTCGGACAGAGCGAGTTTTACGGCTCTCGATAGCAACCCCGATGGGTCGTGGCGGAGCGTGATTGTTGCCGGACCACTGGACAGAATCATCATCGATGAATGGGACGAGGCACGTGAAGCAATGGCTGCTAACGCATACCAATCAAACCTTCTCTCGAAGTACGAACTACAAGAAAACCCCAACGTGTGGTCACTCGAGATCCAAGAACGGTCCGGCCGCGCTATCGGGCACCGATAGCTGCGTGGCCTCTCATCGCCTCTGTCCGCTCCAAGGACGCTTGCAAACCGACGGCAGAGTATTAGTCTCCGCTACACGGACTCGCGGACAACAGACCTGGTCGAAGCCACAGCGTTTCTCGAGGACCCACTCGAGTTAGTCCCGTCCGTGGCGGGTGACACACTTCGAGAGCCCAATTAATTCCACGGGTTCGGAGTTATCGGGCGAGTAGACGACCATCTGGCCCTTTTCCATGTAGGGAACCTTCGACTCGAGCTTTTTTGGGATGTTGACACTCTTGATCGCATCCTCATCTCCCAAGTTGAGTACGACGGTCGTGTTCAGCTGTTTGAAGACGGCATCGTCGATATCCTGTGGGTCCTGGGTGATCAAAAAGAGCCCAAGACGCTCTTTGCGACCCTGTTTGGCGGCGTCGATGAACTTGCCGATCACCTTCCCCGCTTGGACGCTATCGGCGTCAGTGAGGAAGTTGTGGGCCTCGTCCATCCCCAATACGAGCGGCGTCTCTTTGATACGGTCGTAAGTGGGATCGTTCGAGAGTTTTTGATCGATGAGGAGACTCGAGAGCGCGAGAACGACCGCCTCCGTTGCCCGCGAGTCGGTGATGTGATAGGTTGGGACGACGGTGAGTCCGCCGGGGCGGACGAACTCGTGGACCAAGTCGGTGATCGGGCGGGCGTCCTGGTCGAAGATGTGACCGAAGCCGAGGACGCGTCGGCGGACGGCATCGAACGTCGCCTCGTGGACGCGCCCGGATTCGTCGAGTTCTTCCCGGAGGGCGGGGTCGTCGAGGAACGTCGTAAACTGTTCATACGTGCCACTCGAGCCGTGTTGGCGGCGAAAGCGGGGGAGGAGGACGGTCGTCAGCGCGCCGTACTGGTTATCGTTTAAGCCGCTGCCGGCTACCAGCCACGGGTTCTCGTGAACCATTTCGAAGGGAATCGTAAACTCGACGCACTCAGCCCGGTGGTGGCCCGCCGCGTAGGAGGCCGAGCCGACTTTCGGCACGAACGCGATGGTGTCCTCATGACCGCCGTAGGCGATCCCTTCGCCCTCGAGGCGACGGACAAAGTCGTCGGTCATGTCGGGATTGTCGTCGTGCATCTGGGCGTATTCGTCTTGGGGATCGAACTGGACGACGGCCGTTTGGGCGCGTCGGCCATCGTCCATTGGATACGTGCGGTCTTCGTCTAGGTACTGCCGGAGAACGTTTTTCGCGGCGTGGGTCTTTCCGGACCCCGTTCCGCCGGCGATCAAGGTGTGACGGAAGACCAGCGGATCGCCGGAGTCGTAATCGTCTTTCACCCGGTAATCGATCGTCGGCGGCGTCGCAGCGGTCCGCACTTTCTCCCCGCCGACTGCGAGATGGCCGAGGAATACGCCTGACTCAGGTATTTTGAGACCAGTTTTGATCTCGACGCTTCGGGTTGCCTCCCGGACGACCGCCTGTGGCTTGGGCACGCGGTCGGTCATCCGGCGTTTGAGCTCACCGCCATCCTCATACAGCACCGCGACCGGCTCGAGTTCAGCCATGAATTTGTAATCGGCTTCGTCGATTGCCGGTTGGCGCATTGCTCGACGGGCGTGAATCTCGGTGGCATCATCGGTCTGGTACTGCTGGGCGTACTCCAAGGCGGTGATTCGACAAAAGAGCGTTTCACCGTCGTCGGGATAGGGCACGAGGAGATAGGTGCCGATACGGACCGATGATCGGTTGCCGCGGGTGACGTACGCCCGGAGGGTCGTATCGTCGGCCTCCTCACTGATCGTCAACCCCTGGGAGACCGCAAGCGCACCGAGTCCGGTATCTTCGCCGACAGGGCTGATCGAGGTTTCGGTAAACGCTGCTGCAGTCTCGTCGGTACTGTCAGTCGGTTCGCCGTCGCTTGTATCATCCTCCGTCGCCGAAAAGTCAGCAAAATCGTCGAGCCCAGTCATACACACCACATCCGACCGGAGGGTAAAACCCGTTTCCCCTCGAGCCGGCTATGTAGGCTATGGCCGCGACAGTGAGTGATCGATGAGCAGCGGATGGCCCTCGTACCGAATCAGCTCGGTTTCGGGATCGTACTCGAGGACGCCGACGGCCGAAAGTGCGGGCAAGTGCGAGTGATGCAGCGAGATGTGACACTGGTCCGTTTCGGTGGCCGAGACGCGGGTTGGGTGGCAGCCGAGTTCAACAGCAGCTACCAGTCGGGCAAGTTCTTTCCGTCCGATTGGCCCGTCGTGGCCGGCCACAATCGAGAGAGCCGTTCGGCGACGGCTGTTTGTGAGTACGTTAAAGAGCCGGTTGAGATGGTGGGAGGGGTGGGTCTCGAGGCGGATTGCGAGCGTGTGATCTACCGGTGTGGCGGTGACCATCTCTCGCTCTCGATCCCACTCGATCCGCCCGCTCTCGGCCAGTGCCGGGAGGTGGTGGTGAACAAGACTTGCGAGGGTTTTCTCATAGGCAGCATCGGTAACCGCTCTGAGTGGGACTTCCCGTTCAGCGGCAACAAGTTCGGTTGCGAGGTCCGAAACGGAGTATGCACTCCTCCGATCATAAAGGATCGAACAGACCGCCCGTTGCCGAGGATTCAGTTGTTCGGCAGGGCGGTAGGCGCCTGGTTCCTCGGCGATTGCAACCGGTCGATCTGAGTGCATATGATCTATAACGAAAGAGCAGGTAAAAGCTCGCGTCCGAAACGGTTTGGTCTGTCAAAGTTACCGTTCAGCCACGGTAAGTCTCTTTCGCCCACCGTACTTTTCACGGCCGGTCACGTATCCTCTCTGTATGACTGATACACGCTTCCGAACTGGACCTGCTGTGGCTTGGTTGGTGGCCCAAACCCAACGTGCCAACGGGGATCTATGATCTTAGTTCGCGGCCGAGCCGGCGGGACTGCACTCACCGGGACAATATACGAACGAGGTGAGCAGGCCCCACGCTTCCGAGGCTCGCCGAACGAAGATGCCGCATACGTCTGGATTTGCGATGAGTTCTATGAGGTCGATAGCGGCGGCAGCACGCAAACTGTCAACGGTGAAGAGATTCAGATCGCTTTCGAATCACCGATGCCGCGAGGCTTCGACACGCACAAACAGGCCGTCACTGCCGCCAAAGAACACATCGAGACACAGTTTGCCCGTATTGGTGTCAGTGACGTCGAACTCGAGGTCGTTGAGGATGTCGAGTTACAGAACGCCTGAGGATACAGCGACAGACGAGGAGGACTCGCAGCTACCCGAAATCAGGTCCCCAGCGGGTGTCGTCGTACGTCCGTTCTTGGGTCGTCTCGAACCGTTCTTCTAAGGTGTCCCGGAGTGAGCGTTTTTCGGCCATAGAGATCCGGGCGAGTTCGTCGGCTTTCTCGACGATAGTCGGTGGGCCGCCGGCGATGGCCACGTCTTGGAGCAGTTGCACCGTCAACTGCTTGCGTTTCTCAGGGTCGCGAGTGAACCCATACGGGGCCTCGATTCGATAACAGAGGTCATTTCGCGGGTCGTAGATAATGAAGAACGTGACTTCGTACGCCTCGGACTCAAACTGTCGCGTGACGCCGAGTGCATCGCCGTCGACCGAAAGCGGTCGGTCGACGCCGCCGCGGGACCGAAACCAGCCCGTGTAGCTGAGTGCGTCGGTCTCTCGCTCCCACCGGGGACCATCGACATCTTTGACGTACTCACCACGTTCTAAGACACGCTTAAAAAAGGCCGTATCGTGGCTCCAGGGTGCGTCGCCCCCCGCTTCGGTGACTGCTCGAGTGAGGACTCGAGTGGCTATGTTTTTGACAAATCCGACGAGTGGGACCTCTTTTTCGAGGAAGCGTTCGACGAGTCGGATGTAGTTCTCGAGGACGGTTTTCGGTTGCGGTTCACTGATGAGAACGTCCGCCAGATCGGGGTGTTGGTCGGCCCATCGGAGGAGTCCACGAGGGTAAAGCGGGCCGTCAAGGACGAGCAGGTCGGTCACCGCGTCGGCGTGCTCGCGGGCGTGTTCGGATTCAGCCAGATAGAGAGCGAGGGCGTGGACGACGCCCTCCGCAAACCGGGGAAGTCGCGGGACTTTTACCGCCCGCGTCCGGCTAAATCCGCTATCGAACGTGTCCCATCGGTCATCGACTGTCGCCGTCGGGTCGCTTGCGTGGACGGTTGCGACGGCCGTTCTCGAGCGATGGAGTTGGAGGTCTGTTGGTGTTGTGCTCATCGCGGCTTGAGCGATATCGATCACCAGTCCGTTGCGGAAGCTCGTTGGGTTGATTGTTCCGGAGTCAAGGCCGTGTTCGGTCGGGAATGGCGCCTCACAGAGGGCGATTGTCTCTGTGTCGACGTGGTGTCGTGAGACGCTCTCAACGGGCTTACAGATTACTCGCCCATCATGACGAAGTGGATCGAGAAACTCCGTCCAGACCGTTTCGGCGAACTCCCGGTGGTCACGTTCGTCGGCCCCGTGGTCGATCCGTCGCGCCAGTCGCGCGATGCCGTCGAAGTGGACCGGATCGAGCGTCATATCTCCCGTGACCAACCCAACAAATAAAAAGCTCGTGATCTGTCTATCGCCGGTTACTGTCCCCTCTTTCGCTAAAAATGACGAAAATTTTTTAATGTGAGTTACAGACTAAATTACCCTACATTGGTGGGAGACGGAGCACCGTCTGTATAAATATATCGGCCAGCCGACGAATATTTTATTACCAATGGCCACCACGGGTTGCGATAGTGGTTGCCGATTACGATTTCAAATCAGACGCTGACATCACCGTGCTCTTCCGCACAGACACAGAAATCGCCCCGGTCAGATTCAACACAGTCTGTGCTTTCGAGGATCCTGAACCGGCGGCTGTTGACTGTTTAGTTTGTGATGTGAATTTGCTATTGACCGACGGGGAATCAGTGTCTCCGTTCGTTGTCGCACCCACCGTCGGTGTCGTTGCAGTGCTAACGGATGGAGCGCAGGCCACAACTGCCCTTGAGGCCGGGGCCGACGAGGTCTGTCTAGCTACGTCCGCAGAGACACCATCGTTACTCGAACACCGGATACAGTGTGCCTGTGAGGCAGCCAGAAGCGACGGATCGCTGCTCCAGTCTGTGATCGCTGGCGCCGCTGGAGCCGACTCGTTTGCACTCGCGTTGAAAACCACGATCGAACGCTGCTGTCGGGCAACCCAGTTTGGGTATGGCGAGGCGTGGTTGCCTGAGCAGGGTGGCGTAAGCGTCTTTACTAGCTGGGGTGACCCTGGCGTTGGAACGCAACGCCAGCCAGAGACAGACAGAATCGAGCAACGGTATATCAAAACAGTTCGTGCTGGACGGGCCCTGTCGCCCAAAGGAGATAGCACAAGCGAAATAACGGTTCCACTCACCGCTAACGGGCGGGCAGTCTCCGTAATCTTTCTTGCCGGCGGTTTCCACGCCGGAAGGCAAGAGACGGTACTCGAACAGTTGACAACAGTTGGGAGACGGCTTGGATCGGTACTTGTGCGTCGACGGGTCGAAGACCATCTAAAACGCGAACGAAAACTGACCAAACGGGTGTTCGAAGCGAGCCCGGTCGGTGTCGTCGTTTTTGGGACCGACGACCTCGTCCTTCGATCGAACGACCGCGCCAAAAAAATACTCGGTGACTCACCGGCCCAACGGGTTGCCGACTGGACCGTGACTGACGCTCAGGGCGAGCCCAAACCGGCTGCACTCGGCCCGCTTGAGCGGGTTCGTGCTGGTGAGAGAGCAGTCTTTGGCGAAACGGTTGTCAGTGAGATTGATGGTGACCGCCGGTGGCTCTCAGCGAACGCCGTTCCACTCGAGGTGCCAGACCACCAGTGGATCGTTCTCTCAATTACAGATGTCACCGACCAGAAACGGCATGCGCGCGATCTCGACCGGCAGCGCCAACGGCTTGAGGTGCTCCATCGGGTGTTGCGGCATGATATCCGGACCAGTTCGAACCTGTTGCTTGGCTATGCTGATCGGCTCGACCGTCTGGAGTCGACCGATATTGGGACCGATATTGCAGCGATTGCCGACCGAATGGATCGACTGAGCAATAACGTTGGCCAACTCGCGGCGACCATCTCAACGGCGAGTGATCAGGCAGGAAACTCGTTTCAACTCGACCTCTCAACATCGCTTGCAAAACGCGTTTTAGCGGTCAAAAAGCGCTATCCGAACGCGTCCGTCAGTCATCGTATCGAACCGGATGTGTCGATCGAAACCACGGTCACACTCGAGGCAGCGTTCGATCATCTTCTGGAAAACGCGGTCGTTCACGCTGACGCTACGCCGGTTGTGGATGTCGAACTGACGACTGATGACACGGATGCGATTGTGACTATTGCTGACAATGGCCCTGGTATCCCACAGGCAGAACTCGACGTTATCACCTGTCGGACGGAGACGCCACTCGAGCACTCGAGTGGGCTTGGACTCTGGGTTGTCTGTTGGTCGATCGATGCCGCCGGTGGATCACTTTCGTTTGATGCCTCTCATGGGACGACGGCGACGATCCGAATACCCATGGCCGCGAGTGACCAACCGCCAAAAGCGACGGCCGAGGAGAGAGCCGAAACAGACAGCTAATTAGGGCCCGGCAGTGAGTTGGCAGATATGGACGCGGCACTCATTATCCTCGATGGATGGGGACTCGGGAACGGCGGACGAGACGCAGTGGCTGCAGCACACACGCCAACGTTCGACCGACTGTCAAAAGCCGGCGCCTACGGCACCCTCGATGTCAAAGGCCGACGTGTTGGGCTTCCTGATGGCCAGATGGGCAACAGCGAGGTCGGCCACCTGAACATCGGCGCCGGCAGGGTCGTCAACCAGGAATACACCCGTATCAACGACGCCATCGCTGACAGCTCATTCCTCGAGAACCCGGCTATCGACGCCGCCTTCTCCTACGCTGAAGACCACGACGGCCGGGTTCATTTCATGGGTCTGCTCAGCGACGGTGGCGTCCATTCCGATCACACCCACCTCCACGGGATGATCGAGATGGCTGCCAAACGGGGTGTTGAGGCGGTGACCCACGCCTTCACCGATGGTCGGGATACCTCACCTAACGGCGCTGCAACGTACGTCCCCGAACTCGAGTCCGTTATTGAAGAACATGGCATGGGTACTGTGGCAACCGTCTCTGGGCGGTACTTCGCGATGGACCGCGACCAGAACTGGGATCGGACGAAACGCGCCTACGACGCAATCGTCAATCGGGAGGCAAAACACACTGAAGCAAGCGCTTTAGAGGCGGTCGAACGCTCCTACGAGCGCGGGGAGACCGACGAGTTTATCGAGCCAACGCTAATTGACGGGGAGCCCGCACTTGCCGATGGCGATTCGGTAATCTTCTTTAATTTCCGCTCGGATCGAGGCCGTCAACTTGTTCGGATGCTCGCAGATATCCGTCCGGACGATTGGGCGTTCAACACCACGCCGCCGGAAATCCTGCTGACGACGCTCACCCAGTACGACAAGACGTTCGATGTCGAGGTGGCCTTCCCACCGAACCAACCCAAAAACACGCTTGGAGAAGTACTCGCCAACGCGGGCAAAACACAGCTTCGACTCGCCGAATCGGAAAAGTACGCCCACGTCACCTACTTCCTCAACGGCGGCGAGGAAGTCGAATTCGACGGCGAGGTACGTCGCATTATTCAGAGCCCGGACGTCCCGACCTACGATCAACAACCCGAGATGAGCGCCCCCGAGGTCGCCGAAACCGCAATGGGAATTATCGCCAGTGACGATCCCGACGTACTCGTGCTCAACTTCGCTAACCCAGATATGGTTGGTCACACCGGCGACTACCGGGCGGCCGTCGAAGCCGTCGAAGCCGTCGACACCCAACTGGGGCGGCTCGTTGACGTCCTCGAAGATGCCGGCGCACACGTCTTTATTACGGCCGATCACGGTAACGCCGACGATATGGGAACCGACGCTGAGCCCCACACAGCACACACCTATAACGACGTCCCGTTCATCTATCTGGCTCCCGACGGTACCGACGACGCGAAAACCGTTCGGGCTGGCGGGACGCTCGCGGATATTGCGCCGACACTGCTCGAGTTGATCGGTCTTGAGCGGCCCGCGGAGATGACCGGCGAGAACTTACTCGAGTAGTCAACACGAACCGAGACGGTGTGACTCCATTGACCGCGAAACGAGAAAGCCTATAGGCCGAGACTTGCCAGAGGGTCGGTAATGGACAAAAATCGGTCCGTCGCGGATCTCCTCGAACAGGTACGAGCGGTGAGGCGTCGGCGGCGCTGTGGGATTTGTGGAGCCGTCGTTTTCATCCGTGGATTCAGAGGCGAGTACCGCTGGGAGTGTTCGGGCTGTGAGGCATTCGGTATCGGATACTCCTCCCGAGGAGCGGCGGTGGCGGATAGTCGCTGAGCGGCGGACAGTTATCGATTGCCACAATTCACTTCCACAGCCGACATCCCGACTTGTTATTGCCGCCTCATCAGCGTATGCGACACTCACTCCAAACCGGTGGAACAGTGTGTATTTATACCCGCGTTGGTGGGAGTGAAAGGCGCATCATGCCAATTGAAAACCTTGCTAGAAGCGACGTTGTAACGGCATCCGAAGACGATCCGGTATCGGAGCTGGCGACACGTATGGATGACACCCACGTCGGTAGTATCGTAATCACCAACGGCGACGAACCAGTCGGTATCGTTACCGACCGTGACCTTGCGACACGCGTACTCGGCAACGGGATGGACCCTGCGGAAGCGACTGCGAGTGACGTGATGTCAGAGAACCTAACAACCGTCGATCAGAGCGCTGGATTCTACCGGGCGGCCGAGTTAATGAGCGAACAGGGTATTCGCCGACTCCCGGTCTGTAACGACGACGATGAGCTAGTCGGCATCATCACCTTCGATGACTTCAGCGAACTCCTGGCTGACGAACATATGCACCTTTCAGATGTCATCCAGTCTCAGCGGCCGGAATACTAACGGGTTTAAGTCCCACCGACGGGGAACCGCCTGTGCGTTTATATTTCTCGAGTCAGAGGTTGCTATCATGAGTAACAACTCAGACGGTGACGACCACCGATTTGCCACCCGCAGTGTCCACGCTGGCCAGGAACCAGATCCGACAACGGGTGCGCGTGCCCCGCCGCTCTACCAGACAACCGCCTACGTTTTCGATAACACCGAACACGCTGCGAACCTCTTTGGGCTCAAAGAGTTTGGCAACATCTACTCACGGATCATGAATCCGACAAACGCCATGCTCGAAGAGCGCCTTGCGAGCCTCGAGGGGGGAGCAGCCGCCCTCGCGACCGCGTCTGGAATGGCTGCCTTTGATTTGGCGACCTTCATCCTCGCCGAAGTCGGCGACAACATCGTCTCGGCCTCAGCGCTCTACGGCGGCACCTACACTTATCTCACCCACACCGTCGCAAAACGGGGGATCGAAACCCGGTTTGTCGACACGTTAGATTACGATGCCTACGCGGACGCCATCGACGACGACACCGCATTCGTGCACCTCGAGACGATCGGCAATCCCGCACTCATCACGCCCGATATCGAGCGAATTGCCGATATTGCTCACGAGCACAACGTGCCGCTGTTTGTCGATAACACGTTTGCGACACCCTATCTCTGTCAACCGATCGAACACGGTGCAGATCTGGTCTGGAACTCGACGACGAAGTGGCTCACTGGCTCTGGTACAACCGTCGGTGGGGTACTCATCGACAGTGGCACCTTCCCGTGGGAGGAGGGGAACTACCCCGAACTCACCGAGCCAAATCCGGCCTATCACGGTATCAATTTCGCCGAAACGTTCGGCGACCTCGCCTTTGCCATTGCCGCCCGCACCCGCGGCCTTCGAGACCTTGGCAATCAGCAATCGCCCTTTGACGCCTGGAACACCCTCCAGAAGCTCGAGAGCCTGCCCGCCCGCATGGAAAAACACTGTGCAAACGCGATGGCCGTCGCCGAATATCTCGAGGACCATCAAAAGGTATCGTGGGTCACCTATCCCGGCCTCGAGAGTCACGAAACCCACGAAAACGCCAGTACGTATCTAGAATGCGGCTACGGCGGAATGATCACCTTCGGCCTCGAGGGCGGATATGAGTCCGCCGAGACGGTCTGTAACGAAGTCAACCTCGCCAGCTTACTCGCAAACGTCGGCGATGCAAAGACGCTGATTATTCACCCGGCGAGTACGACCCACCAGCAACTGACCGACGAGGAGAAACTGGCAAGTGGCGTCACCGACGACCTGGTGCGTCTGTCAGTCGGCATCGAAGACGTTGCGGATGTAATTGCGGATCTCGATGCGGCGATTGCGCATTGTTAAGCCCGATCAGAGGAACAGCCGGAAATAAAAAGGACTGACAAAGCCCTCGATAAACGCTGCAATCGCGAGCACCATACCAACGCCGATCAGAATCCAGAACGCCCGTTCAAACTTTCCAGCGAACTCCTCGAGTGGGTGTCGGCCACGAAGCGTGTGCCAACTGCTGACGCCAAGCCAGAGGCCGACTGCCCCGGAGATGATGATCGCCGGAACCTCAAAGAGTCCATGTGGCGTGACGAACGCGAGGAGGGTAATAGGGTTGACCTCGAGTCGACCGATGAGGCCGAGTACAAGCCCGTTAAACCAGAGGCTCGCGACTGAGGGAATCGCAATGAACGTGCCAGCGAAGGCAGCTGAAAGTGCGACAAACCAGTTGTTTCCAAAGAAGTTGAGCGCAGCCGCCGGTGGAATGATTCCTTGGAGACGCGCCTCGATTGAGGTCTCAACGAATCCCTCGAGCGGGCCACCGGCCAGCCAGCCCATCCCGAAGCCGATGACGCCGATACCGAGGGCGAGTGCGTTCAGTCCGGGTCGCTGCCGGACGAATCGAAGCATCTCCACGAGCCCCTCTCGGAGACCATGGCGCACACGCGCAGAAAACCGGCCTGTGGGGGCCGGCGGGAGTGCAAGTACGTTCCGATACTGCGCGTAAAGAGTCGTTTTGAATAGCCCCAGCGTCGGCAAGACCAAAAAGACCGAGACGACCGAAATGATTGCTCCAGCTTCGAGTATCGCAAGCACGGAGCCAACGACTGACACGGCCCCGAGCAACCCAACAGCAACGGCCAGGTAGACGACGGCTTGGACCGGCCGACGGCGATAGAACCCGACGGCGTTTGAAAGAGAAGCAAAGGCGCCGACGTCGTCGACGATTACAGCGACGTGTCCAAACGCAAAGAGACTCCGAATAACGGCGACAGCGAGCAGCCAGCCAAGGAAGCCAAAAAGTCCAATAAGTACGCCCACGATAGCACCGCCAACTGCGGCTGTCAGTCCTCCGATTATGCCCACGACCAGCCCAATTGCCAACCCGGTTGCAAGCCAGAGGGTCACCTCGAGGACAAAGAGGCCAAGAAACGTACGCCAGTAGCGTCGAATGCCGGCGAAACCAGCCACTAGTCCCGGTTTGTTTTGCACGCGAGCAAAACAGGTTGCCAGCTGTCCGGCGGTGACGACGGCATACAGCACGAAGACGACGACGAACCACCCGATTGCTCCAATGAGGAAAATGCCGCCAAGGACAATCACATCGGTCCCAGAGATGGTTGCCTCGAGCAGCAGACCGATCTCTTCACCCCATTCTTCGACGGCTGTCTCGTCTTCGAAATCTGGCGGCGTACCGACGGCCGGCAACTCAGCTAACAAATCATCGAGTGTGCCACTCACCTCGAGATAGAGGGTCGCTGTGACGGCAGTTAGCAGGAGGACAACCTGTCCGACAGCTGGGACGCTCGCTCCGAGGATATAAATGGGCAAGAGATCACCCGGGCGGTGGCCAAGCGTCCGAGCGGTCGCTTGAAGAGCAGTAGCGAGGCTCACATGAGCCTCTTTAGGCCGATTCCCCATAACGGTGACTAGTGTGTTCGATAAGTTGTTGGGCCTATGCAATCATTTTGCTTCCGGTGGCGCTTCGCAGACAGTGACCGTTCCGGCTGCATCGACACGTACGGCATAACTCAAGTAGGTAAACGTCACCCGTGGCTGCGGGTCGGTGTTCGGTGATGAGGATTTAAATAACGATTCGAGTGCATCGGTGTCGATCACTTGATGCAATGGCGGCTCTAACGCTGTCGGGTCGACTCCTCTTTTTGCTGCGACGGATTCAACAATTTTGACACTAATGTGATTCCCACCCTGCATAATTCAACCACGATAACACACGTATATAAATTGATTCGTTTGTTAAGTTACTTCTGACCGTGATAATCATTCGATAGAGCTTTTCTCGCGGCGCTTCTTCGAATTCGGGCGTCAACGATGTCGGTGTCAGCGAACAAACTGTCCAACGCCACGGACACCCCACGCGGCGGCAATCAGTATTCCGACATAGAGCCCGTTGCCGATTGTTGACGCGAATAAAAACCGGCGGACTGGATACGAACTCAAGCCGGCTGGAATCGACATCAGTCCACGAATCCCCGGAATCGCGTTCGTCCCACACAGCGCCCACCCACCAAACCGGTCGAAATTGTGGTTGACAAGCCGCATCCGACGCGGTCCAATCTTTCCTTGAACGCGGGTCGGGACGGACTCAAGATAGGGAACTCGTCGGCGGAGTCCGATCATCTCCGTGCTCTCCGCTTCGAAACCGCGATACAACGTCCACTGTCCGAGAGAGGCGGCAACAATGCAGATGAGAGCTGCGAGGGCAAGCGTTCGCCGTCGGGGTGTGACAACGGTCACGTACGCGACAAACAACATAGGCGGTTGTAGTACCTTTCCGACAACGAGCCCATCAAGATAGAAAATGACCGCTAAAACCGGAATGCCAACAGCAACCACAATGGCGATAAGTGTCGAAAGCAGGTCCACGGTGCTCTGGCGAGTGACTCGCCTGAACGCTCAAAAATTCTCCGATACGGTCGGTATCAAGACCGAGGGATACAATCGCGTTGTCGGCCTGTCACGGTCTGCCTGACGGAGAGCCACGTAACTGTCACAAGCGTCCCGTTAGCTCGGCGATTTCCGCGGTCCACACCTTCATTAGCTGGCGACCACACGTACTGGTCATGACGAAAGCGGCCGCCCGTGAGGGGTTTGAACGGTTCGTCGACGACGCAATCGACATCACTCGCACGGAATTTAGCGTCTCTCGAGCGCTGACCGGCACCACCGGTCCCGGGAGTTCGATCATCGACCGACTCATCCAGAACGCCGACGCCGTCGACCGAAAGGTCATCCAACCTGAACTGCAGGCCTATCGCGAAGAGATTATCGCCCAGTTCTTCGTCGTCCTCGAGTACGCCGCGACGCCGGAGGCCGACCCCGAAACGTTTCACGACCGGATTCTCGCCCGCGATGCTTATTATGCTGCCCTTCGACCCGACGTTTCCGCCGAAAAACGGGCGACTATTCGGTCGCAACTGCTCGAGCGACAGCTTGGATTGGGTGAGGCAATCAGGCCGCTTGTCTCAAGCAACGAAGAGTCGTTCTGGCCGGCGGTACAAGATGTATTTAGCCAAGCGAAAGCCGAGTCGTTTGTCGAAGCAGAGTTTCGGTTCGCTGGACCGCTGACGACCTATCCCGAGGCGTTCCAGTTTCAAGCGACGCTCGATCCACAGGATATCCTCGGTGGCGTTTTTGGGGTCCTCAGTGGTGGGCTCCCCTCGCTTACCTTCGACTTCACCGAGGAAGCCACACGGGCCATTGTCCGCGCTGAACGGACGGTGATTGACCGGACGAAACGAGAGGTTCGACGCCGATACTGATTGACTCCCAACCACGCTCACGGCGTGTGGGTCAATGTACAGTGTCGAGCACCCCTGAGAGAAGTCTTTGAGGACGTTTGCCCTGCCTGTGCGCCTGGGCGATACATCAGCCTGCCCGCTTGAACGGCCGCCAGTACAGCAGGCCAACAGTCAGCACAAATGCGACCGTCGAGAGCGCATACGATTGGGCATAAATCGTCGCTGCCGTTCCCGAGAGTCCGCCGCCACCGGCCGCAAGCGAGGCCAGAATCGGCCACGAACAGCTAATGCACGTAAAGAGGCCGAGGACACCCGCCGAAACCGCCGCCCCGGCTGCATCAAGCACCGTCACGTAAACCAGATACGCCAATGCGAGATAGCCCACGAGCATGTACGGCGAAATCGCCAGCAACACCTCGGGACTCGAGTAAAGCACTGCGGGACCGTAACCTGGTGGAACCGTTGTCGCCAACTCCAAGCCATAAACGAACTCGGCTTGCTCGCCAGTAAAGTCGTGGTGGTCGTGATACGCGTGGCCGCGAGTGATCATCCCACCAACAACGGCGAGGACTGCCAGATATCCTACCGCAACAGCTCCCGCAAGCAGCTCCTGACGACGTGGTGCGTCAATCGGTGACGTCTTCCACACCGCCCAGAGACCGACGTTAATCCACACGAACGGATAGACGTGAAATAGCCCCAACTCGGCGTTCATCACCGTCACGTGCGTAAGAATTAGCCCGATCTCGAGGGCGATCACGGCAGCCCACAACAAAAGCGTCGTCGGCTTTGGGGTGGGAACCTCGAGCGCTCGAGTCGAAAGCCCGCTCATATCGGACGTTACGGCCCCACAGCAAAGAACGGTATGGTTCTCGAGTTGGGCGTCTTGGTTGTCCTCACTTGTCGTCGGTCACCACACCGCCATCGGTCTCGAATGGCTCTCGAAGCGAGTAGAGCGATTTCCGGGCATCCCGGAAATAGACGCCTTCCTCGACGATTTCGGCTGCCTCGAGTCGACCCAGGGCGTGTCGAACCGTTCGAACAGGTAGTAAGGAAGCGTCTGCAATCTCGTGTTGGGTCATCTTACCTTCGACCTCGAGGACTTTGTAAACGAGTTTCGCACTCGGTGGGAGTTCCGTTAGGGATTCCGTCTGTTGAGCCATTACTCGGAAGTCACCGGCAACACTTGTAATTATTGCGCCGGGAGTGTGTCTGTTGTGCACAAGCCTCGCTCGTGTCTCTGAGACACACGGCCATCGAACGGTTCTGTCGGTGGTGCCCTTCTAATCATACAGCTATGGTTGGCCCCGAACTTACGGTCGCTTTCCGACAAATGTGGATCGCTAGGACACTGGTCTTCCAACGGTGAGACTCCCTCGACGTCATGGGCGCGGTAACTACTAGCTATCTGTACGTGTTTCTGTGGGCAATTGGTTATTGCCTAATCCATTGTGCTCATCGACCACTGAGCGGTCCGTATGCTGTTCTCGCCGGGTACGCATCCCCCTTGGTGTCGTCATCGTCCTCGGAATACAGGCAAGGGGGATTCATCTGTCGCTTTTTTATCTCATGCTAATCGGACTTTTCCTGTTGCTCGGAAGCCTCATCTCCGCTGGCACAAAAATCGAATCACAGATACTACAACGAAATGACTAAAGCTCATCACGTCGACCACACCGTCGACGCCCGCTCGCTTGCAACCCTCTCGAGACAGCTACTAACCGCTGTCAGAACTGATGGTGACATCTCACCGCTTCGCCATCGACTCGCCTCCGTTGACGAGCGGACGCTCTCGAGCCTGACAGTGCGTAAAAACCGTCCGGCAGCAAAGACATTCTGGATCAACGTGTACAACGCCGCGGCCCAACATGCCCTTGCTATCGATGCCAACCGGTTCGAGGATCGCCGACAGTTTTTCGGTGAGCCACAGATCACCGTCGCGGGCACCGCACTAAGTCTTGACTCCATCGAACATGGCATTCTCCGTGGGTCGCAGTCAAAATACGGCCTTGGCTATTTGCCACAACTGTTCTCCTCTGCGTTCGAACGTCGTCACCGACTGCCAGCCGACGAACTGGATTATCGACTCCACTTCGCACTCAATTGTGGAGCTGCCAGCTGTCCGCCGATTCTGGCTTACAATATCGACCGTATCGAAGCCCAACTCGAGACGGCAACCGCCGCCTATCTCTCGAGTGAAGTCAGCTACGATTCGACAACGCACACGGCTACCGTCCCACGATTACTGCTGTGGTATCGCGGCGATTTCGACGGGAAAAACGGTATCTATCAACTGCTGTCACGCCAAAAGCTAATCCCACCGGAAACCACCCCACAGCTTCGATACGCCAGCTATGACTGGTCGCTCACTCGTGGGGCGTATCGAACCGACTGAGTTACACAAATTCGACACCGGTAAATTCGAATCGTGCGCCGCCACTCTCCCCGTCGGTGACCGTGACCTCCCAGCCGTGAGCGGCTGCAATCTCACGGACAATCGTGAGCCCAAATCCGGTTCCCTCCGGTGCGGTCGTGAAGCCACGTTCAAAAATGGCCTCATGGTTTGTATCACCGATGCCGACGCCATCATCCATCAGATAAAAGCCATCTCCTCCCTCGAGTTCGCCGACGGTGATCGTTACCGTCTCACCACCATGGCTGACGGCATTGCGCATGAGGTTTTCTAACAGTTGAGCAACTCGCGAGCGGTCTGCCTGGATCGACCGTTCGATATCGGTGACGAGCGACGCCCCAGCGGTCGACACTGTCTTCCAGCACCGTTGGCTTTCGGTAGCCAGATCAACAGACTCTACGTCTGCGACCTGTTTTCCACCGCGAGCCAGTGCTAACAGATCATCGATCAGCAGTTCCATCCGCTCAAGTGAGGAGGCAATCGGTTCGTGATGTTCGCTTTCAGATTCCTCAATCGCCGCCTCGAGGTGTCCACTGGCAACGGTTAGTGGGTTCCGCAGATTGTGAGAGACAACGCTTGCAAACTGTGCCAGCCGGTCGTTTTTCGCGTGTAACTGCTGTTCGCGCTCCTTCTGGTCGGAAATGTCGCGCGTATTAACGATATAGTATCCCTCTGGCGTTGGTGTACTTGAGGCGACTGACTCAACCCACCGGTAGCTCCCATCTGCCTGCTGGTGGCGATACTGAGCTGACTCAGTTCGCTCCGCAGTGCTTTCGACAGCAGACTGAAACGCCTTCCGTACCTCCTCGCGGTCTTCAGGATGGAAATAATCGGCCACGTTAGCCCCCACGGGTTCCTGTGGGTCAAATCCAAACAGCCGTTCGATAGAGGGACTTTCGTATGTTATTGTGCCGGCTTTATCAAGAACGGTGAGCAAATTTGCTGAATGTAATGGGATTGTCTCGAGAGCAACTCGATCCTCTGTTTCCCTTCCCATTTCTCCGCCAGTATCATCCATCTGTCTCTCTATTTTCCTATGAGCGTATTGTTTCTTCGGCCATGTATCGATTCTCGCTGCACCCAACTATCGACTCTCACTAGGTTTCGTCTGATCGCTCCGTGTCGGGGCTAGGGGCTGGTTCCGGCTCGCGTTGTACTGCTGGCTCGGCTGACGGTGTATCTGTGCTGTCTGCGGACCCTCCGTTCTGGCTTGTGGGTGCAGTCGCTTCTACCTCAGTCGTTGGTTGCATCCCTTTCTCAGCTGTCGGCTGTGGCTCAGACGCTGTAGCTACACCCGGGACAGCAACCCGCTCTAAGGCATCTTCGATCACCGTCTCCGGACGGATGCCTTCGACAACCGCATCGGTACGTAACACGAGCCGGTGGGCCATAGCGGGGCGGGCAAGCCGTTTGATATCACTTGGGCGGACGTACTCCCGTCCGAAAATAACGGCCGTCGCCCGTGCTGCCTCGAACACTCGCTGGACACCACGCGGGGAGACACCCATTTCCGTTCGCGGATCCGAGCGTGTCTCTCGTGCAAGGTCGATAATATACCGGCGCACCTTCGGATCGACCTCAACGGTCTCTGCGATTCGCTGTAGTTTCTCGAGGGTGTCTTCGGTAACTGCTGGATCAATCGTCGGAGCAAGCGACTGTCGGTTTGCTCGCCGCTCGAGCAGTTCCATCTCGCCGTCAGCGTCCGGATAGCCCAGTGCCGTCTTTACGCTAAATCGATCCCGCTGGGCTTCAGGCAACTGAAACGTTCCCTCCTGTTCAATTGGGTTCTGGGTCGCAATGACAAGAAACGGCTTCGGAAGTGCGTAGGTCGTCCCATCGATGCTCACCTGACGTTCCTCCATCGCCTCGAGCAACGCCGCCTGTGTTTTCGGCGGTGCACGATTAATCTCATCAGCAAGCAGGACGTTCGTAAAAACCGGCCCCTTTGCAAAGCGAAACTCGCCATCGTGTTCGTTGTAGATCATCGAACCCGTCACGTCACTGGGGAGGAGATCCGGCGTAAACTGGATTCGTGTAAACTCGAGTCCAAACGCTTCGGCGAACACTCGTGCGATAACTGTCTTCCCCGTTCCGGGTACGTCCTCGAGCAGCACGTGTCCGCGAGCCACTGAGGCAGCAACGATGGGAAGTAACACAGAGCGGTCGACGATGGCAGCCGATTCGATTCGCTCGGCAACGGTATCGATTACCCGACTGGCGTCAGCAATCGGCGACGGCTTACTCATATGGTACTGTCTATTTCCAACGGATAAGAAATGCTGGGTTCTGTCAATCGATCAACGCTCATGAGGGATCGAAAGGTGATTGAACTCGGAGGCCATATTCTAGCCTACGCGAATGACCGCACTTCGGCAGGGTGAAGCGGCGAGGCGGTGGCGATGACCGAACCGCCTCATCGGTGGATACAGCAGCGACTTTCGCCGATCGATCTCCTCTTTCATGGCGGGATTGCACTGGGACTCGTTTCAATCTATCTCTCAGCGATCCCCTACGAATTCTTTCTCTATACACCTGGGGAGACGCATCTCGGGATGACGTATCTCTCGAAACTCGGTCACATCTCAGCTGTTCACCTCGGGGAAAACCTACTTGCATTTCTCTCGGTCTCGTTGTTCGCGCTCCTCCTGTTAGCCGGCATCGCCATGCGGCGGTTGTACTACACCTGTGTATTGGCGTTGTTTCTCGTTGTTCCACCCCTCACCGGCCTCCTTGTGGAGTATTCGATGGCAGCAGTGCCCTCACCGCCGCCATCGGAAAGTGGATACCGTGGAGCGGGGTTCTCAACTGTTGGAGCTTCGTTTCTCGGATTGCTCGCGGGCGCAATCTGCCTCCACCAACGGCGGATTGCCGACTTTCCGCTCCGTCCGACGCTTTCGATGGGGGGCCTGCTCGCACTCGGGTTGTGCTACCCAGCGTTAATATATGGCTGGCAGCAACCCCTCGCGCTCGTCTTTGCTGGGTGTGGACTCACATATCTGCTCCTCGTCCTCACTCACATCCGTTCGCAGTTTTCAGCGCCAACTGCGCACACGCCAGTGATGATGTCCCTGTTCGGAACGGTATACTACATCGGAGTCTCAGTGACGCTGTTTCCACGTGATCCCGGCTTTATCGGCGTCGGAGCCCACCTGCTTGGACTCTGTAGTGGGTTTCTGATCGTCTGGCTCGTCGTCGTTTTTGACGCCCGACTTCGGTAGTGCTGGCACCGCTCGTAGCCCACTCCCTGGAATCACCACCGTTTTGGACACCTCCACCAAACATCGGCTATGAAACAGGCACGAATCCGAACACCAACGGGGCCGGTTACCGGCACATATGAGGACGGAACGATTGTCGCCGACGATGGGCGCTATACTGTCGGTATCGACGGACCGCTCCTCCCGCCCGCCACACCAACGGCTCTTTATTGCGTCGGGCGCAACTACGCCGCCACACTCGAGCAGATGGAGTACGAGCGCCCGGACGAACCGGACTTTTTTATCAAGCCACCAGCCGCCCTGCTCGCCCACGAGACACCGATTCGCTACCCCTCGTTCACGGATGAACTCACCTACGCCGGCGAGCTTGCTGCGGTAATCGACAGCCGCTGTCGGAACGTCGCCCCTGAATCGGTGCCCGAAATCGTCCGTGGTTACACGATCATGAACGACGTTGATGCCCTTGACCAACAGGGCCGAACCGCACGGAAAGCGTTTGACGGCTCCGGTCCGCTCGGGCCATGGCTCGAGACTGACCTCGATCCGACATCAATAGCGATGACGACCGAAATCAACGGCGAGGTGAGACAGGAAGCCACCACCGAACTAATGTTGTTTGATCCGTTTGAAATCATCTCGTTTCTCTCAGCACGCTTTACACTCGAGGCCGGTGATGTGATCGCCTTTGGGAGTCCAGCCAATCCCGGACTGATCGAACCCGGTGACGAAATCGAGATCACATATGAGGGTATCGGCACGCTACGAAACACTGTCGTCAGCGAAAGCGATCGGTAGGGTGTGACACGGCAACTAGATTGTTCGATAGCCCCGTCTCGAGGATGAGTCACTACAGAGTTTGTTGACCAGGCCGTCGATTCGTTGGTGGATAGATAAATTCGAGCCGATAGAATTCGGGTATCGATAGCGCTGGTACGGCAGCACATTCATTACGTAAGTACACTAAGTACAGTATATGCCTGTTCGTATCGAGGAGTTTGAAACGGGAAATCTTCCAGACGGTCCAAGCGTCCCCGAGCAGGTGCTTCTCTACCTGTATACGAACCGAGACAAAGCGTTTACACGTTCGGAAATCGCTGCCGGAGTGACTGAAGATCCGAACACTGTCGGGACTGCGCTCTCCCGACTGAAGCAGCGTGATCTCGTTCGACATAAGGGTGGATATTGGGCAATAATCGAGGACTTGCAGCGGGTCACTGATGCCTATGATCTCCACACTGCCACGGAACGACTCAACGACGAGGACGGCGGTATCGATCCTAATGAATGGGAAACGGCTGCTCCGGACGAAACACACCCCAGTGAGCGCGTCTGATAATGCAACCGGAGCGAGGCGATGTCGTTCGGAGTTCGGACCCGTTTAAATTGGGCGAAAATAGACAACGACCGTGGCTCATCGTGAACAACGACTTCCATCCGTTCGGTGACGAGCAACACGTGGCTGTCGCCATCTCGACGAAGCAGTACCGTGATTCGAACCCGATGAAATCAGATATCTGGAAAACTGGCGGTGTCCCACGCGAATCGTTCATCTCTCCGTGGGCAGTTCATTCACCGCGTCTCGAGGATCTAGTCGGATGGCAAGGACGAGTCACAAACGAATTTGTCGACCACGTCGTCGATTCGTTGGAGATGTACATTCGATAAGGGTAGCGGTAGCAGCCAGAACACTACCGGACGAGAGTCTACTCGTCGAAGTAAAAAACGCCTCTCATCAAGCAAAGTAACTGATTAGTGTCTATAGGTAGAGTTGAAATGTCACCCGGAACACTAACGTCCAGCCTCATCCCTGGCGGCATGCCGTGTCGGCTGGCTAACCCTCGTGCCGGGCGTTGCACGGCCATACGGCCGCGACTTGTATCGCGCACCCGGGTTCTCCGTGCGGTCATCGCACCCGAATGGGTATACTCGGACGGGGACTAAAGGTGCGCATTCAGTTGTAACCGGCGGACGCTCAAATGGCTTTCTTGTCACTCGCCGGATCCTCCCTCGAGTCGAATTGTCTCCCACCGAAGGGAAACCGTTTTTCACTGCCCGCCCAAACCCACGGCTATGAGTATTGAGCAAGCCGATCTCGCCGACCTCGGGCCAACTGCGAGAGCGGCGTTTTTTAAGCGCGACGCCGGGATCGACGCCGTTCGGTCAGATGTCGAGGCGATCGTTGACCGCGTTCGCGAGGAAGGCGACGTCGCCGTCCGGGAGTACTGCCAGGAGTTCGACGGCGTCACCGTCGGCAACCTCGAGATCACCGACGAGGCCGAACGAGCAGCCGAATCGATTGATGACGAGTTACGGGCGGCCATCGAGACGGCCACTGAAAACGTCCGGGCGTTTCACGAGGCCCAACTTCCCGACGACTGGCGCGAGGAATTTAGCGATGGGCGGGAACTCGGCCGACGGTTTCGCCCAATCGAACGCGCCGGAGTGTACGTTCCCGGCGGGACAGCGGCCTATCCCTCGAGTGCGATTATGGGAGTCGTGCCGGCGGTCGTTGCCGGTGTTGAACACGTCTCAGTTGTGACACCGCCGGCTGAGGAGATCAATCCGGCGACGCTGGCAGCGATCCATCTTGCCGGTGCTGATGCGGTCTACAGCGTCGGTGGGGCACAGGCGATTGCGGCACTCGCCTACGGCACCGAATCGATTACCCGCGTCGAGACGATCGTCGGACCTGGTAACAAGTGGGTGACGGCAGCGAAAGCGGTCGTCCGTGGCGATGTCGAAATTGACCAGCTGGCGGGGCCGAGTGAGGTGGTCGTGCTGGCCGATGGAACTGTCGATCCAGAACTGGTAGCCGCCGAACTCGTTGCGCAGGCCGAACACGACCCGAACTCGCCGGTGGTTGCCGTCACTGACGACGCCGAGGTTGCGGAGGCCACCACTGAGGCGGTTGACCGACAGGCCGGCGAGCGAGAGCGCGAGGACATCATCCGCCAATCGATCGAAAACGATGCCAGCGGCGTCCTCCTCGCTCGCTCGATGAGCGAAGCGATCCTGTTTACCGAGTCTTTTGCCCCCGAACACCTCGTCATCCTCGCCGAAGACGACGAGGCTGTCCTCGAGCGAATCGATAGCGCAGGGAGCGTCTTCCTTGGCCCCCACACCCCGGTTGCGGCGGGCGATTATGCCAGCGGGACGAATCACGTCCTTCCAACCAACGGTGGGGCGCACGTGACCGGTGGCCTCTCGGTGGATACGTTCCTGCGGGCGACGACCGTCCAACGGCTTTCGGCGGACGGCCTCGAGGAGCTCTCAGAGACGATTACGATGCTGGCAGAGGCAGAGGGGCTCGAGGCCCATGCCGAGAGCGTTCGGATGCGCGTGGATGACTGACAGGGACGGTTCGGAGCCCGTTGGGTAACCACTTTCAGTTTCGTTTTCGCTCAGATGGGGCCTGCATGGGGAACCTGTGCGTCACAGTTAACATCTTCGCGCGAGAAGAGACTGATATGAGCACGGAGAGCATGGACGGCGGTGACGGTCGTCCACGGATCGAGGTCACTGAGGCCGCTGCCGAGCAGGCGCTGGCGCTGCTCGAGAGCGAAGGGTTGGATGACAAAATTGCTGGATTGCGCCTGTTCGTCCAGCAAGGTGGCTGTGCTGGCCTCTCCTATGGGATGCGGTTCGATGATGATGCCGAAGAGGACGATACCATTTACGAGCACCACGGACTGCGGGTGTTTGTCGATCCGGCGAGTTTGAAGTACATCGGTGGGAGCGTTCTTGATTTCGAGAGCGGACTGCAAGCTGAAGGGTTCCACGTCGAGAATCCGAACGTCGTTAGCGAATGTGGCTGTGGCGAGTCCTTTAGGACGTAAGCCGTTTTATTGAGTGCAATCTGTTACTACTGCCCCTGTGAGATCGGATCAAATCGATCCACTGGAATCACCGAGTAGTCGACGGTGAGTGCATCTTTGGTTGCTCGAATCTTCCCCACGAACGTCGAAATCTCGGACAGTTCACCCTCTAAAACGAACAGCTCCATGCAGTAGTGGTCCCCGACGTGGCCGTGAAAGTTCGAGGCGACGAGCTGTTCGTGTTCGTGACGGAGGTGCATCATCCGCTCTTCGACGCTCGTGGTTTCGTAATCGAAAAGCACCGTGACGACGGCCATGAGTTCACGGTCTTCTAATCGGGTGTCTTCAAACTCCCCGAGGAGGTTGCGAGCGGCTTCACGGACCACCTCGCTCCGGCCCGTATAGCCGTGTTCATCCGAAAACTGGTCAATTCGCTCGAGAAGTTCATCCGGCATTGAGACGCTGACGACTGCCATGTAATAATTTAGGCCGATTAGAATATTAAGCCTTATCATCTTCTCCCCGTTGAAACCGCCTGCTATCACAAACACTCCGTTTTCTACGGCATTTGATGTCGCCGACACGGGCGACTCTCGACTGCCCCATATTCCGTGTAGAAGCGAGAGTATCGGAGTGCAAAATAGTCACTTCTCAACTGTCTCGAAACACTCCCAACGGAGCGTTCGAGGTCCAAGCCAGTCGCGTCTCGTGGCCCCATTCGTAGCCAGTCAACAGGTATATAACCTGGCGTCGACTGCACCCACCAACAACGAGGCCACCCGTGAAACCGACGCTTACTGACTCAGAACGGTCATTGATTGCGCTCTCGCTTGCGGCGTTTGTCGTTGCAGGCGTCGCGAATACATCGTTCGAAGCCGGTGCTCAGAGCATTGGATCGATGATCGTCGCAGTGCTCGGCGTGTACGGCTTTGCCCGATACGCTCGTCTCACTTCACGTGAACACTTAGCGCGACTCTCACTCTCACTCTGGCTGATTTTTCTCGGTATCGCTGCCGTTCACCTCGTCGGCGTCCACTCGGTCGCCGGGATGCTGTCGCTCTCAGTCGCCATCTTCGAGCCGATACTAATGGGTCTGACGTGGGGAACACTCCTCGGAGCGGCCACCTCGAGTGCGTTTCTTGGGTTTCGAGAGTACGGCTCGCCTCAGCGAGCGGCCGTCGACTCGAGTGTGAGTCGGTGACCGTCGGATTGGAGGCGGTCGTCACTGACGGTAGCTGACGGCGATTCCTTCTCCAAGCGGTAAGATAACCGTCTCAAATGCCGGGTCTGCGGTGACGGCCGTCAGATAGGCCGCGATACCACGCGTTGCGTCGGTGGCGTCGGCTGGCTCGTTTCCCTCAACAATCGAAAGCAGATTTTCAAACTCAATTCCACCAGCAGTCATTGCGTTGTCAGCAACGATCGCACCGCCTGCAGAAAGCTTCGGTTTGACCGCTTCGAACGCTTCACGGTAGCGATGTTTTTCGTGATCAAGTAAGACGAGATCGAACGGGCCGTCACAGCGTTCGATCGTCTCGAGGGCATCGCCCACCTCGTAGCGAGCAATCGCGCCAAAGCCACCGGCGCTCATATTCTCTTTTGCTGCCTCGAGTGTGGAAGCGTCCATTTCAGTGAGGACAAGTTCGCCATCTGAGGGGAGTGCTCCTGCAAGCCAGTAGGCGGAGTAGCCATAGCCTGAGCCGAACTCAAAAACGCGTTCGGCATCAATCAGTTTGGCGAGCAAGCGAAGGAACTGTCCAACTTCCGGGCCAACATGTGGAAACCCCTCGCTTTCGGCTCGCTCATCCATCGCGCGAAGGATATCATCTGGCTCGTCACCGGCAGTACGAACGAACGCGGCGACGTCGTCTGGGAGAACCGAGGGCATTGGTATCTCTGTCTGCTCGGGCGGCGAGTATAGTTCTATGGCCTTTTATTTTTTCGATATGACACTACTAAATCCTCAGCTTATTTTATTATAAACATCCGTAATTAATACGTATGATGAGCGTCAGTATCGACCAGTGCTGGCTCATCTGATCGCGTTTGTACTGGCTGGTCTCCCCTGTTTTGCCGTCGCATGGTGGGTCGCACTGCGGGCAAACGACCGGGCCGGAGCGGTAATGATCGGCCTGTTGATTTGCTGTGGGCTCTGGCCAACGTCGGTTGCCATACAGATTCTTGTTCCATCGGCTACATGGCAGTGGGCCTGGTTTACCGTTGCCCATCTTGTGTTGCACGTCGGGATGTCACTGTGGCTTATTTTTGCCCTCCTATACACCGGTCGAGACCACTGGCTCAGCCGGCCAGTACTTGGCGTCATTGTCGGCGTTGGCAGCCTCTCGATCATTGCTCGGATCACGAACCCACGCCATCGGCTCCTCTGGGATGAGTACCAACTCATCTCCGAGCCATTCGTCCACCTCCTTGCGACGCCCGGCCCGCTGTTTTGGATCCGGTCACTCCCACTCTATGTCGGACTGTTCATCGGCATCGGGGCCGTCGCCCACATGTACCTTCGGTCTCGCCATCTCACCAGGGCACAGAGTGTGTCATTTTTTGTTCTCGGGCTCTGCCTATTCGTCATTAGTCTGCTCAGATATTTGCTCCCGCTTCCGGCTGCCGGCCTCGAGTACACGGCGCTTGGCTCGTTCGTGTTTGGGGGCTTCGTTGCGTGGACGTTACTCTACAGCCGGCTATTCGTCGTCGCACCGCTGGCACGGGATGTCGCCCTCGAGTCAATCACCGACGGTATTGTCGTCCTTGACGACAGCCGTCAGATTGTCGATTACAATGAGGCAGCCCAATCACTGCTTCCGACGATCGAATCTGAGACTGGCGTTGCGTTTGAAACCGCGTATCCGACGCTTGCACGCACTGAAGCGACAACCGACCGGGCGACGGTCACCTACGAGAATCGCCAGTTGACCGTCTCTGAAACCCCAGTCGAACGAGCAGGGCAGCTACATGGCTATACACTGCTTGTCCGTGACGTCACCGAACTAGAGGCCTATGCGAGCCAGCTCGAGGACAAAACCGAACGCCTCGATCAGTTTGCATCGATGCTTTCACACGACCTTCGCAGCCCTATTTCGATTGCCAGAGGATACATCGAACTATCCCAAGAGACCGGCGACACGAGCCACCTCGACCGATCGGTGGCTGCACTCGAACGGATTGACGAAACAATCGAAGTTCTACTGACGATGGCTCGCCACGGAAACGACGCGGGCAATCCCCAACCACTGTCGCTGTCGGCCGTTGCAAAGGCTGCATGGCAAACCTCTGAGACCGGCGAGACGAGACTCAAAACTGCCCTCGAGTCCGACCGGATCGTCGCCGATCAACCGCGGTTGCAACAACTGTTTGAGAATCTGTTTCGGAACGCGGTTGACCACGCAGCCTCTGAGGCAGCTGCGGACGAACTTACGATCCGAATTGGAAACCTTGAGGACGGCTTTTACGTTGCAGATACGGGGCCGGGAATACCACCGGAGGACCGTGAGGACGTTTTTGAATACGGATATTCGACCAGCGATGGCGGGACAGGATTTGGATTGGCGATCGTCGATTCGATCGTCGATGCTCATGGTTGGTCGATTTCAGTGACTGACGGAGCAACGGGTGGCGCTCGGTTCGAGATCCGAAACGTTGAGCTATGTGAACCCGAGACAGAAGCCAGTTCGGTCGTTGATCTCGAAGCCGATGGGGGGTAAAAACGACCGGCAATTAACTAAAATCCCCATTATCGGGGGCGACTCACCGGACACAAAATACGGCCGGAGTGTGCAATAGACCGCTCGAGGGCCCGTTCATAGCGCCCTACCAAAACGGGTGTGTCCAGTCTAGCCGGTTGCTGTACTCGATTGCAGCCCCCGTCACGTGCTCGTTGAACCGTCATCCTTTTTGAGCCCGCCAGCCGTTGACCGACTACATGACGGACGACCATCCACTCCTCGCTAGTGTTGATAATCTGGTGTACGAACCAACACAAGTTCACGACCATGGAATCGATCTTACCGTCAGCGCCATTTATCAAGTGTTCGGCCCCGGCCGACTAGACTTCGGCGGCGACGAACTCGAGGATGCCGACCTCGAACCGGTCGAGAGCACGCTGCGGAATCCGGATGACGACTACGAGTGGTGGACACTCGAGGCCGGACAGTACGTCGTCCAGTACAACGAGTTTTTAACCGAGCCGACCGAGCCAGTCGCCGTCCAACCGCGTAACGAGTTGCTCGCTCGCGGCGGTTCACATCCGACGGTACAGGTTTTTGATCACCTTCCGTTGCTCCCCGTCTCAGTCGGTGGAAGCATTAAAATCAAAGAAAACGCTCGTATCTCGACGCTGGTTCCGGTGAATCCCTCGGCGGTGAACGCGGACGAGGCGTAAGTGTAGACGAGGAGTGGTTTACTCCATCGCGAGTGCACGCCCGAGTAAATCCTCATCGTACCGTGTCTGCGTCTGGCTCGGGTGAACGGCGTTGATCGTTTGGACCGTTCGAACGGTGTTTTCGAAGATTTTGAGTGTTGCTTCGTCGACCATCTGCCCGTCGATCATCACGGCCCCAGTGCCGGCGGTTTTTGCTTCATTAAACTGCTCGATCCGAGAGAGGTCCCGGTCGAGTTCTGCGGGAGTCGGCATGTGGATCCGGTTTGCCTGAATCGTCTGTTTTGGATACAGCGACCACGAGCCATCGAGACCGACAGCGGCCTCGTATTCGATCTGATCGGCGTAGGCATCGCCGTTATAGCTGGTCACACCCGCCCGTTCGGTAAACAGGTCATCGAAGGGGCCACCGATCGCGATGAGACCGTTCGCACTGGCTTCGTTTGAAAGCACCTCGAGCATGCCATCCCAGCGTGGGCGGCCGTTGCCGAGATCCCGGCCACCGAGTTCGGCGGTGTAGTCCACCGGGCCGAAGACGAGGCCAGTGAGTCGGTCCGCAAAATCGGCTCGCCCAATCTCCCGCAGATCCGACCGTGCGCGGGCCGTTTCGATAATAATCGAGAGTTCAATCGTGTTCGTTGGAAGACCGACAGCTCGTTCAGCGCTTGCAACTGCTTCGGCTGCTCGCTTGACATCCGCGAAACGGCCGACTTTTGGGACGACAATGCCGGCGAGTTGGTCGGCGAGTTCGCCCACAAGAGTCGTCATCTGTTCGCGTCCACGCTGGCGCAGGTCTGGGTCGTCGTAGCTCCACTCCACACGCGGCCAAATAGCTCCCGGCACGTCGGCGTCGGGAACCAGTTCCAGAATGTTCTCGAGGCCCTCGCCTTTCATCTCCGGAGCCGTACCGTCCTCGAGGTCAGGGACGAGCCAGTCGGGAGCTTCAAACCCTTCGGCATTGAGGCCCGAGCGGAGGTATTTCGACGAATCCTTACGAGGAACGGCGGCCGGTGCAGTTTGGAACGTTCGACAAAGTTGGTTTCTCATGGTGAAGGGGAGTGAGCGCGTTTCCACACAAGGGCTGTTCGCCGGCCCGAATAGACGGGGTCCTCGTGCTGGTTGAACGCAATGTGTTCGAAGGCCACGGCACCCGTCCGGTCGGTGAGTGCCGAATCGATCTGCCGACGTTGCCCGGCGTACGAATCGAGTCCGGCGAGGTCCTCGGCCGTCTCGAGCACACGGGTAAAACAGTAGACGGTGTCTCCCGCGGTCACGAACGTGTGAAACCGTTCGTCGTCAGTGCCACAGGCTCGAGCCGTCGCTTCGTCTGCTCGGGCATGGCCGAGGGCGGTCGACCGGGTAACATCGCCGTAGGTGACGATTTCTCCGGATGGGGCTTCGGCCATCACATCGTCGTTGTGATGTTGTTTCGCGGTGTTGAGTGTTGCAAGCGGGAGTGATGTGACCGTCACGTCGTCCATGGTTCGGCCGCGTTCGTGACGGTAGGCGACTGCTGCGGTGCCATCCCGGTTGCGCGCTCGCTCCATCGCATCGTCGAACGCCTCAAAGGTGTCTCCGTCGGGAGCGAGGAGCTGTGTGGGGATCGTCTGACTTGTCGCTGTGTCGGTTCCGCCGTCAGGTTTGAGCTTATCGTCCAGTGGCTCCCGTCGGGGAACCATATTGGTTCGCTCGTACGAACAGAGGCGTTTCCCGTCGGCATCGAAGCTTTGCGTTCGCCAGGTAACGATACCATAGGCAGGCCGAGAGCGTGAGGGGCGTGTTTCGAGCACCTCGCTTTCGACGGTTAATTCGGTCCCGGAATAGACCGTTTCGGCGTGATACCGGACGTTCGTCCGCCCGAGAAAGTAGCCGCCCTTTTCGCTTAGGTCCTCAACGGAGGGCCCCATCGTCGCAGCCAGGATGTAATCGGGGTGGATCGGCGGGCGGTCAAAGCCGTATTCGCGAGCAACGTCGGCCCGCCAGTAAGCTGGCTGGTGATTACACGTTTGGCTCATCCACTGTTCGTTGCCGGCTCGAGTTAGCCGGAGTCCCGGCCCGTGGCGAATTGTCTCACCTTCGACAAACTCCTCGAAGAAGGTACCTTTCTCGCGGGTTATTGCCCGCTCGAGGGCCGTCCTGAAGCTGTCGCGGTCGGTCCACTCAGTCACTGGTGGTCACCTCTGCCGGTGTCGATTGTCGTCCTCGTCGGGCTATTGTTCGCCGCATCTCGTTTTCGACGATCATATAGCCCTCATCGAAGCCCATCCCCGGTTTCCCAAGCACTTGGGCGGCGTTCGTCGCTAGCGCAAGCTGGGCACAGACACGAGCGGAGGTCGCCGTTTCGTTGCAGGTCCCGCCAAGATAGGCGCGCGTATCCGTCCCCGCACAGTACATTACTGCCTGTCCGCTGCGGTAAATCCCGCCTAAATCGGGTGTTTTCACCTGCACCAGATCCGCCGCCCCAGCGTCGACAAATGCCCGGATATCCTCGAGGGTGTTACACCACTCGTCGGCGACGATATCGACAGCAACGTCAGCCGAATCGAGTCCATCGCGCAATTCGGCCATCGCCCGAATCTGTGCCTCACGGCTGCCGGTATCCATTGGCCCCTCGAGTTGGAGCGGACAGGGAGCGGCTGCCGCCGCGAGCGTTTGGAGGTACGTTATTACCGCTGGGCGGTCGTAGGGTGGGCCGAACAGGTCGCCGATGGTGCCATAGACGTCGATATGGATCGTCGGTTCGTATGGTCCCAACTCGCTTGCGCGGGTAGACAGCCACGCGATGTACTCGCGCAGTCGCTCCCCCTCGGCTCCGACCTTCTGGGGGCTGTTGAACAGTCCGTGGGGGAGCACGGGGACCCCTTTGAGCAACATTTTCTCTGCATTTGTCCGGCGGTCGTCACCTGACTGTCCAAACACCGGAATCGGCTCGGTGGCTGGGTCCGTCCCGAGGGAGTCTGCAAAGACATCGGTCATGGTCGTCTGTCGGGCACGGGCCGCCGCTGCGGTAAGAGCCTGTGAGACGCCATACCGGATCGCCGTATGGAGTTGGCTCCCGTCGAGGGTAAGTGACTCCAGAATCCCCGTGTTTGTTTCGAACTCGGCGGCCCCACGACCGATCAACGCATCCGCAACAGGTCCCTCGACAATTGAGGCGTACTCGGCGGCAATGAAAAGCGGATCACGCCCACCGGCTCCCGAGTACTGAACTGCAGCACAGTCTCCGCTCACGACGGAACCATCGCTGAGTGTCAAATCGACTAACAGGGCCTCACCGGCCTGTCGGATCGACCGAAAGCCGGGCGTTCGTGGTGCGCCATCGTACCCAAAGCCATCCGCTCGAGCGTTGGCTTTGATCGCTTGCTGGTCATCGAAAAAGAATCCCGAAACGCCAGGGATCACCGCAATTGATTCAATCTGCATCCGAGACACCCCGTGGGCGGCCGATGAGTTTGCCATCGCTAATTGCGTCGACGTCATCGGCGACCATCCGAAACGACTGGCTGCGGCCTTCAGTTGCTGCCCGTCGGGCTAGCCGTGCCTGATGGATCTCTTTGATGTCCTCGCTCACAGCGAGGTCTCCAAACTCGAGAAGTCGAATTCGTCCATCGTCATCTCGAGCGGGCAACACGGCTCCCTTTGCACTGTCACTCGGTGCGAATGGAACGTCGAGCGCACCGGTTTCGAACGCTCGGATCGTGCCGCGTGCAACGTCGCCATCGCCATGGTGAAAGACCGCCTCCAGCAACTGGGTTGTCTCGCGCTCGATGAGCGACTGTTCTTCATCGGTGCCGTCGAGGTGGATGTCCTGCTCGAGTATCATATCGATAAACTGTTTCGTAGTGCGAAGGCCGGCGGCGTTGGCTTCCTTTGTTGGCACGCCGCGGAACTCCTGTGGGGATTTGGTGATGACCTTATCGGGACGAGCGATGGCCGCGGTCAGTCCACCGAGGCCAATCACACCGCTGGCACGGGCTTCGTCAGGCGGGAAGCCACCCATCCACTCGTGGAAGACGGTAGTGACGGTGACCTCGGGTGGAAGGTATTGCTCGCCTAATTTCCGCAGTGCACGTAGCGCCGCAACATCTTGGATGACGTTTCCGACTTGGCCGTAACCGAGCGTGAGCGAACGAACACCCTGAGTTGCAGCGAGCAACCCCTCGAGAATCATCACGGTAATCGCGATCGAGGGGGGAACAAGCGTTCCGGTGAGCGGCCCGAAAGGCTCGCGGTTGATTCGGACGCCACGTTCGGTGTACGCGCCGGCAAGCCGGTCGACGTACTGCCAGTGTTCGAGCGTCGTTTCGAGGTTGTGGCGGTTGGTGTAGGGAATGTTGTAGGATATCGGCCCGCCCTCGAAGCTCTGGAAGCCGCCGGCGAAGGTTACAGCAGCCAACAATCGGGCATCGGGTGTGCCGTGACGAACTTCGATCGGTTTCTCGAGGGCGCTGATTAGTTGCCGACAGCCGTCGACTCCGTGGGTGACAGCCGGAAAGCCGTTGAGTGTGTCCCCGCCAGATTCACGGGCCGCGGTCAGTCCGGCGGCTGCTTTTGCATACTGATTATCTCGCGTGTAGGAGTCGATCGTCGTCGGCAGCAGATCCGCCTCTTCCTGTAAGTATTCGAGCAACTCGATCTGGTCGGCCAGACGGGGCACGCCCGCTCGTGGCTGGAGCAACGGTTGGGTAGCGGACTCGAGAACCGTTGCAAACTCTTTGGTTGCCGGCAGCGATTCGTGGAACTCGATTGCGTCTTCGAATTCGGCGCCCTCGCCAGTGGGCCAGGATGCTCGAATCTCGGTATCAATGCGCCGAAGCTCACTAGCCGCAAGGCGTCTATTGCGGAGCATCTATGCCCTCACGAGTTGATCACCGCTCGCTCGGCTTCCGGCGACATGATCTTGAGGTCTCGACGGAGGGCTGCAATCGCCTCCTCGGGGTCAGTCTCCTTGTCGAAGACCCGATCAAAGCCGAGTTCCCGGAACGTCTCTCGGGTCTGCTCGAAATCGTCCTGCCCAACTGCAAGATTGCCACCGATGTAGGTGACCGGGTCGATTTCGGCGTCCTCGAGCGACGCATGAAAGCCCTGGCAGTCCTGTTCGGCGTGGCCGTACAGCGAGGAGACAAGTACAGCCTCGGCGTCATGCGCGACTGCGGCGGCTGCAAACTCCGCGTCGGAGGTTTGCACGCCAAGGTTGATAACGTCGAATCCTTCTGCCGTAAACGCGTGCTCGAGGATCGTGATGCCGACGACGTGAGCGTCGGATCCGATCACTCCGAGGACGACCGTGCGGGCCATTGTATTTCGAGGGTTGTGAGAGGTGCGTATAAAGTTAACGATTGATAATGATATTATTCCTAATATGCGATTCTGTAGCGTGTGTGGTGCTGTAACAAACTATAATGATCTTTCATAAAGGTTTTATGCTGGGGCACAGACGGGCCAGTATGGGAGCGCTTTCGGACCTGCGCGTGCTCGACCTGACGCAGGTGCTAGCTGGCCCGTACTGTACGATGTTACTCGCGGATATGGGCGCAGACGTGGTAAAAATCGAACGGCCCGGCGGTGACCTCATCCGCTCGAATCCTCCATTTCTCGAGAGCGACGACGAACCCTACGGCGGCTACTTCCAGAGCGTTAATCGGGGGAAGCGGAGCCTCGAGTTGAATCTGGCTGAGGAGGGAGACCGAGGGGACTTTTTTGGTCTCGTTGAGCAGGCGGATGTCGTCGTCGAAAACTATCGGGCGGGGACGATGGAGCGGTTAGGCTGTGGCTACGAACGGCTTCGGGCGAGAAATCCGGGATTGATCTACTCCTCGATTCGGGGCTTTGGTGATCCGCGGACGGGAGAAACCCATCGTCAGGGACAGCCGTCGTTCGATCTCATCGCCCAAGCACTAGGTGGCGTGATGGAGATCACCGGCGAGGCCGACGGAGCGCCGACGAAAGTCGGGCCAGGCGTCGGTGATCTGTTTACGGCGACGCTCAACTGCATCGGCATTTTGGGTGCCCTTCATCACCGCGAACGGACTGGTGAGGGCCAGTACGTCGACACAGCGATGTACGACGCGATGATCAGCCTCACCGAACGCGCTGTGTACCAACACGCCTACGATGGGGAGGCCCCGACCCGACAGGGGAACTCTCATCCGACGCTGTTTCCGTATGACGCCTTCGCCAGCACTGACGGCTACGTCGTCGTTGCGGCTTTCGGAAGCAACCACTGGCAGGCGCTCTGTCGGGCGATCGAACGGCCGGACCTCGCCGCCACCTATCCCGACCCGGCGAGTCGCCGTGCCAACCGCGAGGCGTTGCGTGGGGAGTTGGCCGAATGGATGGCCGCCTATCCAACTGCGCACATCCTCGAGACCCTCGAAGGCGAGGTGCCGGTTGCGCCAGTCCAATCGACGGCCGACATTTTCGAAGATCCACACGTTCACGACCGGGAGATGCTCCACGAGGTCGACCAACCCGGCACCGACCGACAGGTGACGGTCGCTGGAAACCCGATCAAACTGACGAAAACGCCGACAGCGCCCGGCTCCCGCGCGCCGCTGCTCGATGAACATCGGGAGGCAATCCTCGCTGACGTGCTCTCAGCAGAGGCCGACGGCGATGCAGTCGCCGACGACTGACCCGTTAGTCAGCGCTGGCTGGAGTCACACTCGCCTCGAGTTCGCCGGCGTCGAGTTCGGCTTCGACCTCCCGGGCTGCCTGAACCATGTTCTGTAGTTTCCCGAAGGCAGACTCACGTGGCAGGAGTTTGAGCCCACAGTCAGGGCTGATCGTCAGCCGTTCAGGTGGAACGACCGCAAGCGCCTGCCGGATGTTGTCCTTAACTTCCGCAACCGATTCGACCGCCGCGGAGTGGACATCGATCGCTCCGAAGCCGAGATTCTTCGTGAACGTCGGCTCTTTGAACACCTCGAGTTGGCCGTAGTTGCCGTTGTTGAGCTCGAGGTCGAACTCGTCGACGGGGAACTCGAGCATCTCGGGATAGATGCGAGAGTAGTCGCCATAGCAGACGTGCAGACCGATGTAGACATCTTCGGGCAGCCCGCCGACAATCGTCTCGAGACAATCGCCGACGATGGCGTGATCCTCGAGGGTCGTCGCGAGTGCCGGCTCGTCAATTTGGATGTAGCGTGCGCCGGCGTCGACGAGCTTGCGGATTTCGATGTTGACTAGCTCTGCGAGGTCAGCCGCGAGTGCGGCGTCGCTCTCGTAGGCCTCGTTGAACGACCAGCTGGCAAGCGTGTACGGGCCCGTAATCGGGATCTTCACCGGTCGAGAGGCGACGCGGCTCGTAAACTCATACTCGTCTCGAAGCCACGATTGCTCGTAGCCGACTTCCGTCTGGACGCTTGGTTTATCGAAGTAGTTGTGCCCCCATACTTTGGTGAGTCCGTTGAACTTGTAGCCGTTAATTCGTTCGGCGAAGAACTCGACCATCTCGTTTCGCCGCATCTCGCCATCGGTCACGACATCGAGACCAGCCCGCTCGTGTTCGGTCGTGATGAGCCGAGCGGCGTCGTCTTTCGACCCCTCCCATTTCGGACGGCCGAAGTCGGTCGTCTCGGATTCGAAGGCGTCTCGAGAGCGGTTGTGCCACTTTGGTTTGGGATACGCGCCGACAACCGTCGTCATCAGGAAGTGGTCGTTCGGGTGATCCGGAGGCCGAAACTGTGTGCGTGGATTTTGCATTCGATTGTCAGTTATGTATGCGCTAAAATAATCCTTTCTACACCAGAAATGCTTGTTAGTAATTTTGGGCAGGTTTGCCACAGAGTGTCCGAGTGGCAATCCTTTTAGAGATCCACCACGCAGAGCCAGTATGGATTGGCCACACGACCCTGACGGCGAAAATGGGAGTGAGGGAATGCGAAAGTACGGCATGGCTGTGATCGCCAAAAAAGTCGACGATGAAGCAGATTTCCCACTCAAGCGGGAGGCGTTTGTCGCCGAATACGGCGATGACCCGATCCGACTGAATCACAAACGGGTCGTCTCCCTGCGCGAGATTTTTGCTGAGGTTGAGGCTGAGGAGTTCGAGACGATTGTCGACATGCACAAAGCGGTCGGCAAAGCAATGCGTGCCGGCGACTTCTGGGAGTACCATCCTGTTGGGGCGAACCCGGAGAAGAAATCAGCCTAACTCCATCACGAAATTGGATCCCGTATCACTTATACGGTCCCGCGGGAAGGTTCAGCTACTGTGACGAATACGCAGGTGACGCTCTTTCAGATCGATAACTACGGCCCGTGGACCGTAACGCCCGAACCCCGTCGTGAAGCCGACCTCCAGACGCTGCAATCTCGGCTCTACGCCGATATTTCTCAGTTCGTCGGCAACCGCGACGGCTACGTCTTTTTCACTCGCTTTGACAACATGGTTGCGGTCACAAACGGACTCGACCTCGAGAGCCACGCGCTCCTTCAGGAGTCTGTGGGTAACCGCTTTCCCGTCACACTCAGTTTAGGAATTGGGGGCGATCCGAGTCCTGTTCGAGCGCTATCAGTCGCGACAAACGGCATTCAATCTGCCGGCAGCGCCCAGGATGGCAACCGCCGAGAAATTCTCGCGGGCACAGCCGTCGACTCGAGTGAGCAAACAGCGACAGACGTCCAAATCGCACACTTCGATGTCGTCAACGCGACGGGCCAGTACACCGACGAACTCAACGCGTTTGATAGCTTTATCGAGATCGAACAGGGCTATGCCGCACTGATGAAATACATGCGCCACAGCCACGACAGCCTCTCGTTTTTCGTCGGCGGTGACAACATCATCGCTGTCTGCCCGAAACTCGGTGTAGAGGCCTATCAGGACGCCATCGACCACGTCGAATCGAGCGTCGACGTGAGCCTCCAAGTCGGCGTCGGCCGCGGCCAGAGTCCACACGAAGCGGGAATGGACGCCAAACACGCCCTCGAGGTCTGTCGAGACGACGGGACGCGCGTCGAGTGTGACTGGTAACCATGCTACAACGCCAGCCGGCCGAATAAGTGTGCCGGAGGTAGTTTTTAGAGAGGGCGTGTCAATTAGTGACACATGGAATCGCAACTCGCAGTCAGGGAAGTCCTGACGAACGATTACGTCGGTGTCAGCGAGTCAGATACGGTTGCTGACGCCGCCGAACTCATGCGAGCCGAACAGACCAGTTGTGTGCTCGTCGTTCGGGGCAGTGAGCCCGTGGGCATTATGACCGAGTGGGACGTTTTGGGCGTCGTTACTGACGGGAGAGAGCCCACCGACCTCACCGTTGGGGCGGTTATGTCGACGCCGGTGATGACAATCGATGCTGACCGGTCGCTCGCTGATGCCATCACCAAAATGAACCGAGAGAAGGTCCGAACACAGGTCGTCGAAGACCAGGGTGAACTACTCGGTGTCCTTACCCAACGAGATGTGATCGCCGCTGCGGGGTCGCTCCTTTCGGGACCGACGCCACCCCAATCGACTGGCACCGAGGCGGTGACAAACGGCGGCGAATCGTTTGGCTCGCAGGGTATCTGTGAACGCTGTGGCTCACTGGCTGATACGCTCTGGAATTCAAACGGTCAACTCGTCTGTCCCGACTGTCGAGCCGTTTAATTGGTCTCCGTTCTAACTCTCTTTTGGACACTTCGTCGGTATCCCAAACGCAACCCATGCCCCAAAATCCCGCGTTTCGTATCGAACGAGCCACGGCTGCCGATATAGACCAGTGTACTGACTACTGGGTGACGCTGGCCTGCGAACAACGAACGTACGGTTCACACGTCCTCGGAGAACCAAACCGACAAACAATTCGGGCAACGCTTGGGGCCCACCGAGCCGGTGATGGGCTGCTCGTGGCACGCCTCGAGGGCGAACCCGTCGGGTTTGTTTCCTTTCTTCGCGAGCGTGGCTCGTTCAAACTCGATGTCACCCGTGGGCTGCTCTCGAATCTCTACGTCCGACCGGAAAATCGAAATCAGGGCATTGGCACGGCCCTTCTCCAGGCAGCCGAAGCCGCGTTAGCCGACGACGGTGTCGAGGTCGTTTCACTCGAGGCGATGGCCGCGAACGATGCCGCGCGACGGTTTTACGCCCGCCACGGGTACGGCGAGTCCCGTGTCACCTTGGAACGGCGGTTGCCGGCGGACGAAAACGACACACACTCAAAGGAGTAATCGAAAGAGTAGACTGTCGCGCGCCAAGGGAGCATGGGTGGTTCATGCACTCGACTTGTAATCGAGACTCCCAGGGTTCAAATCCCTGCCTTGGCTTAAATCCTTAGGTTCTACTGGTCGGTAACTATCTGTCTGGTTCTCTGACTCGGGACGGTCGCTCTTGGGATGGAGAAAAATCGTACGTTCGGTCATCGATATGACCAACGTGCCGGCCTCGAATCGACCGGCGTGGCGATGAAAAGTCCAGAAACGAGCCCACCACGCGCCCGTATAGGGCTACCTCAGGCGGTTTCAGCCACTTTGTCGATGAACTCCTCAGCGGTCAGCTCATCGTTGAGGTAATCGATCGCCCACTGAACCTCCACGTAGAAGGAGGTGAGCTCATCACCAGTGATTTCATAGACGGTCACATAGACCCTGTCAATTTCTGCGACGAACGTGTCTGGATCTTTGATCCCATCGGCAATCGAGTCACTGATCGACTCGAAGGTTTCGTGGAGATCGTCGAAATCCGACTCGTGGGCGGTGTACTCGACGGTGAGTTCGCTCCCGTCGTGTGTCGCCCGGTCAATCGTGATATCGTGATCATCCAACTCGAGTTCGCCGTTATCATACCCGGGGATATCGTCGACTTCGCCATCAACTTCAGTGACGGCGTCGTCTTCAGGTTCGTCCCCGTTCTCGTCTGAGCCGATGCAGCCGGCTAGGACGGTTGCGAGCGCGGCACCGCTGCCAAGGAGGATTGTACGTCGCTCCATGGCAGACCGAATACCAACGTCGGTGATAAGTAATCAGCCGGTACCAATCTGTAGCCCAGAGTGTCCAGATATCGATACAGTATCGTGTGACAGAAGGACATGGCTAGAAATGCTTTTTCGACAGTTGGTAATCGTCTCGAACACTAACATAAGTAGTGTCTCAACGGGCGATGGATCTAAGTGGAACAAAACGGGCGATCACCGATCAAGGGTGGTTTCTCTCGCTTGCCGTGTCAAACATCGGTGAAAGAGCGAAGATTGTCTGTGAAATTAACCCAGTTGCGAGTAATAATTCGGTATGGCGCCTCATCGCCCAGTTGCTTGCGCTAGCGCCTACACACTGTAATTTCAATCTGGCATTGAAACGAGTAGCATCTGCTATCCCGGTTTATCGAAGCCAAGTCAGACGGGACGACACTCATAAAATGCGAGCAGACTCGATGTGCGGCTATACTCTTCAGCGGACAGGTGTGTATATAAATGCACAACGTTGGTTACTCATGATGGCTGGCTGCCACAGGATTTATACGTGACGGTGTGAAGGTAGCGCCTAATGCTATTCGAAGGGACCAAACCGACAAAAAATAACTCCCAGTCTGTCAGTCTCGCTGTCATTGATGCCGTTGCTGAACGCGAAGGGGTCGACCTGACCGAGATCGAACCACCGGAGTACGAATCGCTCTACTCTGTGATTAACCCGGAGGCACTTGACGCCCTTTTTGCCCCTCGAGAGGATGGTTCACCGCGTGCAAATGGTCGAGTCCTGTTTCACTTTTGTGGCTATGAGGTCACGGTCACCGACGACGGCACTGTCGAACTGAGCGACTGATCAGCACGTTTCGATCCGTTTTCGCCATGCCGTCGGAATCGGCCGGGAACAGCCACGTTCTCGGTCGACTATCACCTGTACCGTTCGAGCCGTTGCGACCCGCTGCCCATCGGCCCGAATCACGTACTCCATAGGGAGACTCGATTCACCTAATTCCGGAACATGCAGTGAGACAGTGACGGTCGCGTCAGCATCAATCGGCTTGAGATAGTCGATCGTCAGACTCGCTAAAACGGTGTCGGCCTCGACGAGTGACTCATTGAGTACCTCTCGGAAGTAACCCGCTCGAGCCTGCTCAAGATAGGTGGCATAAATCGCATTGTTCACGTGACCCATAAAGTCGATATCACGAAGACGGACGTCTACCGTAATCTCGTAGGTATCGGCCTCTGTCGTGTTGGATTTCATTGTAGGCACAACGGCAAGTGCTCGGTAGTGACTGCCTTGATTCTGCAGTCGAGGGATGCCACTATTGTAACAGGGTGATTACCCAATCGAAACAGGCGGTTTCGCCCCATTAGATCACCGGCGATCGGTCGTCTGCACACACTGAAGCAAACACATCGTCGTGGAGGCGAGCAGCCACGAGATCCATCAGCGGCTCGAGATTGGCTGTGTCAGCCCGGTTGTATCGAATCAGCGTCTCGAGTGCCTCCTCGTCGCCGCGTTCGTACTGATGCCAGAGTCGAACGGCATCGCGACCCGATAGGTCAGGTTGATCACGGCCGATCCCCACCTCCCGTTCAATCGCTTTCAGCCCGCCAGTCAACCCCAGTTTCTTACAGGGGTACAACAGATCGACGTGGGGCGTTGTGGCCTCGATATCGTAACAGGTCTCCAAAAACGGGATATCGAATCGAGCGCCGTTAAACGTCACTAGCAACGCTGCCCTATCCAGTTCGGCCTGTAATCGGTCGGCGGTCAGGTCCTGCCCACTGACGAGCGTCGTGGTGTCACCACCCTGATGGAAGCTGACGGTCGTTACCTTGTGTCTATGGGCATCGAGCCCGGTCGTCTCGATATCGACAAAACAGGTCGCTTCACGGACATTCTCATACAGACGCCACTGACTCCCAGTGGGGAGTGCGTCGGCAAAAAAGCCGATTTCACCGGCCTCCAGATGCTGCCATCCTGTCTCGATAAACTGCTCAATTCGGTCAGCAAGCGTTTCGCCGACGACGCTTCCATCGAACTCCCCCCAATGGGTCACTCCGTGTTCCCAAAGCTGGCGTTCCGTTTGCTCACCGACACCGCGAACGGGAATAAAGCTGTTCTCGATTCGCACAGCGGTAGTGGGTATCCAATCATCTAAAAAACTCCTATCGCAGTTTGGATGGGAGCGTAATCCACTCGCTGCTCGTCCCCTGATCGCGTAGGTGCCAGCGCTGTTCGATGCCATCATCAGCCGAACGAACTTCGACAACGGCATCGAACAACGGTGCAAGCAGGTGAACGGCATCGTGGTCGCGCTCGAGTGGAAGGTGATACTGCCCCATTCCGTTAACGCGACTGATTCGTGTTGTTAGAACGTGAAGCAGTCGAAACACGCTTTTGGGGTCGTGGTCGACGAGCAACGGTGCCACAGAGTCGACACACAACCGAACCTGGCCCGCCTCGAGGTCGAACGCTTCATTTTGGTAGGCGTCGACGGCCTCGATAACGGCTGTGCCAAGCAGGCTGAGCAACGTTGGATCGACCACAATCGGCTCCTCAGTCCCGAGCCCAGTCACATCGGTTTCTTCGGTGTCGACTCCTGCAGACTGCTTAATCAGAGTGTTGTATCGTGATTTGTACCAGTCACTGTTCGTATACCGATCCGAGCAGTAGGCTCGTTCAGTAGCGACCAAAATTTGATACCGGTCGGCCTCGGTCTGTTCGAACAACCGCTGACAGACAGCCGCATGTGCACTGTGATTCGTCCCCACGATTAGTACACTGCTTCCTTCCCGTTTGAGATTGGAAAGCGCAGTTCTAAACGCGCTCTTGTCTGTATCCCCCTCCAAACTCATACTACCCATTCTTTCTAATAGGTGTGTGAGAGACTAAATAAACATTATGGGGGGTGTGAGAGACTAAATAAACATTATGAGGGTTTTCATGACAAATTACTCCCCACCTGACTCCCGTCTTACCGGCCTGTTTTTTACCTGTCGGGCGGTTACCTGGGCATATGGACGAGCAAGCAGACCTCGCCGACGTCATCGATGAGCTCGAGACGACGATCGAGGAGTTTCGAACGGAACTCGACGCTCGTCGAGTACGCCCGGAACCTCGACTCCGACCACCGACCCCTCGTGAGGTACTCCAGTTTACTGACGAAGTCGCCCTTCCAACGCTGATTGCGATTCTCGAAGCAAATTTGCGGACACTTGAGGCCGCCCAGCGCGGCCTTTCGTTGCTTCGGAAAGAACGAGAGGGACGACAGCGTGCTGGAGCAGCAGGCCAGCGGGCGACAGCACTTCGCACAACAGCGCTTGAGCAACTCGATAGTACGCTCGCTGAGTTACAACGAACTGTCGGAACTGAGGAAAAACGGGACGAACAGCTGCAGTCGCTTATCGCTGAGGCGCGACAGCTACAGGCGGATGTCGACCAGCGGCTACGCGATGCAGTTGAATCGGACTCCACCAACGAAAGTGGGGGTGCTCGACGGATCGAAATCGAAGACGAGCAGTCGACAGATGTCGATGTCGATGCCGAACTCGAGACGCTCAAAGACGAGTTTGGCCCGGAGGATGAAGCTAATGGGGAGGACGAAGACGACTCGAAAAACTAGACCGGTTCGAAGCGATAGCCGTCCCACGCCTGGCTCACCGGTTCTCTGATTCCGGCACCCGGCTCTCGAAGTTCCTCGACATATACCGGCCGCACTTCTTGGCCCGTCTCGATTTCGTCGGTCGTCGCCTGTCCGATCGCCCGAACCGACTCGCCTTCGACATCGAACTCAACGATCGCAATCGTGTTTGGCTGCCGGACACCGGGCGGCGTCGCCGTCGAAGTCGTCCATGTCACGACCGTTGCCGTGTACTCACTCAGGTCGACGGTCTCGACCGGCTCGGCTCCGTTTCGGCTCACCGGATGACCGGGGTAGCTAATCGATCCATCTTCGTAGCGGGTTGCTTCCATCATCGTGTTGCCTCCATAATGGTCGTAATCACACAGTTTCCAAAGCCACCGACGTTACAACAGAGTCCAACGTCGGCTTCAACCTGCCGTGGGCCGGCTTCATCAGTGAGCTGTTCGACAATCTCGACGCCTTGAGCGACGCCGCTGGCTCCCAAGGGGTGCCCCTTTGATTTCAGCCCGCCGGAGGTGTTGACCGGTAACTCGCCGTCTTTTTCTGTATACCCCTCGCCGACAAGTGTCCACGCCTCTCCCTGGTCGGCAAAGCCAAGTCCCTCCATTTGGAGGAACTCGAGGATAGTGAACATATCGTGTAACTCAGCGACATCGATATCCTCAGGTCCGTAGCCGCTCATCTCGTAGGCCTGTTTGCCGCTCTCGACGACTCCACCCATCACTGTCGGGTCCTCACGCTCGTGGACGACGTGGGTGTCGGTCGCCCCACCAACGCCGGAAACGACGACGTACTCGCCGGGTTCGGCGTACTCCTTGGCAACCGACTCGGGACAGAACAGCAACGCCGCCGAGCCGTCGGTGATCGGACAGAAATCGTACAGTCTGAGCGGATCGGCGATGATCGGTGACTCGAGGATCGTCTCGATATCGACTTCCTTCTGGAACTGCGCCTTGGGGTTGTCGACACCGTTTCGGTGATTCTTTTCGGCAACCTGTGCTAGACTCTCCCGTGAAGCATCAAATTGCTCCAAATAGTGCCGTGCAGTGAGGCCGGCAAACGAGGGCAGCGTGAGACCGTGTTTGTACTCTGCGGGATGGGTTATCGAGGCGATAATGTCTGTCGCCTCACCGGTCGTCGTATGGGTCATCTTCTCACCGCCAACGAGTAGCGTCATCTCGCTGGCCCCGCTTGCAATCGAGCGCCAGGCGGCGTAGATTCCAGCCCCGCCACTCGAACTGGTCTGGTCAACCCGTTCGGTGTAGGCAGGGATGGCGCCGATATCGTGAGCCAACGCGTTTGGCACCCCAGTCATTCCTTCGAACTCCCCGCTTGCCATGTTCGAGACGTAGAGATGATCGACGACGTCGGCTTCGACGCCGGCGTCTTCAAGACAGTCGAGGGCGGCTTCCGCAAGCAACTCGCGGATCCAACTCTCTCGCTGTCCAAATTTGGTCATCGACGCCCCGAGTATCGCGACGCGTTCCATGTGTCCACAGATTCAACTCACTGATTTATAAGATTGGGTTATTAGCCTGCACTGAGAAGAGTCTGTCACGCACTCAGAGACGGGGCTTTCAGGCCGACTCGGCTGACACAGATAGTTCACTTGCCCGCGAGCGCGCCTTCGAAATAATCGCCGGCCGTGCGTCAAACGAGACAAGCACATCTTCCTCGCCATAGGTCACGTCCTCAACGTGTGCATTGTCGTGAATCCACGAAACGAGCCCCATCGTCTCCTCGGTCATCGGCATCATCAGCCGTTCGTGTTCCCACTCGGGGAGTTCCGCGTGAATCCGCTCACGCAAACGCTCGATGCTGAGCCCCTCACGAGCGCTTACAGCAACCGGATTCGGTGCAAGCGCTGACAACGCTGTGAGTTTTTCCTCGAGTTCGGCGTCGTCGATTGCATCGATTTTGTTCAAAACGGTCACGATTGGCGCTTCGTTTCGCTCATAAAGCGTATCGTGGCAGGTGACCAGTTTTTCGTGGACGTCCTCGAGTGGCTCGCTGACATCGACAACGAGTAAGACGAGGTCGGCTTGGTATACCGAATCGAGCGTCGACTTGAACGATTCGACTAGCCAGTGGGGGAGGTCACTGACGAAGCCAACGGTGTCGGTGAGCAACACCTCTCGTGGCCCGATTTCGGCTCGTCGGGTCGTTGTTCCAAGGGTCGTAAAGAGGTTGTCTTCGGATTCGGCCGTCGCATCCAGATCCGGATGGAGGTCCTCGTTTTCGTCAATCTCGAGATCAGCGGCTACTTGACGTAGGAGTGTCGATTTGCCGGCGTTGGTGTAGCCGGCGAGTGCGACGAGGTCGAAGCCTGAATCCCGACGCCGTTTTCGTCGGTCAGCCTCGGTGCGTTCGATCTGGTCGAGTTCGTCTCTGATCCGGCTAATCTGGCTTTTGATGTCGCGTTCACGACTTTCGTCGTACTCCCCAAGCCCCATGAACCCGGGATGTTCCTCCCGTTTTGCGAGACTCGTTTTCGCCTCCGCTCGCGGCAGTTCGTATCGGAGTTCGGCCAACTCGACTTGCAACTGCGCTTTTCGGGTCTGGGCTCGTTGGCCGAAAATATCGAGAATGAGCGTAAATCGGTCGATCACCTCGACGCCATCAGGTAGGAGCTGCCCGAGGTTGTACATCTGGTAGGGGCCAAGTCGGTTATCGAAAATGACCGCCTCGGCGTCGGCCATCGCCGCCTTTTCGGCGAGTTCGTGTGCTTTTCCCTCGCCAAGCTGCAAGGCGGCGTTTGCTCGTCGGGTTTGGGTAACCTCACCGACGACCGTGTAGCCTGCAGCTTCGGCGAGTTGTGTTATCTCGGACGTATCTGGTGTCCCGGAATCGACGCGTTTGACGATGATCGCTCTCATTGGTGTAGTGTACTCACTGGCTGTGGTGGTGTGCTCGTGAGGATGGCTGACGCTAGCATCGAGTTGGCGCCTGCCCAGACAGCAGGTCGGCGATGTCGGGACGGTCCGGCTACCTGTCGGTAACAGTCAGCGAAGCCGGCCCGCCACCTCCGTTCGACGCAGCCAATCCATACGGTACTATAGGGCGCCAAAGGTCTTCAATCCCGTGGCGAGCTACCCCGACCACAACGGTCATCCTCACTGACTCAAATCTACACTATATGATTGAGGTTGACCCGGTAGCACTCGGATTTGAGTTTGCCGGTGGTGTGGCACTGGGTGCGGTCGTCGGCTTCGGGACTAAACGAATCGCCCGCGTGCTCGCCGTCGTTATCGGCGTCCAGCTCGTGGTCTTTCGCTACCTCGAGTCACAGGGCATCCTCTTTATTGACTGGGAACGCCTAACGCGGGGACTCCTTACGGCCGGCTCTCGAGATGTCGATGTCCACTGGCTCGAGTCGATGCTTTCGACGGTGACAATCGGTGTTGGCTTCGTCAGTGGCTTTCTGATCGGCTACCACCGTGGCTAGCGACGAGTGCTCAACGCGTTTTGATATCGTCTTTGTCCTTGACAACTTTCGTTTCGGCGGTGCCGCTTGTGTTCTCGTTAACAACGTCATAGAAGTCGTTTTGGAGGCCAGCAGGGAAGCTGACCATCCCGATCCAGGAGCCATCGGGTTGCCACTCTTCGCTTTCTAACTCTCCATATTGGCGCACTTTCGCTTGGGCGCTGCCGGCATACTCCGGCGGAATCTGGACCGCGATCGTTACCTCCTCAAATCGAATCGGGATCACCGGCCGCAACGCATCCAACGCGTCATCGACCTGTTCACTTACTGGCTCCATCGGATCGACAGTAACGCCGGCTTCCTCGAGGGCGGTCTCGATACGCTCTGGGGGGTGCGGGGCGTTGTCCATCTGTGGGTTGACTGCATTGCGCGCGATGGTGTCGATCAACTGTCGGCGTTTCTGCTCTTGCATCTCCCGTCGCTGGTCGGCTGTGATCTGAATCTCACCGCGTTTGATAACTTCCGGGATGATGGTGAGCGGATCTGTTGTCTCGAACACGTCCTCCAAGTCGGTCTCGGCCGGACGATCTCCACGAGAGGCGTCCTCAAAGACGTCTTCGGCAGCGATAACCTCCTCAAGGTCTCCCTCAAACGTCCCACGGGTGATTGCGAGAGCTGCATCGGGGTCAACGAGCACTTCAAACCGCGCGCCGTGTGACTCGAGTCGCGCCGTCACTGCCTCATCGAGTGATATCATAGCCGAAGATAGCCATGCCAATTTAAAGAGTGTTTCCCGATTCAGCCCTGCGAGCGACTCCAGGGATGTCGACCGGATCATACCGGTGGCCAAAAGTGTGGCGGTACGTATATATCCATACCAAGACATTCTCTATTGGAGAGAAGACGGGCACGTCGGATACGCACAGGGACTTCGACGAGTGGCCGCAGATGTTCTCTATATCGTATATGAAGAAGACACAGACACGACGGCAGCTACTGGTGACAGCGGGAGTCGCAACTGTAGGCTCGTTAGCAGGCTGTAGTGCCCCAAAATCAGCTACTGGCGTGAATGACTCACCAGAGCGCTCGACAGTTGCAATCGGGTCAAAACGGTTTACAGAGAACGTTCTGTTGGCAGAGATGTCACGGGCACTGCTGCTCGAGACCGTCTCCGAAGACGACCTGATCACTGATGATATCGGTGCGCGAACGACCGTCGAAAGTTTTCTCTACACACGGTATGCCGGCCTCGACCACTACTGGGAGTACACAGGGACGCTCACACGGCTTCACTATGCTAACGATGCCCCCGAAACGTTCGAGGAGATCCGAGCACTGGCTGGCGAAGACGGCCTCGTTGTCCTTGAGCCAGCTGGCTTCAACAACACCTACGAACTGGTGATCACCCCCTCGTTTGCTGAAGAACACGGTCTCGAGAGGATGTCAGATTTTGCTGATGCACTCAACGATGGTCTCGAGGCCAGACTGAGTCTTGGTGATGAGTTCGTTCACCGCATCGACGGCTGGCGTGGGTTTCGTGACGCCTATCGGGTTACAGAGGACCGTTGGAGGGAGATAACCGACGAGACTCTCGTCGTTGAAGCTGGCGCGACCTATGACCAGTTGGGGACGACGACCGATATCGCGATGGGATTCTCGACTGATCCCGAACTGGCCGAGTTGGTGACCCTCACTGACGACCAATCGTTCTTTCCGACGTACAATCCGACCCCGGTCTTCTCACAGCGGGCTATAGAGGGGCTACCGGGCGTCGAAGAACGCTTTGAGAACATTACCGGCTACCTCGATTCCGTGAGCGTCATGCGCGAACTCATCGCTCGCGTCACTGTTGACGGCGAGCGCCCAGACACTGTTGCCCAATCGGTTCTCGAGGCCGTCAACTCATGACTGACCGACCCTCCGACCCTCAACCACCGGTACAACACCAATGGCAAACCAACACCCAAAACTCACGCCGACAACCGAACTGACCGCCCGACTGAACTCCGTGCCCGCAGATAGACGGTCGGTGCTCAAAGGGGCCGGTAGCCTCCTGCTTGCGCTTGTTGGTGGTGTCGGAACAGCGACTGCGATGTCAGCCACCGACAGTGACCTCCAGTACAACGAGGACACAACACTCGATGACTCCGGGGCATCCATAACGTTCTCGCTTACGAACCACGGTTCAAAGACGATCATCCTCGACATCATTGATCTCGCGCGAATCAGTATCTCACAGCTTGCTGTGTTCGGCCGGGATGGGCCGACACTCGAGATTTCGGTCACTGGCAACGGCCATGACACGACCATGAGTGAAACAGTCAGTAATGGCGATATGTTCTTGTTGCTCGAAGCAGACCAGCAGGCAAGCATTCCGCCAAGAGAGACGGCAACCGTGACTGTTGGACCGTATTTCGAAGCTGATGTGTTGACCATCGGTGGAAGCTCAGTGAGCTATAACGAGTTACAAGCCGACCTCCGTGGGGAGACGTTCGAGACACCTGCAGAGATCACGTTCCATTACGCTCGCTCGAGTCCCGGTGCTCCCGAATATGGAACGTACGAATTCACTCATCAGCCGCTGTAGCTGAAAGCAGGCGCTAACTCCTTCTCTCAGGTAGCAGTCAGCTTTGAGAAGTGACGCGATCGCTGGTCGTTGAATCCGCTACAGTCCGTGCTTTTTACGGAACTCCAAGGAGAAAGCCCCGTGTTTTAGCGCAGGGATGAATCCAACAACAGAGCCACTAACTACGAGTTTTATTAGGTCTAACTGCATCCTATAGGAGAAATACATCAGACGAAAACTGGAGTTGGCTTGAGGTCTCCGTTACCGAAAAGCAACCCTGCGTCTGATATTACTCACCCCGTGCGGGTGAGTCGGGTCGATGGCACGGCCTGTGAGGTACAAACGGATACCCACGCACACCACGCCTCTTCGTGAGGCCCGACGCGCAACTCACAAACCACAGCCGAGACCCCTGTGGTCTTGATAAGGGTGCCTTCGGAGACGCACAAACGGTGTGCTGTCCCACGAAGGAATCCTCGCGCTTCAACGCGGGGAGGATGTTAAGTATCGAGCAAGACCGATAGGTGGCCGTTACTATTCGTCGTCTTCACCGTCGTCGAGCAACTCGTTTTCCTCGAGATATTCGCCGATTAGGTCGTCAGCAAACTGCTCGAAGGATTCGCTTTCGACATCGATCGTTGCCAGTCCGACTTCCGTCGGCAGTAACGAACCGTCGTTGACCGAGGCAAGCGCCTCGAGTGCCAGTGAGATGCCGCTATCGAGGTCGGCGTCCTCGTTGTAGTTCTCCTCGAGATATCCCTGCAACTCGCCGCGTTCAGCACCGACTGCCAGTGCTTTCCACTCGTACGGCGTCCCGGAGGGGTCCGTTTCGAACAGTCGGGGCGTGCCGTTGTCGATGCCGCCAACGATGAGGGCAACACCGAACGGTCGGGCACCGCCGACTTGGGTGTACTGCTGGATGTGATCGGTTACCTCTTTGGTGAGTGTTTCGACGCCGATCGGTTCCCCGTAGCGCAGGTGGTTGACCTGGGCCTGTCGGCGGGCGAAATCGATCAGTTGTCGGGCGTCGGCGACGTGGCCGGCGCTGGCGATGCCGACGTGGTCGTCTGCCTTGTGAATCTTTTCAACGCTTGAGTCCTCAAGCAGTGGGGAGGGGATGCGTTTGTCGACGGCGAGAACGACGCCGCCGGTTGTTCGGATGCCGATACTGGCGGTTCCACGTTTGACCGCCTCGCGGGCGTACTCCACTTGGTAGAGTCGGCCGTCGGGCGAGAAGATCGTGATGCCGCGGTCGTACGCCTGCTGTTGGGCTTGTCCCTGCA
>LFCJ01000021.1_pt1 | contig 76256 bp, 84 predicted proteins | sample 643141 | NCBI WGS metagenome assembly LFCJ01 (sample SAMN03766243, study PRJNA286221) | soda lake metagenome | biome: soda lake; feature: Kulunda steppe; material: water; isolation source: sample B1-Br-g2 brine of Lake Bitter-1 | place: Russia: Kulunda steppe | collected 2010-07
ATGCCGTGCGTTCGCGGTCCTGGTATCGTGAATTCCGTGAAATAGTACTGATGTGTCTTGTCTACAACATCAAGCGTGCCATCAAACAGTGAAATCAACCGCAGTATGGCGATTCACCACGGCCGATACGATGGGTCTATAGGTGAATATAGAAATTACCTTTCTGACTCAGTAGACCTACTAAAACATTTACAGAAGAACATGGATGCATATGTTATCCAGTGTCTTTGTGAAATTCATCATTCGGTATATACGGTTAATGATTCAGAATTCAGCGGTGAAAAAGCTGAGACTGTCGAAAAACTGGGAGAGTATTTGATAGGGCATCCAGTGGAAGCCAGCGAATTTGAACCATATACTCGAAAAGTCAAAGAAGAAATAGAAAATTTCGACTCAGAAGATGAGGCATAGAAATCAATCACCAGAAAGACTGCGGGGCAATTATTGATAACGTAATGTCTGAATCAAGGTGCCTTATTTCCTCTAATAACAAAAGCCTACAGAAGTCCGCTTAATCACCAACAGCTATTCAAAATCACATAAGCAATCTGACCTATGTGGGGCTTTCACACGCTAGTGGGGGAGGGAGAGGGCTGGAGGCTATGCGCGTCCGCGCGAAGCAAGGCCTTGCGCGAACTCCGTTGATTATATTGTCCTATTCGTCCTCCTCATCCCGTTCTCGCTCCCACGTAATCACTGATGCAACCGACCGGGCGAAATCAACATGCCCCCGAGAGTAGCGCTCTAACTCTTCTACTTCCTCCTCGGTCCATCCAGCTTCCCGAAGCCGCTCGAGGGCGTCGAACAATACCTTCAGCAGTTCGCAGCAATCCACCGGCACCAGGCGTGGAAGTCTTCCGCGCCGGATTGGTTGGCGATCGAGCGCAGTGTTCCAGTCGGAATTCGATCTTCGGATTTCATTGGAACGGTAACGATCCGCACATCGTCACTGTTGGGGCTTTCATACCGGAGTTTGAGATGGCTTCCCTTCCGGTCGACCGGGACGAAGCCGTGGTCTTGTAGAACGCTTGCAATCTCCTGGCCGGAGAAGGATGTTCGAACCATTCACCGCATGAAGTCCGGTAGTTCCGTTTCGCCCTGGACATCGGGATCAAGACCTAGCTCCCGAAGGTCCTCGTCAGTAACGGGTTCCCCACCACCTTCGTGCAACTCGAGGGCTTCTGCGAGCATTGCCAACGCCTCGGATTTGGACGTGCCGTAGGAGGCGACGCCGGTTTCAAGGTCGACAGCGGTGATACGGCCGTCATCCTCGTGGATAAACTGGACGCCTTCGGCGTTCCCATTTCGAGTACTGGTCGCCATATACCATTGTGTAGGGTAATCCCGGTGATAAGGATTTGCTCCAGGCGGGTGAAACACGAGTTTCACGGAAGTTGTAGCGGCATTGTCTCTATTGTCTGGTGACCATTCTCACTCTTTGGAGCGTGATCCGACGGCGTCGGCGTCGAGATCCTGTATATTTTGGCTGCGTCTACTCCAGCCGAGCTCAATCTCCCGAAACTCGCTCTCGAGTCCGTTGAGTAAAGCCCCCAATTCCGAAACGTGTGCGACCATATTCGTGGATACCTGGAACCGACACGGAGCGCCTATAGCAGCTATCGGCTGTGGGCAGCTGGTGGAGCCTCGAGTTACACAAAAGCGACAGTAGCCTATTTTCAACTCCCGGAGGTGCTGCCAATTCCGGTCAGTTGAATATAGTACTCTGCGTGGTACACGTACAGAATCGCAAAGATGAGTGGCAACGAGGTGACTCCAAGCACCACGAGGAGTACAATGCCGAGTATCTCTGAGAGTTGATACGTGACATAGACGATCCCGTACAGAATTGAAAATGAGGCAAGTAGATGGAGGGCTTTCATCAGCGTGTAGCCAATGACACTGAGTGGGTTGACCGCGACAAGTTTGAATACCCAGGGGAACACTCCCAGGCTTGATTTGCCGTCGAGAACGACTGCGACGTCGACGAACTGAAAAATAATCCCCAGTACGACCACAACCAGGAACAGCAGGCCCATGAAGGCTAATACGAGCGGGCCGAGAGCACCGAATGTCTCCTCGGCAGGGAGATTCTGACTCGTCGTCGCCGCCTCTCCGACCCCGATCGTCAAGAGAAATGCAACTGCGCCAATGATGCCAACAAGAGCAAGAAAGAACTGCTCGAGCAGTACCGCGATAAAAACGGACCAGCCGCGCTTGCTCAGTGTGTCTACGTAATGGGACATTTTCGGTGATCCGAACTGGGACCCGTATGCCGCCATCCCAAGGATACCAGCCATCAATGTCGCGGAAATTGCGGTCCCAAGGTAGTGACCAAGAATCGGGATAAGGCTGAATAGTAGTGTGAGAACAATACCGACTGTTCCGATGATTGCTATCGCAATGATGATACTTGGATTGGTAATTGTCGTCGTAATAACTTTACCGAAAGCGAATATTGCGGCCCTCATGGTCCGTGAATTTACTACGTAGTAATAAAATATTTGGATTTTATAGATTATCGATGAAACCACGTCGGATGGCGTCACTCGCGGTTTCGACCCGGTCGCGTCAGTTTGGAACTCGCCGACGCTCTCGAGCGTTGCAGACGACGATTTTCTATCCGCCAAAATGTTGGACGACTAGCGGGGCTCTCGAACAGCAGAAAACTAGAACCCCATTATCACGAAGACCACGACAAACGAGATGAGCCCAAAGTGGGCGGTGGCAAACATCTAAAAGGCCATGATGTACACCGCTTGCCGGCTGGTCATTTCGTTCCCGTCAAGCAGCGTCCCCGTCTCACTGATAATCTCTTTGAGTCTCATGGTCACACAAAGGCGGAGTGACACTAACAAGGTTGGGTGCATTTGTTCCACCGATAATCCCCTCCAATTTATCAGTTCTAGTAACATTCGATCGGTCACTAACAAATAAATGAACGATACCAAGACGAGGTAGTTATCTGTAACAAAATGAACAGCCAGACCGTACACACCTCACTGCGCGACGAGAATCACACCGACACCTGCGAGCACGAGTCCGACAATTCGTGTGGCGGTAAACGCCTCACCCAGCACAGCCATCCCAATAAACGCAGCGACGACGAAATACATCGCCCCGAGCGTCGAAACCACCGTCGTCGAGCCATGTGAGAGGCCGATATACATCGAGACGAAGCCAATGCCGGCGAACAGTCCCGCCACGCTCGCGAGTGCCCCACCTCGAGGGGTGATCGTCAGTGAGGCACCGACCATCAGCACGTAGCCGACGGCGAGGAGGGCGGCGACGAGATACGAAATCGCCGCGGCTGTTCGCGGATCGATGGCTTTGGAGGCGGCGTTTCCAACGACGATCCAGATGCCCCAGGAAACCATCGTGAGCGAGCCGAACACCACAGCCGAACCGACCTCGGGAATGTCCATAGGTGCGTAGTCTCCGGCTGGAACAGTAAAGGACTCTCTCTGTCGCATTTTTACCCAACTCGAGTGGGTTCGGAGAACGTTGGCTCGCACTCGAGAGGTATCTCAGCGGAACACCGTTTCCGTTGACACCCAGATACGTTTTGCGACGACCGGCCATGTTCCTCACAGATGAAGCGAGCAATCAGTATCCCTTGTGCGCTATGCACTCTCGCCAGTGGGGAGGGTAACAATCACGCGACTTCCCTCACCATCCCGTGGCTGATACTCGAATGACCCGCCGTAATCGTCGAGAAGGAGCGCCACGAGCCAGAGCCCAAGTCCACTTCCGTGGTCGAGTTGCGTCACTGAATCGTCGTTAAAAACCCCGGTTTGTTCTGTCACTGGAATTCCCGGACCGCTGTCCAGGACGTGCACGGCGATATCGGTGCCATAGTCGTAGACCTCGAGTGTGATGACTGGGTAGTCGACTGTATGCTCGATTGCGTTCTCGACTAGTTCGGCGAGTGCAGTCTCGAGTCGGTCACCGGCGAGAACGGTCAGGTCGTCGGTGTCAGTTGTGGGGGTCGTGATGGTTGCCTGTGTTGAAAACCGGTCGACGACACGCTCGAGAATCGGGCCAAGGTGAGTTTCTGCTTGTCGATGAGTAGTATCGAGGGTGACGCTCGCGAGTCGTTTTGCTGTCTCACTTGCCTCTAGCAGCCGAGAGGCCGTGCTGTCGATTTCGGTGGCGTACTCCCGATGGGTCTCTGTGCCAAGTTCACTCTCGAGTGTTGTTGCAAACCCCTTGATAACGTTGAGTTCGTTTCGCAGGTTGTGTCTGAGAAGCCGATGAATCACCTGCAGGTGTTGCTCACGTAGTTTGAGGTCGGTAATGTTTCGCCCTTCGGGGATGAGAAACTGTATCTCCCCATTGTGGTCGGTGACTGGCCGAACCGAAAAGTCGATTATTGCGGTCCGTTCGGCTCCCTGAACGCGAATTTCCTCACGAAAGAACGCCCCCGTTTGGGCCTGCTCGACGGCTTCTCGAGCGGCTTCTTGAGCACGATCGTTCGACTGGAACCAAAACGCCTCCCAGAGGGGTTTCCCAACGACAGCGGCTCGCTCGAGGTTACCAAAAGAGAGTGCGGTCTCATTTGCTTCTAAAAGCACTCCGTCCGCGTCGGTGAGTCCAGTAAACTGATAGGTATTGTTGAACACCGCTTCGAACTGTCGCTCTCGTTTCTTCCTTCCAGATAGGTCACGAAAGAGGCCGGTGAAGAGGCGTTTGTCACCCGTCTCATCGTGTTCTCGAAGGCTAATAAGAACGGGTACTTCGTGGCCATCTTTGTGCAGCGCTGGCAGTTCGATTCCGTCCCAGTTGATGTGTTTGTCGCCCGTTCGCAGATATGCCTCGAGTCCTGCGGCGTGGGCGTCTCTGAGTCGCGGGGGGATTAGCTCCAGTTTCGAATTGCCGATTAATTCGTCGGGTGGGTATCCGAGGACATCTTCGATGGCCGGATTGGCGAAGATGATGGTGCTCTCCTCGTCGATGGTGAGCATCCCTTCTGAGGAGTTTGCAACGAGGTTGCGAAAGAACGCGGGGTCGTCGTGTGGGGCGAGCGGTGAGACTAATGGGTCTCCGTTCGTGTTGTCGCCGTCAGGGTCACGGTCACGGTTGCCCTCGTCTGAGCCTCCACAGTCCGATTCCTCGGTGTTCGACACGACCCAACCGTAGCAGACAATCCTCAAAAATCTGCGGGTCGCTAGCGTCGTAATATGCCAACAAAGCTTCAGAAACGTGCTCTGGACCCGTCAAATTAGTCGCTTGGACCACCGCTGTCAGCTTCAGACGGCAACAGTGTCCCACCCAAAACGGGCAGAAGTTCTTTGAGTCCTGACGAGAAACCGACCTGTTAGGATCGTATAATCGAAATGAACCGTGGCTTTCTACGCAATCGTGGCCAATCTGAGCTTATCGGAACAATCCTTCTGCTCGCACTAGTCATCGGGGTGATTACAATTGGGGGGTTCGCTGTCGTCAACGCAACGCTGAACGATATAACACCGACTGACCCGTTAGTTAGTCTCGACGCTGAAGACGACGACGGGGCCGTTTTAATCTACCACACCGGCGGCGAGGAACTCGATGCTGATCAAACACGGGTGCAAATTGCTGGGCTCGAGGAACAATCCATCGATGAAGCAGATGAATTTCTCGGCGGTGATACAGTTCAGCCCGGTGACGAAGCAACGTTCGACGTAGAATCGGCGTCAGGCCCTGTCGATGTTTTGGTAATCAGTGAGGAATTCGACCACATACTACTCGAGACGACAGTCGATCTCTCCACTCCGGCCGAGTTCCAAGTCGAAATCGATGTGGCTGCAAGCACTCTCGAGGTTCCGGAAGGTGACGAAATTGAAGTCGTCGCGACGGTCGAAACCGACGAGCCCGAATCAGAGACACAGACGGTCGAAGCAGTCGTCGATGACACAGTACAGGACGAAACGGCCGTCGAAGTCGGTGAGGAGCCCGAAGAAATTGCGCTTACGTTCGATTCGGATGCGGCGTTTGACGGTGAGGACGTGGTCACCGAAATCAAAGACGATGAAAGTGACTCGGCACCGCTCTCGGTCGAAACGGCCGAGTTCGATGTCGAAATCGACGAGGATGAGAGCACCCTTTCGGCGGTCGCAGACGAGCAGGACATCGATATCGTCGCCATCCTCGAAAACACTGGCGGGGCCGATGGCGCTCAGACGGTAACGGCAACGGTTGGCGAGGACGACCGCGCGACCAAATCGGATGTCTCGGTCGATGCTGGAACGGAAGAAACGGTCGACCTCAGTTTCACTGCCGAGGAAGCCGACGATGGCGAACTCGTCACTGTCGATGCTGCAGAGACAGATGATGACGCCACACTTGAGGTGTTTGACCAGGGAACGACGTTCGTTCGTGAGGACACGACGAATCCGACATGCGACGAGTCCTTGATTGTCGATGAAGGAGTCGAAATCGACGGCGACGAGGATGTCGAACTCACGTGTCAAGATACCATTTCGTTCCGAGACGGATCGACCATCGATGAAACAGCGGATCTAACGATTGATTCTGAAGTGGGGGATGTTCGACTCGGTACCGGTGTGGAAATCGAATACGACGAATCGAGTGACAGCCCAGAAATCAGCGCCGGTGGCGATATCGAATTCGGTGATTTCGCACGTGTTGATTCGGATGAGGAATTCCAGATTGAGGCAGACGGAGATATTGTGCTTGATGAGAACGTGCGAATCGAGTATCTAGAATCGAGTGATAGTGCTGAAATGACTACAACAGGTAGTATCACCATTGGCGACGGCGCGGACATCGATTCCGACGACGGGTTCGAAATCGACGCCGGAAGTGGGGCGACGATCGGTGAGGACGCAGCAATCAGATTCGAGGAATCAAGCGACGGTGCTGATATCGTCACCGACAACGAGCTAACGATTGGCGCGAACGCAGTTCTTGAATCGGCTGATGAACTCGGTATTGACGCCGGAACGGCCGTTATCCTCGAGTCGGAGAGTGAGCTTCTGGCAGAAGAGGAACTCGAGATTGAGGCCGAGCAAGCAGTCACCGTAGGTGAGGATTCGCTTCTCGAGTCTGACGGAGAAGACCAAGCGCTCACAATCGAGGCAGGGGCGGATGTGACTATCGAAGACGAGTCCACCCTCGAAACCGACGACGAACTAACAATCGAGTCGACGGAGCAATCCGTTGTCCTTGGACCGAATACAGCGTTCCGCTCAGATGAGGAACTCGAGATTGAGGCCGAGCAAGCAGTCACCGTAGGTAAAGATTCACTTCTCGAATTAGATGGGGAGGACCAAGCGCTAACGGTTGACGCAAGCGAACAGGTAACAATCGAAGACGGGGCAACGCTGGAATCCGATGACGAACTCGAGATTGAATCTGCAGTGCAGAGCGTCATCGTTGGGCCGGAGAGTGAGATTTTAGCCGATGAGGAACTCGAGATTGAGGCCGAGCAAGCAGTCACTGTGGGTGAGGGTTCACTTCTCGAATCAGATGGGGAGGACCAGGCGCTCACGATTGACGCGACAGAACAGATCGCAATCGAAGGCGGGGCAATGCTGGAATCCGATGACGACCTCGAGATTGAATCTGCAGCGCAAAATGTCATTGTTGGGCCGGAGAGTGAGCTTCTAGCCGATGAGGAACTCGAGATTGTAGCCGATGGGGACATTATTATCGCCGAAGATTCAACGCTCGAGTCTGAGGACGAGTTGGTCATAGACGCCGGCAACGACATCATTATTGAGCCGGGTGTGACACTTGAAGCCGACGGAGACAAAACGCTAGAGGCAGACGGAGAAATCACCGACAATAGGTGAGTCTCTCTGTGAGAGTGGACTTGCTTGTAGCATGTAGCAGAGGGGAACGCACCTGTGAAATGACGAGTCGTCGGTTTAATTCACTACTCGAGCAACTCCCGACCGGCTTCGGGGAGCGCCTCGGCGAGATCGGTTGTGGTGAGAACACCTTGGCCGTTGCCGTCCTCGTCGATTACAGGGAGGTGACTGAAGCTGCCGGTGTCCATCAGTTCGGCGGCCGCTGTGAGTGGGGCGGTGACGCTGATGGTGTCAACGGGTGCGGTCATGTAGTCGCTGATGGTGGCGTCGGTGTCCGCCACAGCGAGGGCGCGAAGGGCGTCCGTTGAAGTAAAAATCCCCTTCGGCTGGCAAGCGTCTCCGACGATGATGACGGATTTGATGTCGGCCTGGAGCATGCCGTCGGCGGCTTCGGTGACGGGCGTTTCGGGAGCGAGTGTGAGCATCGGCGTCGTCATTGCATCCTTGACGAGTTGGTCGGTCATTGCTAATAGTTGCCGCTGAACTATTATAGTAGTTTGTTCGATAGACGCTGGAGTAATTAGCGCCAACCCCGCCCTCCAGCGGGCCATTTCATACTTATGGATTGACTGTGTTATTTACAGGTAGCAATGAGTGAAGGGGGAGAGACGACCCGGGTCCTTCATGTCGATGACGAGCCGGATTTCGCCGAGATGGTCGCGATGTATTTAGAACGCGAAGATGAGCGTCTCGAGGTACAGGCCGTACAGAATCCGGTCGCGGCTCTCGAGGCGATGACGGAGGATATCGACTGTCTGGTCTCAGATTACGAGATGGCGGAGCTAACCGGTCTCGAGCTGTTGTCAGCCGTTCGAGAGCAGTATCCGAAGCTGCCATTTATTCTGTACACCGGACGGGGGAGTGAGTCGGTTGCCAGTGAAGCGATTTCCGCGGGGGTGACGGACTATTTACAGAAGCAGTCAGGGCCCCAGCAGTATGAGCTGCTGGCCAACCGGATTGAGACGGCCGTTGGACAGTACCGAGCCGAACGGAAACTCGAGCGCCAAAGTGATCTCTTTGGGAAGGTCCAGAATATTGCTGACGTTGGGGCTTGGGAGTACGATCCGTTGACAGAGACTTGCCATTACAGCCAACAGGTGTACGATATTTACGCGATTGATCCCGCGACTGATTGCTCGCCGATGGACGATATCATGGCGTTTTATCGCTCGCCGGACCGGGAAACGATTCGTGAGGCGTTTCAGACGGCGATTGACGATGGGGAGGAGTACGACCTCGAGTTACAGATCGTTGCTGGTGATGGGACAGAAAAATGGGTTCGGGTGCGTGGAGAACCCCAGTTCGAAGCGGGGCAGTGTGTTCGTGTTCGGGGAACCATCAGAGATATTAGCGACCGCAAGCGCCGCGAACAGAAACTCGAAGCCGAACAGGCGTTTATCGAGCAGAGTCTCAATACGCTTGACGATATTTTTTATGCGCTCGATACCGAAGGGAATCTCGAGCGCTGGAACAGCACGCTTTCGGCGGTAACCGGGTACACCGATCGCGAGATTGCCTCGATGAGCGCCTTTGACTTCTTTGAGCCAGAGTACCAATCGAAGACGAAAGAATCGGTCCAAACAACACTCGAGACCGGCTCTCATGTGAGCGAAAGCGAACTGCTGACGGCTGACGGGCGGTGCATTCCCCACGAGTTTCGAAGCGTTCTCATGACCGATGAGGATGAGAATCCGATACGGGTTATTGGAATCGGTCGAGACATTAGTGAGCGAAAACAGCGCGAACGGGAGTTAGTTCGCCAGAACGAGCGACTTGATGAGTTCGTGAGCATCGTTTCCCACGACTTGCGCAGTCCGCTGAACGTCGCGATGACCGGGTTCCAGTTGATTACAGAGGAGTGTGAGTGTGACCCAGAGCAACTCGAGTACGTTCAGGGTGCACACGAACGGATGGCAACGCTGCTCGAGGACCTGCTGACGCTGGCTCGGGAGGGCAAGAGCGTGACCGATCCGACGCCGGTTGCCGTCGGGCCGCTTGTCGAGAGCTGTTGGGACACCGTCGAAACCGCCGAGGCGACGCTTGATATCGATGGCTCTGAGCGGCTGATCGTCGCCGACCCGAGTCGGCTCAAACAGTTGATCGAGAACCTCCTCAGGAACGCCGTCGAACATGGCGGCGAGTCGGTGAGTATCTCCATTTCGGTCCTCGAGGACGGGTTCGCTTTTGAAGATGATGGCCCGGGAATTCCCGTCGATGACCGACAAACCGTTTTCGAAGCCGGCTACTCGAACTCTCCAGGGGGAACTGGATTCGGATTGAGTATTGTCCGAGAGATCGTCGATGCCCACGAGTGGGAGATCATGATCACAGAGGGCTCTACCGGTGGGGCCAGATTCGAGATTACGGGCGTCGAGTTACACGATTCGTAGCTGCGTGAGTCAGTTGCTCGCCGATGAGAACGCAACCGATAGCCGTCGCCCGCTCACCGTATTCGAGACGCAATCTCTTTTTATCGACCCGCACAATCGGCTGTATGGGCGAATCCGACGTGGACCTCGAGGCAGAAAAGTACGAGAAACACCGCGAAGCGGGGCGTATTCTCGCACAGGTGCGTGCGGAGACCGCCGAAAAGGTCGAAGTAGGGGCCAGCCATCTCGAAATTGCCGAATATGCCGAGGACCGAATTCGAGAGCTTGGCGGTAAACCCGCCTTCCCGGTCAATATCTCGATTGATGAGGAGGCGGCTCACGCGACGCCGTCGATCGGTGACGACTCGACGTTTGGTGAAGAGATGATCAACCTCGATATTGGCGTCCACGTCGACGGCTGGCTTGCCGACACGGCGATCACGGTCGATCTCTCGGGGAATCCCGAACTCGCTGAAGCCTCCGAAGAGGCGCTTGCAGCGGCGATCGACATGCTCGAGCCGGGCGTCGACACGGGCGATATTGGGGCAGAAATCGAGGACGTGATCGACGGCTACGGTTTCAACCCGGTTGTTAACCTCACGGGCCACGGCTTAGACCACTGGGAGCAACACACCAGCCCGAACATTCCAAACCGGGCGGTTTCACAGGGGACGACACTCGAGGTTGGTGACGTCGTCGCAATCGAGCCCTTTGCCACCGATGGCGGTGGGAAAGTTTCAGAGGGGAACGACGAGGAGATCTTTTCGCTTCAACGCGAGCGGTCGGTGCGCGACCGCCACGCCCGCAAGGCCCTTTCACAGATCACCGAGGAATTTCGCACGCTCCCCTTTGCGACCCGCTGGCTCGAGACCGACCGGGCGGAGATGGCACTTCGTCGACTCAAGCGAAGCAGCGTCGTCCACGGGTATCCCGTTCTCAAAGAGGATGAAGGCTGTCTCGTCAGCCAGAAGGAGCATACGGTAATCATCACCGACTCCGGTTGTGAAGTGACGACGCGACCCCGATAGCCGATCAACCTCGACAGGTTGTAATAGCAGCCACCACGAGAGAAAGGCGATGCTGATCACACTCGAGGGAATCGATGGCAGCGGGAAGACGACAGTCTGGAGGGCCCTCCAAGACCGATATCCCGAGGCCGTCTTTACCCGCGAGCCACGGGACCCCGAGGAGTCGTGGTACGCCGAGGCGGTCTACCGCTCGATTGGGGATGAGACGGCCGATCCGCTGGCAGAACTGTTTTTATACACGGCCGATCATGCCGACCACCTCTCGTCGGTGATCGAACCCGCACTTGCGGCCGGCGAACTCGTCATCTCCGATCGCTACAGTGACTCTCGGTATGCCTATCAGGGGGCGACACTCGAGGGCGTCCTCGAGTCGCCAATGGCATACGTCCGGTCGATCCACGAGCCGTTTACGACTGAGCCACAGCTGACGATTTATTTTGATCTCGACCCCGAGGTGGCCGCGGACCGCGCTGGGGCAACAAACAAGTTCGAACACGCAAGCTACCTCGGGGCTGTCAGGGCGAACTACGAGCAGTTGCTCGCAGCCAATCCCGAGCGCTTCGTTCGGGTGGATGCGAGCCAGCAGCCCGCGGAGGTCCTCGATGACGTCCTCACAATCGTTGCGGATCGAATCGACAGCTAAATTGACTCACTCCATCGTCTCAGGCAACTCGACGTCGTCCGGGTGTGGCATCCAGAAGACGTCAATGGTGTAGCCAAGCACGAGCGGAATCGCAATAGCGACGACGAACACCATTTGTGGTGAGCCCAGATCAGCACCGAGCCCAAGTGGGCCACTCAAAATGAACATCGAGAGCGTAAGCAATATCGGAATCAAAAACAGCGAGTAGATCGCCGCCCCCCACGCCGTCTCGAGTCGCAGGCGGAAAAAGCGAGTCATGACGGCTGCGACGGCCGTATGAACGCCGACAATAATCAAAAGCCCAACGGCGGCAACAATCGAGACCATACCCGCTTCTCGGGGTGAAGGCTCTTTTTGCTATCGAAAGCGGCTACCAATTCAGTCCAATCCGATGTACGTTCGCGTATCGGTGACGCCTTCGAGTCCCTGGACGCCATTTGAAATCGCTTGGAACACGTCATACACCTCCGGTCCGTCAACTTCGACGATGATATCAAAGGTTCCAGCGACGATGTGAGCATCATCAACGGACTCGAGCTGGCGGATTTCTTCGATTAAGGGTTCGGACTGGCCGGCGGCTGTCTTCACCAGCGTAAAGGCGTGGACCATCAGAACTATGATACGTGCTATCACGACTAAAGCTTTTGCCCGGTTAGTCGAGTCGGAGGAACTGCCGATCGTACTCCGGTTCGCCTTGGCGTGGGTGGAGGATGATAAATGACTCCGGAGGAAGTTCGATGAGCCGCGAGGGAAGGTCCTCGAGTTGGGTATGCCAGCCGACATCGCCCTGTCGCGGCGAGATGGCGACGATTAGGTCATCAGGCTCTGTCCACTCAGTGAGCGAGGGCAGCAGTTCCCCCCAGTCGTCGATTTCTTTGAATTCGGTTGCCGCTTCCTCTTCGACGAGCCCGAACAGCCGCTCAAACTGGGCGGCTCGCCCTTTGACGACGACGACCGTAATCGGGATACCAAGGCTGGCGGCTAGCCGTTTAACGATGTGTACAGCTTCATAGAACCCTTCGTGGTGGTCGCTGCCGATTGGGACGACGACGTAGATGCGCGTCGTTGTATTAATAGGGTGACCCAGTCTTGAGATCAACACCGGAAGCGGAGAGCGTCGAAGCACCTGATCAATAACGTTTCCAAACATTCGATTCCGAACGGCCCCACGAGCATCCCAGCCCATGAGGATTTGGTCGGCTTCGACCTCGAGTGCGCCCTGGACGATACCCGAGGGGATGTTGTGGTTGACCCGTGCTTCCGTTTCGACGGGCACCTCGGCGGCGGCCCCGAATTCGGCAACCTCCGAAAGCTCCGCTCGCGTTTCAGCGACCTGTTGTTTTGTCGTTCGACTATCGGGTTGGACGACGGTCAGGACGTGGACCGGCTCATCGCCAGTGTCGCCTTTCAGGACGAACGACAACTCGAGGAGTCGGTCCTGCAACTCGGCTCGGTGAGAGAGTGGAACCAAGATTGTCGGATCTTTTGCCGTATTTTCACCCGGTTGTACCTCCCGCTCGAGGGCGAGGGTGGTTGCGGCGCGTTCGGTGAGCCATGGACTGATGAGCGCGGTTGCTAACAGCAGCAGGACGACGGCGTTCAAAATCGCTTCGCTGAAGACGCCGGCTTCGAACCCGATCAGCGTGATTGCGAGAGCGGCGGCCGCTTGCCCAGTCGAGAGGCCGAAAATGACGTTTCGCTCGGTGGGGCTGTAGCCCTGGATAAACGAGACGACCCACGCGGCGGCGAACTTCCCACCGACCATGACGGCGATGACGACGGCGGTCACCTGCAGCGTTCGCGGTCCATCGAGGATGACAGCCGGGTCGACGAGCATGCCGACGTGCAACAGGAAAAACGGGATAAAAAACGCGTTGCCGACGAACTCGATGCGGTTCATTAGCGTGCCGCCCTGTGGGATAAGTCGGTTGAGTGCGAGCCCAGCGACGAACGCCCCTAGGATGCCGGCGAGACCGAGGATTTCAGCAAGACTCGCGGCGGCAAAGAACGCAACCATCACGAGCAGGAATTCGAAATAGCTCTCCTCGCTCATACTTTGGAAGAACCAGCGGGCGATCGGTGGGATGACCAGCCACGTCACGCCAAAGAGGACGAGCAGCGAGAGAAAGACGTCAGCAAACAGCCAGCCACTGAGTTCGCCATCGATTGCGCCGGTGACGAGTGCAAGGACCACGAGGGCGAGCGTATCGGTGAACAAAATCCCACCGAAGACGGCCGTGACGGCCCGATTTTTCGTCACACCAAGTCGGTTGACGATCGGATACGCAAGCAGCGTGTGGGAGGCAAACACCGCCGCAAGCAGTAACGAGGCAAGGAGGTCAAGTCCGAGGACCACATGAACAATCGCTGTCCCACCAAGAAATGGAATAAAGAAACTCGCCAGCCCAAAGAGGGCGGCGTTCTCCGGAGCCTGCTTGAACTGCTGGAGGTCGAGTTCGAGCCCCACAGTAAAGAGGAGATAGATCAGGCCAACCTCACCAAGCAACACGATCGCATCGGTGTGATCGACAATCTCGAGTGCACCCGGACCGATGAGTGCTCCAAAAATAACGATGCCGACGATGCCCGGTTGGCCGAGTTTCTTCACCAGCAGCGGCGCGATCAGAAACACCATCAAGGCGATGGTAAAAATCAGGACTGGCTGCTCGAGTGGGAACAGCGAGCCGACGTCAGGAACTGAAACCAACGGGTTCAGCATGGATTCGGACATCTCCATACAGCAGTCAATCTCATGTTTCTTCCGTCTCCGATGAAACCTCCCAAGATATGTGAAATCTCGAGATGGAAAGGTAATAAACGGTATGATTCCGTCTCAAATTGGGCGCGGTACGGTGGACTATTTGCAAGGCCCCATTCCCCGGTTAGACACTTCGCCCGCCACTGTCCCCTGGAAAGCTGGCATTAATTGAGTAGCGTCACGGGAGCTGCTGAACCGTTAATAACTGTTTCAGCGACCGACCCCAACAGGACGTTTTTTTATGCCTTGTTGTCCGCTGGCACCCATTACAATGGCGTCGACTGTGCGCTCCTCTGCGTAGGTGATAATCGCGTTCGAGACTGATCCTGTCAGCGTCACTGTTTCGAGATTGACGCCGTAGCCCTCAGCAATCGTTTGGCACTCCTCAAACAACTCGGTGACGACACGCTCACGCCGAGCTTCAAATGTATCTCCATTGCTGTCTGTCCACCAGTTGCTGAGCCGTAGACGCCCGCCGCTGCGGACTCATACACCTGTAGGACTGTAACTTCCCTTTCTGGGTAGGTTTCACAGGCATATTCGAGCGCTGATTGGGCGGCTGCTGAGCCATCGCCTGGGACGAGAATTTCACCACTCGAGTTGACCGAGTTTCCGGCTGTATCACCGACCAGCAATTGATTTTGCACCGGACGTGGGAATACAACGAGTGGATATGCACTTTCTTCGATCAGACGTTGTCGTGGCGTTTCGGCAAGTCGAGAGAGTAGTTTACTCGCCCGTCGAGGGACGAACCCAACTGTTGTTGCCCCGGTCGCCTCGGCCGCAGCAAAAATCTCAGCAACCAGTTCCGGCCCGCATCGAGAGACCGTCTCGGCAGCCGTTGGCAGTTCCGAATTAAAGAGGGTAAACAGTGTCTCTGCGTGTTTTCGGTCGGCTTCGGTTTCGGCATCTGGCTCACACTCGATCACGTGCAGAGCAGTCAGTCTGTCAATGTGATCGATGTAAGGCGTAATTGTGCGGCCGCTCGCTTCGGCGTCGCCTTCATCAGCGATCGGAATAAGGGGGTGACCGAAGGGCGTCTGAGTCATACTAGTTCACCCGTCTCATCCGATTGGAGTCGCCTGATACCGGTACGGGCCTGTTTTTTTATTCATTGCTTCCGGTTTTGGACCACACATAAATAAATTGTTACACAGCCGAGGTGTAATGGAAGGCCCGCCGTGACCACGACGGAGCGGTCTACGATGTGGTCGCCGATTACCGTCGTCAACAGAATACAATTGCGACTGCGTATCAGATCACCGCTCTCTGAGCGGCCTTCGACTACCTCCTGTTGGTCTATTTTGATCGGATCGATTGTTGAGGAAGTGATGTTTTTAAGAGCCGCGAGCAACACGATGTTAGTATGGGCATCCTCTCTCGGACCTCCTACGTAATCCGATCAAAAATCAATGCGGTGCTCAACCGCACGGAAGATCCAACCGAAACGCTTGATTATTCCTACGAGCAGATGCGCGATCAGCTCCAGGACGTCAAGCGTGGCATCGCCGATCTGACGACTCAGAAAAAACGTCTCGAGATGCAGAAACGACGGCTCGAAGAAAACGTCGACAAACACAATGGCCAAGCCCGCGAAGCGGTTCGACAGGACCGAGAAGACCTCGCTCGTCGTGCCCTCGAAAAAAAGAAGGCCAAAATGAGCCAGATCGAAGAACTCGAGGGACAGATTGGCGACCTCCAGCACCAACAGGATCAGCTGATTGAGCAAAAAGATACGCTCCAATCGCGTATTGAGGAGTTCCGCACACGAAAAGAAACAATGAAAGCCCGGTACCAGGCCGCAGAGGCGAGTTCGAAGGTCTCGGAGGCGGTGACCGGTGCCGGTGATGAGTTCGAGGACGTCAGTCGGGCAATAGAACGCGCTGAGGAACGAACGCAAGATATGGAAGCGCGCTCGGCTGCCCTCGATGAACTGCGTGAGAGCGGGGCCTTCGAAGATGTTCTCTCGGATAAAGATCAGATCGACCGCGAACTCGAGTCACTATCGACCGACCGCGGTGTCGATGCGGAACTCGAGACACTCAAATCCGAGATGGGTGCTGGTGACAGTGAGGCCGATACGGAGTCTGTCCCCGAGTCAGAAACCGAGTCGGATCCGGATGCCGAGTTGGCTGACCTCGAGGCGTCAGTCGACGCCGACGAGGTTGAAGCCGAACTCGAGGATTTGAAAGAAGAAGAAACGCAGTAGCGCTACTCCTAAATTACTCGTATCTCTGTCGTCCAGAACGACGAGACGGCATCCTCGAGTGCCGGGCGGGGGTCGCCCGTTGCGTCGACGGCGGCAGTTGCTTCAACTGCAGATTCGACAGCGTCAGCAACCGTTTCGACGACACCACGCTGGCCAACGAGTATCAGCCGGTCGCCTTCGTATTCTGCGAGTGCCTCCAGACAGCGGTCGACGTGGTCATCAATCTGGCCATCGCGGATACGTTCGAACCGGGCCTGTGAGAAGCCGCCTTTCGAATGCGAGCCTTTGACATCGCTTTTGAATCCCCGGTAGGCGACGCGCTCACTTCCCTCGTAGACACCGAGGGAAAACAGGTCAGTTCGAACGAGCCCAACCGCATGCCGACCGGTTGGCTGAAACCATTCGCGCTTGAGGTGAAATCGGTCGCCCCATTGGGGTTCGAGTGACGGACATACCGGTGGGGTAAGCGCGACTGAAAGGAGGCTCGAATCGTCGGTACAGACGACTGCGGGTGCTGAAACGAGCGTTGCTCGCTCTCCAAGCGTTTCGCTGACGGCCATCGGTATCGTCCGGTTATCGGTCACCGTCGCCGTTAACGCCCCCTCAGGTCCGGTCCGAAACGACTCGAGACGGCTAAGTACCTCTTCCAGTCGCTCACCAGTTACTGACTCGCGGTGGCGGGGTTTCAACGCTTGCGTTGTATCGTCAGAAACCCGCTCAAGTTCCCCCTCCAGTTGCGCGATCCGGTCTTCGAGTCGATTCTGCTTTTCTTGGGACTGTTGGCGGTCGGTCACTGCCGCCGCCCGTCGCTCTGATTCGGCTTCGAGTTGTCGGTTCAGCTGTTCGATTTCCGCCTCGAGATCGGCAATCTCCTCTTTGAGTGATGTGCGCCCAAGCACCGAATCCAGCATATCACAATGGCTGTCTCCCCCGTACTTTTAGGTTCCGGCGCGCTGACTGGTGGAAAATTCAAGCAGTTGTGTTGCCCATTCTTTCCGTGCAAGGAGGACTTCTCGAAGCTCTGGCGGGTTCCGGATGTCGACGTTCTCGAGTATGGGTCGCGGGACGGCTAAGGTGTTCGCTGGAACGTCGTCACCGCCATGGACTGGAAAGTGAGTTCCCTGTAGCTTCATCACCAACGGGGTATCGAGCCGTTCGATGCCGTCGCCGGTGGCGTACACTTCCTGATTGACCTGTTCGTGCTGTCGTGTGTGTATGTATGCGCGGTCGCTATCGGTTGGCGTCACGTACAACCGTCCGAGATAATAGCTGCCGGAGAACACCTCGAACATGTTATGTGATACCAGTAGCCACAGTAGTATAACTGTTTGGCAGACAAGGTTATATCTGTGTTCAATCAGTGTCTTTGTGCTCTCGAGTTTAGAATGGTGTCGCCGCCTGTGGCAGATATAAGCAATCAAAACGATCTTGAACGGCTTGTGTAGTGATTAAACGGTTCAAACGAATGTCTGCCTTTTTTAAGTTGTTAGTCAAAACGAGGGTACTATGAGTGGGGTACGTCTTCTCGTCGCGGCTTTCATCGTCGGTATCGGCCTGCTCGTGATACCGGCAGTCGGTGTTGTCGCTGACGAGGCGCCTGGGGTCGGCGTTGCACAGATAGCAGATTCGGAGGCGAACGCGTCTTCGACCGATGATACCGAATCGACCTCGATGGGCGGGAACGTTTCGGCGTTCATGCAGTCGGGGGCCGCAGATGCGGAATCATCGGTCGATGACGGCATGTTCGAGGCTGCCTATAATCAGAGCGATGAGGCAAACCGATCGGCTGTCGTCGCTGATCGGACAGCAGCCCTCGAAGACGAACTTACAGAACTCGAGGCCGAACGCGAGGCACTCCGAGAAAACGAACCAACGATGAATCCGGCGGCCTACGAAGCCCGGATGACACAGTTAGCCGTCCGAATTGATTCCATAGAGCGGGCAGCGAATTCGACAGAATCTCGAGCAAATGCCCACGGGACTGAAACCCAGCCGTTCGAATCAATCCGAACCGGGGCCGCCGAGTTACGAGGGCCCGAGGTTGCAGCAGCGACACCGGCTCAAGGAGCCCCACCACCAGGACAGAGTGAACAGGGTGACGGTGACCCCGGGCAGTCGAACGCAACGCCTGGGGAACCCGGTCGGCCGAATCTGTCCGATCACCCATCAGAGGGCGGCCAGCCAGCTGATGGCAATCAATCCGGTGCTGCCGGTCACGCCGATGATGGGGCTCACTCGAGCGATGACGCGGGTCCACCGGATGAGGGTAGCCAATCGAACGCCGCTGGCCACGAGGATGATGTCGAGGACGACTCGAGCAGTGACACCGGTCCGCCAAGTGATGGTGGGCCGTCGGACGACGCTGGCCACGCGGGTGCTGCTGAGGACGACTCGACCGATGACACTGAAGACCGCTCGACCGATGACACCGACAATAGCGGCCCACCGGATGATGGTGGGCCGTCGGACGACGCTGACCCACCATAGTCAGTAAAATATACTCTACGAAGCAGACACCCTTTTGAGCACCCGCCCCCAAACTCTGCTTGATGGACTCTGCCGCGTTGTTGGATTTACTCGGCAACGAAAACCGGAGGCGTATTCTCCGACTCTTGGCTCGCAAGCCCTGCTATGTCACTGAAATCTCTGAATACCTTGGGGTGAGTCCGAAAGCCGTCATCGAACATCTTCGAAAACTCGAGGATGTCGGGCTTATTGAAAGCCGGACTGATGATCAACGCCGGAAATATTTTCACATCGCGCGTAACGTCCGCCTCGAGGTGAACGTCTCGCCATATGGCTTTGGGACGAAAAGTGCGTATCCGGCGAGCAAAAGCCTCGATATCACGACCTGCAGCCATCTCTCACTGGATTTTGCCTACGACGATGTTGCTGACCTCGAGGAGTTGTTATCGACCTTAGAGCATCTTGAACAGCTTGAAAACGAGCTGTCACTGGCCCAGCGGTGGGTCCAAGGGCGACTTTGTGATATCCTCGATTCGATTTCCGAAGAGGTCGGCAACGGCCCAGAAAGCCGGATCAACGCCGATCTCCTCTCGAGTATTCGAGCCAAGCCAAAGGGTGTCGGTGAACTGAGTCGGGATGTCGGCGCACCAAGAGAGGTTATTGCTGAACTGCTTGAGGTAATGGCCGATGAGGGAATCGTCAGGCGAACAGAGCGTGGCTGGGAGTTAGCGACCGATAGCGCAATCGAGACGAGTGACTAACCTACAGTTCTCGAGAGAGACCATCCCGGAGGTCTCGACCAAAGTAGTAGCCGAGCATGCCAGTTAGCAAGCCAATGCTAGCGCCAAAGGCGGCGAACGTCGTCGGTGAGGTGAGCAGTGCGGCGAGTGGACTGCTCAACAGCGTCATCAGGGCCCCGACACCGGTGCCTGCGGTGGCAACCTCGAGATAGCGGCGTTTCGAGGTGGCCAGTCCAGCGAGAAAGGCGGTCCCAAAAAGCCCCAAAGCGCCACCGAGCAGCGAGACAACCGGAACGATGGTGGTTCCGACGAGCATAGCTGCCCCAAAGGCAAGGACGAGGGCAAGAAACGCTTTTGGCGAGAAATACGACCCATCTACAGAGCCTACAGTGGGTAGCCGGGAGCCAAGCGAGCGACGGGGTTCGTTCTCAGCGTCCGTTGACCGTGTGTTCTCTCTCTCGGTTTTCGGTTGATCGTGGCTGCCGTCTGATTCCTCACTACCGGCTGTTCCCTCGAGTAGTTGCTCCGTTTCAGCGAGCACCTGCTCGGTTGACTTCGACTCTGTGGTCACCGTATCCGAACGGTCGCTCATAGGTCATGTACGGAACAGCCAAGTAAGGCTCTTTTTGTGTTGTCCCCAAATTACTGACTGTTACCGGGATTTTCCATATCGATAAATACATGTGGGGTTTGGTTGTTGGGAATAGAAGTCTGACTGTTGCTTCCAGTGATGGGCGTGCTAATTCCTGTTTGGTTCCCCACAGTCCGACGATTCCAGATGTTTTTGACAAACCCTTTTGTCTGTTCTCCAGCGTGTTTGAACGCATTCCACTCGGTGTGACAGACACCGCATTTAGCGTTACTCAAGTTTTTATAGTCGACTCCCGTAAGCAGCAGGCCACCGATAGCTCCAATCCCGGGCCCGTAATTCCCCTCTACGTCCTCTGCATAGAGTGCTCCGCCACCAGCCAGGGTTGCCGCCACCGTCGTACACAGGTTATTATTTATTGTTGACGTGTCGACGCTCCCACACGTTGGACAGCAAAAGCCTGGCATCATGAAGCCACCTAAAACCGCACCAATACCGCCACCGACATAGGGGCCTGGAGTAACCATTGGGGATTTCTCAGCCTGGACCATCGTCCCGACAGACGCGCCCTTGGTAAAACCGATACTCATGTTGCCAAGCAAACCCATCATTGCATTTTTCCATGGCCTTGCTGGGAGACTCTGGCTCGAAAGTGCCGTTTCTTTGGCTAATTCTCCGGTTTTTTTGGCGAGATCTTCTGTGTCCTTCGTTACTTTGCTTGCTCGGTTTGCTCGTTCCCGTGCCTGTCGGACCTGCTTGCTTGCGGCAGCTTTTTCATTGCGCTTTTGTTGGACAGTCGGGTCGCTGTTCTGTTCTGCGTTGTGTAGCGCTGTTATTGCCTGTTGCTCGTTCTTTTTTGCAACAGCTGCCTTCTTTTCTAACTTCTTAATCTGTACTCTCATACGCACTGCGGCCTTTCGGGCTGCGCTGTATGCATCGAAGGCCGCCCGAACGTGTGAAAAATCACCTCTCCGTGCTGTCACTGCATTTTGTGCTTCCACCTGTGCTGTTTGGTGGGCCTGTTGTGCTTTGTTCAACTCCTTTTGGAACTCGTCTGCATCGGACTGTTCGGCAGCCTCGGACTGTTGTGATCCACTGGGGCCCGCTTGTGCCTCGATTTCTTCTGGTTCCTCGCTTATTTCTGTGTTGTCTGGTTCCTCGGTAATACCAGGAAGTCGCTGGCGGGCCGAGCCACTCGGCTCCCCAAACTCCATTCGGTGGATCTGAACTACCGTCTCAGCCAGGTTCTGTACGCCTGATTCACCCCCGAGTTGCTCCCGCAGGTCCGTCTCTTCGGCCGCCTGCCGCCGCTGGCGGGCGCGCTCTCGAGAGCGTGCCGATGACGCTGTGCTTGCCGTGGTTGCTGATCGCTGCAATCGTCTGGGTGCTGTCTGGCAACTCCGGTTGTTCGACTCTTGTTGTTGGGACTGTTTCGGATTTGACGCATTTGTTAGTGACTTAGATTTTCTCTGAAACATTATTATTATAGTAGTTTGATCTACTATAAGTAATAACCACTGTCATAACATATATACTTCAGGGTATGCTTATGAAACTACGATGATATTCTCGATTATCGTCGTCGAACGCAGTGAGCACAGTCACCTCTTCTAGTGTGGAATAACTCCTTAATCAACTCCAAAACCTGTGTAGGCCGGGTCAAAAGCGTATTTTAAACCGGGTCGAACCGAAACCTCTCACACATCGATCCAAGCGATCGCGTTCACGTCGGGCGCGACGATCGAAGCTCCGACAGTGCTTTGGAGTAGTAGCTCCGTTTCATCGACCTGCTTGGTCACTTTCGACTCTGTAGTTGCTTTGTTCCCACAGTCGTCACCTAAGTACGGTCCGTTTTGTGTTGTTCCTATGGTTCCTGACTGCCACCAGCAGATGACTGCTGTGTTACTCCTTCCGGGGACTCAATACCAGTGGTATTGGGAGGTCGATTTGCAGTTGCAGTGTCCGACATACCAGTCGCTGTTTGGTTCCCGATAAATAGTTGACTCCAGGTATTTTTCATCCGTTCTATTCTTGTGTTCCAGCATGTTTGAACACGTTCCAATCGTCATGACAGACGTTACAGTTCGCTCTACTCAAACTTCGATAATCGAGTGCCGAAATGAGTAACCCACCTGCGGACCCAATTCCAGGCGCGTAATTCTCTTCGATATCCATTTCATGGAGCACTCCGTTCCCAACCAAGGATAGGCCCAGCGTGGAAATCAGGTTCCCATTTATGCCTGACGTATTGAGGCTGCCACAGGTTGGACATGAAAAGCCAGGCATCGAAAGGGCGCTTAGAATCCCGCCGAAACCGCCACCGATCATCGCCGCTGGACTCGTGATTGGGGTTTGGTGCGGTCGGATCATTCCTCCGATAGCCATCCCCTTGCTAAAGCCGATACTTATGTTACCCAACGTCGCTCTGATTGAGTTGTTCCACGAGCCTGGTGGGAGACACCGACTTGACTGTGCTGCTGTTTTCGCTAACTTTTTCGTTTCTTTAACCAGATCTTCTGTCTCCGTTGCTACTGTACTTGCTCGGTTTGCTCTCCTTTCTGCACGCCGGGTCCGCTGGCTTGCGGCACGTTTCTCCCTGCGCTTTTCTTCGACAGTCCGATCGTTGTTCCGTTCTGCGTTGAGGAGCGCTGTTGTTGCCTTTTGCTCGTTCTTTCTTGCTTCAGTGGCCTCCTTTTCTAACTGCTTGTGCCGCTTTTTTACTTGCTCTGTGGCATCTCGTGTCGTTTTGAGTGCAGCGACGGCCTCTCGAACGTGTGAGAAGTCACCATTCCGGGCCCGTACTGCGTTTGTTGCTTCCGCCTGAGCTTCTTGATGGGCCTGTTGTGCTCTTTGTAGCTCCGTTTCTAACTCGTTTACATCGAACTGTTCAGGGGATTCACCCTCGGCCTGTTGTACGGTGTCCAGTTCTGTTTCCAGCTCGTCCCCCTCACGTCGTTCACGGGATTCGCCCTGGGACTGGTGGGATCCACCAGAGCCCGCTTGTGCCTCGAAATCTGGCTCTCCACTACTAACTGGTGGTGAGGTCCGTCTTCGTGGCTCCCTAAACTCCATCCGATGAATTTGAACCACCGTCTCAGCCAACCGTTGTACGCCTGACTCTCCGCCAAGTTGCTCCCGCAGGGCTGTCTCTTCGGCCGCCTGCCGCCCCTGGCGAGTACGCTTTCGAGAGCACGCCGATGTCGCTGCGCTCGCCGTGGTTGCTGATCGCTGCAGCCGTCAGTATGCTTTCTGGCGATTGTGAACGCTCGAATCATGCCGCGGGAATTTTTACACCTTTGGCACATTTGCTCGAGTCTTATTCTTCGCTGGAAAATTATTAGTATAGCAGCAGTAACTGCTACAGCCTACAGCCAACGCTATCCTATATAAGCTATCAGTCTCTATTTCATGTGGCGATAACGATGGATCTCAGTTCTCGCTGTCAAACACAGTAAGCGACCGTCCCTTTTCAGCGCCTGATACTCGCTTCACCCACTCAAAACGGACTGGGGTAAAAGCGTGTTTTCAAGAGGATCGAACCGAAACCCCTCTCACATGAATCCAGGCGATCGCGTTCACGTCGAGCGCGACGATCGAAGCTACAACGGCGTACTGCTCCCTTCGAGCACTGACGAGCATCTCGTCATCAAACTCGAAGGTGGCTACAACGTCGGTATCGACCGCGAGACGGCAGATGTTGACGTGCTCGAGACCGACGTGTACGAGATTGATGGGACCCAAGAGGGTGATGATTCCTCGACGATCGAATTCGATTCGGAACTGCCGACAGTTGCGCTGATTTCGACCGGCGGGACAATCGCCTCGACCGTTGATTACCGGACGGGAGCTGTCACCGCCCAGTTCGACGCCGAGGACGTCCTTCGGGCCGTGCCGGATCTCGCGGGCCGGGCAAACTACCGTGGCCGGGTCGTCACGAACATCCTCTCGGAGAACATGACACCTGCTGTCTGGCAGGAACTCGCCGAGACGGTTGTCGAAGAAATCGAGGCGGGCGCTGACGGCGTCGTCATTATGCATGGCACCGACACAATGCAGTTTTCGGCTGCGGCGTTGGCGATGATGCTCGAGACCCCGGTTCCGATCGTCTTTACGGGCAGCCAGCGGTCGGCCGACCGCCCCTCTTCGGACAACGTCATGAACGCCGTCTGTGCCGTCGAAGCTGCCAAAAGCGACTGCGCAGAGGTTCTGTTGTGTATGCACGACAGCGAATCCGATACAACGTGTGCCCTCCACCGCGGGACGCGTGTTCGAAAGAATCACACCTCCAGACGGGACGCCTTCGAAACCGTCGGCGCAAAACCACTCGGGGACATCGACTACGACACCAAGGAACTCACCTTCCGCCGTGAGTACCAAACGCGCGGGAGTGTCGACCTCGAGATCGAACCCGCCCTCGAGACCGACGTCGAACTGCTCAAATTCACCCCTGGCATGGACCCTGCCTTTCTGGATGTCGTTGCGGGGAAAGCCGGACTCGTCCTCGAGGGAACCGGTCTCGGTCACCTCCACACCGACCACATCGACACGCTCGAGGCCCTGATCGAAGACGGCACGACCGTCGTCATGACCAGTCAGTGTCTCGAGGGGCGAGTCTGTGACCGGGTGTACGACACTGGGAGAGACTTACTCGAGGCAGGGGTGATCGAGGCGGGCGATACGTTACCGGGGACGACGAAAGTGAAGCTGATGTGGGTGCTCGCCAACGCCGAGGACGATGACGTCGGGGCCACGATGGAGACCTCTCTGGCAGGTGAACTACAGCGTCGGTCGGTGCCTTGGAGTTAGTACTCCACTCCACTCTACCACGCCTGCACTCAGCCACCGCTGACCGGCGGAAACAGCGCTAGCTCGTCGCCGCCCTCGAGGGCCGTCTCGAGTCCGTCTCCCTGTGTTTGGATATCGCTTCCATTTCTGAGGATATTGATATCGCTTGCCACTGAGCCGTCGGTCTCGAGCACCCGGTCGGCGAGTGCGTTGCGGTCTTCGAGCAGTGTCTCGAGTGCGTCGCCGACCGTATCGCCTCTCGCACACTCGAGCGTGATCGCTCTGTCACCGGCGCGTTCGGCGAGATCTGCAAATAGTTTCCAGGCGACTTCCATGCGGATGTTTTGTGGCGCGCGAAGCAAGTAACTACCGCTCGTCTGTGTCTTTGATGATACTGTTACTTGGCCATTGTTAGTGGTGACGGCGGCCGGCAATTGCGATTGCAAGGAGGGTCGCGATGAGTCCACCGAGTGCGCCAATAACACCGAATCCGGGCATCTCATCTTCGTCAGCGGGTTCTGTCGAGAACACGGCCTCAAACGTCTCGAGGTCCGTGTCTGCGTTCCACGTCGCGGTCGCGCCGTCGATATCGGCTGCCTCAGGACTGGTCGAAACGACTGTTGAACCTTCAGGGGCGCTGATCACAAGCGGTCGGTCCGATTCGAATCCGCTTGCAAACGGTTCACTTACAGTAACCGTCTCGCCGTCACTGTCGGCCATTCCTTCCCAGTTTACCGAGAGTGTGACAATGGCGCGGTCGCCGGTAGTGTCGACTTCGATTGACTCCTCACCGACCACGGCAGCACCATCGACTCCAGTCGTCTCTGCGACTGACGCGATCCGGTCGCTGAACCGGGTGGCCAGTTCAGCTTTCGCCTCTTCGTCATCCTCGAGTGAGTCGAACGCCGCTCGTTCGTCGTCGTCTGTCAGGTCGTAGACTGTGACCAGCGAGAAGACGGCGTCACCGTCTGCTGAGACTTCGATTTGGTACTGTGACTCTGTCGCCTCTTCGGAGGTGGTCGTTGCTGTAACCGGGGCGCTGCATGCAGTCCCGACCACCAATAAGACGACACCGAGTGTCAGCAGGTGGCGTCTCATCAGTTCTGTGCCGCTCCATTATCGCCGTTGTCGGTTTCGGCGTCCTCAGTCTCCTCGAGATCTGTCTCAGTCTCATCCACCTCTTCGGCGTCGTCCACGTCAGCCTCGTCCTCTTGCTCGTCAGTGTCGCTTGCGTTCCCTACAGGACTGTCAGCCGGTGGCCCTCGCTCGCGGTCAGCACCAACGGACTGTCCAACTGAATCGCCAGCGATCGATCGAGCCATCTCAGCGGTCTCCGGGCCACCGAGTTCGGATGCTCGCTCCCGAAGTTCCTCAATCGCGCTCACGTTGATCCCACGCTCAGTGAGAAGTTCAGCGGGCAGTTCACCGGCCGTCGTTTCCGACTGGTTTGCTAACCGTTCGATCGTTCCCTTCTCGGCGGCTATCGTCGCAGCCTGTCCTTGGTAGGCCCCTTCGCTAATATTTCCGGCGTCGCGCTCAGCCTCTAACTCTGCCTGTTTCGCCTCTTGGGCATCGAGTCGCTCTTCGATATCGGTCAGCTGTTCACCGACGACATCGGCTTTGGCCTCGTCAGTGCTGGCGTTCGCGATTTTGATACCGTAGGTTCGTTCGGAGACCTCACCATCGAGTTCGGCGTCTTGGACGCCAACAACGCCGGCAAGCTGTTCGCCGGGCGCTATCTCAGTCTCTTCAACTGTCTCCGGCTCATCGTCAGCCGCAAAGACGCCACCGGCACTGAACGTGAGCGCCACCAGCGAGATGACAACTGCAATCGTTACCAGGCGTGTTCCAATTCGTTTCATTACACTCGCTGCTCAGTCACCATCATTGATATATGCTGAACTCCGTGTCGCCGTTTTGTACTCGTTTTCCCCCATTTTCGGCCGTTTGACCCTCGGTTTCGGCCGTTTAGAACGCGCTCTCGGATCTATGGCCGTCGACGGTGAGGGCACTCACCTCTCGCTCTCTTCGGGGAGTCGCAACACGTTCTCGCGCCCGATTCGGAACGACTCAACAGCCCCCTCCTCGCGCAACCGGCTCACCACCTTGCTCGTCTTTGCATCCGTCCACCCCAACGTTTGAACGACTGCCTGCTGTTTCATCCGCCCACCGTTCTCCTCGAGCAACTGGAGGACCTGTTCTTCATTGCTCAGGAGTGACTCATCGACTGGTGGTGTGGGTGTCGTGTCGGTTTCGGCGCTCGTCTCGACTCGAGTCTCAGCCGTTTCCGCGGCCTTCGATTCCTCCGACCGCCGTCGAAGCCACCAGACCCCAGCGCCGCCGGCTGCACCGAGCGTTGCAAGCAGTCCAATGCCAACGAGCAGCCCTCGGCTCAGACCTGCTTCGACCGGCGAAACGACAAGCCGGGGCTCACCGGAGACGAACTCGGTCTGGCTCCCCCGCCAGATAACTGCCCGCTCGCGCTCGTCGTCCGGTTCGGGACTAACGGACGTCCGCTCGTACTCCTCGGGCCAACTCATCACCAGTCTCGTTCCGTCCTCGAGATACAAGCCCTCGATGGCGTCTCCGGCGACTATCGCTCCGTTTTCGGTCTCGGCGAATCCGCGCCACTCGAAGGTGTAGCTGACGACGCCGTACTCGCGGGCGAGTGACTGTCGGTCAGCACTGGCGCTAAAATCTGTCGCGCTCATCTCCCGGCCAGTCGCCGCGCTCGCGGTGTCAACGGTTTCATCAATCCGTTCGGTAAAGTCCTCAGTGAAGCCGTCCGGATCGGATTCAATCTCATCGGCGATGGATTCGAACGCCGCCGTTCGCTCGTCGTCATCGAGTCGAATCCAGAACTCGATCGTCCAGGTTGCGTCACCGTCTGCCTGCAGGTCGATTTCGTACCGAACCGCGTCCGCATCGACCTCCTCGAGATCCGGCGCGAGTGAGGCGGAGGCAGCGTGGGATTCGGCGGTGGCTCCCTGATCAGCCGCAGCGACGCCTCCGGTAGCAAGCAAAACAGTGAAAATAATCGCACATATCACAAGCCGGATTCGCATACCCGTTCATATTGCTCGATATTATAAAGGATACGCAAAGCGGCCGGCTTGTGTATGGGGACAGACACTCATGCTATCCTAATACTGTTTCAACAAAGCGGCTGGCGACAGGCGGTCTAATCGGACGCCGTTATAGTGCTACACTATTCCCCGCTGGGGTATCGGCAGTGACTGTTTCAACAATGCCGCCAACGACCGAGAGGACGCTGGCGATGAAGCCGCTAATCGTCTCGAGGAGGTCAGTGACAAAGTCTGGGACCGGTGTTGGGAGGTCTCCCGGTGGGCCTTCTCCCGGCTGTGCGCTTGCGAGACCGGTGGTTCCTGCGAGGACGAGCAGACCGATAACGGCAATCTGGATCAGTTGGGTTCGTTCCATATACAGTCGGCTGCCCTATACACTCTTTAATTGTAACCACTGTTGCCCTGATTCATACGCATTTGAGCCGTTTTTCGTCGCTTTTCAGCGATCAATTCGAAAAAAGCGTCGGTCGTAGCTGCCGATAGGACCGATCAGGCCCCTGGAACGCCAAAGGCACCGACACCGAGGCCGAGTGCGCTGTTGATCACGAGGAGGATTCCAAGTGCTGCAAGCCAGGCGACGATCCCGATTGCGCCGGCGGTGACCCACCCGCCAGGATACCGCCAGTTGATGACCCAGACCCACGCGATGAGGGCGAGTATCGGTCCGATAAGCGGAATCCAGGCGGTGAGTGCCCAGGCAATCGCCCCGACAAGTGCGGTGAAGACCGCGTGGCTGTAGTCGTTGATATCGACGATGAGCCGCGCGGAGATGAAAATCGCCAGTCCACCAACAAGCAGTGCGACGACGAACGCGACGAGTGAGCCGATAACTGGTACCATCGACGGTTAATTCTCCTCGTCGCTGTTAGTGTTGTTGGTCGAACCGTCCTCTTGCTCGTCAGTTCCTTCGCTCGTCTCCTCTTCATCGCCTATGTCGGTCTCGGCGTCATCCTCGTACACTACTCGCGTCCCTTGAGCGACCGGCTGGAGGAGATATCGTCCCGTCTGGCCGCGACGCACGGGGGTAAAGTCGCCGACGAACGTCGTTCGCCGTCCCTCACGAATGTCGAACGGCTGGTTGAACTGTAGTGGTGCGTTGCCAGGTGTCGAGACATCGGCTGTCTCACCGTCCGTCAACGTTCCCTCGACCTGTTCGATATCCAATTGGAGGAACCCATAGGTGTCGACCTCGAGTTCCCGCTCGTCGATCAGCTGTGTGTTCTCGCCTTGAAGATCGACCAGGTCGGCCTGTTGGGTGTCCTCGAACTCGAGGTAGCGTCTGCCAGCCCCCTGCTCGACATCTGATTCGTCCTGTTCGTCGATGGCGTCGTCCGCGTCAGTGTCTTCGTCGGTGCTCCCGCCATCAGCATCGGTGTCACCACCGTCACTGGGCTTAATCCAAACTCCTTGAATCGTCACAATACAGGATTCGAAGTCGGCAATATCTCCCGGCTGATCGGTAATTTCGGTACCCAACGTTCCCATGGGGGTCGCCTCGTCCTCGTTCCCAAGACAGCCTGACAGTCCCGTGGTAGTGACTGCTGCACCACCGGCTACGGTAAGATACTCGCGTCGTCGGAGTCGGTCGGGGTGATTCATTCCGATTCGAGACAATCACCAGTTGCGTATATATACGGGTAACTGTCTCTCCGATTTTCGAACCGTTTCGCTCGTTTTCGTCGGATTATCTCCACCGCTTGAGGAGTGAGATTGCGGGAGGCTTCAACAGCGCTTGAGGCGAACTTCCACCTGGGAGTGAAGCAGACACCATTTTGTAGCTTGCTTCAACAGTGAGGGCATGGTTCAGGCGACTGTCGTGGATCTCGTCATCGGTATCTATCTCGGGCTGCTGGCGACTATCTTTCCAGCCCTTGTCGCGTTTATCATGGGATTTACGTTCAAATATTTCACCGGCGTCACCGTCCCCGGGCTCGGTGTTGTCGTGCTTGGGGGTGCCCTTGCTGGCATTTCCGGTGAGCTCATGGGGCTCATTAGCGACGAAATCTCGGGCAACTGGTCGGGGATCACAGCAGTGTTGGTCATCCTTATGGGTTGTCTGTGGGCTCACACCAGGGTGATAAACTCGCGGTGACCATGCCCCGGAAGTTCACGTTACAGGCTCTTCGAAACCACAGCCTCTCTGCGGACGTTTCCGAACGAATCGACAGCTTCGGCCAGATTCGGATACGCGTCACCGGTGAGGTGACGACCATCGATGGCTACCCGCCGCTGCCAGAAGCCCTTCGGGCGGAGATCAAAGCCGGATCGTGGAAACTCCCCGCAGACCTCTCGATTGCCGACCTCGAGACGCGGTTGACCGAGCGGATTATGAACGAGTTCGAACTCGCAGAGGTATCAGTGACGGTTGACACCCGGGGGCGCGCCCAAGTTGCTGGGGCACCGAAAGTCGGTGGTCTTTCTCGACGCGTTCCAGCCGGGAAACGAGCAGTCTCAGTCGATACCGTCCTTCCGACGGGCATCGCTCGAGGTGATCACGTCACCCTCCGGTTGGCCGAAAAGCCGGTGACGGGGACGGTGTTGAGTGCACAGACGCGTGGTTCCGAAACCCCACCACCAGCCGCGCAGGTAGCCGATGCTGCAGAGGGTAAACCGGAAACTGACGATGCGAAAAAAGATGAAAAAGCGCCTGCGATGGCGCCAACGACGACCGGTGGAGACGGGCAAATTACTGTCGCGTGTACGTTTGAGGAGGCAAAACGGATCGTCCAAACGGAGTTTGCACCCACAACGGTCCTCTCACGCGGGAACCGACCAGAGTACGAGGCGATTCGCGTCCTGCGTCGTCACAGCAACCGGTTTGGGAAAGTAACGGTCCAAGCTGGCAGTCAGTTCGATGGTATCACACTCGGGGCAGCTACGGTCCGAGATACCTACGGTGTCGCCGTGCTCTCAATTCGGCGACCCGGCGAGCAGATTACGGTCCCTCGAGGCTCCGCGATGATGCAAGCAGGCGATGAGCTGATCGTCGTTGGACAACGGGAGAGTATTCAATCATTCAAGGAGACGATGGTATGAGCCTCCTCGTTTCACTTACCGAAATCACAGTGACCGCCCTCCTAATCAGAGCACTCGGGCTTGGGATTCTCTCGGGGACCGTTGCGATGATCGCCGCCTACGGATTCAAACGCTACAGCTACGAGGAACTCGCTTGTTGGGGCGTCGAAACTCTCAACAATTCTCTTGCCAAAGTCGTTGCAGTCGACGGTGAATCCCCTCGTGCGCGCAACGGGGCGCTCGATTACGGTCACCATCTCGCCTGCTGATGAGATTGCAGATATTGACGGCTATGATCCGGTCGCCGAGGAGACAAAGGCTGCCCTTGCTGATACGACGCTTGCCTTCTCCCGTGGGCTGAGGGTCGAAGAGCTCAAAACCCAGCTTTCGAACCGGCTCAAAGAGGAGTATGACATCAACTACGTCGATCTTGAACTCGAGACCGACGGCACGATCACCTACCTGGGTGTGGGTCGCCAGCCGGCTGGGTTGGGGCCGACGCTTCAGCCGGGGATGGATGCGACAGCGATTCGGGCAGATCCGGCGTTCAGTGCAACGCCCGGTGATTCGATTCAGATTTGGAGGCGCGATGGAACTCGTGTTGGCAACGCCGAACTCCGAGCGGCTGTTGGCATGGTGGCCACGGTCATCGCCGACGAAACCATCGTGAGTACGCTCGATCCGGCAACGAACTATCGACTGCTGACACTCCCAAGTGATAGCAGACCAGAGCGTGAGTTTGCGGGGATGCTTCGACGTGCTGACGAAACGCTGAGTGTGTTCACCCTTGCCGACCGAAGCCCGCTTATTGGCACGTCAGTCGGTGACCTCGATCTGACGCTTATTGCGATTGAGACACCCGACGGAAAAATCGAAACAATCCCAAGCCGAGATCGCTTGCTTGCAGCCGGCGAGGAGCTGTTCGCTCTTGGCAAGCCCGCTGCTCTGCGCCGACTCGAGGCGGGGGTGAAAAATGCTGACGTCTATGCGTTTGCTGAACCGGTCACTGATGGGGCGAAAGAGGAACCGGTTGATGAAGCGACGGAGGGGCCAGCCGATGCCCAACAGCGTGATCGGGAGCCAAAGTAGGGCGTCGGCTCCCCACGGATGAAACGGAGACGTTTAATTGGCGCCGCTACACTGGAACCAGTATGGTAGGCGAGTGGATGACAGAGCGGCTGCCCAAAAACTGGCACTGGATTCTTGGTGTCCGGGCAGCCATCACCCTCGCGTTCATCGTCGCCTTGCTCTCGGTGGTGACTGCTATTGTTAATATCAGCCAGCCAACGGTGTGGGCGCCGGTCGATCCATATGTCCCGGACGCCGCCCAGGAGGCCGCGCCGTTTACTGGTGCCCTCACCGGCTTCGTGATGGTCGGCAGCGCTCTTACGCTTCGCCGTGGGCTTTGGGCCGGCTGGTGGACGACGCTTCTGTTGATGCCAATAACGGCCGTCCAAGGCGTCATGCAAGCGAGCCAGTATTCGATCCCTCTCATCGTCTTTTCGCTGCTCTCAATCCCGACCCTGCTCGCAACCCGCCGCCACTTCACCAACGACCTCGAGTTGACGACGACCCAACTCGCAGCCGGGGCCGCACTCGCCGGCGTCCAAGTGTATGGCACGGCTGGCGCGTTCGTCCTTCGAGATAATTTCGAGGGAATCAACAGCATTGTTGATGCGTTCTATTTTACCCTCATCACCTCGAGTACGGTTGGCTACGGCGACATTACGCCGGACACCGGCTCGGCGGAAGCCGTCCTCTTTACGCTCTCGGTGCTCGTTCTCGGTGTTGCGAGCTTCGGTATTGCCATTGGGGCGCTGATCGGCCCCGTTATCCAGTCGACACTCAGCCAAACGTTAGGAAAAATGACTGACTCAAAAATTGACCTCCTCGAAAATCACCTGTTGGTCCTTGGCTACGGGGACCTGACCGAACCGATCGTCGACGAACTTCAAAATAGTGGAGCGAGCTTTGCAGTCGTCACGAGAGACTCCGATTCAGCGGTAGAGTTGAGCGACCGCAACGTCCCTGTTGTCGTCGCCAATCCAAGCGACGTAGCCTCACTCGGCCGAGTCCATATCGAACGGGCCAAAGCGGTTCTCGTCGCGACCAACGACGATGCCGAAGATGCGTTGACGATTCTTGCTGCCCGCGAACTCCGACCTGACGTCCGAATTGTCGCCGCTGCCACTGATCGGGAAAACATCAAGAAACTCGAGCGGGCCGGTGCTGATACGGTGATCAGTCCGGCCGTTCTCGGAGGCAGTCTGCTCGTTCGGTCGGCAATGGGTAGCGACGAGTCAGGGCTTGTCGATCAGATTATTGAGGGGAAGTAGCTGTTAAGATGCCAAGCAATGGGCGAAGCTGTAGTGTTTATCTGTTTTCTCGAGAGCTAGTTGGTATGAGTGACGATGGTGAGCCTGAATCTAACGCTGGCTTCGAGTCTGTGTCCGAACACGAGTCTGGGACCAACCCAGAAAGCGACCGCACCCGATGGAACAAAAAATACCGCCAGTCCGACGCGGCGTTTTCCCTCCCCGACAACCCCATACCGGCACTCGAGGACCGAATTGACACCCTTCCGGACGGTCGCGCACTCGATGTCGCGACGGGAACGGGCCGTAACGCCCGATTTGTGGCCGCCCACGGCTACACCGTCGACGCCGTCGATATCTCCGATGAAGCGCTGGCACAGGCCCAAGCCGCCGCGAAAGACGACGGCGTCAACACAGCGATCGAGTGGATACGAGCCGATATCGCCGACTACACGTTCGAACCCGGCCGGTATGACGTAATCACGATCAGCTACTTTGCTGCCCTCGAGTTGCTTCCGGATATCAAAGAGGCACTGGCGCCGGGTGGGGTTCTCATCTACGAACAGCATCTGCGCTCGAGCGACGAGATTGAAATCGGTCCCGGACGCAATCGCTACCGGTTTCGGTCGAACGACCTGCTGCGGGCGTGTCTGGACTTAACGATACTCTCCTACGGTGAGCGTCGCCGGGAGAGTGCGATGGGAGAGTTGGCGGTAGCGACACTCATCGGACGCAACTCGAGCGGTGGGGCGCAGTCCTACCCACGTCTCGGCGACGGTATCCAGTAGCCGGTAACCGGTCGCCGACTACGCTTCAGGTGCCCCCTCGAGAATCGCAATCCCACTCGAGGATCCAATCCGTTCGGCACCAGCCTCGAGCATTGCCATCGCGGCCTCGTAGTCACCGATGCCACCACTGGCTTTCACCGGGAGGTATTCGTTCATCAGCTCGACAGCTTCGACGGTGGCTCCGCCGTCGGCAAAACCGGTCGAGGTTTTGACCATTGCGGCGTCGGCGTCGGCGGCAGCCTGGCAGGCCCGGTGGAGTTCGTCTTCGGTGAGCAACGCCGTCTCACAGATCACTTTAACCGGGATCGGCACTGCTGCGACCAGTTCGGCAATTTCTGCCCTGACCACGTCGTCATCGCCGGCTTTGAGCCGACCGATGTTACAGACGATATCGAGTTCGTCCGCCCCGGCCTTCCAGGCCACCACTCCTTCGCGGCGTTTGACATCGTGATCGGACTGGCCATGTGGAAAGCCACAGACGGTGACGGTTGTGAGATCCGGATAGGTATCTGCCTCCTCGAGATAACACGGCGGAATACAGGCGTTCATTCCGTGGGCATCTGCGGCCGCAAGAACAGCCTTGATGTCACTCGGTTTCGTTGTTGGCCCGAGGACGGTGTGATCGATGGAGGGGGCGAGTTCGGCGCGGTTCATACCCCTCACAAGGCTGCCTGGATAAAAAGTCCGGCTTTCGGCCTCCGAACGGCATCTCTAATCGCAAACCGTTTATCACTGGACTTTATTACCAGTGTGTATGGTTGTCCCAGAAGGATTTACACTACCACCGCTGCTCTATCTCGCGGTAGTCTTGTTTGCCTTCTGTGGTGCCGTGGCTATGCTCTGGGCGCTTGATCCACCGATTTCTGACCGGACCGTCCTCGCGCTTTCGCCGTGGATGATGCTCGGCGCTGCGTTTCACGTTATCTACAATGTCGACATTGTCCCCTCGATTCTCAGGCCGCTTTTCGGTGCACCAACGGTCTATCTGACGACTGCCGCGATTGCTGGCAGCGTCTGGATAGCCGGCTGCTTTCTGGTTGCCGGCGGCTTACAACGCTCGATCGATCGCTTTCTGGGGACTGTTGGAGCCGCCCTCACGGGTGCTGTCATTCTCGCCTTGCTTTACACTGGATGGATCGCCGGAACACTGAGCCCACTGTGGCCGATGGTTGCCGTCTTTGCCGCCGCTATCGTCACTGCCTGTGTCTGGTTTCTTGTGAGCCTTCGGGCAATCGATATCACTACCGTTACCGGTGTCACCGGTGTCGTTGTCGTCTTTGGTCACACGCTTGATGGCATTTCGACTGCCGTTGGCTATGACCTCCTTGGGGCCACCGAAGAGGTGCCTGCCTCCCGATTCATCCTCGAGATGAGTGACCGGTTGCCGACAGCGGAGTACATCGGTGCCGGGTGGCTGTTCATCCTGATAAAAATCGCTCTCGCAGTTGGCATTCTCTGGCTCTTCATTGATTTCGTCCGCGAGGAACCCCGCCGGTCGCGGCTGATCCTTGCGTTCATGGCTGCCGTTGGGCTTGGACCAGGCACACACAACGTGTTGTTGTTCCTCGTTGGGCCACTGTAGGTTGCGACGGGCGCATACCCTTTTAGGACGGGGAATAGAGTAGAAAAAGCAATGATCACCGTACTCACCGCCGGGCATATCAACTGGGACGTGACGATGTGCGTCGACCGGCTCCCTGAACCCGATGGCGAGGCGACGATCCATGCCCAACACTGTTCAGGCGGCGGGAGTGCGGCAAATGTCGCCGTTGCCCTCGCCACACTTGACGTCGACAGCTACGTACTCGGCAGCGTCGGCTCGGATACACACGGCCAGCGAGCAATCGCCGAACTCGAGGCAGCCGGCGTCTCGACGGTGGATGTCGTGACCGTCTCGGGTCAAACGTCGGTGAAATACCTGCTTGTCGATGAACGTGGCGAGGTGTCGGTCCTGGGAACCGATGGCGTAAACGAAGCACTCGAGCCGGATGATATCGATCCGCAGTCGATTGAAGCAGCCGACTACGTCCATCTCACCAGCCAACGACCGGAAACTGCAGCCAGAATCGCGGAAATCGCCAGTGAGGCATCGGTTCCGGTGAGCTTCGACCCCGGTCGGCGGATCACTGACCGCGACTATAGTGCCACGTTCGAGCGTGCAGATATCGTCTTTGCGACGAGCCGTGAATCAACCACCATTATCGAGCGTGATGCCATCTCTGCGGGCTGTACGGTCGTCGTCAAATACGGTTCAGAGGGTGCGAAAGTACGACAGGTTTCGGGCACCGTCGCTGCTGTATCCGGCTTTGCGATCGATCCGGTCGACACCACCGGTGCCGGTGACGCCTTTGCCGCAGCCTTTCTCGAGACGGTTTCTCGGAGAGACCATGAGAGCACAGCGATCAGCGACAGTGATACTGAAACGCTCACGCTCGCCCTCGAGCGGGCGAACGCGTGTGGTGCACTCACTGCACGAAAACGTGGGCCACGCGGCAGCCCGTCTCGGGAGCAGCTAGCAGCGTTTCTCGAGTAACGTGGCTAAGAGATACATTTGTGCGGCATTTTTGCTCGCTGTTAAAGAGCCGTTGCATAGGATGATGTCTGACGGTAGATATATGGGCTTCCCCGTTGGCCACATGGGTAGGTAACCACATCTTGGTGTGGGTGAGAGTCATGATAAAACGAACACACGGCGAACCCGACTGCGGGCCAACCGGGAGTCGCCGACACATCCGATATGACCGCAGTGAGGGGGAACCAGCGAGTGTGGCCGTCGTTTCGGCACTCGCCGCATTCACTGATGACGATGCACTCGAGACGAACCTCCGACTGTATGAGTTCATCGACCCCGAAGCACTCGATGCACTCTTTGCTGACCACTACGGCGGCAGTTCTCGCCCGGGTGGGCAGGTAACGTTCGCCGTCAATGACCTCACCGTCATTGTTCGTGCGGACTCAGTTGATGTGTGTCGGTAAGAACGCCTTCGGAACGCTTTTTCTCGCCGTCTCCGATCTACAGGTATGACCGAAACCCAGCCACACCTGCTCGTCGAGCCTGGAGACGTTGCCGACATGGCAATTATTCCCGGCGACCCAGGACGTGTCGACCGCATTGCCAGCCACTGTGACACCGCCGAAACAGTTGCTGAAAACCGTGAGTACAAACTGGTCAACGCCACCTACAACGGAACGGAGTTGACGATTTGCTCGACCGGCATCGGCTGTCCCTCCGCAGCGATCGCAGTTGAAGAGCTCGCAGCCGTTGGCGTCGAGACGTTCATCCGCGTCGGAACGACGGGCGCGCTTCAATCGGGGATCGAAATCGGAGACATGGTCGTTGCCACCGGCGCAGCCAAAAACGAGGGCACCTCAAAACGGTATGAAGCCGTCGAGTACCCCGCTGTGCCGGATTACGACGTCCTCGCATCGCTCATCACCGCTGCTGAGACAAACGATGAGGAGGTCCATATTGGCCCTATCGCCAGCGATGACGCCTACTACGCCGAAACCGAAGCCTACGTCAATGACTGGGAAGCGGCCGGACTCCTCGCCGTCGAAATGGAAGCCGCAATCGTCTTTTCGCTTGCCCGCCGCAAAGGCCTTCGCGCCGGCGCAATCTGCACCGTCGACGGCAATCTCGTCGAAGGCACCCAGAAAGGGGTCGACACCGACGAGACTGAACTGCCTGCAAAAGCCAAAAACAACGTCGCCCGCGCAATCGATATCGGCCTCGAGGCTGCAACCTCACTCTAATCGGCTGTGCGAACTCGCGGGCCGGTTATGTGTGAGGATCACAAAATCCCACTGAGCGCTCACCGCTGTGCGGGCGTCAGTTCGGCACAATCAACCACGGTGTCTGCGGTGTATTCAAACGACGGAGCGGCGTCTTCTGGAATCACCTCATACCGACGAAGAAACTCGAGGATGCCTGATCGACCACCGAAATCGCCACGATACCAAAAAAACAGCCGCGGGAGCGAGACAGTGTTGGTCTCTGCCTCATAGCGCACGTTCGCCTCGAGATACCACTCGGTTGCGATATCGAGTTCCGTTGTACAATCAATCGGCGAATAGACTGTTACCGGCGGCGAGGTTTCTCGTCCACGCGAGAGTGCAAAGTGAATCCGTGGATCGGATTCCTCGAGTCGAAACTGGCGTTCGAACGGGGAGGGAAAGAGCCGTGGGAGGTAGCCAAATCCCCACGAGAGCGACCGTCGGAGCATGCCGTGTTCGATGTCGGCCAGACTAAGCCACGCGCCAGCAACGGGGACGCGCTTGCGTCGAAAAAATCGCCACTGGTCGATGCGGCCGCCTGCTGCCGCCGCAGGATCCTCTTCTTCGAGTAATTGAACGTACGCGTTGTAACAGTTGAGCCAGAACGAAAGCCGATGGCGGTGGCTCGTTAGTGCCGTCTTTAAGCGATCTCGCTCGAGGGTGGCAAGCGAGGCCCGCCGCCGGTCTGTGGGGCCATCAGTTTTGACGGCATAGAGGAGATCAGCTGAAATCGGGAGGGGATTGAGCTGCGTCGGCATCTTTGCGTTCCACGCCGAGTATCCTATTGAATCTGAGGCTTGAATGGGCCGTGTCGTCCCACTCTTTGCCACTGTTCGGATTGCTGATTCGAGAGACTGCCAATCCGTCGGGCTTTTGGCCTGGCGGTGCTGATCTGTGGGTAGTCGATGGCCCGGTATCATATTGAGACGTATGGCTGCACCTCAAACCGCGGTGAGAGCCGTGAAATCGAGCGACGGCTGCGGGACGCCGGCCACCACCGCGTCGACGGGCCGGCCGCCGCCGATGTAGCCATTTTAAACACCTGTACGGTGGTCGAAAAGACCGAACGGAACATGATCCGCCGGGCCGAGGAGTTACAGGCAGAGACTGCTGATCTGTTTATTACCGGCTGTATGGCCCTCGCCCAAAGCGAGGAGTTTGCGTCGCTTGAGGCTGACGTCCTCCACTGGGACGAGGTCCCCGAAGCCGTCACCAACGGGGAATGTCCAACGACGACGCCCGACGCCGAACCGATCCTCGAGGGCGTTATTGGTATTCTCCCGATCGCCCGTGGCTGTATGTCCGACTGTTCGTACTGTATCACAAAGCAGGCAACGGGGAAGATCCAGTCGCCACCGATCGAAGAAAACGTTCGCAAAGCTCGCGCACTCGTCCACGCCGGAGCCAAAGAGCTCCGCATTACGGGCCAGGATACCGGCGTCTACGGCTGGGATACCGGCGAACGCACACTCCATCGCTTACTCGAGGAAATCTGTGCAATCGAGGGAGACTTTCGCGTGCGCGTTGGGATGGCAAACCCGAAAGGCGTCCACGGTATCCGTGAGGAGTTAGCGCGGGTGTTTGCCGAAAACGACAAACTGTACAACTTCCTGCACGCACCCGTCCAGTCAGGCTCGAACGATGTCCTCGGAGACATGCGCCGCCAGCACCAGGTGAGGGAGTATCTCGAGGTGGTCGACACCTTCGACTCACGCTTAGCGGAGTGGACGCTCTCGACGGATTTCATCGTCGGCTTCCCGACGGAGACTGACGCCGACCATCAGGAATCGATGGCGCTTATCCGCGAAACGCGCCCGGAAAAGCTCAACGTTACCCGCTTTTCGAAGCGACCGAACACCGACGCCGCGAAAATGAAAGGCCTTGGCGGGACGATCAAAAAGGAGCGCTCAAAGGAGATGTCGGCGCTCAAAATGGATGTCGTCGGCGAGGCCTACGAGGCGATGGTCAACAGCGTTCGGGAGAACGTCCTTGTCGTCGAGGAGGGAACCGGCGACTCAGTGAAGTGCCGAGATGGGGCCTATCGCCAGCTTATCATCCAAAATGCAAGCGAGTACGGTCTCGAGCCTGGCGATTTCCTCGATTGTCGTGTCACGGGACACAACACGGTTTACGCGTTTGCTGAACCGGTATAAGACTGTTCCACTCGAGTATAGCGACCGCTCTCACTCTCCGTCGGCCAGGTCGAGCACAACCGCCTGTTCCGGATCGGGAACCGTCGCCCCCGGCTGTGTGGCAAACGCGTCGTGAAGCTGGTCATACGTCTCCTCGAGGGCTTCAACGATAACGCGCGTGTCGCTGAGGACGGGCATAAAATTGGTGTCGCCGGTCCAGCGCGGGACGATATGGGTGTGGAGATGGTCACCGATTGAGCCGCCGGCTCCCTCACCGAGGTTGAGGCCGGCGTTGAACCCGTCGGGTTGTATTGCGACAGCAAGCGCGTCAAACGTTCGTTGTTTGAGTCGGGCGTGGTCGAGCAGCTGCTCGTCGCTGAGGTCGCGGTAGTCGCCGGTATGAGCGTACGGAATCACCATGACATGACCGGGGTTGTACGGGGCGTTGTTTAGCAGGACGAAGCTGTGGTCGCTTCGGGCGACCAGCAGATACTCTCGGTCGCAATTCCACTCGGGGAGTTCACAGAAGACACACGACTCGACGTTCGGGTTTTTGTCTTCGCGTCTGATCCACTCGATTCGCCACGGCGCGAACACCCGGTCCATGTGCCACTAGCGACTGGACGGGGGCATAATCCCTTCGACCGGGTCACTGCCGCAGTGGCAGAACGTGAGGCAATCCGAACTTGGCTAGAGGCATTTATGACAGACTATAATGATTACGAACAATCACGACCGTTGAAATAATCTGTGAAATTAGATTTTGAACACTTTCGAACGCTCTCGAGGCTCAATTTTGAAAATCTGGTCGCCGTATTGCGGTTTCTACGACTCAGTTTTCGAAATGAATGATGTCTTTATATTCTGTCTGGATAGAGTATCTGTTATGGCAACGACTGACAACTCCTTCAACGGCCTGACAGAGCGATGTGACGAATGCGACCTGGATACCCTGCACGAAGTCTCCGTCCAAATCCGGACTGAGAGTCTGAAGAAAGAAAACGCGCAGTTCTCCCGTGAGCCATACCGCGTTACCGAATGTCAACGCTGTGGTCACCGTGCCAGCCAACGGATGAACAACGCTTAAAAGGCCGTTTGACGGTCCACCCCCCCACCCCACGGTGCACTCACCCCCACTTTTCCACCCGTGCACCAAACCCCCACCGCACACACTTTTTCGAGTGGCATCACCGATATCCACCCCTTACAGCGTAGCCGCCTAATTATATACTTCTCGAGATACGTTGTTTCACTATGAACATCCTCATTGCTGGTGGATCCGGATTTATCGGCACGAATCTCAGTCAAGAGTTACTCGACCGCGACCACGAGGTAACGGTCCTCTCGCGCTCGCCGGAGGCGTCGGGGCTCCCCGATGGGGTTCAGACGGCTGTTGGGGACGTAAGCGCCGCCGATTCGATCGCTGGCGCACTCGACGGACAGGACGTCGCCGTGAATCTTGTCGCACTTTCACCACTGTTCAAGCCACGTGGAGGCAAAAGTCACGAGAGCGTGCATTTACGTGGGACGGAAAACCTCGTTGCCGAAGCCGAAGCCGCCGGTGTCGACCGCTTTATCCAGATGAGTGCCCTCGGAGCCGACCCGAACGGCTCGACGGCCTACATTCGGGCGAAAGGGCAGGCTGAAGCCGTCGTTCGAGACGCTGACCTCGAGTGGGTTATTTTCCGGCCGTCGGTTGTCTTCGGTGATGGTGGAGAGTTCGTGAGTTTCTCAAAGAAGCTGACGACGCCGTATGTGACTGGCTTGCCCGGCGGCGGCAAGACTCGTTTCCAACCGATTTGGGTCGGCGATCTCGTACCGATGCTTGCCGATGCTGTCGACGATGCGTCACACGTCGGCCAGTCCTACGATATTGGCGGTCCGGAGGTGCTCACGCTCGGGGAGGTGACGAAACTCGCTTACGAGGCCGACGGCCAGTCGGTTGCAATCTTGCCGGTGCCGATGGTGATGGCGAAACTCGGTCTTACCGTCGCGGGACCGGTCCCGTTTGTGCCGTTTGGCCCGGATCAAGCCCGCTCGCTTAAACTGGACAACACCGTCGCTGACAACGATATTGTGGCCTTTAGCGCCGATCCAGAGGAGTTGATGACGCTGGGTGCGTATCTCGGGCTCTCGGCTGCCTGAACGGCTACCTGTCGATAAACGTGATAAACACGCTGGTTGACATTTCTTTGTAGTTTGTGCCTCCAATCCGTACGAGGTCGACGCCTGCAGGCGATTTTTGGAATTCAAAACCGTTCGTGACATTCAGACCATCACAAGGCTTATAGTACTAATTGTACATCGTTCTGATCAACGGAGCCCCTATAAAAAATGAAGCTGGCGATGATCGGATTTGGACAGGCCGGTGGCAAAATTGTCGACCGATTTCTCGAGTACGACAAGCGAACAGGCAGTAAGATCGTCCAGGCGGCGATCGCTGTCAACAGCGCAAAAGCCGATCTCCTTGGACTTGAACGGATTCCAGAGGATAAGCGCGTCCTGATCGGACAGGCGCGGGTCAAAGGCCATGGTGTTGGTGCAGACAACGAACTCGGCGCGGAGATCGCCGAAGAGGATATCGATGAGATCCAAAACGCCGTCGACAAGATTCCAACCCACGAGGTTGATGCGTTTCTGGTTATCGCCGGCATGGGTGGGGGAACGGGCTCCGGCGGTGCGCCGGTGCTCGCAAAACACCTCAAACGGATCTATACGGTACCGGTGTACGGTCTCGGCGTCCTTCCGGGCACTGATGAGGGGGGCATCTACACGTTAAACGCCGCGCGGTCGTTCCAGACCTTCGTCCGCGAAGTCGACAACCTGCTGGTCTTTGATAACGACTCCTGGCGAAGTGCCGGCGAGTCAGTCGAAGGTGGCTATGACACGATCAACGAGGAAATCGTCCGCCGATTTGGCATCCTCTTTGGCGCTGGCGAGGTACAACCTGGCCAAGAGGTCGCTGAAAGCGTTGTCGACTCCTCGGAGATCATCAACACCCTGTCGGGTGGTGGCGTCTCCACGGTCGGCTTCGCTCACGAAGAAGTCGAGTTGAGTTCAAGTGGCGGCCTTCTCTCCCGGTTCACCGGCGGAAGTTCCGACACAAGCGACAGTTTGGACGCAGCAAACACGACCAACCGAATTACCAGCCTCGTCCGGAAAGCTGCCCTCGGTCGGCTCACACTCCCCTGTGAGATCGACGGTGCCGAACGCGCGTTGCTGGTCCTTGCCGGTCCCTCCGAACACTTAAACCGGAAAGGCATAGAGCGCGGGCGGAAATGGCTCGAGGAGGAAACGGGGAGTATGGAGGTCCGTGGCGGTGACTACCCACGCGACGAACCGGAAGTTGCCGCTGCAATCTTGCTCTCTGGCGTGACAAACGTCCCTCGGATCAAGCGTCTACAACAGGTTGCGATCGAAGCCCAGGAGAACATCCAGGAGATCCAACAGGAAAGCAGAGAGAACCTAGAGGGCCTTGTCGAAGACGACGAGGACGAACTCGAGCCGCTGTTTTAGCAACGCCCTTTTTGTTCGGTCCCGACGGTTGAGCTAATGCGTGTGGTCGTCCCTTTCGATACGCAAGATCCAAAAAGTCGGCTCGCCGATGTGTTGGCGCCAAGTGAGCGCAAACAGTTTTCCGACCGGTTGCTGAGAGACGTTCTCGAAGCGGTCGTCGCGGCCGGAGGTGAGCCTGAAGTACTAGCGACGGCTCCGGTCGACCTCGAGGTGAATGCGTTTGCCGAGGAACTCTCAGTCATCGTCGATGACCGGCCATTGACTGAGGCGGTCAACGGCGTACTCGAGGGTGGCAGAGAGACGGCGGTGGTGATGGCCGATCTCGGATTGGTAACGCCGGAATCTCTTCGGCGGCTGTTTGGCCGAGGTCGTGAGGAGCACGGTGTGACCATCGCGCCTGGTGTCGGTGGCGGCACTAATGCGCTAGTCGTCCGTCACGGCGACTTCCGAGTCGATTATCATGATTGTTCGTATCGTGACCACCGGATCCAGTGTGCAGAATCCGCCATTCCAGTAACCGTCGTCGACTCGTTTCGGCTCGCTGTCGATATCGACGAACCGACCGACCTCGTCGAACTGTTGATTCACGGCGATGGCAGCGCACACGAGTGGCTCACAAAACGATTTGCACTGACGACTGGTCGTGATCACCATCGCGTGAGTGTCCGCCGGCGATAAAACCAGACGAAGACGGCGGAAAGGCCTTATGTCGGTGGCAATGAGTACGATAGTAATGGCTTCAGGCGGGGTAGACCGTTCTCAAACGGCAGGCAAGACGATCATCGATCCTGAGGGGGTCGCTATCGAAATCGACAACTCGGCGGTCACACACCTCCTCTCGATAACGCCAGCCGATGTCGACCCTGCTCCGGCGCTCACCTTTGGACGAAACGTGTTTATTCCGCTGACGACTGCCTGTCGCTACACCTGTACCTACTGTACGTACTTCGACCCGCCTGGCGAGGCCTCGCTGCTCTCACTCGAGGCCGTTCGAGACATTTGTGAACGTGGCGCGGCAGCGGGCTGTACGGAGGCGCTGTTTACCTTCGGTGACGATCCCGACGACCGCTACACCGCGATACACGAGCAACTGGCTGATTGGGGCTATGACTCGATTCACCACTATTTGCGAGCAGCCTGTGTGGTTGCATTGGATGTCGGACTGCTTCCACACGCTAACCCCGGGGACCAAACTCGCGAACAACTGCGAGCGGTTGCCGATCTCAATGCCAGTATGGGCGTGATGCTCGAGACGACTGCCGATGTCGCTGCCCATGGCGGCCCTCGACAAAAGGAACCGGGGCAGCGCCTACAGACGATCCGCAACGCCGGCGAGGCGGATGTCGCCTTTACGACTGGCATCCTCGTCGGTATCGGCGAGACGTGGCGTGACCGGGCCGAAAGCTTACTCGCAATCGCCCAAATGCACGAGCGCTATGGCCACATTCAGGAGGTTATTATCCAACCGGTGCGGGAAAACGACCGCTGGCGTGGTGGCTCACCTGATTTGGAGACACTTCGACGGGTAACGGCAATGGCTCGTGTTGCCCTTCCGGAGACCGTATCCGTCCAGGTGCCACCGAATCTCGTTCCCGCTGCAGAACTGATCGACTGTGGGATTGACGATCTCGGCGGCGTCTCACCGGTCACCGACGATCATATCAACCCTGACTTTCACTGGCCCGGACTGGCCGAACTCGAGGCAGTTGCTGAGACGGCCGGTGTCCCGCTTCGGGAGCGACTGCCTGTTTATGAGCGGTATCTCCCCGCCGAATTACGGTCGGTGTCGTTCGAGGGAACGCCAGCCGATCCGACACGAAACTGGATTTCGGAACCGATTGCAGACGCCCTCCGCGCTCAAGACGCCGCTGGCCGTCGGTACCGAACGGTCATCAGCGGCGACTAACAACTCTGGCAACAGCCTCCACCGTCCGGCGGAGTTAACCGTTGGGCGTTCAAGTTACTGGTATGAGTTGGACCGAATCGGATGTTCCCGATTTGACTGGATCTCACTATCTCGTCACTGGGGCGAACAGCGGTATCGGGTTCGAAGCGACACGCATGCTCGCCGAAGCGGGTGCAACCGTCACGATGGCCTGTCGAAGTACCAAACGAGCCCAGGAAGCCGTTGAGCGCATCCGGATGGGACCCGTCGACCCCGACCTACTCGTCGAGGAACTGGACCTCGCCAGCCTCGAGTCAATTCGCGCATTCGCCGACTGCTTTGAGGACACCGTTGACGGCCTTATCAACAACGCCGGTGTGATGGCAATACCTCGTCGAGAGACGGATGACGGCTTTGAGATGCAGTTTGGCGTGAACCATCTCGGACACTTCGCGCTGACCGGCTTGGTACTCGAGAATCTCGCTGAGACGGCTCGCATCATCACCGTCTCGAGTGGGATTCACGAACGCGGCGAAATCGATTTCGAGGATTTACAGGGTGAACGGTTGTACAACCGCTGGGATGCGTATGCCCAATCAAAGCTCGCAAACGTGCTGTTTGCCTATGAGCTGGATCGCCGCCTTACAGCGGCCGAATCACAATGGATCAGTGTTGCGGTCCACCCCGGCTATGCCGACACCGGATTACAGCAACAGGGCCCGGAGATGGAGGGTTCCCAGGTGAAGGCAACGATGATGGCTGTCGCAAACAAACTCTTTGCCCAATCGGCGGCGATGGGGGCGTTGCCGACGGTGTACGCCGCGACGGCCCCTGGAATCACTGGGGGAACCTACTACGGCCCCGGCGGGTTGCTAAACATGCGTGGGCCACCCGAACGCCAGGAGTCTGCCGAGCAGTCTTACAATCGAGAGACTGCCCAACGGCTCTGGGAAATTTCTGCAGAACTCACCGGTGTCGAATATGCGCTCCCGGCGACACAAGCTTAGTCGTCTGCTGGCACCGGTTCCTCAACGAGCAGCGGCGTTCCGTCGGCTTTCGGCCCCAACTGTGGGCCAAACGGTGGCTCGTCGGGATCGATTACGCGCCGGCGGGTATAATCAGTCGAGCGCTCGACTGGCACGCGGCCGATAGCGGAGATCATATCCACGTAGTCTGCGACCGACCGAAACTCGCCGTACTTGCCGCCAGCGCGTTTCGTGATCTCCTCTGAGAGGATCGTCCCCATAAAGTCGTCAGCGCCGCAGGTGAGCATCTTCAGCCCGTGTTCGTCACCGTATTTGACCCACGAGGATTGGATATGGTCAATGTTGTCCAAAAAGAGCCGTGAGACGGCGATCATCAATTCGTCTTCCTCGCGTGTGGCACCGCCCGAGACGACGCCGTGTCGGTACAGCGGCGTCTGTTGGTGGACAAAGGAGAGGGGGACGAACTCGGTGATCGCGCCGTCGACCCGCTCCTGTAGCTCGCGGACTCGTTTGAGGTGCAGCACCCGGTGGGCTTCGTTTTCAACGTGGCCGTACATGATCGTCGCCGTCAGCCCGAGTCCCGCGGCCGCCGCTCCCTCCATTGCCTCGAGCCAGCCTTGGGTGTCGATTTTACCCGGACAGATGACGTCCCGGACTTCGTCAACGAGGATTTCGGCGGCCGTTCCCGGAACGGTATCGAGGCCGGCGGCAGCGAGACGGCTGTACACTTCCTCGTAGGACCAGTCGGTGCCACGGCGGGCGTGGGCGGCCTCCTCGGGCGTAATCGAGTGGACGTGGATGCCATCGACGGCCATCGCCTCAATCTGGGCGACGTAAGTGCCGGGGTCCGTCTCGTACGCTGCCGGTGGCTTGTAGTCGACGACTTTCGGGTCGGCTGCCTCGAGGATCTCTCGGTGGTCGGTATCAAGGGCAAACGCGGGGTGGAGTCCGGAGACCGAACAGACCTCTGAGATGCCACGGTTGGCCGCGGCGCGGACGATCTGTCGGGAATCTTCGGGCGTTTTGGTGAAGCCGGCGTGTCTCCCCTCGTAGTCGGACTCAAAGGTATGGGCGCTGTCTTTGAAGTTGCAGAACAGACAGCCGACAGTGCAGGCGGTCGTGACGTTGTTGTTGAGATTGGCGACGAAGGTCACTTCTTCGCCGGCGACCGCTGCGCGACGACGGTCGGCTGCCTCTAACACTAATTCCTTGCGGTGGGAATCGATTCCTGCTCGGTCCGTGCCGGTGGTGAGTAGCTCGATGCCGTCCTCAACGGTGAGTCGCTCGCCCGCACGAGCCTTTTCCAGAGCGTTTGCAAACGACTGGTCGGTTTCCGGACGGCATTCAAACTCGAGATCGGTCTCACTCACCGGTCGGTCCATCATCAAACTGGTAGCCACCGACGGGGCAAAAGCGTGCTGCAATGGCTCACCGCTTGCGCTCTCGTTTGAATGTGTCAAAACTGGTATCGGTCCTTGGTTATGGCCCCTCGATTCTGAAACCTTTTAGCCGGTTGCCCAACCAGGTTCGAGTATGATCGAATCCCGTCACGACCGTGGTGGCCACAAATGACGAGCGTCAAAGAGTTTCGCGTTGACGACGAACCGACCGCTGATTCGCTTGGTCGTGGGGCGTTCATCTTCACCGATGCCTACTCGATTTTCGATTGGGGGCAGATGCCTGACCCAATCGACCAGAAGGGAGCAAGCCTCTGTACGATGGGGGCGTTCAATTTCGAACTGCTTGAGGAGGCCGGTATCCCAACACATTACCGCGGTGTCGTCGAGGACGGCGAGGTATGCCCGCTTGCTGACGTCAGTACGCCCCCAACGGAGATGGCAATCGACCTGACGCAGGTTCCTGACCTTCCCCATGAGGGGCGAAGCTATGATTACGAGACGTATCACGCCGCCGCCGGCTCGAACTACCTGATCCCCCTCGAGATTGTCTTTCGCAATCGGGTCCCCGTCGGCTCGAGTCTCCGTCGGCGGAGAGAGCCGAGTGAGCTTGACCTGCCCTTTGACACTTGGCCGGCGGAGGCTGTCGACCTCACGGAACCGATTGTAGAGTTCTCGACGAAGTACGAGAAAGGCGACCGCTACCTCGACAGGTCGGAAGCTGACGCAATTGCCGGCCGGGCCGACCTCGAGGACCTCGAGTCGGTTGCACGGTCGGTTAACAAGTTGCTTACCGACCATGCGGAGTCGGCGGGACTGGTCCACGAAGATGGCAAGATTGAGTGTCTGTTTTTCGATGGCGAGATTCGGGTCGCCGACGTTGTCGGGACGTTCGACGAAAACCGATTTAGCCACGAGGGCATCCAGCTTTCAAAGGAGGTGCTCAGACAGTATCACAAGCGAACACAACCGGAGTGGGTCGAGGCAGTGAGTGAGGCGAAAGCAGCCGCCAAATCTCGTGATATCGCCGATTGGAAAACCCTCTGTGACCGTGAGCCCGCGCCGCTCGATGATACAGCGCGTTCGGCCGCTCGCGATATGTACTGTGCGGGGACGAACGCCTATATCGGTCAGCCGCTGTTTGATGCCCCGCCGCTTTCGAAAGCCGTTGGAGCGATTACTGGCCTCTAGGGACTGCCAAACTGAACTATTTATAATGCGGAATCTTGGCTGTAACAGAAATCCTCAAATATCCGAACGTGCATGCTATTTTTGAAGAGTATCTCCATGACCATCGTTGAAACAATTGGCAGCGCTTCGGAAGCAGCACCGTTCGATCCAACCGTCGCAGTCACCGTTGCCGCGACCGTTGCACTGGTCGCAATCATTGGTCTCTTCGTGCTGGTTGCGTTCGCGCCATATCTGCCACCGAAATGGGAAGAGAAAATCGCTGGCTCGAGTGGCAATTCAGCCGGTGGGCAAACACAGGCTGACTGATCGGTCGTTATTTTTCAGACTGAGAAACACGGTCGACAAACACCCCGATTCACACTCCGCCCGAGGAAAACAGCGTGTTTCAAGTGTCGGTGATTCCTCTGGACGAACACATGGGTTCAACGACGGATGCAGACGGCCCGGAGACGTGTGTCGTCTGTGGGGAAAGTGTCGAAGACGCCGTCAATCGGCGCGTTGTCAGTCGTATCGAAGATCAGCAGGCCGTTCATTTTCAGTTCTGTTCCAACGAGTGCCTCGAGACGTGGCAAGACCGCTAATCGGTCACCACATCGCCAATCCCGTCGATCGGACGGTCGGGTAACACCTCCGAAATTTCCTCGGGAAGGCCGAGTTGGTACTCCAGGTTGTTTGCTCGAAGGCGCGTCCGTCCGCGATGGACCGAAACGTCACCGTTGAGATGGAGTTTGACCGCTTCGAGCAACGCATCGGCCTCGAGTGGCTGTCCACGGCGTTTGATTTCTGCTAAGTCGGCATCGTCGGGGAGGTCAAACGCGCGTTGGGTGATGATCGGTCCCTGATCTAAGTCGGTCGTGACGTAGTGGGCGGTGACGCCGGCAACTCGAACGCCTTCCTCGAGTGCCTGCCGGTAGGCCTCTGCGCCGGGAAATGCTGGGAGCAGCGAAGGGTGGACGTTGATGATCCGATCTTCGTATCGGAAGACGACGTTTGGGCTGAGAATCCGCATATATCGCGCGAGAACAATCAGGTCGACATCATACTCTTCGAGCAGTTCGAGGAGTCGTTCTTCGTCTTGTTGTCCGTTTTCGCCGCCGATATCGTGAAACGGAACCTCGTAATGGTCGGCGATTGATTCGAGGTGGCCGTGGTTGCCGATGACGACACCAATGTCGGCGCCGAGTTCGTCGTTCGCCCAGGCTTCGAACAGCGCCTCGAGACAGTGTGATTCTTTCGTCACTAAGACTGCGAGCTGTTGGCTATCTCGGTCTGCAGGGAAGCGAACGGTGACATCGAGTCCGAGGTCGGCCCCGAGTTCATCGAGGTCCTCTCGAAGTTTTGCCTTCGTACAGACCATCTCCGAGGTGTCGACGGCCAAATACATACGGAAGACATCGTCTCGAACAGCCTGGTCGAGATCCTCGATGTTGACACCACGGTCGAACAGCAGCGTCGTTACGCGGGCGATCAGGCCAGTACTGTCCTCGCCAATGACCGTGATTTCGGTCAACTCAACCGTCATTGGCTCCACCTCCACTCGAATACAGATAGCATTGTATTCCGTTCTCAGCGACCGAAGCGTTAAAATCAGTTGATTTCTCCGGGATCACGTTTCGGCCGTATAATAACAAAACCGCACGTTATATGTTAAGAGTTATTTTTTATACAATCATTCTTATTAAGTGCGTGCGAAGACGAGGGATGACAATGACTCATCCGTTCGACCACGAGGTAGCGATTGTCGGTGCTGGACCGGCCGGCATCGGCGTTGGTGTGGCGCTTGCGGAACTCGACGTCGAGTATTCGATTCTCGAGCGCGAGTCCATCGGCGCGTCGTTTCGACAGTGGCCTGCTGAAATGCGGTTGTTAACGCCGTCCTTCCCGGCAAACAGTTTCGGTGTGCGTGATCTGAACGCGATTACGCCTGATACCTCGCCGGCGTTTGCCTTAGACTGTGAGCATCCCACCGGGCCGGCCTACGCTGAATATCTCGAGGTCGTCGCCGCGTTTCACGACCTTCCAATCGAGACCGGTGTCGACGTGCAACAGGTCGTCTCGAACAAAATGGGTTTTACACTCAAGACAAGCGCTGGTCCAATCACCGCCCGGTATGTCATCTGGGCAGCCGGCCAGTATCAGTATCCCACTAACAGAGAGACTTCCGGCGCGGAGAACGGAATCCACGTCGGCACTATTGACTCCTGGGCTGCACAGAGTGAACGCATACACATCCACCTCGAGTCCGTCGCCGGAAGCGCCGTTGAGCAGGTCGAGACGGGTCGGCCGATTGCGGCCGATGGCTCGAGTGCGCATCGGACTGTCGATTCGAATACTGCCACCCCGCCAGCAGACGCCGCCGATGTCGTCGTCATCGGTGGCTACGAAAGCGGAATCGACGCGGCACTCTCCCTTGGTGAAGGTGGTATCTCGGTACTTGTCCTCGACGAGGAGGGTCCCTGGCAGTTCCGAGACCCGGACCCGAGTGAGGTGCTCTCACCGCGAACGAACGAACGGTTGGCGGTGGCACTCGAGGCCGACCATCCGATCACGCTTCGTGATGGTGCACGCGTCGAGGGGATTGAAGCCACAGGCGACGGCTATGATGTTGTGACGACCGATGGCAAGACGTTTCACTCGCGAACTGAACCGATTCTTGCAACCGGCTTCGAGGGGAGCCTGGGGCTCATTTCCGAACACATACAGGAAAACGAGTACGGCCATCCAGCGCTCACCGACCGAGACGAATCGGCGGCGACGCCCGGGCTCTTTCTCGCCGGCCCACAGGTCGCCCACGACGGCCAACTGTTCTGTTTCATCTACAAATTCCGTCAGCGCTTTCCCGTCGTGGCCGAGACGATTGGCGAGCGTCTCGAGGTCGATACTTCGCCTCTCGATTACTACCGAGAAGCGGGGATGTTTCTCGAGGATTTGTCGTGTTGTGAGCCGGAGTATTGTGACTGCTAAGTTGGATGCGTAGCCGGTCAGTGGTTTTGATGAATGTGTGAGCGGAGGTCGTCGGTGGCGTCGAACGATTCATCACAGACCGCACAAGTGTTGTGATGAAGCGCAACGTGTTGGGTGACGCCGGCAGCCGAGGTGAACGACGCATCGCAGCTGGTACAGTTGTACGACATATTCATAACTCAACGACTATAGGTTAAAAAGAGTTACTAGGAAAATGGGGTTCATTGCGCACATAGGTTACTAACTCAGTTTGTGTGATTGCTATTGCACAGTCACGGTCTTTTCGTGTGGCTCACGAGATCGGGAACACACTTCGGCTGCCTCGAGTTATTAATTCGACACAATAAAATAATAACGCGTTCTACGGTTCCAGTATGTATCAGTGTGTGATCGTCGGCGGTGGGATCCATGGGACCTCCCTGCTCGGGCGGCTGCTCGCAGATACCGTCCTCGAGCGAGAGGACATCCTCGTCGTCGACCCACACGACCGTCTGCTTGCGTCCTTCCGACAGAAAGCTGCGGCCTGTGAGATGGAGGCCCTGCGGTCGCCATACGTCCATCACATCGGAACTGAACCGTTTGGCCTCGAGTCGTTCGCCCACGCCCAGGACAGAGAAGACGAGCTACACCCGACGCCGGGCTATCCTCGCCGGCCCGCCTTTGACCTGTTCTGTGCGTACGCTGAATCTGTAATCGAGCGTCACGACCTCGAGGCCCTCCACCGGCAGGCCACCGTAGAATCGATTGCTGAGACCCAAGCGGGCCTGATACTCGAGACTGATTCGGGGCCGATTCTCGCGCAAACATGTGTGCTCGCAATCGGCCACGGTGGACGGTATCGGTGGCCATCGTGGGCCCAACGCCTCACAATGGAATCCGACTACGACTGTCTCTCCCATATCTGGGACCCAGATTTTGATTTGGCTGCCGTGGCCGGCGATGTCGCGGTCGTTGGTGGCGGTATCACCGCCGGACAGGCAGCGGGCTGCCTCGCTGACCGACTCAGAACCGTTTCCCTTCTCACTCGCACTCCGATAGAGCGGGCCGTCATCGAAGCCGACCCGCGCTGGATCAACTGGAACCACATCGAGCGCAATCTTCATTGCCATCTACCGGGCTCTCCCGCCCGTCTCGAGACGGTTAGGGAAGCCCACAATAGTGGGACAATGCCGCCATGGGTCTATGAGAACCTCGAATCGAATATCGACGCTGGGCGGCTCACTCACTACCGAGATGAGGTTGCCCTCGCTCGAATCCGGTCGGACGGTCGTCTCTCGCTTCGCCTCGAGTCGGGGCGGAGACTCGAGGCCGATCAGCTGATTTTGGCGACGGGGTTCGAGCCCGTCTTTGATCATCCTTTTGTGGGGGTCGTTGCGTCCGACCTTGACCTCGAGCGAGGCTATCGCGGGATGCCCGTGCTTAGTGATGAGACGCTGGCGTGGAAACGGTGTGGAGGCGACCCGTCGCCGGTTTTCGTCACCGGTGCCCTCGCCGCTGGCTCGGTCGGTCCGGTTGCGGGCACAATCGTCGGCGCTCGTCGGAGCGCAGATCGGATTGTACAAAAAATATCTGCAAATACTCACCCACGTTCCACCGAAAAAACTCACTCGAGACCGGTGGTTGTCCCGTCTCGAACGGTCAACTGATACTGTTATCTAATTCCTCTCGCCACTCGCAATATGTGTGTCATCTCTTTTTGCAACTCGCTCCGTTTTATTATCACAAAACCAATAAATATGAGTACAAATCCAATCAACGTAAACATATCAACTGTCTCTTGCAGAACGAGCCAACCCGAAACCGCTGCAAAAATAGGGACAACGTAGGAAACGAGGTTAATTTCAATCGGTCCGAGTTGGTCGAGGAGGTCAAAATAGATAAAATACCCAATAGCGCTTGAGCCGACAACCAAATATCCGAGTGCAAGCACTCCCGAGGTCGTCCATTCGATGGCGCCAACGGATTCTCCAGCTGAAATACTCAGCCCGTGAAGGACGAGCGCACCGATTAGACAGGACCAGGCGGTCACACCTTCGGTAGATATACCGTTATCATCTATATTTTGTACCAGTACACTGCCGAATGCAAAACTTATCGTGCCAAGAAGGATCATCAGCTGTCCGATGACGCTATCGGTGAGTATGTTCCCGAAAGTTGGCTGGGCAATAAAAATGATACCAATAAATCCGACAAGAAGCCCAATTATTCCGAACGTGGTCAATCGCTCGTCTGGCAGTAGCATACGGGAAAAAACCGTTGCTAGTATCGGATTGAGGCCTACGATAATCGCTCCAACTGCGCTGATTACCGTTTGCTGACCGATAAAGACGAAAAAATTGTACAGGGCAACGAGAAAGAGGCCATCGATGATCACAACAATCCATGCCGCTCTGTTTTGCGGAATCCAGGTATCACTGACCAGGACCGCGTAGGCGAACAGAATAATTGCAGCCAAATCATACCTGATCGCCGCAAACAAGACCGGCGGAAAATACTCCAGTCCGGCCCGAATTGCCATAAATGCGACACCCCAAAGCGCAGCTAACAGTACAAAAAATAGGACATTCTTATACCCGAGTTTTATGTTCATATGAAACTAATGTAAGGGGCTGTACACCTACCTGAGTAGGTTCGGAGAATTCACCCGCTCGTCTAAATCAAGTTGACCGCCGTCGATAATCCGTCCATCTTCGCGGTAAATGTATGTAGAGCCATCGTTGAGGAAGAACATCGGCGTTCCGGAGAAGTATTTGTGCTGAATCGCTGTTTCTTCTGCGATATAATCGCCGTGTTCATCTCCTGCCGGAATCATTTCAAATCGACCTTCGGTCGTTACTGATCCGTCAGGGTGCCGGAGTTTTCCTTCAGTAAGGTACAGCGTCTGAAGCGTTGGATGATAGTGTGGAGGAAACGAAGCACCCTCTTCTATTTTCACCAGCTCGAACACCTCTCCGGACACCGGATTCGAGTAGAGTACTTTGTTGTACACTCCCTCAAAGTGCTCTTCGGGCAATGGTACCCAGTCGTACTGTTCGTGGTCGCCGAACTGTGTAAAAGCCTGTTCTAGGCCTGAGCTTTTTTCAATGCTCATACGAGTAAAGTTTATGTGCCAAATACTTATAGCTTATGGTGATTTCTGATATTTGCATAACTATAACGTATTTTATTATCTGAACACGAATAGTACCGGAATAATGAGCTCATAAAGAGGACAAGCTGAATATCTCAAAACCGCTGAGATCAAGAGACTTTCCGCGACTGACCGCTTTGGAACGTCCGTTGACCAAGCTTTAGCGAAATAACGAGAACCGTTGCGTTCGGTCGACTTGGCTCCGAGACGCTTTGTTTCTGGATCGATATTTTTAATCAGGCTACAAGCTTTCACCGCTGAGCAGATCAGAGGGTTGTGATTTACGTGACTCTTCGATTCGCTTGACTCGAGATTTTCCCCCGTTCACACGGCAGATATCAATGCAGCAGTTCGATTATCGCGACCGTCTAATTCTGTTTTTCGTCGATCTATTAGCCACCCCCTGTCACTTTATCCGTCGGGAACACAACGAAACCGTTTTCGAGCATGGGAACAGCCGTTCAACTAATGACTGGCTACACTGCGACCGTGACCGTCCGGCTCAAGCACGGCGTCCTTGACCCGGAGGCTGAAACAACCAAACGGGCCTTAGAACGCCTTGGTTTTGAGATAGCGGGACTGCGATCGGCCAAACGCTTTGACATCGACCTCGAGGCAGCTGACAAAGAGGCCGCAGGTGAGCGAGCTGCAGAGATGGCCGAGCGACTGCTTGCTAATCCGACGATTCACGACTATAAGATCGAAATCAACGACCGCCAATGACTGTCGCAATCATCCGCTTTGGCGGTTCGAACTGCGATCGGGACGCCAAGGCTGCCCTCGAGTATCTGGATATCGACGCCGAATTGGTCTGGCACGAAGACGGCCTCCCGGCGGAGACGACGGGCGTTGTTCTGCCCGGTGGCTTTTCCTACGGCGATTATCTTCGGGCGGGTGCAATGGCTGCCCGGTCACCGATTGTGACCGAAGTTCGAGACGCGGCTGCCGATGGCGTTCCTGTCCTCGGTATCTGTAACGGTGCACAGGTCGGCTGTGAATCCGGTCTCACCGAGGGTGCATTTACGACGAACAAAAGCGCCCGATTCCAGTGTGAACACGTCTATATTCGCGTCGAAAACGCCGAGACACCATGGACGAGCGAGTACAATGAAGGCGACGTTCTCGAAATCCCAATCGCCCATGGCGAAGGCCGATATGAGATTGCTGCAGACCGACTCACCCGACTCGAGACCGACGACCGCGTGCTCTTTCGGTACTGTGATGAAAACGGCGAGCTGACAGAGGCGGCAAATCCAAACGGGTCGAAGCACAACGTCGCTGGCGTCCTTGGGACACAGGAGACGGTTGCGGTGTTGATGCCCCATCCTGAACGGGTTTCGCTCCCTGATATTGGGGGTACTGACGGACACGGTATATTGCGCGGTTTCGAGCGCGCCGAAGAGACCGTTTATTAGTATGTTGTGGCTTTGTGGCCACAACTGAATTAACGTACTAGTGAGACCCTCTATCAAGACAGGTTGTACCGTCCAAACAATTTGACATGCATTTATAAGCTATGACTGAGTCGACTCACGTTCTGTATGCGGATGCCACCCCGTGTGAGCGCGCCGAACTGGGTATTCGTGCGCTTGGGGCGACCGTCGAGCGCGTTGCGTCGATCGAGGGCTGTCTCGAGGCATTCGAGACGGCGTCGGCGGTGGTCTGTGCGGCGACGCTCGCCGATGGTGATGCCGTTGCCTGTTGTCAACGGCTCCGTTCGGCCGGCTTTTATCGGCCGATTATTGTCTATACTGGCAATGGCTCCGAGCACCTCGCAAGTGAGGTGATTGCGGCTGGCGGAGACGGGTACATTCCGCATTCGGCAGGTATTGAGACGCTGTTGGGCCGGCTGCGAAGTGCTCTCGAATCGTCTGCTGAACGCGTCGAAAACCGCCATCTGCAGTCGCTTGTCGAACAGTCCCCGTTGGCAATCGTCGAGTGTGATCGGGCGGGAGAGATTGTGGCGTGGAACCCGGCGGCAACGGAGTTGTTTGGATACGCCGCAACGGAGGCGAGTGGACAGCAGGCTATCGAGTTGCTTGTTGCTGAGGGCGAGCGCGAATCGATAATCGATCGCTGGGAGGAGATCCAACGCGGTGGTGAGACCGTTCGGACGGTTGTCCCGATGGTCAGGACTGACGGTTCGACGGTCACCTGTGAATGGGTGTTGACACCGTTGACCGATGACGACGGGACGCTACTCAGTGTGCTTGGCTTTATTCAGGATGTTGCCGCAGATGTCAAACGGATAGATGCGCTCGAGGCACTCCAAGAAACGACCCAGAAGCTATTGACGGCCCAATCGGAACGGAAAATCGCGTCACTTGTCGTTTCGGCGACGACAGCCGTACTAGAACGGCCCCAATCAATCGTCAGGCTGTATGAGCCACAGGCCGACCAGCTTGCGGTCGTTGCGGCAAGCGACAACTTCGAAGACCGCACACTCGAGCCGGTCGGTCCGGGAGATGGTCCCCGCTGGCAGGCGTATGAACGGGGAGAGCCACAGCTACTCGAGAATCTCCACGAACCTGCAGACTCTCCGACCTTAGCCGGGGATGCCCTTGCCCATCCACTCGGGACACACGGCCTGCTCACCGTTCGCTCCTCGGGGGCGATCGAACTCGGGGACACAGAGCGTACGCTAGTGAGCGCCATAGCAACAACCGCCGAAGCCGCACTCGACCGAATAAGTCACGTCGAGGAACTCGAGTGGACACAGACGGTTATCGAGACCGTTGGTGACGGCATTTATGTCGTCGACCGCCGCGGACGGTTTGTTTCGGTAAATGAGACGCTGTCTGAAGTGGTCGGCTACGCCGAATCGACATTACTTGGCAGCCATCTTTCGACGATCCTCACCGATGAGAGTGCTGAGCGGGCGATGGCACAGGGTCAGGAGATGTTAGCCGACGAACGGGACGCAGTTCGGACCTGTCGGATAACGGTAGAAACGGCAGCCGGCGAGCACGTTCCGTGTGAGGTGAATATGGCGTTGCTCCGTCCGGACGGCTCATTTAGTGGCACTGTCGGTATTGTCCGGGATATCTCCGACCGGAACCGGATGGAACGCGAACTTGTCGACCGGAAAGAGAAAATAGAGCGTCTTCATGATGTTGCACATACCCTCGAGGAGTGTGAGAGTCGTCAGGAAATCTGTCAACAGGCAGTTGCTGCCGCCGAAGGCGTGTTGAATTTTGATATCTGTGCGGTTGAGTTAGTCCACGACGGCGAACTCGTCACTGAAGCCGTTTCCACCGGGATCGGACTCGAGGCGTATCGAGACCGCCAGCCAGTCGCGCCAGATCTTGCGGTAGAAACGCTCGAGCGTGGGCGAACGTCCCGACACGAGGATGGTGCGAGTACGGAGAGTGTTGGTTCGACGATTGATGAGTACCGGTCGGTACTGAGCGTGCCAATTGGTCACTGGGGAGTGTTCCAGGCAGTGTCGACTGCACGTGAGGCGTTTGATCGCCACGACGAGGAACTCGCTGAACTTCTTTTATCGCATGTCGCCGACGCCTTAGAGCGAGTCGCGTTTGATGATCAACTGAGAGAAGAGCGTGATCGGTTTGCCGCGTTGTTCGAGAACGTTCCTGATGCCGTTGTCAGCACACGCACAAACGACGACGGCGAGCCGATCGTCGAACAGATCAATCCGGCGTTCGAACGGGTCTTTGGCTATGAGGCGGATGCAATCGTTGGGCAATCGTTAGATCGGTTTATTGTTCCCGCTGGATGGGAGGTTGAAGCAGACCGGTTCAATACACGGCGGTCTCGAGGCGAGCTTGTTGAAGGTGAAGTCAAGCGTCGGACGGCCGATGGGTTGCGTGATTTCATGATGCGGGCAGTGCCGGTCGACGCTGGTGACTCCGACGATCGGACGTTTGGTGTCTACACCGATATTACCGAACAGAAACAGCGCCAGAAACGCGTCGAAATTCTCAACCGCGTCCTCCGACACGACCTCCGAAATGGGATGAATATCATCAACGGCTGTGCGGAGATGCTCACTGACGTTATCGAAGACGAGACAAACGTGACGTATGCCGAAACGATTCAGGAACGGGCTGCTGAGCTTATTTCGCTGGCAGAAAAGACCAGAGCGGTCGAGCGGACGATCGATCGGGGCGATAGTGCCACGGGGCCCGTCGACGTTATCGATGGGGTTGAGAACGCAATCGAGAAACTCGAGTCGACGTATCCTGACGCCGAAATCACCTGTTCGACTCCTGAGCGGGCGTTCGCCCGTGCTGATGATTTGCTTCGGACAGCGATCTTTCACGTCGTCGAAAACGCCGTCGAGCATAATGACCTGCCAGTGCCGACCGTCGATATCGAGTTGACAGAGGCCAACGCTGAAGGTGATGGCTGGCGGTTGACTGTCGCCGACAACGGGCCGGGGATACCAACGGCTGAGCGCGAACTGTTGGCTGAGGATAAAGAGATTACCCAACTTCGCCACGCAAGCGGTCTCGGACTCTGGATGGTCAACTGGGTGGTCACTCAATCCGGTGGGCTCCTGCGGTTTGAAGAAAACGAGCCACGGGGAACCATCGTCAGCCTCTATGTACCCCGGGCTGAGACCGTTACAGCTACTCCTGAGAGCAGTAGCGCAAGGGTCAGCGACTGAGTGGTCCTCAGCGCGTCAACGGGCCGTTGTAGCCGGTTTCGTGTTCCATTACGGCCTCCCAGGTCAGCTCGCAAGCACAGGAAACCTGCTCAAAGACGGTGGGATCTTGGCGAAGGTCGAAATCTTTGATCGCTTTCTGGACGAGGTCATCACACTCACCGCAGTTGTGGGCCCCGCGCTCGGTGCCGTGACCAACGGGGTCGGAGATGACGATCGCGTCGACATTGGCGGTTTCCGCTAAGACGTGGGCAACCGACCAGAGCCACGGTGGGCGATAGCCGCTACGGAAGTGGAGTTCATCGACCATTGTATAGCGTTGGACGTTACAGGGGTTCATCGAGACGGTGTGACAGCCTGCGACGGCGCTACAGCGTTTGATCGAGGAAATCATGTCGGAGACGGCTTCGGACTCCGAGAGAAACGGCGGCTTCATCAACAGATAGGCTTTGATACCGGCTGCGACCTCCGGGCTGGCGGCCTCGCTCGCGGCAACAGCCTCCGCACACGCGGCCTCGAAATCTTCGAAATCGAAGTACTTGTTCACACAGTCGTGGCGCACTCGGTCGGTGGCCGTCTCGAGGCCGATGGCGATGTCCGTCTGCAACCCTTTTGCGGTGAAATCGGCAATTTTCTCGCGGTCGACGAAATCGGGCAGCGACTCCAAGACGATCCGCTCGCGGTCGGCGAAGGTGTCAGCGATTGCCTGTCTGGACTGGGCGCTTACTTCGCGTTCGTCGAGAAAAGAGCCGGAGGTGTATATTTTGATCAGTTCGGCTGACGCCTCAGCGTTTTCGCGTTCGTACTCGAGGCAGACGTCGATCTGGTCCATGAGCGCCTCGTGGCTGACGCTGCCGCCTTCGACGCTTTCGGCGACGTAGCCACACATCGTACAGCCACCGGCCCGAGCCCAGCGACAGCCACCGGTGTTTAAGATAATGGTCAGACTGTTTTTGACACCGTCAGGCGTGTTATCCTCATCGAGCCAGACTCGCGTCGGTTGGTGTGGGTCGTAGCTGCGATCTTTCTTAGCGCGAATCTCGCGCATCACCTTGTTGTGGGCATCCATGCCCTTGCCCTGCTCGTAGACTTCGGGCGTGGGTTGACTCATTGTCTGGGCTTGTGCGGGCGTGAGTAAATGGGTGTCGGAGGCTGCGTGTGTGTCTTTTCGGGCACCGAGCTGATTGTGGCGGTGTCGATGGTGTGCTCAAACTCAAATAACCTGTACCTGTCGAAGGTATCGACCAAGCGGCTCCTCACGGAGAGTGACTGGAACCTGTCTGTCTCGAGTTGTGTAAAAAATCGTCTCTGATCACAGCCGGAGTTCACGACGCTGGACCGCGTCACACTTCGGACAGACGTGTTTGTACTGGACTTGTTTCCCGACGGCAGTCACCCGCCATCTTCCATCACGGTCAGTAAACCCACATGCCTCACAGCGAAACTCGCCGTCGTCGAATGTTTCGCGAAGTCGCTCGAACGGTGTGGCATGACTTCTCATCCCATTCACTGCTACGATCGGGAGTGGCCTAAACCTCTCTATTAGAACCACAACGTATTCGTGCCGGGGCCCCTATATGAGCTATGACCGAATCGGAAGCCGAAGCCAGAGGCGGTCCCCAGACCGACCGCTCACCGGCCGCAACGGCCCTCGAATCGGTGGTTGACCCGGTTGTCGCTATCGATGATGCATACCGAGTAACGGTTGCGAACGCGGCCGCCCGAGAAGCGTTTGAGTATGCCGAATCGATCGAGGGACAGCCAGCGGAAACCGTCCTTGGCGAGAACTGGGCACCGATCAAATCGGCACTCGAGACGACGATCGTCGGCACCGTCCGGAGCGTCGAGTTGACAGATGACCGGTTTGATGCCCGTCTCCATCGTGGCGATAACGGGGCAACGATTACGTTCGATGAGGCGGCCTCGCCGGCGGAAGATCGCCACGTCAAAGAGCGAGCGATCAACGAGGCTCCGATTGGGATTACGATCTCCGATCCGGATCGAGAGGATAACCCACTTGTGTACGTCAACGAGGCCTACGAACGGTTGACGGGCTACTCCTCGGAAAACGTCCTTGGGAAGAACTGCCGATTCTTGCAAGGTGAAGACTCAGACCAGGAAGCAGTCACTGCGATGCGTGAGGCAATCAACGCTGAACGCCCCGTCACCGTCGAGATCAAAAACTATCGGAAAAACGGGGACTCCTTTTGGAACGAGGTGACGATTGCCCCCGTCAGAGACGACACGAACAAAGTCACCCATTACGTGGGGTTCCAGAACGAAACGACCGCCCGAAAACGCGCTGAACTCGAGGCCAAACAGCGGGCTGAAGACTTGCATGACGAACGCGCCGAACTCGAGCGGGTGTTAGAACGCGTTGAGGGTCTCGTCCAGGATGTGACTGCTGATGTGGCTGGGGCGGCCTCCCGGTCGGATCTCGAGGCGTCGGTTTGTGATCGGATTGCTGCCGAAGGCGTCTATACCGGGGCGTGGATCGGTGAGCGTGATCCGGCGACGAACGCGATCAAAGTTCGGGCCAGTGCCGATACTCAGCCCCCGGAGTTGCGGGCCGATGACGACCATCCGGCGGCGGTCGCCATTCGCGAGCAGCGGGTTGCCGTGGCGTTCGAAGAGCGGGAAGGATGGGCTGCGTTCCCGCTGTCGTACAACAACGTCGATTACGGCGTGCTCGTCGTCTGTGCCACCGATGAGAAGGCCGTTGATGAACGCGAGCAGGTCGTCCTCTCTGCGCTCGCTCGAGCTGTTGCCAGTGGGATCAACGCCCGTGAGACCAGTCGCATTCTGGCGACTGATTCGGTCGTTGCCGTCGAACTCGATTTGGTCGATGAGGGGTTTGGGCCGGCAAGACTCTCGAAACTCACCAACAGCACGTTGGAGTACCGTCGATCGGTTCACCGAACTGACGATGAAACAGCGTCGCTCTTTAGCGTCACCGGGACGACGGTCGAGGCACTGACAGAGGCGGCGGATAAAATCGCGGGTGTGACGCTTCACCCAATTGTTGACCACGAGTCGGGGTCGTTGATCGAACTCCGCACTGAGGAGCCAGGTATCGTCGAATGGCTTTCAGACCGGGGAGCCGTAACCCAATCGATTACTGCCAAAGATGGGCATGCACGACTCACCATTGAGATGCCCGAATCGGCGAACGTCCGCTCGGTGGTTGAGGCGGTTGAAGAACGCTACCCCGGCACTGACGTCGTTTCGTTTAGGCACCGAGAGCGAACTAATGAGACTCGCCAGGAGTTTGCAGCCCGGATTGATGAGGAACTCACTGACCGCCAGCTGGCGGCGCTCCAGCGTGCGTATCTCGGTGGCTACTTCGAGTGGCCACGACCAACGACCGGTGAGGAACTGGCCAGTTCGATGGACGTTTCTCGGCCGACGTTCCACGAACATCTTCGAGCAGCAGAGGGAAAACTCTGTCAGGCGTTTTTCGAGCGAGAGTAGTCGGTGAACCCTCGATTACTTGGCTGTAAGGTGGGCTTAGGGCGCTAAACGGTGCTGTACGGTCAATCCGATTTATGTATCGAACTGGGCTATCCGAAGACATGGTGGTTTCACCCGTGGTACTCCAGATCGGTGGCGGTGGCTTTCTGACCTGGGCAATCGTGTTTTTCATCCTCGCAATCGTCGCCGCAGCGCTCGGAGCCCGTGGTGTCGCCGGCATCTCCATGGAGATTGCCCGTATCTTCGTCGTGATCTTCGTAATCTTAGCAATCGTCGCGCTGTTGCTTTGAGTGCCCTTCACCGACGACGGACGGGTTAACGCAACCAAAAGCAGTTACCCCCCGGTGAAAACGACTAACACAGTGTGCGTTGTAGATAACGTACACGACTTATCATGACAAACATCGGCGGATTCCACGACCGAGTGGCGCGTATCGACCTGACTGACCACGCCGTCGATTACGAGCCGATCGACGACGATGACGCAAAAAAATATATCGGCGCTCGAGGGCTCGGCGTCAAATACGTCTTTGAGCAGGGGGCTGACGTCCACCCGCTTGGCCCTGAGAACGTCTTGGCGTTTATGAACGGGCCGCTGACGGGGACGCAGGTAACGATGAGTGGACGGATTGCCGTCTGTACCAAATCCCCACTCACGGGGACGGTTACCGACTCCCACCACGGCGGTTGGTCCGGTGCGCGACTGAAATGGGCCGGGTTCGATGGACTTCTCGTTGAGGGCCAATCCGAGGAACCGGTGTACGCCCTCGTCGAAGACGGCGAGATCGAACTCCGAGATGCCAGCCATCTCTGGGGAAAAGACGTTCACGAAACGCGCGACGCCCTCGAGGCGGAAGTCGAGGGGGCCTATGGCAAGAACCTCTCGATGATGGCGATCGGCCCCGGCGGCGAAAACGGCGTTCGGTACGCCTGCATCATGAACGAAGACGACCGCTCGTCCGGTCGGGGTGGGACCGGCTGTGTGATGGGCTCGAAAGGGTTGAAGGCAATTGTCATTCGATCAAAGACACGGATGCCAAAACCGGCTGACCCCGAGACGTTCCGCGAGGGTCACCAGCAGGCAATGCAAGCGATTACCGAATCCGACGTCACCGCGCCAAACGAGGGCGGCCTCTCGGTGTACGGGACGAACGTCCTGATGAACATCACCGAGGAGATGGACGGTCATCCGACGAAAAACGGCCGCTACACCTCGAGTAACGCCTACAACGAAAACGAACCGAACCGGTCGAAAGATCTAGACGCCGAACAGATCAGTGGCGAGGCCGTCCGGGAGAATATTCTGGTTGATGAGCCGACCTGTCACTCCTGTCCGGTCGCCTGTAAGAAGGAAGTCGAAGTCGATGTCATGCACAAGGGCGAGGAGATGAACGTCCGCATGGAGTCCTTCGAGTACGAATCGGCCTGGGCACTCGGCACCAACGCCGCAAACGACGACCGGGATCGAGTCGCCGTCATGATCGATCGCTGTAACAAAATGGGGATCGACACAATCGACGCCGGCAACATGCTTGCGATGGCCATGGAGATGACCGAGAAGGGCTATCTCGAGGAAGGTGAGGGAATCGAGTGGGGCGATGCCGAGACGATGATCGAGATGCTCGAGAAAATCGGCTACCGTGAGGGGCTTGGCGACCTACTCGCAAAGGGTGCTCGTCGGATTGCTGAGGAAACGGGTGCCCAGGAGTGTCGGCTGGATGTCAAAGGCGAGACCATCCCTGCCTACGATCCCCGCTGTATGAAGGGGATGGGTATCGGCTACGCTACCTCCAATCGCGGTGCGTGTCACCTTCGAGGCTACACACCGGCCGCCGAGATTCTGGGCATTCCGGAGAAGGTCGATCCCTACGAGTGGGAGGGGAAAGGCGAACTCACCGCCGCGTTCCAAGACCTCCACGCCATCAGCGATTCCTTTGACATCTGTAAGTTCAATGCGTTCGCCGAAGGCATCGAGGAGTACGTTCTCCAGTACAACGGTATGACTGGGCTCGATGTGAGCGAAGACGAGTTGCTCGAGGCCGGCGAACGCATCTACAACTTAGAGCGCTACTACAACAACCTCGTCGGCTTCGACGGCGATGATGACTCCCTGCCAGAGCGCTTCTTACCGGAGGGTGAAACGCCCGGCTCGGGAGCTAGTGAGGGCGAGTACTGTGAACTCGAGGAGATGAAAGCCGAGTACTACGAGGTTCGTGGCTGGGTCGATGGGGTCGTCCCCGATGAGAAACTTGCGGACCTCGACATTGATATCGGACCCGGAACAGGTGTCTCGAGCGGTGGCGGGGCGGCTCCGGCTGACGACTAACAAACTCCGCTTTTTTAGTAACCGGTATCGAGAAGGGTGTTACAGACGAGGATGCAGACGCTCAGTCCCAACAACACCCCGAGGATACCAAACGAGATACCCCAGCCGAAGGCGTCTGCGGCGATGCCGACGCCGAGCGAGCCCGCTGAGCCGACGACCGTGTAAGCCGTTCGGACGAGGCCGAAGCCCGCTCCCCGCTCAGCGTCCCCCAGGGCGTCGATAAACCGCGGATCGATTGCCGAAAAGAAACTCGAGCCAACGCCGGCGAGGGCGACTGCAAGGATGAGAACGAGTGATCCGGAGGTGAGGACGATACTAGCCAAGCCGATTGTCCCTGCACCCATTGCGATGGCAATTGCTCCATCGCGGCCGATGTAGTCGGACAGTCGCCCGATGGCCATTTGTGAGGCGGCTCGAACGAAGAAAAAGAGTGAAAAAATCACGCCGGCTACTTCGGGGGAGAAGCCACGAAACTCGACGAGAAACGTCGGTAGAAAGGAGAGAAGGCCCTGTGCGACGTAGGTTCCGATCATGGCGATGATCAACGGGAGCAGGATACTCGGGCGTGAGAGAAGGGCAACCAGCGGGGTGAGTTTGAGACGGCTTCGCATCTGCTGTTCGGGTCGACGTGGTGCGGTCGGACGCACAAACACGATCACAAGCAAAAAGATAGGGATGCCCAGGAGGGCGACAAGCGCGATTGCTGGCCGCCAGCCATATTGGAGTCCAACCCAGGCGACAGCTACGGGCGCGACCAGTCCAGCGAGGGGACCGCCGACCGAATGGATGCCGACTGCCGTCCCTAAGTTGTCGAACGTTCGGGAGAGTAAGGCAGTTGCCGGCGAGTAGTGCAGCCCTGCAGCAAGTCCGAGTAGGACGGTAACCAACACAAAGGCCGGAAAGACGGGTGTGAGTGTGAGGACGACGGTCAGGAGTGTCGTTCCGCCGACGGCACAGAGGATCACTCGTCTCTCGCCAAACCGATCTGCGAGAATGCCGCTTGGAAACTGTGCGAGACCATAGGCGAGCCACATTCCCGAGAGGGCGACCCCGATTGCGGTGTTCGAGACCTCGAAATCATCTATTATGAACGGAACAACCGGGCTAATGGCTAGCCGAGAGACGTACGTCATAAAAAAGGCCAGCATACAGAGTAAGAGAACGGTGTGGCGATACTGCCAGTTCATCGGCGTGGCCATCCGCCCTCATATGACATGTTGATCACTAGAATGTCTGGTAAATCCCCATATTATACAAACAATACATCATATTACGATACTATACTTTCCAAAGTGGTCTCGTATGATTCTAATTCCAAACAGAATACCATTACTGTGTCGAATGAACCGGCGCGTTGGTGCGTTCAGTCTTCACACATCTGATATGAAAAGGCCAGTCAGACAAGACATGTCGTCCCCGACTCGGTGACGATGCGATTTTATAATATCACCAACATTCTGTCTATACTATGATGGCGACGACGCACATACTGGCTGGGATCACCCTGGCTGCCGGTGTCGCCTTACTCGCCCCAGAGTTCGCCCTCGTGGCCGTCATTGCTGCCGCAATCGGCGGGCTGTTTCCGGATTTCGACGTCGTTGCTAGCCACCGTCGGACGCTCCATTTTCCGATATATTACTCGAGTGCTTTCGTCGGTGCAGCTGGCTTCGCACTGTTTCTCCCAGCGCCGTTGACCGTCGCCCTAACCTGTTTTTTCCTCGCTGCGGCCTGTCACTCGGTCGCTGATGCCTTCGGTGGTGGCTTGGCGCTACGGCCATGGGAAGACGGCTCCGACCGAGCGGTCTACAGTCACTATCACGGCCGGTGGATACCCCCTCGCCGCTGGATTGGGTATGACGGCTCTCCGGCCGACCTCGCCCTAGCTGCCGGACTGGCGCTCGTCTGTCTGTTTGCGTTTGCCGGCAGCCGACCGCTTGAGGTGCTAATTGTCGGATTGTTACTCGTCTCGATTGCCTACACTGTCTGTCGAAAACTGATCGGTGATCGACTCGAGACGGTGTCGTGGGTTCCCGATTGGGTAGAGGTCGACACCGAGAGCCAGCGCCGGGGCGGGGAGTGATATGACACGTCACATACCGTTTTAGGCTCCGGCGTCGAAGAGGGTGATATGAGCGCCCAGCAACCGATTTCGACGGTGCGTGAGGCCCAATGGGACCACAACCAGACGATCGTTAACGACGTTCGACTGCACTATGTCGAAGCCGGTCCCGACGACGGGCCCACGGTGATCCTCCTCCATGGCTTCCCAGAGTTTTGGTACTCTTGGCGACACCAGATACCGGCGCTCGCTGACGCCGGCTATCACGTCATCGCTCCCGACATGCGTGGCTACAATCGTTCAGAGAAACCACACGGCGTCGACGCCTATGGGATCGAGCACCTCACTGCCGACGTTGCCGGTCTCGTTGACCGCTTTAGCGACGGTGCTGCCCACATCGTCGGCCACGACTGGGGTGGGGCAGTTGCGTGGGCAACTGCGATGGACCACCCCGAGGTTGTCGACCGACTCGTCGTTCTGAACGCGCCACACCCAGTCAAATTCACCCGCGAACTCAGCTTCGAGCAGGCAAAGCGCTCGTGGTACATGTATCTCTTTCAGCTCCCGCGAGTGCCCGAATGGATGCTCTCGGCGCGGGAGTTTCAGGCTCTCGAGGCGATGTTCGAGGAGAGTGCGTCGCCAGGAGCGTTTACTGAGGCCGACCTCAAGCGGTACAAAACCGCCTTCGCTCAGCCCGGTGCGCTCACGTCGGCGATCAACTACTACCGGAACCTGTTTGATGCTGAAGGGGGTCGTGACCTGCTGGCGAATCTGCCGGTCGTCGGTGACCGGCTTGTGAGCCCACCGCGACAAATTACTGCGCCAACGCTCCTTCTGTGGGGTGAGCAAGATACGGCACTGACTGTCGGTCAAAGTGAGGGCCTCGAGCGGTATGTGACCGATATCCGCGTCGAGCGTTTCCCTGAGGCAACCCACTGGATTCAACTCGATATTCCGGCGGTCGTTACCGACGAACTTCTGGCCTTTCTCGAGTAGGCCGTTTAGGTGACGAAGGCGTAGACGAACAACAGGCCGAAGTAGACGCCGATCACGGCCAGGAGCAGTTTGAGTCGGAACACCCGAAGCTCCGTTGTTTCTGCCTCGTAGGCCTCTTCGAACGCCGTCCGTTCTGACGCTGTGAGTCGCTCGTCGTGCTCGAGACCGAGATGCAATGTCATGAGGCGTCTGTTGGGAAACGACTGGGCGCAGTACGGACAACACGGTGGCTCGTGTGTTTCGGCTGGCCTGTTATTCGGTGGCGAGTGTGGGTGATCGCTGTCGCGTGTGTCCACACGGTTCATACGCCATCGTTGGATATCGTGTTTCGGATCTCCACCGCGGCACGAGTGTCTGCCCGCTGTGACGGTTGTCGGGTCCGCCGTTTCATTAGATGAAAAGAGAGTCTCGATTCCGGAAGCGGGGTTCCTATATACACGGAGCCAAATACTCCAGTAGATACTGTGACTCCGGAGCCATTCCCCTGGCCAGTCCGGACCCGAACCCGGTTTACCGGGTTGTTGGCAGCGACTGCCCTCGGCGTCTATCTGCTCTTGATTATTGGTGCGACGACGTCGCTCACTGACGCCGCCTCGGCCTGTTCGACGTGGCCGCTTTGTCCAACCGACTCGCTGAGTCAGACCGACGTCGCAATCGCGTGGGGACACCGACTCGCGGCACTGCTGGTCGGTGGACTTGTCATCGTCACGACCGCCGTTGCCCTACTGGGGAGTGCCTCCCGCGGTGTTAAACTGGCACTTGCCGGCTCGCTCGCACTCTACGCCGTCCAGATTGCAATCGGGGCGATTACGGCAACTGCTGGTCCCGCTGCCCTCGTTCCCGGTCTTCATCTCGCGCTCGGCGTCATCATCTTCACGGGAATCACCCTCGCACTCGCGTGGGAACTCGAGATTACGACCGGGACGGCAGACATCGAAAGCGACAAACCGGACCCGGAGCCGCTCGAACAGTCTGCGTCGGCTCCTCGAGCGCTCCCGACAGGCGGTGTCGCTCGCGCGAAGCTCACTGCGGTGGCGTATTTCAAAATGATGAAGCCACGGCTGATGTGGTTGCTCTGTCTGGTGGCAGCCGCCGGAATGGCGTTAGCTGCCGGTCCCGACCTTCGTGCATCGACGGTAATCGCCACACTTGGGGGCGGCGTCCTCGCCATCGGCGCAAGCGGGACGTTCAATCACGTCTTAGAGCGGGATGTCGACCAGCAGATGTCTCGGACGGCGGATCGACCGCTGGCGCTTGACCTTGTGCCGGTTCGAAACGCGATTGCCTTTGGCCTCCTGCTGACGGTTGCCTCTGTGCTGACGTTCCTTACAGTGAACGTCCTCGCGGCGGCGCTCGGACTCGTCGCTATCATCTTCTACAGCGTAATCTACACGCTCGTGTTGAAGCCGAACACGGTCCAAAACACCGTGTTGGGTGGGGCTGCAGGCGCCCTTCCAGCCCTCATTGGCTGGGCCGCTGCAACCAACGAAATCGGCCTCCCGGGACTTGCCCTCGCCGGCGTTATCTTCCTCTGGACGCCCGCCCACTTCTACAATCTGGCGCTGGCCTACCAGGATGACTACGCTCGTGGTGGCTTCCCGATGATGCCGGTCGTTCGCGGCGAGACTGAAACGCGAAAGCACATTCTGTTCTACCTCGGGGCGACTCTCGCCGGTACCGTCGGGCTGGCGTGGCTCACCGACCTTGGGGCACTGTATGCGGCGACTGTCGTCATCTTCGGCGGACTGTTCCTCTGGATGGCCGTCCGACTCCACTACGAGCAAACCGAACGTGCTGCCTTCCGTGCGTTCCACGCTTCGAACGCCTTTTTAGGCGCAATGCTCGTGGCCATTGTTGTCGACGCCCTCGTCCTGTAATCATTGTGCGACTCCCCCCTCGAAACCCACTCACTCGAGTGCTGGCAGCACGGCCGCCTCGTAGAACTCGAAAAACGACTCCTGGTCGGGGCCGATTTGGTGGAGATAGACGTGGTCGTAGCCAATCTCGATCGCTTCACGAATCGACTCGAGGTGGGCCTCTGGCTCAGGGCTCGTTACGGTCGGCCCCGCTTTGATGTCCTCGCGCTTGACCATTTGGGTCGCTTGCTCAAAGTGGGCGGGTGTCGCTAACTCCTGACTGAGTTCGCCGGGGAGGGCGGTGTTTGGCCAGTGTTCGTACACGGTGTCGACGGCCTCCGCCTCGGTTTCAGCACAGCAGACATCCAGTTGGGTGTATTTTGGCCCCTCGCCGCCGGCATCCTCGTAGGTTCGTAGCGCGTTCTCTTTCGTTCCGACAGTCCAGAAGCCATCGCCAATCTTGGCGGCCATTTTCGCGGCTTTCGGACCAAACGCACTCACCACCACGGGCGGCTTTTCTGCCGGCAGCGTGTAGAGCCGGGCGTTCTCGACCGTATAGTGTTTCCCGTGGTGGCTCGTGTTGCCGCCGTCCCACAGCTTGTCCATTACGACCATCGCCTCCTCGAGCATCTCCATGCGAACCTCGTGTTCGGGCCAGTGGTCACCAAGGACGTGCTCGTTCAGGTTTTCGCCGGTACCGACGCCGAAGGTAAATCGCCCGTCGAACATGTCGGCGACGGTGGCGACTGCGTGGGCGTGAATTGCTGGATGCATCCGGATTGTCGGGCAGGTAACGCCGACGCCGACGTCAATTTCATCGGTCGCGTGGGCGATTGCCCCAAGCGTCGACCAGACAAACGGCGAGTGCCCCTGCTGGGAAACCCACGGGTGGAAGTGATCTGATATCGAACAGAAATCAAAGCCCACGCCTTCGGCGCGGACAGCGTTCTCGACGAGCGCTTGAGGGCCGTGTTCCTCACTCGAGAGCGTGTAGCCGATCTGTGACTGGGAGGTAGCCATCGCGGGCCCTACATCGAGGTGGCTCAAACCGGTTGGCCCTGCACGATACGTGACCGAGAAATCGAACCCCTTAGGCAGGCGGGGTCGCTATCGCGGCATATGGAAGCCGTGGTCGTCGCCGAAGAGGTACGAAAGCGCTACGGCGAGACAGTCGCGCTCGATGGTGTCTCGCTGTCGGTTGGGCCCGGTTCGGTGTTCGGACTGATTGGTCCCAACGGTGCGGGGAAGACGACGCTCGTTCGGGCGCTCACCGGAACGACGGTGCCCGATTCCGGAACGGTACGCCTGCTTGCACAGCCCCCACAACAGGCAGACCCCGACCGGTTGGGCGTCCTCCCTCAATCGTTTTCACCGCCGGACCGCCTGACTGCTCGCGAACTGCTCGCCTACTACGCCGGACTCTACACCAATCCTCGAGATCCTGACGCGGTCCTTGCGGATGTTGGCCTCGCAAACACCGGTGGGACTTGGTATGAAGATCTCTCAGGCGGCCAACAACGACGTGTCTGTGTCGGCACGGCGCTCGTCAACGATCCCGACGTCCTCTTTTTGGATGAGCCAACAACGGGTATCGACCCCGCTGGCCGCCGGACGATCTGGCGGCTCATCGAAGCGCTTGCTGAGAGCGGGACGACCGTTTTCTTGACAACCCATGATATGGCCGAAGCCGAGCGCCTCGCTGACCGCGTCGGCTTACTCGCTGACGGCAAACTGGTTGCAACCGGGACGCCAGACGCCCTCGTTGACGAACACGGTGGCCCCGCCCGACTGACGGTCGAAACCGACGTTCCCCTCAACCGGTTTGATGACCTCCCATACGCAGTTACCAAACAGGGTCCGGCGGTCGTCGTTCGTGGGGTAACCCCCGCCGACATCGGCGCTGTTGTCGACTACTTGGCCGACCGATCGATTGACTACAGCGGCCTCAGCTGGGCTGAGCCAACGCTCGAAGACGTTTATCTCGAACTGGCTGAAGGTGTCGAGGTAAGCCGGACGGGGATGGCATTAGAAGCTGACCGCTCCGGGAACGCCGATGAAGAACAAAGCGAGGAGAAGCCAGCGCCGACTCGAGGTGACCAATGAGCCGATTTGGTCGCGTTCGCGCGGAGACCGGTGCGGGCTGGCGGTCGTTTATCCGTCGGCGGACGGCGGTTTTCTTTACGTTCTTTTTTCCTGTGATCTTGATTGTGATCTTCGGTGCACTCGTGCGAACCGATCCAACGGGTGGAGGGCTTTTTGCTGAAGATCCCGCCTACTATGTGCCCGGCTACCTCGCTGTCGTCGTTCTCTTTACGCCCCTCTCACGGATGGGCAGTGAGGTTGCTCGCCACCGGGAGGGAAACCGGTTTGAAAAGCTGGCGACGACACCGCTCTCACAGGGAGAGTGGCTACTCGCCCAGACGCTGGTCAACGCGGTTATCATCGGTATTGCGAGTCTCCTCATCTTGGGTCTCGTCCTTGTGCTCACCGGCGCGGAAATCGTCCTCTCGCCGCTGTTGGTTGTGTTCGTCATCGTCGGCGTCATCGGTTTCTGTGGTGTCGGCGCACTGCTCGGCAGCTACACCGACTCCCAAGATGGGGCCATCGCGGCAAGCAACGCTATCGGCCTTCCGCTGCTATTTCTCTCTGAGACGTTTATCCCACTCGAGCAGTTACCCGGCTGGTTCGGGCCGTTTGTCAACCTCTCTCCACTGACGTATTTCGCCCGCGGCGTTCGAGCCGCGACGGCTCCTGAGACGGCCGCGACGCCGTCGGTTGCGGGACTCGATCCGGTCGTTGGCAATCTGTTGATCCTGTCGGTGCTTGCTGCTATCGCCTTCGGACTCGGGGCGCGAGCGATTCCACAGACCGACTAGGGACCCGCCCCATTATATCGGTGCTCGGTGACAGTACTGCTTCATGAGCGCCCGCCCGCATTCGGGACAGCTAGTTGCCCACCTCGAGCGACCGACAGCGACGGAGCCGACGCGGTTGGCTATCGTCTCCGATATCCACCTGGCAACGGAGGGGTCAGGAACCTGGAAAGTGTTCCATCGATCCGAATACCACTTCCAGGCGGCCGTTGACCGCGTCAATGACCTGGCTGTCGACGGCGTCGTTATTCCCGGCGACCTCACCCGGAACGGCCGCCCCGAGGAGTACGAACGGTTTGACGAACTCGCCCGATTCGAGGCCCCGACCGTCGCGATCCCGGGAAATCATGACCTCAATACGAGTTATGATACTCACGAGCCGATGCGCCCCGACCAGTTCGCCCGCACATACACACCCGGCTCGCTCCCCTTTCGGACGACCATGGGCGGACTCGAGATTATTGGCCTCAACAGCCATGGTGCGAAACCGGGCCAGTCACCGGCGAGTTACGCCGGGGAACTCTCTCCAGCAACGCTGGAGTGGCTTGAGGAGACGTTAACTGATGGGGATACCGACAATACGATTCTCACCGTCCACCACAACTTGCCGGCGATGACCGCGCTCTACGAGCGCTACCGGTCGGCACTTCCCGTACAAGGGATGGTGCCGGGGTTCGATAATCCGGAGCCGTTGGTCGAACTACTTGGGTACTACGATGTGCCATTGACGATCACCGGCCACCTGCATTTCCCAGCGCTCACTGATGCGGATGGCGTTAGAGAGTTGACGGTCCCTGCAGTCTCTTCGTTTCCCCATGCGATCTTGCTTGCTGAAATCGATAAGCAGGGGACGACGATTTGGCAGCTTCCGCTGACGGACGACGAGGGGCTCGTCGAATCGATTGCACACGGCTATGAAAAAGACCGCGTGTTGCTTGCGGCTGCCCAGGTGGCGAGGATGCCGTTTTGCACCGAGTAGTAAAAGCTTAAAACAGCGGTCCGAGAATCGAGATAAACTCGTAGCCGTAGATGTGATCGAGCAGCAGGTAGGTGACGACCCCAAGAACGAGACTCAACAGCCACGTTCCGGCGGCAAATCGCCCAATTTTGGCGTGTGAGGTGTTTCGAAGCTCATCTGGAGTGTGTGTCAGTCCAAGCAAGAGGACATAGAGCACGAGCGGGACGGCAACAATCGAGAGGAAAATATGAATTGCGAGCATAATGAGGTAGGCCACGGTGACGAGATCCGGTCCAACGAAGCTCTTCGTGCCGCCGCCACCGACTCTGAGCAGGTACACGACGAGAAACAACAGAATAAGGCTGAACGCCCCGATCATCGCCTTCCGGTGTTTGTCTACCTCGCCCTGGCGGATAAAGTACCAGCCAGCGACTAAGAACCCGGTCGTCAACAGATTTATCGCTGCAATCGTATGACTGAGTACGTTTACTTGTGCGTTCGTCAACTCGGGATAGATCGGCAACTCGAGGAGAAACGTGCCGATGACGAGCCCGTAGCCCACGACGGTCAGTCCAACTGTCGTCGCAATCGGATTCTTTCGGAACCGGCTTTGTACAGCCGCAGTAGCCATAGTTGATTGTAGGAGAGTCGGCGTATGGCTCTTGTTGTTTCGGCATGTGCCGTGTTAGGAGTTGTTTTCACGCAGGAAAGTTACATCCAAGGCGTTGACGCGCTCAAAATGATCGTCACAGGTAACGAGTGTTCCACCGGCTTCACGAACAACGCCCGCGATGAGTGTATCAAGCGGCCCGATCGGTTCCCCGGCGCGCTGGAGTTCGCCGTCAATCTTTGCGGCTTCTGCACCCCCATCCACCGTCAGTTCGAGGGGTTCGAGCCAATCGAGATCGGAGCGAACCTTCTCGAGTCCACCGTCACCACGAGTTCGAACCGTACCGATGAACGTCTCGTGTAACGCCGGGGTCGGAACAAAAAGCGGTGTGTGGTCACTCGACTCGAGGAATTCGCCAACGTACGACCTCCCCTCTAAATAGTCAATGAGAACGTTCGTCTCAACACAGTTCATTGGTGCGACCTTCGAGGTCTCGGTTGAACTCGGTGCGGTACGATTCGACCGCTTCGCGAAGGCCGGTGTTTTCCCACGAACCGAAGCCTCTCATCACGTTTCGATTCTCGCCTGTGATTCGGAGAATCGTCTCGGTAAAACTTTCATCGTCCCGCTTGTGTTCTCTGAGGCGATTATACGCTTCCTCGGTGACGGTGATCGTTTTCGTGGCCATACACGTACTTGTACACGGAGAATTTTAAACGTGGCGTCGAAAAACCGTGTTGCAGGCGCTCGCTGTTTCGTGAGGGTGCCTCGAGCACGTTATAAAGCACAAGGAGAATACCTGCGGCTTCAGCCGCAGGATGAATCCGGCAACTCGGAGTCAATCTACGCTGCGATAGCCACGCTGAGATTTGACAATCCGTATCTTAAAGTGACAGGCAATCC